>OJKC01000124.1_pt1 | contig 78924 bp, 76 predicted proteins | sample 1596401 | NCBI WGS metagenome assembly OJKC01 (sample SAMEA4350162, study PRJEB24818) | metagenome | biome: human; feature: gut; material: faeces | place: Denmark | collected 2013-09 | reverse complement strand
TGATGAAAAAGCTGGGGCTATATGACCTCACTCCCGCGCTGTGCCGTCTGGACTACACCATGAGCGAGTCGGGCGGCGCGACTGATTTTGTGCGGCAGTACACTCTCGCCTCCGGCGGCCCATACTGTGACTGCGGGTATAAAAAGAAGGGCTTCGTGAAAGCCGGAATGGAGGCAGGACGATGAAGGAAACCTGTTTTCAGAATATTCGCGCAGTGGTAATGGCACAAGGAATTGAGAAAAACATACCAAATCCGCGTTTTCCTTTGTTCGTCAAATTTTAACATTTTGCTACTTGCATTTCAAACGGCGTTATGTTATATTCCATCATGTTAAAGAACTCTAATTTGTGCTGACAGGAGGTTTTCACAATGAAACGTCTCGGTTTATTCGCAGCAGGCGTGCTGTTTGGCACCGCCGGTCTCAAGATCCTTTCCAGCAAGGACGCCAAGAAGGTCTATTCCCATACCACCGCCGCAGTGCTGCGCGCCAAGGACTGTGTGATGCAGGCTGTGACCAATGTCCGTGAGAACGCTGAGGACGTCTACGCCGACGCCAAGGACATCAACGAGCGCCGCGCAGCGGAAGAGGACGCCGAAGTCATCGAGGACGCGTCCAAGAAAAAAGCGGACGCGGAATGAATCGAAGGAGAGCCGCGCTCGCGGCTCTCTTTCACATTCGGAGGAACTGATACACTATGAAATGCAAAATCATGCATGAATCTGCCGGGCGCATGCGCGTACATCTTGCTTGCCGCCGCATGTCGCTGCATCAGGCGGACGTCCTGGAATATTACCTGCGCAATGTGGACGGCGTGAGCGAGGTTTCGGTTTTTGACCGCACGCAGGACGCCGTGATCGTCTACCGCGCAGACCGTGCCGCGCTCGTGCGCGCACTCGCGGCGTTTTCGTTTGACACGGCCGAGACGATGGGTCTCGTCCCCGACCACACGACGCGTGCGCTCAACCGCGAATTTGAAGACAAGCTCTCGTGGACGGTGATCCGCCGCGTGATCTCGAAGCTCTTCTTCCCGCTCCCCGTCACCACGGCGCTCGCCATCTGCCATTCGATCAAGTACATCCGCGAAGGCATCTCCGCGCTGCTGCACGGCAAGCTCTCCGTCGCCGTGCTCGACGCCACCGCCGTCACCGTGTCAATGGTGCGCGGCGACTTCCCGACAGCGAGCTCCGTGATGTTCATGCTCCGCCTCGGCGAAATTCTCGAGGACTGGACCCACAAAAAGTCCGTCGCGGATCTCGCCGGCGCGATGTCGCTCAACGTCGATCACGTCTGGCTCAAGACGGGCGAAACGGAAACGCTTGTGCCCATCGGCGATATTCAGGCAGGCGACTGCGTCGTCGTGCGCACCGGCAACCTCATTCCGCTCGACGGCAAAATCGTCTCCGGCGAGGCGATGGTCAATCAGGCATCCATGACAGGCGAATCCATGCCCGTGCCCAAGCGCGAGGGCAGCTATGTCTACGCAGGCACCGTTGCCGAAGAGGGCGAGTGCGTCGTGCGCGTAGAAAAGGCTCTCGGCGGCGGTCGGTACGACCGCATCGTGCACATGATCGAAGAGTCGGAAAAGCTCAAATCCACGGCCGAGGACAAGGCCTCGCGCCTTGCCGATAAACTTGTGCCTTACACGCTCGGCGGCACGATCTTGACCTATCTCATTACGCGCAATATCACAAAGATGCTGGCTGTGCTGATGGTCGACTTCTCCTGCGCGCTCAAGCTCTCCATGCCCATCGCGGTGCTCTCTGCCATGCGCGAGAGCAGCAGCTATCACATCTCCGTCAAGGGCGGGCGCTTCCTCGAAGCCGTTGCCCAGGCGAACACCATCGTCTTCGACAAAACCGGCACGCTCACCTACGCCACGCCCAAGGTCGCGCAAATCGTCACCTTCGGCGGCAACGAGGAGAGTGAAATGCTCCGCCTTGCCGCGTGCCTCGAGGAGCACTATCCCCACTCCATCGCCAACGCCGTCGTGGCCGAGGCCAAGAACCGCGGTCTGACGCACGAGGAGTATCACTCTCAGGTGCAGTACGTCGTGGCGCATGGCATTTCGAGCATTGTGGACGACAAGAAGGTTCTCATCGGCAGCGCGCACTTCGTCTTTGAGGACGAGAGCTGCCGCGTGCCGGAGGGCGAAGAGGATAAGTTTGAATCGCTCCCGCCCGAGTTTTCGCACCTGTACCTCTGCATCGCGGGCGAGCTCGCCGCGGTCATCTGCATCCATGACCCGCTGCGCAAAGAAGCAAATGCCGCCGTGCGTGCGCTGCATGCGCTTGGCATTGACAAGGTCGTGATGATGACCGGCGACAGCCGCAAGACCGCCGAGGCCGTCGCCGCCGAGGTCGGCGTCGACGCCGTCTACGCCGAAGTGCTCCCCGAGGATAAGGCCGCATTCGTCCGCAGTGAAAAGGCCGCAGGCCGCAAGGTCATCATGATCGGTGACGGCGTGAACGATTCCCCCGCTCTGTCCGAAGCCGACGCGGGCATCGCCATTTCAAGCGGCGCCGCCATCGCGCGCGAGATCGCGGATATCACGATCTCGTCCAAGGATCTGTTCGCGCTCGTCACGCTGCGCTCCCTCAGTCAGCAGCTCATGGCGCGCATCCATCGCAACTACCGCTTCATCGTGAGCTTCAATTTTTCGCTCATCGTGCTCGGCGTGCTCGGCATTCTGCCGCCGACGACCTCGGCGCTGCTGCACAACATGTCCACGCTCGCCATCAGCCTCAAGAGCATGACGAATCTGCTGCCCGAGGGCGAACAGAACAGCGTCCACTGATTTTTCTCAATAAGCAAGGCCCTATGTTTCTCGCGCACGCGTCAAACGCGTATGTGGTCCCTCCCACCAGAAGCCGGAGATGTCTTCCAACGTCTGGTCAAGCGCCTGTCTAAAGCGGAAGGAGCTGTGTCTCCGCCAGCGCGGGCTTGCAGGGAATGCTGGAGATATGATATAGGATAGCTCAGTTGGATCGCAAAATGTGCAGTAGTGGCCAAATCAGGTTTCCATTCTCCTGATTTTTTGCATATAAAAACCGTCTCAAACGCATCGTTTGAGACGGTTTTTGTGATTGCCCACAACTTTTGTTGTCCGCACTCCCGCATATCGCAAGGAAGGGAATGTGTGCAAGGGAAACCTTAGTCGGGTTTCCCTTGCGCGTTCAGTCACCCGCCCGCAGGCGACCGGTTTTGCGCTGCAAAACCGTACCAACACGAAAAAAGACACGCAGAAGCGTGTCTTTTTTCGTGTTGGTACGCCCGACTGGATTCGAACCAGCGGCCTACAGAGTCGGAGTCTGTCACTCTATCCAGCTGAGCTACGGGCGCATATTCGGTTGTCGCTTACAGCTTTACTACTATACCACCTTCGGGCGGCAATGTAAAGAAAATTTTTTGCTTTCAGATTGTTAAAAAAGTTGACAAGTTGGTAAACTTGTTGTAAAATGACAACAACATGAAGGCGCCGTGCGCCATACTCCATTCTGAAGGAGGATAACCTGTGAAAAAACAAAAGATTTCTGATGCTGTTATCCACCGCCTCCCCCGCTATTACCGGTATTTAGACGACCTGTACAACAAGGGCGTGGTGCGCATCAGCTCCAATTCTCTGGGCGCTAAAATGGACATCACCGCCTCCCAGATCCGGCAGGATCTCAGCTGCTTCGGCGAGTTCGGGCAGCAGGGCTACGGCTACAACGTGGCGGAGCTGCGGGCGGAGATCGGCCACATTCTCGGCATCGACAGCGGGCACCGCATCATCGTCGTCGGCGTGGGGCATCTTGGTCATGCGCTGCTGCAAAACTTCGACTTTGAAAAGGTAGGCTTCCGCATCGACTCCGCGTTCGACGTCTCCCCTGCGCTGATTGGAACGGAGATCCGCGGTGTGACCGTTCACTCCATGGACGAGCTGGAGGACTATGTGGCCAGCTACCATCCCAACGTGGCGGTGCTGACCGTGCCGCAGAGCGTGGCGCAGCCGCTGGCCGACCGGCTGATCGGTCTGGGCGTCCGGGGCTTCTGGAACTTCACCAACGTGGAGCTGTCCACCAAGGAGGACGGCGTTTTCTTCGAGGACATCCACTTTGTGGACACCCTGCTGACACTCAGCTATCGTATCTCCCAGCCCTGAGGAACACTTTTCCTGCGGCGGCATACTATGAGAATGAGACCGGACGGCGGTCAAATTTTCATAGGAGGTTACGATATGTGTAATCAGAATTCCTGCTTTGGCGGCAGCAGCTGCTGCTGGATCATCATTGCGATCATCCTGCTGTTCCTGTTCTGCGGCAACGGCTGCGGCAGCAACTGCGGCTGCGGCGGCAACAACGGCGGCTGCGGGTGCGGCTGCTGATCGGCTCGCACAATAGCTGTGCCCCCGCCCTTCGGCGGGGGCTTTTTCCTGTAGGAACATCCGCAAAACGGCGCGTTTTGTGGGAGAAAGAGGTGCAATATGGACATTTCCGGACTGCGTGCGGCCTACGAGGGTCACACCCCCACGCTGATGGGCGAACGGGGCGGCTCGGCGGTGCTGGTGCCGTTGGTTCGCCAGAACGGGGAATACTGCCTGCTGTACGAAATACGCTCCGCCGCGGTACGTCAGCCGGGCGAGGTCTGCTTCCCCGGCGGCAAGCGGGAGCCGGGCGAGACGGCCATCCAGTGCGCCCTGCGGGAGACGCGGGAGGAGCTGGGCATCCCGGAGAGCGCCGTGACCGTCATCGGTGAGATGGACTTCCTGTACATCCGGGCGGGCAGCCTGCTGCGCCCTGTGCTGGGCGAGGTCGATCCGGCGGCGGTGGCGGCCATGCGCCCGGCGCCGGAGGAGGTGGCGGGCACGTTCCTGCTGCCCCTGCGGGAGCTGCGGGCGCACCCGCCGGAGGTGTACGCCTACCAGCAGCCGGTGGCGATACCGGACTTCCCCTACGCGGACGCCGGGGTGACGGCGGACTACCCGTGGCGTCCCTGCCGGGTAGAGGTGCCGGTGTACCGGGGGCTGCCCCACCCGCTGTGGGGCATCACCGCCCGCATCACCATGGACGTGGTGGACAAGCTGTAACGTCTGCCGCGGCATCCCCGGTGCCCCGTTTCATAGGGGCGGACGATCCTGTCCGCCCGTTCCCTGTCATTCTGAGCCAGTGCGCGCCGCGAAGCAAGTGCCCTTGGGGTACACACTGGCGTGGGAATCCGTTTTCCGGCGCGGCGCTGCCGCGCTGACGGGACGTCGGGACGCCGTCCCCTACGCCAACAAACCAGCGGCAGCCTTTCGGCCACCGCTATTTTTTTGCACTATTTTTAACAAGAAAGTATTCGTTGACGCATTATACGTTATATGATATGCTAATATTGCGTCAGGAGCCGCTCCACCGGGCGGCAGGAACAGGAAGCAGTCTGAAACTGAGGGGAAATAATCTTATGAAAGCAAAGCTCACATTTTACTTAGCTCTTGTAATCGCCGGGAGCGCCTTGCTGGGCGTCGGGGAATTCTTCACCATAGCCGGAATGATCCTGACGGCGCTGGGACTTTTCCTGCTGCTCCTGGAAGCCATCAAGGAGTAACCGCAAAACTGCGCCGGTTTAGAAAACGACTGATACCCTTCATCCGCAGCCGGAAGAAGAACAGCGGCAACGACAACGCCGCATAGCTGCAAGACGGGGCGGTGGAATCACCGCCCCGTTTCCCTGTCATTCCGAGCCGGCGACCACGTCATCGGCGTGGGAATCCGTCCCTTCAAAAAAGAAGAAGCGGATTGCCGCGCCAGTGTGTACCCCAAGGGCACTTGCTTCGCGGCGCGCACTGGCGCGCAAGGACAGCGCGGCGCTGCCGCGCTGACGGGACGTCGGGACGCCGTCCCCTACGCCGATAAACCAGCGGCGGCCGAAAGGCCGCCGCTGGCTTTCACAATGTTTTTAATAAAAAGTATTTGTTGACATATTATGCGTTATATGATAATATTGCGTCAGGAGCCGCTCCACCGAGCGGCAGGAGCAAGAAACAGTCTGAATACGAAAAGGAGGCATCCCATGAAAAAACGAGCGCTTACCCTTTTGCTGGCACTTGTCATGTGCCTGTCCCTGTGTACGCCAGTATTCGCAAATGAAGTTGAGCCCTATGAAGTTCGATACTACTACAAGACAGAACAACTCGGCACATATCAAACCTATGCACGCGGCCTCCCTAAGGGTCAGGATATCCCCAAATATTTTAAATCAGGGGATACCCTATACTACACTATCTCTGGCGGAGTAACCGTAACAGGTTCTGTCAGCGTTTCTCTCCCTGAGCCTTACAATTTCATTTCTTTTAGTATGGACATTGGTTCAATAAGAAAAAACGGAGTCACCGGATCTGGTAAAGGTCTGGATGATAATCAGCCTGAAGGTATTTATTATCTGATGATAACAAAACACTTCAACGCTGATGCCTATGTTGTTTACAGGCGTAGAGTTGGCACCACGGACACACCAGAAAACTGGACAATCGATCACACTGGTGTTCTTTTAGATTGCATATATTATGAAGCAGATTTGATCACCCCGGAAGCGGCCAAAGCTTATGGATTAATGTAACCCGGGTAACGCCCGGTTCGCTGGTTGGGAGACCGTACTATCCTATGAGAACAACAACTACACGTTGGAAGGCAATACTCCTATGTCTATTATGTGGATTAAATTCAATTATCATTGTATCAATCATTTTATTTTTAAAAAAGCCGCAGATTGAGTCGGGTACCTACACATCCTATGCGTATGATGTGGCGATAGACAACGGATTCAGTGAGGGTGAGGCTGTACAGGTGTCCCTGCTGGACACCGGCGTATACTACCTGACCCTGGAGTGGTGCGAAATAGAGCATGGGCAATATACAGTGGACAAAAACGGCGTTGCAATATTGACTGTAGACGCAACCGTTCTCATCGATGGAAAGAATTCCGCAGGTTATTTAATCCCTATCAAAGGTAAACAATTTATGTTGCTGACCCGCAATGGAGAAAGCCATTACGTAGACAAAGTTCTTAACACGCCTTTCGTATCATGACGCCGGCACAAAAGCCCCAGCCCCTGCCATCCGGCAGGGGCTGGGGGCAATGTCAGAAAAGTTTACCATTCGGTATACCACATGGGCTCCACCCTACACACCTGATGCACCGCTTCGTCGAGGACGCCCTCCCCCACTCCAACAAACCAGCGGCGGCCGAAAGGCCGCCGCTGGTTTGTTCTCTTTATTTCAGCTCAGGTTCCCGTTCTTATCGCAGCTCAGCGTCACCGTAACAGGCACCCCCTGCGTACCGCCGACGATCTTGCGGTTCATGGTCAGGTAGCCGTAAGCGGTGTTCCCACTTCTGGAGGTAGACTTGGAGCCCACGCTCCAGTCGCTGTTGTAAATCGTCACGTTGAAGCTGTTCACCGCCGTACAGGTTGCGGACGAACCGTTGTAGCTGAATGTTGCGGTCAAAGTCGCCTTCCAGCGAAGGGTATTTCCGCTGTCATAGTGCCTGAAATCCTTACTCCCGTTTCTGTAATTTGTAGCCCGCGTAACGGCAGATTCCGTTTGCACCGTGATGACCGTATAGCTGCCGTCATCATAATAGATGACCTCTTCCTGCTGCGCATACGCCTGCACCGGCAGCGCACACACCAGCAGCAGGCAGGCCAGCACCGCGCCAAATACTCTGTTCCTCATGATTCTCCTCCTTGTTGATCATCCATTGTCCAGTCTTCGTTTGCCATTATGATTTCTTCATTCCAGCCACTCAGATCCTTGTGGATCATGTACTGCTGCCACACCAGCACACCGGTAAAGATCACCAGCGCTGCAGCCAGCACCAGTGCCACCACCATGACGATGCGGCGGTGGATGTGCAGCTCCGCCAGCAGTTCGGATGTGTCCATTTCATCCACCCACGCGGCGGCCACCTGCTGGGGCATGCCGAAGCGCTGCTCCAGCGCCGCGGCGTCGCCGCCGCCCTCTATGTATTCCTCCGCCTGGGCACGCAGCGCGTCCAGAAGCGGCTTTTTCACTTTGCCGGAGCAGGGCAGAAAGCCGCTGACCGCCCGGACATACCGCCCGATATACCAGTTCTGCTTTCTGCTCATGCTTCGGCCTCCCCTTTGATGATGGCGAAAACGCCTGCGGTGACCGTCTCATATTCTGCGATCAGCTCCCGCAGCTTTTCCTCCCCTGCCGGCTCGATGTGGTAGTACACACGGGTCATACGCTTTCCCACCAGCTCCCGCCGGTCGGAGATCAGCCCCTGCTCCTGCAGCTTATACAGCACCGGATACAGAGAGCCCTCCTGCGTGGTCAGCTTCCCGCCGCTGGCGCGCTCTGTCTCCTGCACCAGCTGATAGCCGTACATATCCCCGCGCTTGAGCAGGGACAGTAACACCAGTGACATAACGCCGCGTCTGTAGTTGCCGCCGTTTTCCCGCATGATACTCACCATCCTTTGTAGGCATGAATATTTATACCACGTAACAATGCTTAATGCAATACCTTTTTATACAAAGCTATTTGCAATTAGTGTTTTCTTTACGCGTTTTTGCGGAAAAACGGCGCGGGTGCGCCGTTTCGTATTCCCTTCTCTTCCATTATCCCAGCAGGTGCTCCAGCAGCACCTTCACGCCGATCAATATCAGTATCGCTCCGCCCACAAGCTCCGCCCTGCTCTTATACCTGGCGCCGAATACGTTCCCCACGTACACGCCGCCCAGCGAGATCAGGAACGTGGTGCAGCCGATCAGCGCCACCGCCAGCCCGATGGACACGGACAGCTCCACCATGGAGAATGTCACACCCACAGCCAGCGCGTCAATGCTGGTGGCCACAGCCAGCACCAGCAGCTCCTTGTGCCGCACCTCGCCGTTGGACGGCTGCTCCTCGTCCTCCTTGTCCCCGGCGCGGCTCTCGCGGATCATATTCCCGCCGATCCACGCCAGTAGCACAAAGGCGATCCACGGCGCCAGCCTCGTCACATAGCGGGCGAACTGTGAGCCCAGCAGCCAGCCCAGTGCGGGCATCAGCGCCTGAAACACGCCGAAATACAGGGCGATCAGCAGGGCGCTCCTTTTATGCACCTTGTCCGGCATGGCCAGCCCCTTGCAGATGGCCACCGCGAAAGCGTCCATGCTCAGGCCGATGCCGATGAGAAATATCTCCAAAAGTGTCATAGCGCACTCCCCTTATAATATGACCGGCACAGGCCGGTCGATCTCCATGCGATCCGGTGCGACGCGGCAGGCGTAGGCGACCACATTCACCCCGGCGGCAGCGGCCTGCCGCAGCGCCGCGCCGAAGGCCGGGTGGGTGTCGTCGTTGGGCGCGAAGTCCGTGACCTCCGCCATCTGCACCACGAAAAAGGCCGTGGCGCGGTGTCCCTGCTCCACGGCGTGTATCAGCTCGTGCAGGTGCTTCACACCCCGCTCCGTAGGCGCATCGGGGAACCGGGCGTGACCGCCGGACTCCAGCGTGACGCCCTTGACCTCCACCAGATGCAGCCCGTCAGGGCGGGTCAGGCAGAAGTCCAGCCGGGACGCACCGAAGCGGTACTCCGGCCGCACCTCCTGCGCCAGCGGGTCGAACCGCCAGGCAAACTCTCCAAAGACCCGGTTGGGCGCCTGTGCGTCCATGTTGATGAGCTTCCCGCCCTTGTCCACGGCGATCAGGTCGTAGGGTGTCTTTCTCCCCGGCGTCACGCCGGGCGCCAGCCACACCTCCGCGCCGGGCACCAGCAGCTCCCGGCACCGCCCCGTGTTCTTCACATGGCAGACCGTCTCCGTCCCGCCGATGTCCACCACCGCGATGAACCGGTTGGGGCGCGACAAAAAGCGCCCCTGCACCACGTTTTCGTACTGCACGGCGCCGCCTCCCCGCTGTGAATTGAATAGAATGGTATTATATCACAAATGATAGCCCATGGGAAGTCCCTTATTTTTTGCACTTCACCCGCTGCGTCCGTCCTTTGTATATTCCGTCAATGAACCTGAAAATTTTTTAGGCGTTCTTACGATTTTGTAGGTTTTGCTATTTTTTGGATTGCATCAATACCAAATGTTTGGTACAATACAGGTAATCTATATTAGTATGGGAGGGAATTCAAACCATGCCTGACTATTCCAACCTGTTTGTCGTGCTGATGGGTCTTGGCACTGTGTTTGCCGGCCTGCTGTGCATCATCCTGCTGGTCACTCTGATGAGCTGGGTCTGCAACCGCACCGGCGCGCCGAAGGCCGCACCTCAGGCGGCAGCCGCCCCTGCGGGCATCCCCGCCGCCGGCACCGTGACGCCCTCCATGATGGCCGCCATTTCCGCCGCCATCGCTGAGGACATGGGGACTGACGTCTCCGCCATCCGTATCGTATCCATCAAGAAAGTGTGAGGAGGAACGCACCATGAAGAAGTACAGAGTCAACGTAAACGGCACCGTATATGAAGTAGAGCTGGAGGAGATCACCGGCGCGGCTCCCGCTGCCGCCGCTCCCGTGGCTGCCCCCGCAGCCGCTCCCGCTGCGGCTCCCGCCGGCGGCGAGAAGGTCTGCGCTCCCATGCCCGGCACCATCCTGTCCGTCAACGTGTCCAACGGCAGCGCCGTCAAGAAGGGTGATGTGCTGATGATCCTGGAGGCCATGAAGATGGAGAACGAGATCATGGCTCCCTGCGACGGTACCGTGACCTCCGTGGCCGCCGCCAAGGGCGCCGCTGTGGAGTCCGGCGCGCTGCTGTGCACCATCGGCTGACGCCGGAGGATCGCACATGGAAGCTATTGCCAATTTCTTTGTAAGCACCGGCTTTTACCAGTTCTTCCAGGGTGACAACTGGAAATGCGCCATTATGCTGCTCATTGCCGTTGTCCTGCTGTTTCTGGGCATCGTCAGGAAGTTCGAGCCGCTGCTGCTGGTGCCCATCGCCTTCGGCATGCTGGTGACGAACCTGCCCGGTGCGGACATGTTCCACGAGATCCTGTTTGCCGGCGGGCACGTCCACTGGGATCTGTTCGGCGGCGAGCCCATCACGGCGCAGTTCCTGTCGGAAATGCTGTCAAGCGGCGTCTCCGCCGATGTGCTCCAGCCCTACGCCGACGCTGTGATGACCTCCGCGCAGAACCTGTTCAGCGCCGATGTCATCAACGACCTGATGGCGCAGGTCGCCGCCAACGGCTCCGACGCCGTGGGCACGCTGGCCAACCAGCTCACCGCCCTCGCGTCCGCCGAGCAGTACGCCGCCAACTACGGCGTTATCCTCAGTGATGTCACCGTCAGCGTCGGCCTGATCGACGTGCTGTATCTGGGCATCAAGCTGGGCATCTATCCCTGTCTCATCTTCATGGGCGTGGGCGCCATGACCGACTTCGGTCCCCTGATCGCCAACCCCAAGAGCCTGCTGCTGGGCGCAGCCGCCCAGCTGGGCATCTTCCTGACGTATCTGGGCTGCCGTCTGCTGGGCTTCACCGGCGCCGAGGCGTCCTCCGTGGGCATCATCGGCGGCGCGGACGGCCCCACAGCCATCTTCGTCACCGCTATGCTGGCGCCCGCCCTGCTGGGTCCCATCGCCGTGTCGGCCTACTCCTATATGGCGCTGGTGCCCGTGATCCAGCCGCCCATCATGAAGGCGCTGACCACCAAGGAGGAGCGCCAGATCGTCATGAAGCCCCTGCGTGAGGTCAGCAAGCGGGAGAAGATCTTCTTCCCCATCGTCGTCACCGTGTTCGTGGCGCTGCTGGTACCCTCCGCCGCGCCGCTGATTGCCTGCCTGATGCTGGGCAATCTGGCCAAGGAGTGCGGCGTGCTGGATCGTCTCAGCAAGACCATGCAGAACGAGCTGATGAACATCGTCACCATCTTCCTGGGCGTCAGCGTGGGCGCCACCGCCACCGGCGTCACGTTCCTCAGCCTCAAGACCCTGGCCATTATGGGTATGGGCGTGGTGGCCTTCGCCTTCGGCACCGCCGGCGGCGTCCTGCTGGCCAAGTTCATGAACCTGTTCCTGAAGGAAAAGATCAATCCCCTCATCGGCTCCGCCGGCGTGTCCGCCGTGCCTATGGCCGCCCGCGTCAGCCAGACTGTGGGACAGAAGGAGAACCCCGGCAACTTCCTGCTGATGCACGCCATGGGTCCCAACGTGGCCGGCGTCATCGGCTCGGCCATCGCCGCGGGCGTGCTGATCTCCCTGTTCGGTTAATAGGAGGTAACTATGGAATTTCTGTCTAACAAGCCCCTGCTGATCACCGATACCATCCTCCGCGACGCCCACCAGTCCCAGGCGGCCACCCGCATGACCATCGAGGACATGCTGCCCGCGCTGGAGCAGCTGGACGCCATCGGCTACTACTCTCTGGAGTGCTGGGGCGGCGCCACCTTCGACGCCTGCATGCGCTTCCTGAATGAGGATCCGTGGGAGCGCCTGCGCACCATCCGCAAGCATGTGAAGAACACCAAGCTGCAAATGCTGTTCCGCGGCCAGAACATTCTGGGCTATAAGCACTATGCCGACGACGTGGTGGATGCCTTCTGCGCCAAATCCATTGAAAACGGCATCGACATCATCCGCATTTTCGACGCGCTGAACGACGTGCGCAATCTGGAGCAGGCCATCAAGTCCACCAAAAAATACGGCGGACAGGTGGAAGCCACCCTCAGCTACACCATCTCTCCCATCCACAACGAGGCCTACTTCGTCAAGCTGGCCAAGGAGCTGGAGGGCATGGGCGCGGACGCCATCTGCATCAAGGACATGGCCAACCTGCTGCTTCCCATGGAGGCCTACTCTCTGGTCAAGGCGCTGAAGGAGACGGTCAGCGTTCCCATCCATCTGCACACCCACAACACCTCCGGCACCGGCGACATGACGCTGCTGATGGCGGCCTACGCCGGCGTGGACATCGTGGACACCGCTCTCTCCCCCATGGCCAACGGCACCAGCCAGCCCGCCACCGAATCTCTGGTGGCCACGCTGCAGGGCACCGTCCGCGACACCGGCCTGAGCCTGGAGAAGATGTCCCCCGTGGCCGCTCACTTCCGCAAGGTCGCCCAGCGTCTGCAGGACGCCGGTATCCTCGACCCCAAGGTGCTGCGCGTGGACACCAACACCCTGCTGTATCAGGTGCCCGGCGGCATGCTCTCCAATCTGATCTCCCAGCTGAAGCAGGCAGGCAAGGAGGACAAGTATTACGACGTGCTGGCGGAGATCCCCCGCGTCCGCAAGGACTTCGGCTATCCCCCGCTGGTCACGCCCTCCTCTCAGATCGTGGGCACACAGGCCGTGATGAACGTCATCATGGGCGAGCGCTATAAGACGTTCCCCAAGGAGTCCCGTGCCATGCTCAAAGGCGAATACGGCAAGCTGCCCGGTGAGGTCAACGAGGAGGTTCGCGCCAAGGCCGGCATCGCGCCGGAGGACGTGATCACCTGCCGTCCCGCCGACCTGCTGGAGCCGGAGCTGGACAAATACCGTCAGGAATTCAAGGGTCTGGCCAAGTCCGACGAGGACGTGCTGAGCCTTGCCCTGTTTCCGCAGGTGGCTCCCAAGTTCATTGAAAAACGCGACGCGCCCAAGGCCGCGCCCGCTCCCGCCGCTCCCGCCGCAAAGCCCGCCGATGCCAACGGCGTCCGCGAGCTGTATGTGGAGTGGAAAAACTGATATTTCTTCTTTCCTTTCCCTTAGAGAGCCGGAAAAGCGCCCTGCTTTTCCGGCTCTCCGCCCTGTGGAGGACGGCGTCCTCCACATCCCATCAGCGCGAAGCGCTGTCATTCCGAGCCAGTGACCGTGTCACTGGCGTGGGAATCCGTTTCCCTTATTCGCAGCGGCAGACGACTCCGCCCGTCCCGTACCCTCTCGTTTCCCCGAAAAGAAAGAAATCCCCCATTTCCCGAAAAAAGTACTTGCATTTTCAAAAAACATCGACTATAATAGCAGCGTTGACAGGATATGCACCTTTAGCTCAGTTGGTAGAGCACCTGACTCTTAATCAGGGTGTCCAGGGTTCGAGTCCCTGAAGGTGTACCATAAGAAATCACCGACCCGATCGCCGGTGATTTTCTATACGGCCCGTTGGTCAAGTGGTTAAGACAGAGGCCTCTCACGCCTTTAACATCGGTTCGAATCCGGTACGGGTCACCAAAAAGAAAAGACACACGGCGTGTGTCTTTTCTTTTTGGTGCAGCACTTTTTGCTTTGCAAAAAGTGGCCGCCTGCGGGCGGGTGATGGAACGCGAGCGGGGAAACCCGCCATGGTTTCCCCCTCACACTCCCCCTTCCTTGCGACAACAACACATTCTCCGCCTGCCCGTTCCCCGGCAGGCTATTACTGCATTCAGGAGGTTTTTATGTCCGAATCCATCCGCCTTTCCGACCACTTCTCTTACAGTAAGCTGCTGCGCTTCACGCTGCCGTCCATCTGTATGATGGTGTTCACGTCGATCTACGGCGTGGTGGACGGCCTGTTCGTCTCCAACTTCGTGGGCAAAACGCCCTTCGCCGCCATCAATCTGGTCATGCCCTTCGTCATGATCCTGGGCGGCATGGGCTTCATGATCGGCACCGGCGGTACCGCTCTCGTCTCCAAGCTGCTGGGCGAGGGAAAGGACGACGACGCGCAGCAGGCCTTCTCCATGATGGTGCTGTTCACCCTTCTGCTGGGTCTGGTGCTGTCCGCGGTGGGTATTGCCGCCATGCCCGCCGTCTCCCGGTTCCTGGGTGCCACCGACGCCATGATGTCCGACTGCGTGCTCTATGGCCGCATCGTCACCGGCTTCACCTTCTCCTTCATGCTGCAAAACGTGTTCCAGAGCTTTTTCATCGCCGCAGAGAAGCCCCGCCTCGGCCTGCTGGTCACGGTGGCCGCCGGCGTTACCAACATGGTGCTGGACGCACTGTTCATCGCCGTGCTCCGCTGGGGCGTGGCCGGCGCCGCCATCGCCACCGGACTGAGCCAGTGTGTTGGCGGCGTGTTGCCGCTGCTCTACTTCCTGCGCCCCAATTCCAGCCTGCTGCACCTGCGTCCCACCGCTCTGCGCCTGCGCCCCATCCTGCAAGCCTGCGGCAACGGCTCCTCCGAGCTGATGAGCAACATCTCCTCCTCGCTGGTCAGCATGCTGTACAACTTCCAGCTCCTGCGTCTCATTGGCGAGAACGGCGTCTCCGCCTACGGCGTTCTGATGTACGTCCAGTTCATTTTCGTGGCCATCTTCATCGGCTACTCCATCGGCTGCGCCCCTGTCGTCAGCTATCACTACGGTGCCCGGAATCACCCGGAGCTGAAGAGCCTCCTGCGCAAAAGCGTTCTGCTGATGGCCATCGGCGGCGTGCTGTTGTCCGCGCTGGCGCGGCTGCTGGCCGCGCCCCTCTCCCACCTCTTCGTGGGCTATGACACCGACCTCTGCGCCCTGACCACCCACGCCTTCACCCTGTTCTCCTGGTCGTTCCTGCTGGTGGGCTTCAACATCTTCGCCTCCGGCTTCTTCACCGCCCTGAATAACGGTGCCATCTCCGCCGCCATTTCCTTCCTGCGCACACTGGTGTTCCAGTCCGGCGCCGTCCTCCTGCTGCCCCTTCTGCTGGATGTGGACGGCATCTGGTGGGCGATCACCGCCGCCGAATGCTTCGCCTTCCTGATCTCCGTCATCTTCCTTGTAGCCAAGCGAAACAAGTACCACTACATGTGACCGATAAATTTTCCTTGCGCAGTTGTAAACATAGTGGTATACTATGTTTATCTTTGTAAGGGAGGCCATTCCCATGCTCGTATCCACCAAAGGGCGCTACGCCCTGCGCGTCATGCTGGAGCTGGCGCAGAGCGATTCCGCCGTCTACATGCCCCTGCCCCTCATCGCGGAAAAGCAGGGCATTTCCGAAAAATATCTGGAGAGCATCATCTCCGTTCTCTCCAAGGCCGGCCTTGTGGACGGTCTGCGGGGCAAGGGCGGCGGCTACCGCCTGAACCGCCCCGCCGCCGACTACTCCGTGGGGCAGATCCTCCGCCTGACGGAGGGCTCTCTGGCGCCCGTCACCTGTTTGGAGAGCGAGGAAAACCCCTGCCCGCGTGCCGGTCAGTGTACCACCCTCCCCATGTGGGAGAAGCTGGATGCCCTCATCAACGACTATCTAGACAGCGTTTCTCTGTCCGACCTGCTGGCCCAGACCGACGGCCAGCGCATCTGATGCCCACCCACACGGAACCCCGTCCGCATCATCCCGTTCGTAGGGGACGGCGTCCTCGATGTCCCGTCGCCGCATCATCCCGCCCGTAGGGACGGACAACTCTGTCCGCCCTCATCGGACATTGCAAATCGAGTGTTCACATAAAAACTCCCGAACCGTCCGGTTCGGGAGTTTTTTATTTGTTATCCTCAGCTCTTCTTATCGGTCTTAGCGGAGGTATCCGTCTTTGCAGAGGTATCCGTCTTAGCGGAGGTATCCGTCTTGTTGGAAGCGTCCGTCTTATCGGTCAGCGCATCCTTATCCAGAATGCGATCCGCCGTCACGCCGGCGGCCTCGGCCTCCTCCTTGGTCATGACGATAGGCTCGGCGGAGTCCTCTACCATCTTCGCCATGATCAGGTACCGGTGGTTGTCGTCGCCGTTCTTGCACACGGACAGCACCACCACCTTGTCCCCCGCAGTGGGCAGGTTGGCCTTATCCACGTTCACGCAGCCCTCTGCGCTGTAAAAGGCATTCTGGTTGGTGTCGCTCTTGTACTTGGGATCGTCCGCCGCCTTGCCCAGCGCCTGGAAGAAATCGTTGAACACCTTCTCATCCGTGAAATCGTGATAGTACAGGATGTGGCTGGTATCATAGGGAATACCCGCGAAAATGCGGTATGTCACCTTGCGATCCGGCTGATAGATGTACAAAATGGCGTTATCGTTAAACTTCAGCGTCTCGGCATAGCTCTGCAAGCCGCCGAACATAGAGCGGTTGGCCATGTTGTGCCCGTAGATCACCGTCACCGGATCGCTGAGATCAGACTTGTTGTAGTGTGCCTGAATGTACAGGGAACCGGCCTTGTTGGTCACGCCGTCCAGATCGCGGTTGAGATAATAGTCGTCGTCGTACCCCGTCTCGCTCTTGGCGGATTTGGGGCTCTGTGCCAGATAGTGTCCCTTGCTGATGGCGCACTGGCTGGCGTTGGGCACCTGCATGAACCCGAACACGTCCGGGTACTTCTTCTCGTCAAAGCTCACACCCTCCGGCAGCACCACAGGCTCCGGCTTCACGATGACCTCGTCATCCTTGGGATCCTTCTCCGGCTCCTTCTTCCCGCCGCAGCCCACCATAACGGCGGAGGCCAACGTCAGCATTGCCAGCAGCAGTGCCGCCCGCCGCAGAAAGTGCTTCTTGGTTTTCTCCATTATGACTCCTTTCCCACGGCTCTCCGTCTCTCTTACGAGCCGCTGCGGTGTCCCCACCGCTTCGCAATATACCTCCGGTATGATACCATACGCCGCCTGCGATTGCAACCCCTTTTCACTGACCTCCGCCGCTCAGCAGCGCATCGAACCGCTGTCTCTGCGCCGGTGTCATCCGCCGGGCATACTTCTCCACCAGCGCCTGCGCCATGTCGCCGTTGCCCTTTTTCAGATAGTTGCGCACCGCCCGCTGCAGGCTCTCCGCCGCCGTGGAGCTGAGGCTTTCACCCCTGCCGCCGTCCTCGCCGCTGTCCACCAGCCGCACACCGGAGGACGACAGCTTCTTCTCCTGCTCCGCTTTGTCCTCGAAGTGATTCAGCAGCGCCTGATACAGCTTCTGATCCCTGTCCCCTGCGCTCTCATACTCGTCCTGCGCCGCCGCCAGCAGCTTCTCCCACTCCTTGCGGCCGTCCTGCCAGCGCTGGTACTCGTTCTTCTCCTGCTGGGTCAGCAGATCGTACTGTGTCTCCAACGCCTGCCCCTCCTGACGGTACTCCGCCAACGCAGCCTGCCGCAGCTCCGGCACCAGCGCCGCCAGCTCCTGCAAATACCCATTGTACGCCTGCTGCCCCGCCGTCTGCGCATAGCTGGAGCCATACCCGCCGGTCAGCGCCGCCGCCTTGCCCAGCGTGTCCTCCATGGCCGTCGCACCCCGGGCGGCGTACAGCTTCGCGTACCGCTGATAGTCCTCGTCCTCCTCCGGATCGTACTCGAACGCCTTGCGCCCGGCAATCCGGTCATACAGCGCCTGCAGCTTCTCGCTGAACCCGGACTCATACCCCTCCGGCTCCAGCGCCGCCACGCTGTCCCTGTACTCTCTGGCCGCCGCCACCTCATCCGAGGGCGTATAGCCCTTCTCCAGCTCCTGCAAGCGGCGCGCCGTGCTTTCCGTCACCTCCGCGCGTGGTCCGGCTGCCTCCGCAGCCGCTGCATCCAGCGCCGCCTGCTCCTCTGCCGTGGGCGATGCCAGCAGGCTTCCCCACGTCTCGTCACCGGCGATGCCGTCCACCATGCGCAGCCCGTTCTTCTTCTGATAGTCCCGCACGGCGGCTCTTGTTTTCTTGCCAAAGATACCGTCCTCGTCCAGGCTGTACCCTCTCCTGTTCAGCTCGCTCTGCAGCTGCTTCACCGCGCTGCCCTGGGAGCCGTAAGCCACCATCGTATATGTGGATGCCATTTCTCGTCCTCTCCTTCCCCTTCTCAGGATGTGCGCCGCCAGCCGTACACGCCGGCGATGCCCGTCTCCACGCTCTCCCATGTCAGGCCGTCCGCCGTCTCCGGCGGTGCGGCGCTGTCCGTCAGCCGCACGCTGCCCACCGGATACGCCAGCGCCTCCACCGTCTCTCCGTTCACCGTCAGCGCTCCCGACACAGCCACATCTCCGTAAAACACCGCCGGCCACGCGCACTCCAACCGCTCTCCCTCGCTGTATTTACCGAAGGCCGCGCCCTTACCGCCGCTGCGCAGATGCATCGTCACCTGACTGGTGGACGCCGTATACCGCACCGTGCGCACACCGCCCACCGCATCCACCGCGCTCAGCTCCACCTCATAGGACGCGGTGGGGCTCAGTCCGCCGCCCAGCAGCTGCTCCGCCCCGTTCAGCAGCTCCGTATAGCCGCTCCACTGGCCGCCCATAGGCCGCATCCGTGCCCGCACCTGCACGCTGTTGTGTCCCTGCACCTCCGAGCAGGACGCCGCGCACCGCACCTTCAGATACGCCCCGTCGTCCTTCTCCGTGCCGTTCGCGCCGCACCGTACCACCCCGGACGCGGTGATGACCGGCGTGTGGTACTCGCACACCGTCACCGGCGTGCCCGATACCGTCGTGATACGCCCGCGGCTGTCCGTCACCGTGACCACCGGCATCAGCATCCCGCTGATGCCCACCGCCCCGGTGGCGCCTGACGCGCCGGTGATCTCCTGCCCCGCGAACCGGAACCGGTACTCCTGCACGGATGCGCCGCCCATGGCCGTGGCCTCCGCCGTGTACTGCATCCGGCTCACGCCCTGCAAGCACACGCCCCAGCCCTGCACCGCCGCATTGTCGTTGACCACCGCCGTCTCCAGCGTCACCTCCGGCCGCATAGTCTCCGGCACATAGGCGGTAAACGGCGCGCTGAGGCTTCCCACCAGTGTTCCGCCGCTGTACACCTGCATGGTCACAGTGCCGGTGCCCCAGGTGCTCTCCGGCAGCTGCTGTGCCAGCGCCTCCGGCACCGTCCACTGATACACCACCCGTCCGCTGCTGCTGTTCACCGTTTTCAAATCACCGGCGGCGATACTCCCGCCCGCGCTGCCAAGCGCATAGCGGAACGCGAAGCTATACCCGTACCCCGGCCTTGTCACCGTCAGAGTCCCCGCCTGTCCGATGACCGCGTCACCCGCCGTCAGGGTGAAATCCCCGATGGACTCCACCCGTTCTACCGGCAGTGCATAGCCGTAGCTGTCGTCTCTGGTAGAGCCGGAGCCGCTGTACAGCCGGATGCTCAGCGGTGCGCTGCCCACAGCGCCCGCCGCCGTCACCCAGCCGCTGTCATACTCGATGCTGCCGCTCCACCGGCTGGGGGATGCCTGCTTCAGCGTGTATCCGCTGTCCACACAGTCCCCGTCCACATACACCGTCAGATAGATGGGATACCCGAAGTAGGACGCCCCCGTCAGCGGTGCCACCGTCACATAGATGCGGTACTGCATGTCCCCGCCGGAGCGTCTGCTGTCGTACCCGAAGCTCACGCCGATTTTGGGCGTACCGCCCCACTGGATGCTGTCCAGCGCCGTATAGCTCATTCACTCACCCTCCGATCCATCGGAAGGCCAGTCCGCCCTCCGCTGCTTCCACGCTCCACTGTCCCACGGCGATGGCGCCCAGCACCGTGATGTTGGTGATGTACAGCCGGTTGTTGGACACATAGGCCACCTCCGTGGCGTCCTGCCAGAAGGACAGCCGCGACGCGGTGAACACCGCCCGGAAATTGCTCTGCTCCACCACCCGCTGCCCGTCGATCTCCCGGCAGGTCAGATCCTGTCCCACCGCCACGCCGTACACCGGCACCGCCCCGTCATAGTACACGATGCCCGTCCGGATGTACCCCTCCGTGTCCACCTTGTAGTGGGAGAAGGCGGCGTCCACCTTCTCCACGTTGGCCTGCAGGTCGGAAAAAAAGCTGTAATACTGTGTCATCGCCTGGGGATTGGCCTCCAGATACGCGCTGAGCTTCGCCACATAGCTGCCGAAGTCCGAGCTCGCCACATACTCCTCCTTCAGCCTCGCCGTCAGCTCCTCCGTGGTCTTTTCCACCTGCTCCGCCGTTTTCAGTATCATGCTCCGCAGCGTGTCGTACTGCTCCTCTGCCGCCCGCGCCGCCTCCTGTGCCTGCTCGCTGTACGCCCCGGCCTGCCGCCGGGCGGACTCCGCGCCCGCCCCGCTGCCCAGCTCCTCCAGCTGCCCCAGCGCCAGATTCAGCTGCTGCGCCATCTGCACCAGATACGAATACTGCTGCGCCGCCTGCTCCTGCACCGTCCCCGCCGGTGCCGCAGGCAGGGGAAGCGTCATCATTCCACGTCACTCCCCTTCTCATACACCGCCGCCGCGCTGTACACCCGGCACCGGCCAAGCCCCATCAACTTCAGCCGCAGGTGTCCGCACCGTCTGGGACGCAGCTGCATCACCGCGCCCCTGGTCTGCTCCGCCGTCCCGGTAACAGTCCCCACCTGCTCCCACGTCTCGCCGTTGTCATACCGCACGAACGCCTTTACCACGGCGCCCTCCTCCAGCTTCATCCGCAGCTCCAGCCGCGCCAGATACTTGTGCTCCGGCGTATACAGCCCCAGATCGCCGCTTTCGGCGCTCCACACCACGTTCGTCTCCTTTGTGCCCACCTCACCGGCGGTGTCCAGCAGCCGTCCGTCCCTGCACAGCAGCAGCATCACGCCGTCCTGCCGCACAAAGTCCATCACCTCCACGGTGTCCTGCCGGTGCCACAGCTTTCTCTGCGTATCGTACACCAGCAGCTCCGTGGTACCGGCGGCCTCCTTTGCCGCCAGCCAGTAGCGTCCGCTCTCGCCGCCGCCCACGCCGCCGATATACCTCTTGTCGCCCAGCGCCCGGGACACGCACACCGGCATGCTCCCGTCAAAGGCGTACACCCCGTCATTCCCCAGGTAATACACCACGCCGTCCGACACGGCCACCGTTCTCTCCGCGCCCCGGCGCACACCGCTGCACGGCACCGTCACGATCTGGTGCCCACCGCCCGCCGCCGGATAGATGCGCTCCATGCAGTTCTCCTTGAAGAACACCACGCCGCCCATGCAGGCCGCCGCCCCGGTGAACGCACCGTCCGAGCCTCTGGCCGCCGCATAGCTGTCCGTGCTCAGCCCCGCAAAGCTGTTCCAGTTGCGGAAGTCCCCCAGCGCACAGGCGTACACCTCGTTCACCGCCTGCCCGTCCACGATACCGTACTTGCACCCCCACAGCCGGTTTCCCTGCTCCACCACGAAGTCCATCTCCGGGATGGTGCGCATCACCGTCACCGCCGCCGTCTGGCTGTCCAGCGCCCGGCACATGGCCGGTATCAGCACCCAGTCGTCCGCTGCCGCCTTCAGCACATGCAGTCCGTTCAGCTCCAGCGCGCCGCAGCCGGACACCGTCACGCCGTCCCCGGCCTGAAAGCCCCTGCCCAGCCCCGTGGCGGCGATCTTCGTGCATATACCCGTCACCTCCACCCAGCTGCCGCCGTCATAGCGCCGCAGCACCGTCACCCGGCGATCCGTATCCATCCACAGATCCCCCGTGCCCGGCTCCTTGGGCGCGTAGGTGCCGGTCACATAGCTGCCCACGCTCTCCCCGTTCTCATAGCACAGCGTGAACGTCACCTCCCCCGTGGAGGTCTGTATGTTCTCCATGCTGCCGTACTCCGTCAGCTTCTGGGTGTTGATGTACTTCTTATCCGGGAAGATCAGCAGATACGCGCCCATGCTCACCAGCTGCTTGTCGCTGTCGCTAAGCACCAGCTCCGTCTTTGCCCCGTTCACATACAGCGCCGTGCCGTCCACCCAGAACAGCCCGTCCTTTTCCACGATGCCGTGAGGCTTCGTCAGCTGCCGCATCACGCCCCGCCGGGGTCTTGTCTCCAGCGCCGGATACCCGCCGCTCCACATATTCTCCATGTTCTCCGCGCAGCCCGCGCCGTGTCCCACCCGGCGATCCAGCCCGCCGAACTGCTCCACGGCGGCTCTCTGCTGCGCCTGCGCCCTCAGCTTGGGAAAATACATCCTCCCCGCCTCCCTTCAGCACAGCCGCAGCACCGGGCACGCCGGCGGTGTCTCCGTTCTGGCGCAGTAGTCCCGGTAGGTGAGAAAGGCGTTGTTCCACAGGCTCCCGGCGCTGTTGTACCGCGCCGTCTCCCCGTTGGCATAGTGGATCTGTGCCTCCACATAGTGCCGGTACATCTCGTCGTAGGGTACCGGTGCCGTCAGCACCGTCGTCTCCGTCATGTCGGGCAGATCCCCTGTCTGATGCCCGATCTCCCGCAGCACAAAGCCCTCCGCCTGCGCCAGCCACCGCAGCTTCTCCCCGCGCTCATACCCGTTGGGTGCCAGCGCGTCCACCCGATCCAGCACCTGCTTCGCCGTCACCTTCGCCATAGCCGCCACCTCAGGAAGCGCGCTCGTCCACGTAGCGCCGTGCCTCCTCCGCCATCATGCGGGCGTTCTCCAGCACCTCCGCCACGCACTCCGGCACGCGCACCTCCACGCCGCGCATGATCTTCCAGCTGCGCCCGTTCACCGACACGATGACAAAGTTCTCCTCCTGTTTTCTGCCTCGCGGCAGCATGACCGTCACCATTTTCTCCTTCATCTCGCCCTTCTCCTTTCCTCATATAAAACCTCTTCCCTGCGTCCCGCTCCGCACGACCTCCGCACCCTGTAGGGCAGGGCCCGCGTGCCCCGCCGAACACTGGCGCGGGGATCCGTCCGCCCGTCCTGTAGGGGACGGCGTCCTCGACGTCCCGTCGTAGGCGGCTGCGTCCCTTTGTAGGGGCGGACGACTCTGTCCGCCCCGCATGACCGCCGCACCCCTGACGTACCCCGCGTCCGCAGGCGCGGAACCCCCTCTTTTTTTGCCTCCGGCGGGTGACTTTTGTCAGCAGCGACAAAAGTCACCAAAAACGCCGCTTGAAACTGCGTTTCAAGACTTCCTCACGCGCGTCAGCTATGATTTCGCGCTGACCTGTCCCACGCGCAACCGGTTTCCCGGTTTTTCCCGGTTCAAAGGATTGTGCCTCCACAGCTTTCCGCGATGCGCTGTCGCGCGACGCTGCCCGCTGCCGCGGTGGGTGCCTTGGTGCTCTACCGCGCGGGTACCGGCAGATATTCTATCACGGCGGACGACTCTATCCGCTCCGCACGACCTCCGCACCCTGTAGGGCGGGGCCCGCGTGCCCCGCCGCACACTGGCGTGGGACTCCGCATTCCCCGCCCGCAGGGGCGGACAACTCGCCCGCCCCTGCTTCACGCTCCGTCAGTTGGCCTTGTCCTCGTCGGAATAGCTGCTGCCGCACTCCACGCGCACCATGTACTCATCGTACAGGATGGCCGCGGCGTGGATGCCCTTCCAGCCCACGCTGGAGCGCTGATCCAGCGGGTCGGCGGTGCCGGAGCTGCCGCGGGGCTTCACGATGACCTCCGTGCCCTCGCTGAGATCCACCACGCCGTAAGCGCCCTTGCCGATGAACAAGCAGCCATACACGGCGCAGCCGTTCTTACCGCCCTCGCCGGGATAGATGGCGTCGCCCTCCGCCGCTGTCACCTCGGTGTCCAGCACCAGCTTGGCGGTGGTGTTGCTGATGACCTTGCAGCGGCTGCCGCCGATCATCACATAGCGGCCTGCCAGCGCATTGGCTGCCACGGTGCCGCCCTGGAAGCCCACCTCCGCGCCGCTCACCGTGTTGCCCTTCACCTTCAGGCTGCGGACATCGCCGGCCAGATTCTCACCGCGGTAGATCTTGGCCTCCGTGGTCTCCACGAAGCGCACACCGTGCAGCTCGCCGATCTCGCCGGAGAACAGCTCCGTGGCGGCGGCGTACTGATGGGCGGCGATCCATGCCTCGTCCTGGCGCAGGTCGAAGGCCACACTGGGATGGATGATGCACACATACTTGCCGTCAAAGGTGGGCGCGTTCATCTTCTTCAGCTGGGTCGCGGCCTTGGCCACCAGCTCACTGGTCATGCGGCAGTCCTTGTCCAGTGCCGTGCGGCTGGTGATCTCCGTCTTGGCACCGTTGGCGCCCAGCTTGGGCGCATAGATCACCTGCTTGCCCTGCTGGATCTCGTTTCTGGTCACGGTGTCCAGGGTCAGGCCCATGTTGCTGCCGTGACGGTCGGTGATCTCCAGCACCACATCGTCGATGGCCGTCAGATCCAGCATGTCGGACACGGTGGTGTAGTCGCCGTACTGCGCCAGCTCCTTGGTGATGTAGCTGACGGAGATGCCGCTGCCATCGGGGGTCACGCCCTCGGTCAGGGGCTTGAGCGCCTTGTCAAAGGCGCCGAACTTACGCCACTCCACCGTCTTGCCGCCGCCGGCAGGCAAACCCTTGGTGGCCGCGAACTGGTTGTGTACCAGCTGCGGCTTGGCGTTCTCCAGCAGCTCCATGCCGTAATAGGTCTTCATTTCCGCGCTCAGACCGCCCGTGGTCTGGGTATTGGCCTCCGCAAACATCTGCAAATTCATCTTCATATTCCTTTCTCCCTTCCTTTTTCACTGTGTTGTTGTTTCCTGTCCGCCCCGCATGACCGCTGCGCCCCTGACGTCCCCCACGTCCGCAAGCGCGGAACCCCCTTTTTTGCCTCCGGCGGGTGACTTTTGTCAGCAGCGACAAAAGTCACCAAAAACGCCGCTTGAAACTGCGTTTCAAGACTTCCTCACGCGCGTCGGCTATGATTTCGCGCTGACCTGTCCCACGCGCAACCGGTTTTCCGGTTTTTTCCGGTTCAAAGGATTGTGCCTCCACAGCTTTCCGCGATGCGCTGTCGCGCGACGCTGCCCCCTGCCGCGGTGGGTGCCTTGGTGCTCTACCGCGCGGGTACCGGCAGATATTCCATCACGACGGGCGACTCTCTCCGCCCCGCGTGACCACCGTGCCCCGTAGGGCGGGGCCCATGTGCCCCGCCGCACACTGGCGTGGGAATCCGCCCTAAAAAAGGAAAACGGATTGCCGCGTCGCTTCGCTCCTCGCAATGACAAGGCGTGTAGGGGACGGCGTCCCCGACGTCCCGTCGTAGGGTCGCACGTCTCTGTCCGCCCTCCCGCCGACGACGGCGTACTGTCTGTACGTCAAGGCGGGTTGACGCAGATAGGGCGGAAAAGATCCCGCCCCGGCGGAGAGATTTTTCGTCCTGCCGATGGCAAGCCGCTGATGGCGTATCGGGTATACGTCAAGGTGGGTTGACGCAGACAGGGCGGAAAAGATCCCGCCGGAGCCTCAGAAGCGGATCTTCTCCCCGCCCTGTACCCTCTTCCGTATCTCCGCCAGCTCCTTGCCGCTCAACCCCTTGGGATCCCACCGGCTGACGCTGCGGCGGCGTCCGCCGTTCTCCGCCACACGGCTGCCGCCGCTGGCGATGGCCTGGGTCATCTGCTGCCGCGCCCGCTCCACGGCGAACTCCATGGCGCGGCGCAGCTGCTCGTCCTGCTCCCGCTGCCGCAGCAGCTCTGTCCGCACCGCCTCCTGCCGCAGGCGCTCATTCTCCTGTCGAAGGCCGCGCAGCCGTCCATCCAGAATTTTCCGGACGCGGGCGTCAAACTCCCCCTTATACCTTCCGCGGATCAGCGTCTCAAAATCCTCCCCGGCGTCGGGAGCCGTCGTATCGCCCGTCTGCTCCTCCGCCGCAGTCTCCTGCGCCGTCTTTTCCAGCTCGTCCATCCGAACTCTCCTTTCCGTGGTAGGTCACGACCCTATTTCCACACTCTCCGGATATTGCCCGGCCAGCATCTCCAGCCCGCACCGCACCAGCGCGAACTCCCGTGCACAGTCTCCCGCGCCCGCGATGTCCGCATACCCCTCTCTGATGTCCCCCCGTGCCAGCTGTCCCTTCTCCTGCAATACCCCGGCCAGTGCGTACACCAGCGCGGACACTGCCGCGCATACGATGTCCTGTCCCGGCTGCCCATGCCCGGCATGCCCCTGCACCGTCAGGTGCGTGCCGCCGCACACCGCCCGTATCATCGGGGGCGCACCGCCTGCCGCGTGGCCTGTCTCTGGCGCTCCACCGCGCCGTTGACGCGTCTGTCCGTCTTACCGCCGCCGCTGTCCCGCTGCCGCAGCTCCCGCTCCAGCGTCTCGCTGAGATGCGTCCCCTGCGCCTTGTCCAGCAGCGCCACCGCCTGCCGCAGCGATGCCGTCAGCCACTCCTTCTGCTCCGTCTCCTTCTGTCCCTGCCGGATAACCTCCGTCAGCGTCTCCTTGTGGCGGAACTGCATCAGCTCCAGGCACCGCAGCGCCTGCTCTGCCATATCGCTGCGGAAGAATCCCATCTGGAACAGCTGCAAAGCCAGCTGGTTGTACTCCATGGTCTGATACGGCGTCTCGTCCTGCGCCGTCACCTCCAGATCGAACTCCGGCACCCGATAGCCGCCGGTCAGCAGCGCGCGGGGCTGCAGGCCCCTGTTGTCGAACATAGCGAACTGCCCGCCGTCCTTCCCCAGCAGGCGGAACTGCCGGGGCATGTCGTAAAACTGCCGTACCAGCTCGATGCACAGCGTCAGCACCTGGGAAAACGCCTCGTACCCGTCGTCGATCATGTTGCGGGACAGCTTTCCGCCCGCCTCCTGCAGGGCGGCGATAGCCGTGGCCGCCGTGACGCCGCCGGCGGTGCCGCCGCTCATCACGTCCCGGTTGCCCGCCGTCTCCTTCATCTCCGCGATCTTGTTCTGCAAAACCGCCACATACACGCTGTCCAGCGAAGGCACCCGAATGGGCGCGATGGAGTCCGCCCCCAGATTCCCGTTGGTGTGTACGAAGGGTCTTGTCCAGTCCGCGTACTCGTTCTCGTTCACCGCCCCGTCGGAGCGGATGAAGAACCGGGGCGTAGCCGCCGCCAGCGTGTTTTTCAGGATGGCCTGGTTCATCAGGTCGATCTGCTTCTGCGCCGACTTGCACAGATCCACATACCCGTACCCGCCGGGCGTCCCCTCCTCCGGGAACAGCACGTCGAACACAAACGGGTACTTCCCGTGGTCGTACCAGCCGCGTTCCGCCATCTCCGGGTCGTTCTCCGTGGCGTACAGCACCTCCTCCCCCACGAACTTGCAGTACTGCAGCACCTGCCGCCCCTCCTGCTCCGTGTGATAGTACCAGTCCACCACCAGCGACTGCTCCGACGTGTCCACCTTGTCGTCATACAGATACCGGCTCACCTGTACGCCGCTGCGCCCCAGCTTCCCCTCCAGCTGCGGATATTCCCGCTCCAGCCGCCGGTTGGGCACCAGCTCCGTACAGAAGAAGCTCTCCGACTCCTGTATATCCTGCACCCCCGGCTCCCAGAACAGATTCAGCACGTCCATGCTGCGGATGCTCACGTCTCCCAGCCCGTGCAGCTTATCCCCGTCCCAGAACACGCCGTATACGGCGCATCCGGACTTCAGCTTGTTCCACCACGCCTGGGAATACGCCTTCTTGAACCGGTTGTTCTTCAGGATCACCGGCAGTATCCGGCTCAGCTCCTCCGCCTCCCGGCGGTCGTTAGGCTCTCTGGGCAGCACCGTCGGCTCCGGATAGCAGTCCATGGCGTCCGCGTGCTTGCTGAGGATGCAGTTCACCAGCCACCCGCTGGCCGGCCTGATATCCTCCCTCCGGCCGCCCTCGCCGGCCTTGTCCATCTGCTCCCAGTGCCGCAGCTTCCAGAACTGCTCATTGTCGATGATGCGCCGGTCCAGATTCTGCTTTCCCAGCCGATAGCGCCGCAGCACCTCTGCCGCCGCCCTCACCTCCGCCGCGCCGATCTTCCCCGGTGCGCCCGTCTCCTTCTCTGCTGTCCGAGCCGTCTCACGCTCCATGCCAGCACCTCCCTTTCCTGTGTTCTGACCCTACCCTCTCCCCGCCCGGGAGTTGCCCATTTGTGTGCAACTCCCCTCATTTTTTCAAAAAATTTTTTTCGCCATGTTCAGCGGGTCGTCCCCGATCTGCCTCACCTCCGCCGTCCGCGGCGCGATAGGCCGCATCATGCAGAAATACCGGCTCTCGTCCGCCACATGATCCTCCTGACTGGTGTCCACGTCCTCCGGCGCCGTGCCGCTGTACAGCAGCCCCGGCACCGTCCGGATAAACGCCCGGCAGTTCTCGAACACATACAGCATGGGATATCCCTCCCCGTCGAAGGCCATCCGGTAGTGCATCTGCATCCACCCCGGTATCCGCTGGTTGTCCCCCTTCACGAAGTAAATACGGTGCCGCAGCGCCGTCTCATAGATGCTCTCGCCCCGGCTGGCGTCCCAGATGGCGGGGTCGGCCACGCCGTGTATGGTGCGTCCCCGCAGATCGGGATGCTCCTCCTCGATGCGCCGTATCTCCGCGAACTGCTTCTCCGGCGTCCACAGCACGCCCTCGTTCGGCGTCCCCGTGCAGCCGTACAGCTCCGCGATCCGGTACACGCATCCGTCGTGATCCACCGCCCACCAGCCGCAGGAGAAGGGCTTGGCGTACCCGAAGTCGTAGCTTCTGTACACGTTCCACTCCCTCGGTATGCGGAACGGCCTGATCACATGGCTGTACCGCCTGTCCTCATAGTGCGCCGGGTCGTCCGTAAACTCCTGAAACACCTGCCCCGCCAGCACGTCCCACTTGCCCTCCAGCCACGCCGCGCGCAGCTTGGGCGGCAGCGCCTCCAGCTGCTTCACATACTCCGGCTGCCGCGCCAGCAGCACCCGGTTGTCCGTCACCCGCGCCGGTATAAAGACGTAGTCCTCTCCGTTCTCCCCCGGCTCATACCGCCTGTCGATAAACAGTCGCTTGATGTACCCGTGTCCCGGCCCACCCGGATTACAGGTGTAGTAGATCCGCTTGGGAAAGCCGTTCACCCCTCGCACGCACGCCGCCAGCTGCCGCATCCACCGCTCCTGTAATTGGGTGGCCTCATCGAAAAAGATCACGTCGTACTCCGCACCCTGATACCGCTCCGCGTCCCTGTCGCTGCCGCAGTACCCGAACTGTAAGCTGCTGCCGTTGGCGAACACGAACCGTCTCTCTCCGGCGCGGTACGCCGCCGCCCCCGCCAGCTCCCGCCGCAGGAACGTCAGATGGTTGGCCTCGATCTCCGGCAGCGTCCGCCGCACCAGCAGCAGCCGTATGCCCGGATACCGCAGCGCCAGCAGCTTGGCCTTGCACCGCACCGCCCAGCTCTTTCCGCCGCCCCGCGCCCCGCCGAAGGCGATATACTTCTTCTCGCACCGCAGAAATTCCTTCTGCCTCTCATTGGGTGTCCCGATATAGATCTCCATTCTCTCCCCCTTTTTTCTCCGAAACTGTACCTTCCCGTCACCCTCCGTAGGGGACGGCGTCCTCGACGTCCCGCCCCGTAGGGGGCGGATGCCCACATCCACCCCTTCCTCACCACCCCTTGTAGGGCGGGACCCATGTGTCCCGCCCTACACCTGTCCTTCCCCGCCCGTGTTCACACTGGCATGGCGATCCGTCTCCCCTTGCCTCCCTCGCAGAGGGAGGTGTCAGCGCGAAGCGCTGACGGAGGGAGTTCGCAGGGGCGGACGACTCTGTCCGCCCTCGCCCCCTACCTGCTCCATTCCTCCGCGTCGCCCAGCACCACCTGCACCGTCTCCGCCGCTGCCGGCTCCTCCTCCCGCAGCGTCTTTTCCAGCCCCGTCAGCGTCTGCAATACCCCCGCCATCTCCTTCAGCTCCTTGATGCTCACCTCGCCGTCCTCCACCTGCGCGGCTGCCTGCCGCGCGGCGGTCATCAGCGCCTTCGCCACCTGCCGCAGGTATCGCCTGTCATCGATGCTCTGATCTCTTCCCCGCGTTCTTCTCCCCTTCCAGCATTCCTTCTGCGCATGCGTCCAGATGCTCTGTATCGACACGCCGTATTCCTCCGCCAGCTGCCGGTATGTGCAGTCCTCCGTCTCATATCTCGCCCGCACCTCCTCCCACGGGGTACACCTTTTAGCCATCCGCCTCACCTCCCGTCACCTCATAGGCCGCCAGTATCTGCGCCGCGAACTCCGCCAGACACCCCCGGCACACGTTCTCCCCGCTGACCCGGTAATACCGCTCCCCGCACCGCAGATCCCTGCCGCACAGGTCGCACACGCCGCACACCGCGTCCCGTTTTTCGTTTATTCTCCTGTACCTCATGTCTTCCTCCCCCTTGTGGATTTCTTCCCCATACCCGCCCGTTCCGTCCTACTCCTCCCCCCGTTTCGCCCCGGAAGTTGCACACAAACGGTCAACTCTTACCCGTTTTTCCAAAAATTTTTTCTCCATCACGCCCGCACCACTGGATTTTCTCCTTCCTTCCCTGTATAATGATTATTTGTGCCGCCCTGCGGCCAATCGAGAGATATAAGGAGAGAGAACCGCCATGTCCGCCACAAAGAAACTTATGGGTCATGTATACGCCATTTTCACCATACTGGTCTGGGGCAGCTGCTTCGTCCTGACCAAGGAGCTGCTGACCGCCTACACCGCCGTGCAGATCATCCCCTTGCGCATGGGTCTTGCCTATCTGACCCTCTGGGTGCTCCGTCCCAAGACCATGAAGCTCCCGTGGAAGGATGAGCTGATGTTCATCCTCATCGGCATCACCGGCGGCAGCTTCTACTTCTTCCTGCAAAACACCGCCCTGACCTATACCTACGCCGCCAACGTCAGCATCATCGTGGCTCTGTCCCCCATCCTCACGGTCATTCTGGCACAGCTGTTCTCCCGCAGCGGCGAGCGTCTGGGCAAGTTCGTCTACATCGGCGCCGTCATCGCCATCGCCGGCGTGGTGCTGGTGGTGCTCAACGGTCAGCTGACCTTCCACCTGAACCCCCTGGGCGACCTGATCGCCCTGGCCGCCGCCCTCATGTGGGCGGTCTACTCCATTCTTATTAAGAAGTACACCGAGCGGTACGACAATTTCCTCGTCACCCGCCGCGTCATGCTCTGGGCATTCCTCACCGCCGTACCCCTCATGCTGCTGACGGACGGCATGCCCGACCTGACGCCCCTGTTCACCACCCCCCGCATCCTGCTGAGCTGGCTGTTCCTGGGCGTGTTCGGCAACGCCGTCTGCTTCGCCATCTGGAACATCGCCTTCCAGCGTCTGGGCGTGGTCATCACCAACAACTACCTGTACGCCTCCCCCTTCGTCACGCTGGTGGTGGGCTACCTCCTGCTGGATGAGCAGATCACCCTCATGAGCGTCATCGGCGCAGTGCTCATCACCGCCGGCGTCATCGTCGCCCTGAAAAAGCCCAAGGACGCATAATGAAGAACGCACCGCATAAAGAGAGAGGCTCCTGCGGGAGCCTCTCTCTTTATACCCTTCGTATGCCCCGTCTCCCCCTACCAACCACAAAAGCGCGCCCCGGCGGGGCGCGCTCCAGCGTGTCGATAAACCCACGCCCCTGTCATTCCGAACCAGTGACCGATGTCACTGGTGTGGGAATCCGTAACCTTTTAGCTGGGAATCTGCGGAAAAGTGCAGGAATTATGCGTTTTGGAAACGGATTGCCACGCCAGTCTGCGGACTGGCTCGCAATGACAGGCTTTTTTGACAGACTGAAGCGCGCCCCGCCGGGGCGCGCTCCTGCTTGTTCCGTTATCGCTCATTCATGCCGGAATATCTTCTTCTCCAACGCGAAAATGCGGGGTGAGAAGGTACCCGGCTCCATCGTCTCATACGTCTCCCGGTATATCTCCATCCGGCTGTCCACCGAGTCGATCAGGCTCAGCAGCTCCGCCTCGGCGCACAGCGGCCGCACCGCCGCGCCGAACTCCGGCTCGCCGTGGTGGGAGAGGATCAGGTGCTGCAGCAGCACGGATTTCTCCTCCGGTACGCCCAGCCGCTGCGCCGTCTCCGCCGCCTCCTGCGCACCCATGACCAGGTGCCCCAGCAGCTGCCCCTTAACGGAGTAATCCGTGGCCAGCCCCAGCTGCGAGAACACGAACTCCCGCTCCTTGGCCATGTCATGCAGCAGCGTGCCGCACAGCAGCAGGCTCCTGTCGATAGTCTCCGGATACATGCCCGCCAGGAAATCGGCGATCCTCATCATGTTGGCGGTGTGCATCAGCAGCCCGCCCAGAAAGGCGTGGTGCACGCTCTTGGCCGCCGGGATAGCCGCCAGCGCCTCGCCGTGAGCGTCCAGCATCTCCTCCGCCACCGCGCGGTAATCGCCGTCCTCGATGGACGCCGCCCAGCGGCGCAGCTCGTCCATGGCGGCGGTGCGGTCGATGGGCGCGGTGGGCACCAGCGCCGCCACGTCCACCGGGTCGTCCTCCGCCGCCAGACGGATCCGCCCCGCGGTGAACTGTACGGTGCCCCGGTATTCACCTGCGGTGCCCCGCACCTTGACCACCTTGCCCTCGTCACCGGTGCCCAGCGGCCCCGGATAGTCCCACACCTTCAGCTCTATGGTGCCGGTCTTGTCCGACAGTGCGCCGGTCAGGAACGGCTTTCCGTTGGCCGCCACCTTGGGATTGGCAGCCTTTAATATATAGTAGCCCTCCACCTCGTCGCCGGGCGCAATGGCGCTGATGCGTTTGTTGTATTCCATGCAGCTTCTCCTCCCCAAATTTTCTTCCACAGCATGATACCACATCCGCCGGAATTGAGCAAGCACATCCCCTTTTTTACGGCAACGTTCCCGCCAGACAAAAATTCTGGTTCCCTGACGCAGTTTGTATTTTGGTTCGTGACGGGAAAACTTGCGGGAATCCCCCATTGTTAAGAATTTTTACAAGTTTCCTTTCACGACGCTTCTTAACATGATTCGACACATTATTTATGAAATTTTTATGTCTAACGTGAAAACATTAACGTGCAATTTATTTACTCGGTGCTATAATCTGAGCATGATTCTTCGGGGCGATCCGGACGTCCCGGAAAGAGAAAAATCACTTGACAAAGGAGTGTGTTTTTGTGCTGACATTTATCATCGGTCTGGTCATCCTGATCGGCGGTGCCGCTCTGTACGGACGCTTCTGCGAGAAAGTATTCGGACCCGATGACCGCAAGACCCCCGCATACACCAAGGAGGACGGCGTTGACTTCGTCCCCATGCGCGGCTGGAAGAACAGCCTCATTAACCTGCTGAACATCGCAGGCACCGGCCCCATCCTCGGGCCGATCCAGGGCATCCTGTTTGGGCCCATCGCGTTTTTGACCATCCCCATCGGCAACATCATCGGCGGCGCCATGCACGACTATTTTTCCGGCATGATCTGCCTGCGCGACGGCGGCACCCAGATGCCCGAGATGATCCGCCGCTACTCCACCAAGGGTATCTATAAGTTCTACAACGTGTTCGTGTGCGTACTGCTGCTGCTGGTGGGCGCTGTGTTCATCTACACCCCCGGCGACATCGCTGCCACGCAGCTCTTTGGCTTCAGCGGCAAGGCCACCGACCCCACCACCTGGATCATCTACGGTGTGATCTTCCTGTACTACCTGATCGCCACCGTGTTCCCCATCGACGCCATCATCGGCAAGATCTACCCCATCTTCGGCGGTATCCTTCTGTTCTCCGCCATCGGCATCTTCATCGGCATCTTCGTCACCGGTATGCCCCTGATGAACATCTGGGACAGCTGGGCTGCTCCCGTGCTGAACCTGACCGGTGCTGACGGCACCGTGGGCACCTTTACCTACGCTGACTACTTCTCCAACGGACACTTCCTGCCCATCTTCTTCGTGACGGTGGCCTGCGGCATTCTGTCCGGCTTCCACTCCACCCAGACCGCTATCATCTCCCGTACCATGAAGAGCGAGCGTCAGGGCCGCAACACCTTCTACAACATGATGGTGCTGGAAGGCTTCATCGCCATGGTCTGGGCTGCCGGCGCTATGGGCGTGTACAACCTGGCTCTGCAGGAGCCCAATGCATCTCTGGCCACCGGTACTGTGGGCGTTGTCTGCAAGTACCTGCTGGGCAATGTCGGCGGCATCATCGCCCTGATCGGCGTTATCGTGCTGCCCATCACCTCTGGTGATACGGCGCTGCGCGCTCTGCGTCTGAGCCTGTCCGAGACGCTGCACATCGACCAGTCCACCAACGGCAAGCGCATCAAGCTGGCTGTGCCTGTCTTCGCGCTGGTCATCGCCATCCTCGTGTTCGCCAAGACCAATGCCGACGGCTTCAACATTCTGTGGCGTTACTTCGCATGGGCGAACCAGACGCTGTCCCTGTTTGCCTTCCTGAGCATCACCGCGTGGATGTTCGAGAACGGCAAGGGCAAGTGGGCTTGGATGCCCATGATCCCCGGCTGCTTCTACACCTTCATCTGCGTGACCTACATCGCCAACGCACACATCGGCTTCAACATCCCCTGGACGCCCGCCTACATCATCGGCGTGGTGTGTGCTGCGGCTTACGTTGTGGGCTGCTGCGTGTACGGCAAGAAGCGTGCTGCCAAGCTGCTGGCCAAGTAAAACGCACTCCTCCTCAGTTGGTAAATACGAACGTACAAGCGCAAGGGACGGCTCACGCCGTCCCTTGTGTTTTCCGGGAAACGCGTTCAGCGGCTTAACTGAAACCAATCGACGCAGCGCAAACCTGACCTGTCAGGTTATGCGCTGCGTCTAAGCGTCCGGCATTTTGATCTCCTCTATTTTCCCGTCATGGAATCCGATCACGCAGCTGTATCTGCACTTGGGGCAGAACAGCGGAAAATCCTCCAGCACCGTGTGCGGCCGCATCTGCACCCTCGTCTTGCCGCCGCATTTGGGGCAGCGCAGCCATTCCATTCTTGATTTCAGCGCTTCCACCATGCAATATCACCTCTGTTCGTTCGCCGGGGCAGAGATCAACGTAATCTGCCGCATCTTGCTGCTCTCGTTCGCTTCCGCTTTCATGTATTTGAGCGCGATCTCATTGATCTCCGAAAGAAAACCGGAAAACTCCTCATCTGTCAGCAACAATGTGCAGTTTGTGAGCAGCAGCATATCTCTCTTAGGGTCAACGCCGTCTCCTGCAAAATATCTCGCAAACGATGCACAGATGCTGAGCAGCGACATCTGCACGGCATTTCCGCCCTCATCCTCCGTCGCCAACACCTGCTTGTTCAGCTGATACACGCTTTCGACCGTGCCGCGGATCCGGTTCTCGCCCACGACTGTGAGGATAGAATGCTCCGCAAGGATTTTGATATGGCGGTACAGACTTGCGTTCGGAACATCAGGCAGCGCCCTCTTGAGCTCCTTCACCGTGCCCGCTTCATGGAGCAAAAAATACTGGAATATCCTCTGCCGAACGGGATTCATGACCACTTCCGCTATCTCCATTTACGCTATCACCCCTTAAAATATTTTACAAATATATTATATTCTCATTTTTGATAATGTCAAGCGAGAGTTTTCCCATCAAAGAAAAACGGATAAGAATACGCTTCCCTTTTTGCCGCCGGTGTGTTATAATGCACGGGTATCGTGTGCAATGCGCGTCGGCGCGTTGCTCAGGAGGAGCCATCCCCATCAAATCATTCAATATCCGGGTATAGCGAAGTTGGTATCGCGCCTGGTTTGGGAGTGCCGTGGCGGTATCCGGGACGGGTCAGGGCGAAACGACGTAAAGCCTTGCGACGCCTGCGTTTGCGGGACTTTCCCCGGTTGCTGAAGGCGGCACAAAAGCGGCTTTGACCACAGGAATGACCACAGACAGAAAAAACTTTATTTTTACCCCTCGCCGTGGTATCATGGCAGAAAAGTGAATATCCGGGTGTAGCTCAACTGGTAGGGCGCGACATTTGGGATGTCGAGGTTGGGTGTTCAAGTCACCTCACTCGGACCAAAATCCCTCTGAAATCAACGATTTCAGAGGGATTTTTCTTATTCTTTGTCTATTGCGGCGCAGAATTTGAGTTTGTCATTCTTAACATATCTTTTCGACAGTTCTTGTGCAAAGCGTGAAACGATTATACAAGTTATCAGATTGTCCTCTATTTTTAGCTGTATGCGAACTCCGTCAAGTCGACTAAGTAACTTTACTTTTCGCACAGAAAGTGCAGACCAAATATGTAGACAGGCATGCTTAATTACTATATAATGATTCTATATAATGCTATAACGACGGTAACTCAGTTGCCCTGCGCCTTGCGTAAAGAATCAGTCTATACTAAAGTGCAGCGGGAAGGGGAACAAATATGAACGAGGAGAATCGAATTACTTTAATCTTAATTGACACATGCGCCTTTAGGGATGCAAATAGTGATTTCCCTGGCATAGTAAAAAGTTTGCTTCCCTCTTTTTTCTCGACAGCAGATGAGAAAGGCATTACCTTGTTAACGCATCCAGTGCTCGAAAATGAAATTCATAAACATATTGAAGATTCCGGCATATTTAAAGACTACCAGTCACTACTTACTCAGCTTCGCAAGTGCACCAGCACTTTAAAACATTACAAACTTGATGATGTACTATTGTCTTCCAAGATTTCGGAGTTGGATATTCAGACTAAACTTTTCGAAGCTTATCAACAATATTACCAAGATGCGATTCGTCTTGATTTTGGTGACCCTGCTTCTGTATTTGAGCTTTATTTTAATAGTAAAGCCCCTTTTGCGATGTCTGGTAAAAAGAAAGCTGAATTTCCAGATGCCTTTGTTTTTGATGCTACAAGAAAATACCTTGAAAAGCATCCGAATGATATCTTGCTGGTCATATCTAAAGACAGTGATTGGACGACCGCATTTAATCAGATAGAGAATGTCATAATCTGCGATTCTATTTCTAATGCGCTAACTAAAATCAGCAATATCGATAGCATACTAAGTCAAGAAATGCTCAGCCAAATTTTCAGAGGTGCATATAAAGAAATAATTTCAAACGCACAGCAGAACGTTGAATGTGAATGTTTTGAACTTGATGATTACGAAAACCTCAACGAGTTGGAAATTGAGTCTGTAAAGATCGATTGTGTTAGCGATAATTTTATCCCGCTAAAGATTGCCCGTGATAGCTTGCTGCTAAGCACCAATGTCACAATTAAAGTTTCTGGCTATGCTGAAGTATTTGATGAGGAGAACTCAATTTGGGATAGCGTTGACAGAGAATATTTCTATATGGCATATGCTGATATAGATTTCACGGATGCTGAAGCAGAAGTTGACTGCGAAATTCTTATTTCATTTGACTTTGATGATCCCGAAAATACCGCTCAAGTAATGGAATTTCATCTTCTTAATCAAGGTAATATTTGCATTGACTGCGAAGGCGCATCAATTAGAGAGATTGATGAAGAGGAGTTGTCGGTAAGGGTCTTGCGTGAAGATAAAGGGTACCCTCGTAGAAATACAAAATAGTTTTTGTATGTAACTCAAAATGCCGCCTTGAATACTCAAGGCGGCATTTTACTTAATTATTTCTTCTTTCCCCGCTTGCCCTCCTTTCCCTCTATTGGCCGCCCATCACCTTTGCCCTCGTCCTTCAGCCGCTGCGCTTCCGCAATCTCTGCCTTCATCTCCACGATAAGCACCTTCAGCTTCTCCTCGCACTCCTCGCGGGTATGGGCGTAGACATTGCGGGCATGCTTTTTGCCGTCGGGCCATTTGGGTGAGTAGCGCCCCTCGAAGAGATGGTCGCTGATCTCACTGATGCAGCCGGTGCCGGACTTGCGCTTGCGGCCCACGTAGGGCTTGAAATCGGTCATACTCGGCTTTTCCGCCTGGGCTGGGGCAGTTTCCTGCCCCGGCTCTGAAGCGTCCTCCTGCGGCGCTGCCTTGCCGATGCCGCGGTCGATGTTGGCGGCGGCTGTAAGCCGCATATCGTCGGTAATGTGAGTATAGATGTCCAGCGTGGTGGCCGCCGACACATGACCCAGCATGGCGGAGAGCGTTTTCACATCCATGCCGTTTTCCAGCGCCAGCGTCGCGAAGGTATGGCGCAAATCATGAAATCTAACATGCTTGCATCCTGCGTGCGCCAGAATGAGCTGCAATCTACGGCGTACCACGCCGGGCGTAATGGGGCAGTCCTCCTTCACCGGGGACGGGAACATCCAGCGAGAGTCTACCGTCTTTTTGTACTCCCGCAGCACCGCCACCACGGCGGGTGGCAGGACGATCTTGCGGACGGAATTCTTCGTCTTGGGCGTGCTGATCTGGAGCTGCCCCCGCACATCGTAGACCTGCTTGTTTACATTCAGCACACCGGTTTTGAAGTTCAGGTCATCCCACTGCAGCGCCATGAGCTCACCCCGGCGCAGACCGGTTGCCAAGTCCAGAAGGAACACCTCGTAGTAACCCTCGAACTTTGCCTGGATAAGAAACCGTTGCAACTCCTCCCGCGTCAGTACCTGCATCTCCCGCGCCTTTTTCGGCGGCAGCTTGCAGCCGATGGCGGGGTTCACACGGATCAACCCATCCTGCACCGCCTTTTCCAATGCGGAGCGGCAGGTAGCATGGCACATGCGCACCATTCGGTCGGACAGCCCTTCGCCGTACTTGTCGGTGAAGCGCTTCCGGCCACTTTTCTTGAGCCGACCGTAGAACTGCTGCAGGTCGTTCTGCGTCAGCTTGTTCAGCGGGATGTCTCCAATTTCCGGGATGATGTGCAGTCGGATGCGGCTTTCGTAAGTCTCCTGCGTGGTGGGACGGATCTTGGGCTTGGAGTGATTCTCGTACCAGTATGTCACCCAGTCCCCGAAGACCATCTCGGACCGAACTTTTTCGGGCTTCAGCCCGCCGCATTCCTCCTTGAGCTTCTGGAGCTTCTCGACGCACTCCTTCTTGGTTTTAGCGAGGACATTTTTCGTCTTTGGATAGCCGTTATCATCGTAGCCGATGACGATGCGGCCCTCCCACCGACCATCCTTGCGCTGCCTTACGGTTCCGTCTCCGGCTTTTCGCTTTCTTGCCACGGTTTCAACTCCTTTCCGAAGATATCTTCCATGAAGCCGCCTACGATGCCGCAAGCCTGCTTTTGCATATCTGAGGTGACATGGGTGTAGGTATCCAGCGTGAAGGAGGCGTTGGTGTGGCCCAGGATACCGGACAGGGTTTTGGCGTCCACACCGCTGGTGAGGGCGTGGGTGGCGAAGGTATGACGCAGATCGTGGAAGCGGATGCTGGGGAGTCCTGCCCGCTGGAGCAGCGTTTTCATGTGGCGATACGCCGCGTTGGGATCGACGGGATCTTCCGGCTTCACCGGATCAGGGAATATCCATTGGCTGATGGCATCCACTTTTCGCCGCTGTAGGATTTCAGTCACGCTGTGCGGCAGGATGATGGTGCGCATGCCTTGATTGGTCTTCGTCTCACCGGTGGTGTACTCGCCCTTCCGCTGGCTGTGGAGAGTGCGGCACACCTTCAGCGTACCGGCGTCCCCATCGAAGTCGCTCCATTGCAGACCACAGATCTCGCCGCGGCGCAGGCCGGTCATCAGCTCCGTCTGGAAGAAGTCTCGCCACACCTCGTCCTGCTCCACCACCGCAAGGAAGGCGTCCAGCTCCGCACGGGTGAGGATACGCTTGGGCTTGTAGTTGGGCTTGGGCGCTGTTGTCCCCTCGGTGGGGTTCCTGGGAATGACATGCGCCTGCACCGCGTCTTTCAGTGCGGCGTGAAGCGTGGAGTGGATGTGGCGCACCATGGAGTCGGAGAGCTGATGCCCCATCTCGGGATGTTCGTGGATGCGCCCCTCCGTTTTCAGGCGGCGGTACATCCGCTGGATGTCCTGCTGGGAGAGGAGGGAGATCTGCTTGTCGCCCAGTTGCGGCTTGACGTAGTATTCGATGTATCGGCGGTAGCCCTCGAGGGTACCGGGCCGCACCGTACCCGCCTTGTACTCTGTGAGCCAGCGATCCAGCCACTGGCTCAGCGTCATGCGGCTGTCCTCGGTCAGCTCCACATCACGGTAGCACTCGATGTTCTGGTGGAGCTTGTCCAGCAGTGCCTTTTGCGTCTTGGCGTAGACATGACGGAACAGCGGCTCGCCGTTTTCCCGGTGCCCAATGACGATGCGGCCTTCCCAGCGTCCATCGTCACGCTTTCGCACCATGCCGTCACCGGCCGGTCTTCGTTTTGCCATGTATTTCACTTCCTTTGGATTCATTTTCTTTTTTGCAACACAAACAACTACCACACTTTTGCGGAAATAGCTATTGCTTTTCTCAATTCTTTTTCTGTGTTTTGAAGTGCAAATTAGGTGTAAATTGGATCAAAATCGGGGCATGGGGCCGGTAGAGCGTCGGCGGAAACCCTTGAAAACACTGAGGAAACTGGAACTTAGAGCGTTCCACAGGGTACAAACTCCCGAAAGGAGCGTTCCTCTGTCCCCGGTCACAAGCCCTTGAAAATGCCCGCACTGCGGGCATTTGTGGGATGGACAGGGGCGTTTACGACCCCGGTCCTTTCTCCTGCTTTTCTTTCGTCGGATGCAAATCGGTCTGATTTTCGGTCATCCCGCCCGGTCAAGTATCCACGGCGTATCACCCCCTTCCGGGCAGAACACGCTGCGGTAGATACCGCTGTCCGGCACCATGCCCCGCTCCAGCATGATCTCACTTTGCAGCAAGCGCACGCACAGTTCCGCATAGACACTTCGCATCTTGTCCCGGCCCTGACGAGCGAAGGCTCTTTGCTCATCGGTCAGATCACCGTAGTGTTCATCGCAGAGGAACAGGCGAAGCTCCGCTTCATCGATGGGGTCGGCATGCTCCTTGTTCCACGCCCACCGGATGTAGCGCACCGTGTCGTGCGTGCGACGGAGGACCATCATCGGGTCATGGTCTACGATGTGATTTGCAATCTGCTGCATCATGCGCTTTCTTCCCCCTTCTTGTTCTGCTGATTCAACTCGGCCAGCCGCTTCTCTGCTCTTGCCCGTTCCATGTCACGCTCCACCTGCAGGAACTGCCGCTGATAATTCAGCTCCAGCGCTTCCTGAATGGGACGGATGGTGTAGATAAGACTGCCATTGCGCACGCGGCCATCCTTCGTGGTGATGGTGCTGGGTTCGGTGCGGATGAGCCCCTTTTCCTCCAGGCCGGCCACATACTTCCGCACGGTGTTTTCACTCAGCTGCACCGCCCGACCGATGGTGCGGTAGCTGGGATGGCACTGGTAGGTCCTGCGATCTTCGCAGCGCAGGAGGTAGTTGTAGACGGCGATTTCATGAGAGCTGAGGCCGAGATTGAAGACTTCGTTGGGGACGAGATAGTAGTGTTTGTTCGGATCTCGCTTAGGCCAACGCCGGAACATCAGGCATCACCTCCTGTCTGCGCATCTACCCACCGGCGGAACTCTTCTTTGGGTACCACGATGCGGCTGCCTATCCGCAGCGCGGGGAAGCCCGTCTCGTGCATGAGCTCATAGGCGCTGGAGATGGACACGCCCAGCACCTGCGCCACCGTGTTCGCATTGAGGAACAGCGGCAGCTGGTCGTAGTTGGTGAATGTGGATTCTTGCATTGGACTCCTCCTTTATAATTTTTTGTTGAGAGCTGCAAGCAAAAAGCTCCCACTGAAAAAGTGGGAGCAGTGTCCATATTGCAAATTTGGAACCTCATGATAGAATAGAAGCATCAGGAGGTGAGCCGATGCCGTTGGTGAAATACAGGATCTACGAACTGTCTGCCAGAGCCGTGATCAGCTATGGCAGGCAGCAGGACGGTACATATACCTTCCGTCTCAGCGCCGCCGAGACAGAGAAATGCAAATCACTTTCCGTGCCCCATGAGCAGGACGATAACGCACTGTTCTATCAGATCATGTGCGTGCTGCACGGCGATGCCTTCACCGGAATACCCGGCGGGCAGTTGGTGACCGACCTCTCGGACATCATTTTCTATATGGACTTCTCCGGCATTTTCGACCGGAGCGGTGCCAGAAAGAAACACCTGATCCGGCAGGAGAAGGCCAAGGCACTGTTCCGTCCCGAGGGCGTGAGCCTTGATTTTGGCTCCGACCCGCATCGATACCTCGCCTTTGAGCGGTCAGGCAGCATGAGCCGGCAGGCGCGGCTATCCTTCATCCGTGAGGATTTTTATGACGCCGTGCGCCGCCGCATTATGATGGATATGACCATCGGTGACTGCCAGCTCAGCAAACTCTACGCCTACAATGGTTTAATGCTGTCCAGCGGCATCCGCATTGACGGCATCGACATCGACCGCCCCCACCGGGTGGTGGTCGTTGACAATCCGGTACGAACGCCCCCGCCCACAGAGGTGATCACGGTGGAGGATGACGGGACGCAGAATAGCACCCGCAAATATCACCGGGTGGAGACGATGGCCGATGTCGAGGTCATCTGCTTCGACGGCGAAGGACTGATCTCCAAGCAATATGCCCGCCTTGTTGACGAAAAGCTGTGCGGGAAGAAAATCCACACCTCGTTTCAGATCCGTATGCCATATGTGAAGGGCATGCTGCATGAGGTGGACTTCAAGGATTATCTTGAGCGCAGCGGTGCGAACAGCATCACCGATCTGTGGGGCGTACAGCATCCGATTCAGAAGGTCGATATCATCCTCACCAAGAGTATGTTCAAGGGCTGCGGCTGGCTGAACGGAAGCGGCATGAGTTGGGAGGACTACTGGGCGGTGTTCCGCAAGTACCGCCATGCGCTGTACATCACGAATGTCAGCAAGGAAAAGCCGGAGAAAACGACGGAACTGAACTATCAGTTTTTGAACACGGTGTCACTCAAGGCGGATGAGTTCCGCCCCGCCGATCTGCCGGACGGCTGGGACCACAGCCCGGAAACAGATGAGCGAAATTGGCTCACCAAGCAGACGGAGCTGGCGTATTACAACTTCTGCGCCAACGAATCGTTTCGGCAGAATTATTTTCTGGAAAAGTTTGAGCGGGTCAGCTGGTGGGAACGGCATCAGGGCAAAGACCAGCTCCTTGCCACCGTGCTCAAAAATAATCCGCGTTTCATCAACGAACCGGTCTATGCCAAGCGGTTGGAAGCCGAAGCGGATAAAATCGTAGAACAGTACGCCGTCGGTCGGCTGATCGTGGCGGGAGACAACCGTTATCTTTCCGGGGATCTTCTGGACTTCCTGGATTGCCTGCCTGTTACGAAAACCAGAACAAGCAAAAAAGCAAACGACTTTATCGATTTTCGCTGGACGCAAGGGTTGGGCCGCGAGAACTTCTTTGCTCCGGGTGCGGCTTACCAATCCGGTCATGTCTGCACACTGCTGCGCAATCCGCATATTGCCCGGAACGAAGAGATGCAGCTTTATCCTCTCGAAGAGCGGGGACATCTATACGATCAATATCTCAGCCATCTGACGGATGTTGTTATGGTCGGCTACACTTCACTCGCCGCAGAGCGTTTGGGCGGTGCCGACTACGACGGCGACATGATCAAGACAATCAGCGATCCCATTTTGAACGAATGCGTGAAACGAAACATCCATCACGATTCTCCGCGGCCGCGGAGCATATTTTCCCGGTCGCACAACCTGCCGCTGCTGATGATCCCCACGGCCCAGCCACAGATCCGCAATGCCGACGACTGGGAGGCCCGGTTCGAAACCGTCCGCAGCTCCTTCTCCTCCCGCGTCGGCCAGATCTGCAACGCCGCGCTGGATCGCAGCATCATTGCCTACAACGAAAACTCCGACGCCGAGGAGCGGGAGCGCTGCCGGAAGGAGACAGAGACGTTGGCCATCCTCACTGGGCTGGAGATCGACTCCGCCAAGAGCGGCATTCGCCCTGATCTGGATGAGTACCTGACTCATAAGACCGTCAAGCGCAGCGACTTCCTCAAATATAAAACGCTGGTAGAGGAAATGGAGACCCGGCGCGCCTGGTACGAGCCTACCCATGCGGCCAAGGTAAAGGCGTTTTTCAAAAAGGTGGATTGGGACGAGGTGGACTCCAATGTAGAGCGCCTGCCGTATCTGGCACAGCAGCTGAAAAAGAACACGCCGCGCATCAAGGCAAAGCCCGCCAAGGATGAGGAACTGTTTTCCTTCGCCCAACAGCCAGACTGGAAGGAGCAGTTAAATTCCGATAAGCTGGCGGCAGTGGACGCGCTGCTGCGGGATTATGACGCTTGTCTCTCCCGCATCCGGGCCTGCCGCGTTCCGTTGAAGGAGAAAAAGCGGAAGAGCGATGTGGAGCGCATTCTGTATGCCAGAGGGCAGGAGGATGCATACGATCCTGACGAGCTGTACGCTCTGTTCGGCAGCCTGCCGCCGGAAAAGGTGTCCGCTCTGCGGCAAGCCATGCAGAAGCAGGCATGGCACCTCATGGACGAGGATGCACGGGAGCGCTTCCTGCGGGAATGGCTACCGGAGTTTGACGATATATACGATTTGCTGACCGATTTCCGCTTCGGCGGCTACCGCATCCTCGGAGACATTGTCTGTGATATGGAGGACGAGAACACCGGCAGGGAGAAAAAGCAGCTGTTCCGCGAAAGCGACTCAAAAGCCTTCACTGCCATGATGAGAGCCTTTGCGGACAAGTCCGCCTCCCGGAGCTATCGCGACGCGGTGACAGCCAAGTGCCGGGAGCTGCTGACCGCTATCGTGAGACCGACTCTGGCCGTGCGCTATGTGGTAGCCCTCGGCAGGCGTGACCTACTGTGGGATCTGCTGCCGGAGCACATCGAGAAAAATGTTCTGGAGGTGTGGGATGATTAACGAATGGGAGGAATTCTGCGCGTATACCGGAACGGTCTCCTATACCGCCAGCAAGAAGAGCGACACTACATGGCTGGGTCGCTTTACCTTTGCCACAATCCTGGAGTTTGAGGGGATGGCACGGATTTTGAGCATCCTGGCCCGCGGATACCTGTTTCACAGCAAGGACGGAGCGGTCATTTCGGGTGATCCGCATGATCGGATCGACTACGCCCGCCGTGCGCTCTGCGCCTGGTGCAGTGTGCCGGAGGACGGGAAGCGTGCACCGAACAAGGAATGGCAGTTCCAGACGGATTTTTCGGAGCTGCACACGGAGTTCCCGGAGCTGGTAGATGCGGACGGGGTCGGCTGGTTCCTCCGCCATGTCCTCCGCATCGCGGACTTCATGCTGACGCACCCGGAAAAGGTGCGCAGCACCTCGCTCAAGTATGCGGAGGTCATTCAGTCCAAGTTCTCTGCCGCATGGCGAAGCAAGGTGATGCAGTATCAGATCCCGATTTTTGCGTCCCAAACCAAGGGGGCTTGGACATTGCGCTTTGATGATGTCCTCGCCGATGCGCTGGAACTTGGCCCGCTGCGCAGAGAGGGACCGGAGCTGCCGCCCGAGCTGGCTGAGAAAGTGAAAGCGGCGCTTCCGAAGGAAATTCCATCCGAAGTTGCCTGTACGCTGATCCGCTATTACCTCGCCAACCGGCAGGATGATTGCGAGTGGGTCGTCCTGCCGGTGGCAAGCTTTGACGCCTACTTCGGAGATACCAGCTTCAGCAAGAAGTATCTGCCCAAGATCCCGCCGGAAATCATGGAGCGGAGCAGCGCCTTCGGTATCAGCCGGTATCGGATCACAGAAGAATATCTGCCATAAGACACAGACAGCGGGACAAGCCTATATGGCCTGTCCCGCTGCTTTTTCTGTCTGGATCCTGAAAAATGTTTTCTTTGTCTATGGCGGTGCATCCGTTGAGCCGCCGCCTATGCTCTACTCCTCGTCATCATCAGCCCACGAGGAGATCATGTGAATATCCCCGGTGTCCATGTCCATCGCCATGTGATCTCCCATGCGCATCATGATACTCCCATCGGAGTCCATCGCCATGCTGTCAGAAATGCTCATGGCGAAGTCGCCGTCATCGTAGTCAAAAATGTACTTTGACATACCGTGCACCTCCAATTTTAATCATCGTATTCCGGATAGTCAGGCGCCCACTCGGGCATCCAATGCGCTTTGTTTCTGCGGTTTGCATTGTGAGTTCTCTGGTGCGATCTGTGGTTCGGATTCATCTGATTGGCCCGATTGTCAGCGTCAGCTTGATATGCCTTGTTATTGGGATTATGCAGATTTGCCCAGTGATCCAGTTGTGCTTTGGTATGTGTTTTTCCTGATACCTTTCCCATAATCAGCCTCCTTTCTGAACCGAAAAAAGCCCACGCACTTTGCTTCGTGCGTAGACTACGATCATCCGGAAGACCGCTTTGCACGCAACAAAACAAACCCGACGAAAGAACACTTTCTCCGGTTCGATTTTGTGGTGCAAAGCATCGAAACAACAGGGGGACAACGACAGTCAACCAGCAAACTGCTTTCTCAATTCCATAATGAGAATTTGATTGGAATCAATAGTTTCGAGGATTTACATATTTTTTTACTCGCTTCATTGTCTATGTCACTGCCGTTCGATATGATTCGTACTCTCATGATACGAACGATCAAAGTTCAGGACAGTCCAACAATTTAGCGCTTTCATGATAACATGAATGGGAAGCGAATGCAATGGGGAACTGCAAATTTCACCCCATGATTCCAATTTTGTTTCCGTTTTCGTAAATGTCCGTGCCATCTTCGCAGTGATTGGGTCCCTCGTACTCCAACCAGCCGAAGCCCGCCACATAAACTTTGTCGCCGGGCTGCAGTTCTTCAGGAGGGTGGGGCGGAGTTGGCTCTGGTGCGGAATTCTTAGCGGGTACCCGCCCCGTGGAAAGCTGGAGTTCGGAAGCTACGGGTGTTTCAATAGGCCCTATCTCCAGTTCAGGTTGCTCTTCTCGGGGCGCTTCTTGTCGCGGAATCGTTCCTTTTTCCTTCTCCGCCAGTGCTGTGGGTTCCTCAATTTCCGCAACGGTCGCTTCCTTGGCGCTCACAGCGGTTTCCGCGGCTGGGACGGGTGTTTGCTCGGTTGCATTGTTATGCGGCCACACGGCGGCACACAAGGCGGCACAGGTGGTAATCAGGGTCACTATGATGAGTTTCTTCATTTTTCTTCCTCCTTAGATGCGAAACGAGCCCTCAACCCCATTGCCGTTCGGCAGGAGACTGAGCGCTCGTTTTCGTAATAGTTCAATTCCATAGAGAGTTTCCACGCCAGTTCAAATCCGGCGATAAAGCTGTCGATGGAGGTGTCCTCAGCAATACGGTCTTTTGCGTCGATGATCTGAAGCACCAGCCGACGCTCCAGTTTGCCCAGCACCTCGCTAAGTGCGTGATGGCATTCATCAATTTCCTGCTTCTGCACCGGGAATTCAGGTGGGGTATAAAAGCAGTCATATAGGTCTTTCAGCAGCTTGTATTTCATGCGCTCGCCTCCTTGCAGCACAAACATATACCACAGTTCGGCGGAAACTGCTACTGAAACTTTTAAGAAAAATAGCGGCTGGAACGCATAGTTTCAGCCGCTATTGGGGATGTGGGGTACTCGTGGTGCGCTCTCGCAGGTTAACTAAGCACCTACACAGATTAGCTATCTTTCTTTTCGTAAAACTGCATGGCTACATTGAATGCATCCAGAAATTCTTCTCTGGAAGTAGGTTTGTCAAACAACGGATAATCAGTAATCAGGCGGTATCCTTTCAACGCATAGGCGTTAAGGGTTTTAATTCCATCCTCAGACAGCAGAGTATCATTGTTGCTAAGATACTGTAGCATAATCTGCTCCAGCTTAGAGCTCTGCGTATCAATACCGAGTCTTCTGGCCTCAGATGCCACCAGTAACCCAGCAATTTGTGCTTTACAGTCACGATATTGAACTGGGTACCTTTCAACAAGATCCTTCAACTCAGAAGTATCCTCGTCGATTTGGCCTGCCGCCATGCCAATCAATGCACAGCAGTAGTACACATCAAATTGGATAAACTTATTCTTATCCTCCGCAGCGTGGGAGCCCTCGAGATTCATAATGTTGTTAAAGTAGCTTTGGGCACTTTTCGCTATCTTAAAATGCATTATTTTTCATCTCCTTTGTGCTCTCTTTGATACGAATCGAAGAAGTCAATTCCTTCATAAACAACTACGGCCTGATCCTGGGGAGATGCCACAACCGTAAGATACTGCGAATCGGGATTTGCATAGAATCTGTCCGCAAAACGCTCCACTTCTGCTGACTGAACAAAGGCAATCATCTGATTGAATACCAAAGGAATGATATCTGCAACAGCCTGCCGTTTTTCGAAATCCATCTTGCCGGTAGGCGAGTCGATAATGAACGGAAATTCCAACTCAGAATCTTCGAAAAGAGTGCCCAGGAAACAGTAGGCAATGCTAAGAGTTTGACCTTCGCTGGCACCGTCCCTACCCTTTAGTTTTATGTACCTATCGATGCTTTCGATTTCTACATAATCGTCAACGATAACACGGTGAAGTTTCTCGTTGGTCTTTCTGACGATTTCTTGCTTCAGCGCTGTGGTAGCCTGTAGTTTGATCTCATTCACCAAGGAATCAACCAACTCTTTTTTGCGCAATGCAGTATTTGTTCTTGTTGCCTTCGCTATTTCCTGCTCGTAGTACTTAAATTTTTGATCCGCCTTGTGAAGGTTGTTTTCTTCTGTCAGAGAAGCGTCGTTTTCATCCTTGGATTCAATGCGCTCAAGTTCATCACGAGCAATGCTGATAAGTCTGATCAGTTCCTCAATTCGCTCCTGCAGTTCACGAGCCTTTTCGCCTCCGGCTTTAATGAGTTTTTCCTCATTAGTTTTAAATCTCGTATCGAGGCGATTAGCTTGAGCTCTCAGTTCCTCGAGTTCTTCGAAGGCCTTTTTTAAGCGTTCGTCATACACACTGTCCATCAGACTACTCTTAACCGTGTTAAGAACCGACTGTTGGTCACTTCCCAGATACTGGTCAGCCCGCTTCAGGATAGCCGTTCTCTCCCGTTCGCCAATGCATCTATCGCAGACACACCGGTCTGCAGAAGCCAATTCGGTAAAGAAGTCTTTGGCAATGGTTTTAGGCAACTTGAGTTTTTTCATGCTATTGCCTAACTCGAACATTCTCGCACAGAGGCTTTCGCTCAGTAGATAGGGAGACTTAATTATCCCCAGAATAGAAGTGATCTTAACGTCGATCTCGCCGCGATTCTTCTGCTGTTCCTTGAGAATATCATTTTTCTCTTGATTCAGCTTTTCATAGCTCTTGTCGAGTTCCTGGCGCTGTTTCTCCTTCTCTACTTTTTCAGCTTCAAACGCAGCAATCTCTTCGCGAAGCTTCTCACACCGTGCTCTCAGCTTGGTCCGAATTGCGTCAATGTCACTTTGCCGGGTACGCAAATTGCTAAGTGAGCTGGATGTTCCACGCTTTCCTTCGGCGTTTTGGATTTCGGTAAGGATTCTCTGGTTTGCGGCCAAAATCTCATCCAATTCATCGAGGCGATATAGGTAGCGAATCGTTTCATCAGCTTCATTGGATGAGCTGTCCATAGACTTCGCCGCCTGCTCACCGTCAAACACAAAGCGTCTAACAAATTCAGGCGTAAAAATACCGCGAATAGACTCAGGTAAACGAAGTCCAGCTTCTCGACCCTTGGGAGGAGCAGAGGTTTCCACCTGCACCGTTCCATCTTTGTAATTCATAGAAAGGAAGTACTTATACTGTCTATCATCAAATTTGACAGTGATGCTGAATTCACCTCTATCTGCTTCCGTTAATGTAGGCGCGAAAGAACGCACTTTGGACGCAGTCCATCCAGCGGCTGTTCCATCAAATAATCCTTTGATGAGTTCCATTGTGGTTGTCTTACCGGTACCGTTGGCCATCATAATAAAATTGTTGCTGATTACGGAGCCATCGGCTTTGGTAAAGGGGAGCTTCAAGGCAGTGATTTTTCGGATATTTTTATATTCGAGCTCGAGGATTGCCATCTTCATACCTGAATATCCTCCTCATTATCCTCAATCAGTGTAAGTATCCGTTTTAAATCGCTCTCTTTGGCGTTATCATCAAACTTGTTTTTGACATATTGTCTGAATGCCAGTTTGAAGTCGGACGAGGTGTTTGATGCGTTGACAACGGAATCAATCGCATTTTCGATGATTTTATTTCTCATGTTCGCATCTCCTTGTCTGTGAAAGATCTGTAAGCCACTCTGCACGATCGGCATCGGCGTTATTGTCATTTTCCTCGGAATCCTCAATCACGAAGTCCACAACAGTTGCTTTCTTTTCTGGGTTGTTTTTATCCAGGCGTAATGCGCGCCCGATTCTCTGCGTTGTCACGAGCCTGGAACGGTCAGAAGAAAACAGGATAATGTTCGTGACGCTGCTGATATCAATTCCCTCGGAAACTTTTTTACAGGTCAGCAGGCAGTCAATTTTTCCTGCCGCAAAGTTCTCCAAATTAATTTTTTCATCATCGGCATAGTAGGTATGATATTTGTCGCTGTACCTGACAAGAATCTCCTGGAGCTTTGCGCCATATTCCATGGTCTGAACAAAAATGATACACTTCTGCAACAGCTCCGGTCGCTGAGAAATCAGACTTTCAAACTCCTCCAGCTTGTTGACCGCTGTTTTATTGACAAGCGCCAATTGAGTAAACATATCCTTTTCATCAACAGGTTCTCCGCTCTCCTTTTTTGCATTGAACGCTGCGATAATCTTGCGCTTTTTGAGCTTTTCTTCGTCAGAGAGAACATAGGGCAGAGGAATATAATTGAATTCGCACAGGATTCCTTTTTGAATGGCATCCTGCAGCGTAAACTCAAAAATTACTTCTCCAATTTCATTCAGCAAGAAATCATTTCCAGCCTCATCGTACTCACGCTCTGGCGTAGCGCTCAACCCGAGGCGATATCGATACGGAGAGAGCCTGCCCGAAAGATTTTCGACAAAAGTATTAGAACCAGCTCCATGTACTTCGTCAAAAACAAACAGCGTATCATTGCGATAATCGCCAGGTAGACGATCAAACAAGTCCAGCAATTTGGAGAGATTTCTGGCGTCACGAGAAAGAATTAAGATGGAATCATCTGGGTGCATGACGAAATCTTTCATCATCTTCTGGGATGCATAATGATAGTTGATTTGCTTGTTCTTGTAGTTTTCTCGAATTTGAATTGCCCACTGATCCAGCAAATCGTTGCCGTACATAGTAATAACAACGCGACGAATTTCCCCGCTATCAAACAGCTTGTTGATGATTTTCATTGCAGTAACAGTCTTTCCGGTTCCGGTAGCCATTGCCAGAATGCCATGCTCTTTTTCCAGAAAGGTCTTTACTGCTATGTCCTGATGAACCCATTTACTCGAACCTGCCGGCAAAGAATACGGCCTATCCGGGGAACGCAATTCAAATATTTTGTTTTTAACTGCTTGTGGAATGGTAAACATTTTGAGATTGCGGTCTTTTCGATTCCAGATTTTCTCGAAACGAGCGGTATCCGCATCGACATACTCCTGTGTACCAGCCCACGTTTTGAAGACTTTTATGCTTTCATAATTTTGGAATCCATGCTTGCTGTCGTTGATAGAGCCAGAGAAGGATAGCGCATCGTTGCCCTTATAGAAAATGCCAAATTTATCGTGAAAGTCTCCTTCCTCCAACTTTTCACAAGGAATTGCAAAACGCATATCAATAATTCCATCATACAGCATCCAGGAGAATGCATTTATAATGTCTGCTTCCATCTCTTGTTTGAGTATCTCAACATTTTCGAGGAGAGCTGCTTCGAGGCGCAGAAATGCGCTACCATCTTGGTTCTCAGCTCCAATAATTGCGTCCGTGTCCTCTGTGGAAAGAATGGGACTTGTAATTAAGCGCATTTTTCCTCCGCGAGAGGCGAAGTCGGATAATCCTGCGACGTTGTATGTGAGCCACCCTGTTGTGAAGTAGCCGACGCCTCGGTCAAAGCGTTCAGCCCACTTTAAACACGGCGTATACAATTCATCTATCAGGTTATCTTCTGAGGTATCTAAACAGACTTTGACCTTTGGATAATCCATATAAACCTCCTTTAGATGTTGTCATCCAGATGGCACAGATGATTATAGAAATCTTTGCTGTACCGTTTTTCGTCTTCGAGAAGCTTTGCTCCTCGATCCAAATGAGCCTTTACCAAACCGGGGAAATAGTCATCCTCGCGAATCACTTTGCCCTCGTTGTTAATAATGAGAGATTTAAACAGCAAATCGTGATCACCGAAAATGACCTGCCGACTCAGTTCCAAGCCATTATTATCAGTCTTCAAGTCATCGGCTTGAAGTTGTCCCTTTCTGACCGACAGTGCGATTGCCAGTTTAGATAGGATAAACGGCTGCAATCTCAATGACTGACCTAACGAGTTGAATATCTCCTGGGTCTTTTGTGACGTATGAAGCTTATTAGTCATTGTGCTTGCCTCCGAAATAAGTGTTTGCCAGGATTTCAGTATTTCCGTTTGCTGTGTGGTTCAAGACAAATGTATTGGAAATGATGTCCGATATGCTCTCGCGATACTCACCAACAATCTCCTCATCGGTAGACAAGATGATAATCTGACCATTGAGCTTTTTGAAGAACTGACTCAGGATCTTTCCTCGATGTTCCTTATCGATTCTCGCAAACGGTGTGTCTACGATGTAAGGCACATTGATTTTGTTGAGTTGCGAAAGCGCTTGATATAGTGCCATAATAAAGATTTGCTTTTCTCCCGCAGAAAGCTGTTGCTTTACCTCAACCGGCAGTTCAAATTCGGCTTCATCGACAATAAGCTTTTGCTGCAGGACTTCGTAAGCATACAGACCGATCTGAGCAATAAGATACTCAACACCGTTCTTACCAATGATTTTATGTATTTCATCAGCTTTAAAGTGTTTGTTTTTATAGGGAAGAACATTTAGGCTATCATCGATATGGATTCCATCAATCAAATCAGATTTATTGATCAGACTTGCGAAGAATTGGCTAAATCCCGTCTCGACTAAACGAATACTCTTATCGTAAAGCGTCTTTTGGAGTTCATCAAATGCCAGTAGTGCACGCGCTGAAATATCGTTAATGGACTGCTTTTTCAAGAGTGCCTCATAATCACTTTTAGCCTTGGCAAGCTTAGATGCAGATATCGCTTTCTGGGCGCGTAGTTCTTGCAATTCTTTATCTACTTCCAGAAGCTGTTGCGTGCATTTGGACTTCTGCTCATTCAAATCGCTTTTCATCTGCAAGTATCCATCATAGTTTTCGATACTGCTCCGCTCCATTTTCTTTCGGATGCGTTTTACGCATTTTAAAGAAGCCTTAATGTCATCAATCGCTTCTTTGACACGGTTGGTGTCATAAGCCAGGAGACTGTTGATTTTTGCAGTTAGTTCAAATCTGTCGAAGTCAGACAAATTGAGAATGGGCGTTATCTGTGAAGTGTGGCTGGCATAGCTGGCAATCTCGTAGATAACCTTTTCAGAAATATCGTCGGCTAATTCTATATTTGCCCGGCTCAACACGCCGGAGATAATCGACTTGATTTCCGGGGTATCAATTGTGCTTTTTACATTTGCATCGACCTGTGCCTTGTGTTCCAGTGCAATTTGGGATTTTAGTTCTTCCAGTTGAGTTCTAAGGATAATAAATGGGAGCACATTATTGGCCATTTCCTTGAGCCATTTATGGTGTCCCTCACGGCGAGCATCCTCTTTTGCAATCTGATCTTGCATAGAGCGCCATTCTTTTTTAGAAATACCGCCACCCTTGGCGTATGCCTTTTCAAGAGACGCAAGCCTCTGATCAATAATCAAAATCTCATTGGAAATCTCTCGATATTCATCCTCAGCGCATTCTACTCTCTGTGCAATCAGATTGTCTGCTTCAAGGCATCTATCGTATTCCGCTGAAAGCGTCATGGTCCCCTTTGCCTTGCTACGAGAAATTCTACGGAAGTTTTCCCGAATAATCTCCATCGTATCAAGGCTGCAGAGCTTTAAAAACGCATCCTTAAAGTCGGAGTTTTTGCTGCTGTTGAACACGAAATCACTGATTTTTTCGCCGTCAAAGAAGTAGAAGCGGAAGAGATTGGGGGGCAGTGTCTGTAAAAGATAGCTCTCAAAATCACTCTTTTCTGTCTCAGAAAGTGTCTCGCCGTCTTTGTACACAGTAAAGGTTTCTGCTATTTTCTTGCCTGCTACCCTCCATGATCTGACAAACGTGTATGTGTGATCGTACTTTCCGTCATCCATCAGCAAGTCAATGACAACTTCTGCCTCACCAATTTTTTGCAGTTTTTCATTGACATTGATAATTTTCTCTATCTCGGCAAAGTACTTTGCGTTGTTTGATTCAAAGCCATATGCAACGCAGCCGTAGAGACATATTTTGATAGCGTTAAACAGTGTCGTTTTACCTGCACCATTTTTGCCGCCGATCAGTACCATTCTTTTAGTAATGTCTGATACATCAAAATCGAAGGCATTTTCGTTGACATATGGACCTATGTTTTTTACTTGTATGCGCTTAATCTTCATGGTTCAATGCTCCCTCGACAGAATTATAGTGCAACCAGCCTTGTCCAATAATGCTGTCAAATGCCTTTTGCATTTTGTTGTTCTTCGTAATGTGCTTATTGGTATCTACAGAAACAATCAGCTTCGTAATCAATTCAACCGGGATATCATACTTATCTGCAACATCTCTGATCGCTTGGATCGCCTCATCATCAAATCGCGGAGTTTTATAATCATCCCATGGAAGCTTTTTGCCTTTGACCTTATGGTAGGTTTCAACGAGTGCTCGACATGTAAGGTCGCCTTCCTCGTCCCACATCTTGTCAATTGCTTTCAGTTCAGCTTCTGTAATCAGCTCCATGCCTGTCCTGTTTTCGAGGTCGAGGAGCTTTTCGAGAATGAGGCATCGCGCTTCAAGCGTAAACGGTCCCATTCCAAAGCTTCCGTCTGACTTCTTATAGACAGAACCGTTGCGGCGCTTAGAATCTCGATATTGACTATTCTCCCGCATTCTGAGCAATTCGTTTCTGAATTCTCTAAGCGGAATTAGTTCCGTAGCACCTTTGTTGATGAAGTTCTGTAACGACTTATCCTCTTTCACCATGGTGCAGCACCAGCACCCAAATCTGGAGTTGCCGGTTATCGGAATTTTCTCACGGTCGACCTCACCCAAAACGCTCTTTTCTTCACCAAGGTTTTCGCCCTGGTAAAGGCTGAACAAATACTTCATGTCACCTCCCCAAGGACTTCTGCAATCGCCTTTTAAGAGGAATTCCCAGACCAAATCGTTAGGGATTTCAGTGATAGGATTGTAGACATAAGCATTGGGAATGTCATTATGCATATTCAGCAGTTTGCCTTCGATTTCCCGTGCGGTAATGGTCTTCATTCGAGTTAGACTTTCGCCCTTGCGGACGCCGAGAAGAATGATGATTTCGCCGCTCTCCTTGATTCGCTCGTTGACAAACTTATTCATCGGCATGATTTTCAGCCTGTCTGTACACCATCTGAATCCGGGAGGCTCTGGGGTAGGATAGCCCAGGCCAATGACCCGGCTCCAGAATGTCTGTTCCGGCTCCGGGTAGATCACACTGGCTTTGATGTTGAGACGATCTTTTCCCGCTGCTCGGTTGATGTTATCCGAGGATGAGTGCATGTAATTCTTTACGATGGGATTTTCAACCATCGTGTCGGATGTAATGACATGAACGGTTTTGTCAAGCTTAGCGCCAGCATCCTTTAACCGCTTCATGGCTTCATATACAAGACTGACCAGCAAAGTAGAATCTTTGCCACCGCTGTAGCCAATAAGCCACGGACGGCTGTCGTGCTTGTAGACGATCATAATTTCTTTAATGATATCTTCAAATACTTGAAACTTACCTGTATATGGCATTGTGAATTCCCATCCTTACTTTTTTCTGTTATGTGGATCCGGAATATCTCGCCACCCAATTCCGAGATAATCTAAAACTTTTCCCCAGCCATACGGTGTTCCGTTTTCATCAAAGCAACACCTATTCATCCAAAAATCCCATTCTTTGTAGTTCCGTTCCCGTAGCCGATCGAATCGATGAGGCCGTTTTTCGAGCTGAATTCCAAATCCACACATCGAGCATCCGGTTCGCTGCTCTCCAGAAGTATACAAATGACCATCTTCATCCTTCAGTATGCTTCCATAAATCTCAGGGACAGGGACCTTTAAATCAAGTGCCAACTGTAATAAATCCTGTCTATTAAAAATTGCAAATGGTGCTGAACGAATGGTTCCCTTTCCAAAGTAGTTACAGCCATTCAGCATTAAAGACTTCTCACGTCTTCCGCCTTCGGATGCCATCAACCCTAAATAAGGTACACAATTGTGCTCTTTAGCCCAATCAGAGCACGGTTTTTCTTTGAGGTAATAGCAACACTTCGAGGAGACTTTAAACGGTGCAATTTGATAATTCACGCCTTCTTCTTCATTTTCTAATCCACCGAATTTTTCGAGCCACTTCTGCGCAAGTTTCATTTTTGAATGCTTTTGAAATCCACCATATTCACCAGTTTCGCCTGTAACAATTGCATGCCTTATGGTTTTGTTATTGGGAGTTGGGTTTTGAAGCAATTCAATTTTACGGGCGATTTCCTTGGAGAGTACAGGGAAACCAAATTCTTGGATTAGTTTTTGCTTATTCCATCGCGTACCATCAGCTCTAACTGCTGGTGGTAGTGAGATAACTCCAATCTGTTTGTGGATTTTTTGGATACTAACATCTTCGAGCGAAGAGACTGATACCGCTGGCACATCTATTCCTATTGATTTCAAGAAGAAGAACAGTGTAATACTGTCAAGTCCCCCTACTGAAACATAGCAATCCAAGTCCCTTTTTCCACATTCATTGTAGAATTCCCATGCTCTTATGCGCGCATAATTCACTTTGAATTCATATGGCATACTTTGTTTTACTCGAAAACTGGCAATTTTGCTTCCGGCATCGATGTTATTTGAATTAAATGTATTCTGTTCCATTTGAGTTCTCCAGGATTATCCCATCATGATTCTTTCTTTTTTTGCCTCCTCATCACTGATTGGCAGAGAAAGAAGTCGCTTAATTTGAATGTATGTCAAAAAGATACCTTGTTCATTTCTGTTGATCTTTCCATTAGGTTTAATTGCACGGTTCATCCAACACGCTTCATTATTTCGAAGCCAGTCGATTTTCTTTAATCCCTTCAACGATTTTGCCATGTTAATCTGAGGATTCACGCAATAGAATTCTCCCAAGCGTCCCAGTGCCAAGATAATCAGACCTTGCGTTGTGATATAATCCTCTCGCAAACTTTTTTTACTTAATTCACCACTGTCCATCTCGTTCCACTCACGCATATTAACAACCACGTGATTCCAAAATGTATAAACGATTTTTTCAGCATTGTCCTGATCATGGATCACCTTACAGATGCGCTTGTTAGCTGTATAGAAGGTGTTAAGTGTAAAGATGTTAGAGGAATATTTGCTAAGGTTGTCTTTCTCCTTGTCAGTATACTTACGTAGGAAGCTGATTGAGTTGACGACATTCTTCGTGATTAGTGCCACAGGATCTTTCGACTCGTATAGTGTATTTAAGGATTTTGATGTGGTAACAGCATGCTTGTTGAGGTCAGTAAACATCTGCTGGCTCCGTTGAAGTCCCTGGTCTTTATAAAGGACAATCGAAATCGTTTCTTCTTTCAGGCTCTCGTCTTCGGCAATCGCTGCCTCAATGGCCGCCTTTCGATGCTGGCCATCGTTGATCAGGAAGGAAGCGGTCATATCGATTTCCAGAAGGCCTGCATTCTCATTGCTGTCAGCAGGGACAAACTTCATGTCACCGTCCACAGATGCAGCCAGAGCTGAAAAGACATACGAATCTCGATTAGACAAGATGTATCCACAGATTTCAGGAATACGAGCTTCGTTGAGCTTTCTTTGGGCGCGATACTCGGCAGGGACATCGCTGCTATCGGTCGCAAAAATCTTACTCATTAACCCAAGGGGAACCATGCATATATAGTAATCTTTTCCGGCCTGACAGCCCTTTACAGCGGGAAATTGATATTTCAGCATATAGCACCTCTATTTATACGTAAGTATATACTTAAGTATATATTAAAATTCACCAACAGTCAACACAGTACCGGTAATAAAATGCTGCACACACCAGGTTTTATGGAGAAAGTGACTTTCTTTAAAGATCATGATATTATAAAGCAAGTACAATAAAATGGACAATAATAGTTTCCGCAAGATATGTCGTTACCATGCTGCGCATTTAATGAGAAAGCGCTCTCGGAAATATCCGAGAACGCCTTCGTGTTAAGAACCCCAGTTGATTTTTTTTACAAGCGCCGTTGAAAACTGTAAAAACTCTTCCGGAAATGTTTTAGTAAAATATTCATTTAGGTATGCTCTGGCATCCTCTTCAGTACTGAAGGAATCTATCTCCTTTTCGGTAGGGTAGCGTTGAAAGTACATACGAGGAGATTTGTTTAACAGTCCATAGTATCCTTTGCTATAGCTGCATTTAATCTCGTTTTCATGTGTATGGATTTCTGCTACTTTAATAAACAATCCTTCATTAGAAAGAGAACTATTAAGCGGTTGAGGAATAAAAATAAAATTAAATAGAGAATTTCTGTACTTCTGAATCGTTGGTGGATATTTATATGGGAAATCGTATTTTGCGGTTTTGACATGAAGAGTTCCGCATTCTCCTACAATAAAGTGTTCTAAACTATAAACTGTTTTATCTCCGAAAAACTTGCAAAGTTCAGCTGCGTTGGAAATACCCATGTTATAATTATCACCGTTCTTCGTTACTTTGAAGAAATTACTAATCGCCGCCAAAGACTTACAACGGATTTGTTGAATTGGGTCATCGTCACTTTCACTATATTTATATGCAGCGAGAACTTTACCTCTGGTCAGTGCATGAGAAGAAATATAGTCATAAAGCCATTTGTTTATCTTGCTTTTCCATTCTTCCAGTCTTACAAAGTTGTAGAAAGTATCACTCTCTTTTTTGTTTGCGAAAACGGTAAACAAGACCGCTGCACAAAAGACGCTATAGACTGACTTGTACTCTTCTTTTGCGTGAGGCTTTCCGTCAAAGTATGTAAGGATATACTTTAACGCTAAAATTTTAGGAATCACCTCTTTTTCCATAAGTATCTTCTTTAGCATCGAATGGCAGTTTTGAATATCTATAGAATCTACCTTTTTAGCGCAAATAAATTTGTCTTTAAACGGAGTAGAAGGTCCCTCGCTTTCAATAATATCCGTCATTATTTCAACGCATTTATTGAGTCTGGAGAGTACATTTTGCAAATAGTCCCGATCTCGTATGGCTTCAATTAAATGGCTACCTTCGTAATATTTCGTACTTCCACTTTCAAATCCGGATGTGAGACAAAAGTTTTCACCAAACTTGAGTGTACTATACTCGCAATCTCCCTCGCGAGGAAGATATAAGTCACAATAGAAAAAGTGTTCATACAACTTCATCAGAGGATATCTTTTCTCTTCCGAGCTCTGCGTGACGCCATTTAAGCGTAATACATCACGCTTATTCTTTTGCCAAAGAGAACGTGTGAGTTCGCGGCTATCCTGACTAAAAAGATAACCTTTGAAAATATCTTCAGTATCCAAACGAATGCCTTTAAGATTTACATCCAGAAAATACTGGATGCTGGTATTTACATCGTTAGAATAGCTGGCAATTATATTGAACTCAGATTTGCACAAGTTATCAAGAAGCCCCTGGGCTTTATGCCGGTCAGCTAACAACTCGGAAGAAGATATCGTGTTCCATAGTTTTTGAATACGAGGAAGTTGAAGATAATCATCGCTTTTAAGAATAGCGTTCCAATCATCGGATGTAATTGCTTCCTGATCAAAGGCCTTTTCTAAGAGTGTCTGGAAGCCTGTAAACCCCTCATTGCGAAGAGGGCACAGATCTGGCGTCGATATCTTGGTCCCAAACTTTTTCTTTATACAGGAAACAATCAACATAAGTACAGTTGTACGTTGTTGACCATCAATAATTTCACAAGTGTGGTCAGATTTAATCGTTAATATTATATTTCCCAAAAACTTGCTGCTGCGAGACAAATCGTACAAAAGCATTTTAAGATTGTTGTCATCCCATCTAACCTCTCTCTGAAAAGCAGGGATAGAATACTTCCTATCTGCCTCGAGGCAAATGATTTGCTGTTGAGGATCATTAGGCTTTACGGATAAGCACACTTGTGTTTTCGACAAAAAATCACTCAGATTAGTAATTGTTCCAACAATTTCCGCCATAATAAAGCTCCTATCTCTATATCCGGATTAGGCGAATGATTTAAAAGTTAAAATATTCGGTATCGAGTTTATATAATTTGAAAGTTTGTGCCGCTGCCACGCCAACCTCATACTTAACAAGAAGATCTGCAAGTAAATTGCCATCTATTAATTTGATATTTTTTTGCTGTTGCTTCTCGATGAATTGTATTGCATATCTCGTAAAAGACGATGTTGTAATAAAAACACCTTTGTTAATATGTTCCATGGCGCCAATAAAGGCCTGTAAATCATGCCGGGTAACCTTATTGCCATTAGCAAAACGTTTAGCCTGGATATATATCAAATCCAAGCCGAGCTTATCTTCACTAATTATTCCATCAATTCCGCCATCATGTGGTTTTCCTGTAACAATACCCGAATTTTTATCATATCCATACCCCATCTTTAAAAGCAAGTCAACCACAAGATGTTCAAAGAACTCTGGGGAATTGTTTAGGACAGAATCAAATACTTGTTGTCGTATATTTTGTAAATGCTCCTGCAGCGCAGCTTTGATTTTTTCTTCCGGTAACAGTTCAGAAATATCTGTAGTTTTGGGAGCAGTAATAATAGTGGCTGTATTTTCTGTCGAAATCAAACGGAATTTGATCTTTTTTCCTTCATAACCCGCAATTTCAAAGAATTTTATCGGGTAAGCAGTCGGAAAATCCAGACCGATACACCGACGGCGAAGTTGAGCATTGACAACACCAACAGGATTCTCTGCTCCAAAAGAATACAATCCCTGACGAATAATCTCATCATATATTTGTTTTGAGGTCAAACCATCATTATTTTGTTGTAAAACACACTTAATAGATTCTACGATAGTCATCTCATCACCCCCGGCTCCGCTTTATTTGATGGTTGCTTTTCATCCGGCACAATTTCTATAATATCCTCAATTCCACAATCCAACGCGGCACAAATCTTCACGAGTATCTCTGTGGTAACATGCCCGTTCCGCCCCATCTTGGTGACAGATGCTGGGCTAATACCTGCCTTTTCACACAGGTCCTTTTTCTTCATGTCCTTATCGATGAGCAGCTTCCAGAGTTTTTTATAACTCACAGACATAAAATATCTCCTCCGTACCGATATACAAAAAATGCTCTGCCGCTTGGCAGAGCATTCGGTCTATTGCAGCCATACTGCCAAGGCCTATTCCAACACTTGACAGCGTTGTTTATAATGATAGCACATTTGGGCAGGAAAAGCAAGAAAATGATAAATCCGCACGAATTCCGACTCTATTCAATTTCTTTTCAAGCCGCGAAAGAAACGCTTGAACCTCCGGGCAGTCAGAGCTACAATGCCAACACCTCATAACGAGGGCAAACTGATTGGAGGTCAAATGATGAATTATGAAGTAAACCCGTTTCAGGACTACGAATCGATCACCGTTGATGAGCTGAAAGATCAAGCTAACAGTCTACTGAATCTGGTAACGGAAGAGCAGCGGCCACTGCGCGTATGTATGAATAATGGCAAGGAGTTTCTGCTGTTCCCTCAGGACCTGCTCGCCCCCATCTGCGACTCTGACTTTCGCTTGATCCTGCTGTCGGCAATGCGGTATGCGATGGGCAGAAACACATGCATGCCCGTGGTGGTTTCCGATTATATCAAGCGTCATCTTCAGCTTCTGGATGATAAGTTTCTCGTACTGGCTGCTGATGATATCAGACGGCACCTTGAAGACTATGCAGAGCATGAGCCAAATCCGAATCTTTGGCAGAGTCTTTTTGGCGCACTTGAGACAGAGCAGAGAGCGCGTGCCACTCGTAAGGCAAGAAAAATCAGACTGTGCCCAGCCTGCGAGAAGCCCTTGGAGGTCATGAGCATTGCCGACAACAGGCATTCACCCGGTGGGTTCGATGTGATTGCTCATTGCCGAAACTGTCTCGCTGATTACGAATGGTTCTGTGATAAAGATGGCAGTGCCTCAGATATGAAACAGTATTTCTTCGGGTAAGGCGAGTGTACGTTTCGGCAGGAGCCTTTGGGTGTAGTCTATAGCGGCTCAACCCTTGAACTGTACGTCAACTTCCGTAAAGCGATCAAAAGGACCGCACCTGCTCATATGAGCAGGTGCGGTCCTTTAAAAAGTTGCTCGTATTGAACGGAATCTAATTCAGTCTGAAATAGCAGGTGTTTTTACCTTTTCCTTCTTTTTTCAACTCTCCGGCTGCAACCATCTTCCGCAGAGCCCCCTCAATGGAACTGTCGCTGAGCGTCGGGCAGAGTTCCCGAATGTCCTGTTTGTTGAAGCGCCCGATTCTATTCTTGCTTGCTCTGCGCACCATTTCCAGTGCGGACAGCTTGGTTCCTACAAGCGCCACGCGATCCTCGAAGTCTTTGTAGGCGGCAAGGATCGTTCCGAGCAGATACTTGATGAAAGGCACTACATTCTCGGTGCCTTCGTGCCAGCCGGTTTGCGCCTGTGCAAGCGCATCGTAGTACAGATCTTTATTTTTGGCGATTTTGGCTTCAAGGGAGATATACTTGCCGACATAAAAGCCGTTTCGGTACAGAAGCAGCGTTGTGAGCAATCGGCTCATTCGTCCGTTGCCGTCATTGAAGGGGTGGATGCACAGAAAGTCATGGACAAAAACCGGAATTGCAATCAACGGTTCCAGTTCCATATTTCCAATCACACGGTTGTATTCCTCGCAGATTCTGTCCAGCGCTTCCGGCGTTTCATAAGGGGCAAGCGGCGTGAACAGCGTTTCCACATGACCGTCCGGATAGGTGGCAGTGATATAATTCTGCACGCTTTTTGTGCGGCCCGCAAGCGGGTTATTCATGTGGCTGTACAGGATTTTGTGAAGCTGCAGGATATAGTTCTGCGTGATTGGAATCGCATCAAAGCTCTCGTGAATGATGCTCAGCACATCGCGGTAACCTGCAATTTCCTGCTCGTCACGGTTTCTCGGCGTGGTTTTCTCCTCGACGAGCTGCCGGATTCGGGTACTCGTGGTGACGATGCCCTCGATGGCATTCGATGCCTCGGTGCTCTGTATCTTGGCAATTTCCACGAGCTTTTCGAGTTCTTCCGGGCGCTGCTTCAAATACAGTTCCTGCTTACCGGCTTCCTTGTATATGGCCGCAATCAGGCCAAGAACATCCGAGTCCCACTTCTGCTCCTTGATTGCGGAGTAATTGAAGGTTCTCATTCCCTCACCTCCATTTGCTTTCCCTTAAATAATAATACAAAATAAGGGAATAGTCAATGGGCTGTGCTATAAATCCCTTACTATTATACCTGTATTAAGGGATTTATACTCAGGGAGCAAGAAAAGCACCTCTGCCTATCTTCCCGCCTATTCTTTGTCTATAGCGCCGCAGCTTCTGAGCTGCCACCCCGCAGAAACCACTTGCATAACCGCCTGTCCAGAGTTACAATGTAGCCAACAGCAACGAGAAACGCTTCCCATCCGGCATCGGTGAATCTTCACCGGAAACCGGGCGGGAAGCGTTTTTGACCACATAGATTACCACAGACGGCGCTGGAGTACCCGAAAACAGTGGAAATAAGAGCGTCAAAGAGTAAGTGAAACAAATTAAAAAGCGCCGAAAACCGCTATAAACGAGCGGAAAAAGTATTCCCGATAAGTTTGGGACCAGGAGACCGTGCGTTCGAGCCGCACTACTCGGACCACCCCCCCTCTGAAATCGTGGATTTCAGAGGGGGGCTTATTCTTTGTCTATTGCGGCGCAATGGGTAACTCCCAAAGGCGCAAAATATTAATAGTCTCCCATTCTTTCTCTCGTTTTAAACAAAAAAGGCAAATATTTCTATTGCATGATACAATCCCATATCCAACGAGATACTTTCGTTGAACTGATTTTCCTTGAAATTGTCATATTTTATCCTCATAAATTCGTATTGCACCGATTGAAGAAGTGTACTACTATACTATAGCTTTTGAGCGTACCGGGTCGCACCGTGCCCGCCTTGTACTCTGTGAGCCAGCGGTTCAGCCACTGGCCCAGCGTCATGCGGCTGTCCTCGGTCAACTCCACGTCACGATAGCAACCGATGTTCTGGTGGAGCTTGTCCAGCAGTTCCTTTTGCATCTTGGCGTAGACATGACGGAACAGTGGTTCACCGTTTTCCTTGTGGCCGATGACAATACGGCCTTCCCAACGTCCGTCCTCCCGCTTTCGTACCATGCCGTCACCGGCCGGCCTTCGTTTTGCCATTTAGTCCTCCTGTTCCGCCGAACAGCAGATGTGTTCTTCTTCCTTTTGCTCGAAGGAATAGAGCCCGTCTGCCTCCAGCTCTTTCGCCATGCCCACGCCAGCTTGAAGCCAGCCGTGAAACTCATCAGCGTGGCTTCAACCAGCAACACATTCTGTGCATCAATCAACCGGAGCAGCTTTCTGCGCCCCGCGGCGTCCATGTCCCGCCGCAGTTCCGCTTGGGCGTATTCGATCTGGGCGTCTAATTCGCCGTGTTCCTGACAGTCGAAGTGCTTTTGCAGGGCTTTCATGTAGTCGTACATTGCGGCGCCTCCTTTTGGGTAACCACAACACATACCACAACTCCGCGCGCAAAGCTACTGTTTTCCAAAATGTTTCTTTGACTATTGCAGTGCAAAAAATACGTTTCCAAACCTGTTTACATATGCATCTGCATCGAGCAGCCCTTTTTTGTGGCGTGGAGCGTACTGCGCTCATCCGCCAGCAGCTCCACACCGGGACGGGTGGCTACGTAGCGGGTGCGCTGGGCCAGCTTAGCGGCATTCTGCCCGCCCTTGAGGTATGCCATGAGAAAAGAGACCATAGAGCGTGTTTTTGCCGATGCAAAAGAAAAGCACGCCATGCGTTATACACACCACCGAGGTCTGGCCCGGGTTTCTGCTTGGGTGAGGCTTAAATATGCTACCATGAATCTCAAAAAGATTGCTATTTGGAAGTGGAATGCTTCCTATTTTGCTCCCTATATCATGATTTTTGCTCCCTTTTATGGTAAAACGCCAGTCCTCGTGTTTTGAGAACTGGCGTTCTTTGACAAGCTGAACCGAGTGCTGACCGCAAGGTCAGCACACGGTTTTCTTTGTCTATAGCAAGGCAGATTTTAAACCGCCCGCGTCTTTGATACGCCATCAAAACGCAGCTTTCTCCCATTCAATCAGGATCTCCGCCAGCTCCGGTGTCAGGCGTTTGCGGCACTCATGCCGCAGTTCCTCCGCCACGCCGTAGAATGCCTCAGCGATGCTGCCAGTAATGGCGGCGAGGGTGTCGCTGTCGCCGCCGAGGGACACCGCCGTGCGGAGAGCGTCTTCAAAATCGCGACTCTCCAAAAACGCGGTGATTGCCTGCGGCACGGTTTCCTGGCAGTTCTCTACATGATGGTAGGTGGGACGAATTTCGTCGCAGGTTCGGCTGAAGTCGTAGCCGAATTCGCGCTCCACATACGCTTTGCTCTCCGCTTTGTCGTGACCCGTGCGGGCGAGAAAGATGGCCGCAGCGACAGCCTGTGCGCCCTTGATGCCCTCTGGATGATCATGCGTCACCTTGGCGGTGAGCTGCGCCAGATGCAGCGATTCTGCCATGTCCTTCGCCAGCCATGCGGCAGACGACACCCGCATGGCGCTGCCGTTGCCGTAGCTCTGGTAGGGCTGCGGGTCATCCTCATAGAGCCAGCCGCCGAAATGTGTGCCATAGCCCCGGTCGGGGTAGGCGCGGCCCAGCTGCTGCATCTCACGCACCAACGCCGCTTTGATGGCAGCATCGTCTTGCCCGCGGGTGCTGAGCAGCGCCTTTGCCACCGCCAGCGTCATCACCGTGTCGTCGGTAAAGTCGGAACGGCGGCTGAACAGGGGGAAATCCTTCGCCTTATAGTTGTTGCAGTCGAACTCGTAGGGGCTGCCCACGATGTCGCCCAAAATCGCGCCGTACATACGCTTACCTCCCTCTTTTCTGCACGTCCTCGTCGATGCGGCGCTTCCAGTCGGCGCTAAGCGGCCGGGCGGCGCGGACGCTGCACACCGCCTCGCTGATGACCTCGTAATTGAGCGCCGTGCCCTCCTCGTCGCACTTGTAGTTCACCGCCCGGTCGGCGTTGATGCCGAAGCGGGCCGCCTCCTTGGCTGCGTCGATGTTGGCGCCCAGGAACAAAAACTCCCAGCCGTATTTTTCCTTCTGACGCTCAATCATGCGCCGCACCGTCTCGTAATTATAGCGGCGGCTGGCGTTTTCATAGCCGTCAGTGGTGATGACGAACAGGGTCTTTTCCGGCACATCCTCCCGGCGGGCGTACTTGTGGATGCTCCCAATGTGGTGGATGGCTCCGCCCACAGCGTCCAGCAGCGCCGTGCAGCCGCGGGTGAAGTACTCCTTCTCTGTCAGGGGCGGCACCTCGCTCAGCGGCAGACGGTCGTGGATGACCGTGCTGTCGTTGGCGAAAAGCACCGTGGAGACCAGCGCCTCCCCCGCTTCCCGCTTCTGCTTTTCGATCATGGAGTTGAAGCCGCCGATGGTGTCCGATTCCAGCCCTTACATAGAGCCGCTGCGATCCAAAATAAAAACCAATTCCGTCATAAAAAAGCCCTCCTTCGTTTGTCTGTGCTCACATTGTAGCGCATCCGAAGGAGGGTTTGGTCGCCTGTGGGGCGACATTTATTGGGTTTTCAGGCGGCTCTCCCACTCGGCTTCTTTGAAGCCGACCAGCACGAAGTCATTGCCCACCAGCAGCGGGCGCTTGACCAGCATCCCGTCTGCTGCAAGGAGCTTCAGCATCTCGTCCTCGCTCATGGCGGGGATCTTATCCTTCAACGCCATGGATTTATAGAGGAGGCCACTTGTGTTGAAGAATTTCTTGAGCGGCAGCCCGCTGCACCGATGCCACGCAGACAGTTCCTCATAAGTGGGATTTTCCATTTTGATGTCTCGGAATGTATAAGAAATGCCGTTCTCGTCCAGCCACTTCTGCGCCTTCTGGCAGGTGGTGCATTTTGGGTAGCAGATAAAAGTCATGGTGTTACGCTCCTGATAATCTTTATATAGCTGGTCACCTCGCACTTACAATTCAGCCAGAATATACTCTTTCAGCACATCTCGCATTTTCACAACGAGGTCAATGGATTTATTCATAAGCTCTGGATAGTTTTCCTGATTTTTGAAATCCAATCCCTTGATATATGTGCAAATCAGAGAGGATTTTTTGTTGTCCAGCCTCTCCCATGACAGCGCCATTCCCATCGCCGCTTCTATTTCTGTCTTGTGCTGCTTCATATAGTCAAAGCGTTCCTTGTTGTCAGCAATCCACAGCCCAACTCTTATCTTATGCTCTTTGTTGACCAAGTCGATTGAAATTTGACATTCCGATGAACCAACTGCAACAGAATACCAATGATCCGTGGTCGCTTTACGCTTGTTAAAAGGCTTGCCGCGCTGCTCAAGAATATCGTTGAACTGCGTCCAAAACTCCAATCTGCAGCCCTGAGACTCGTTCATCCCCTTATCCTGTGAAATGCGTTTCACAATTTTTGCAAAATCGTTGGGTTGCTCAATAATCTTAAATTGCGGTGCAGGCTCTGAATCGCCTATCTTGTAGGCATGGATCTCTATCAAGAAAAAAGAGATGCTATCATCTGTGTGTTTGTTGAGCCACTCGATGGCGCTTGCGTGCTCATCACGCGCGGCAGCAACTACCCACACGACAACAGAAGCGTCAAGACCGGATGCATAGGTCAATATTTTTCCTAAGTGGTCATGATTGGTCTGTTCAAGCTGATTTTCAATGAGCACGACTTTCCCTGTAATCTCATCTCTGCATAGAATATCGCAACGATACCTGTCAACAGGCCTTTCCGTTTCAATATCCGTTAGCGACAAGTTAAGTACATTTCCAAGCTCTTGAATGTTCTCTTCCGCAGCAAGCCACTTTGAAAAATCATATTGTTCATGCGGCCAGACTTTTCTTATATCGACCTCGTGCAGTTTTCCAAGTTTCATTTTTCTTTTCCTCCCTTCACGTCTATGCCCCCAGCAAACTCTGGTCGAAGGCGAACAGCGCCTCGTTGATCTTGAAAATGTCGTAGTCCCGCCGCATGATGAAATACTCGATAATGACGTCAAACTTGCTGCTGGGGCTGAGGGCGTAGCCCGCGCGGGCGATGAGGTCGCGGGTCTCCGGCAGGCTCAGTTCCAGCGCGATGGCGAAGGCCACCGCCGTGGGCTTGGAAGGCTTGTAGTCCGGGTTGTTGCGGATTTTCGAGAACAGCTTGCGGTCTACGTTGGCCTTTTTGTAGACCTCGGCGTCCTTTTTGCCGCTGCGGTCGATGAGCTTCAGCAGCGTCTCCGAAAACCCGGCGTCCAGATGCGCAAGCGCCTCGTCCAGCCCGGAGGTCGCCATGGGCGCGTCCTCGTAGGCGGTCAGCATCCGGCTTTCGACGACGCCCATCCGGCGCATCCGCTCCCGGCGGGAGTCGGTGTGGGCGTCCACATAGTGGTCGTCGATGTAGGCGGCGATATCCGCGAACAGCTTGTTGCCGATCTGGTACGCCTTGCGGTCGAAAATGACGATGTACACCGTCATGTCGTTTTCCGCCAAAAATTCGCTGATGGTGTCCACCGCCACCCGGAGCGCCTGATCCTTGGGATAGCCAAAAACGCCGGAGGAGATCAGCGGGAAGGCAACTGTCTCGCAGCCATGCTCCTTCGCCAGCGCAAGGCTGGTGCGATAGCAGGAGGCGAGCTGTTCCCGCTCACCGTACTTACCGCCGTTCCACACGGGGCCGACGGTGTGGATGATGTAGCGGCACGGCAGGCGGTACGCGCCCGTGATCTTGGCCTCGCCGGTTCGGCAGCCGCCCAGCGTCCGGCACTCTTGGAGCAGCTCCGGCCCCGCCGCACGGTGGATGCAGCCGTCCACGCCGCCACCGCCCAGCAGAGATTCCTTGGCCGCGTTGACGATGGCGTCCACGGGCATTTTCGTGATGTCGTTGCGAACAATTTCAAGAGGCATGGTTCTATCCCTCAATTCCTATCATTCAAAATCAAACCAACGCACCGTTGTCCTCCACCTTTTCCATTTCGGACAGTTCTTCCCAATCTCCAAGGTTTCCGCACCTACGAAGATAATCAAGGCCACCGTCCACGGCGCAGGAGCCGCAGCTGCAAAACTTAAAATCATGGACGGTTTCGCTCTCGATGACTTCTCCACATTTTTTGCATCTGATTGCGTTCCTGATAATTTTCGGCATAATCAGTCCCTCTTTAGTGCATTTCTGATTTTCTCTTTTTCCCCGCTGCCATCTGTGCGCAGTCGCAGCAGCGGGACGGCGCACTTCTCCAAAATGGAGTTTTTCTTTATATCTCGTTCTGCCTGCTTGCTCCCCGCTTCGTGAAAGCCAGTCCCGTCTACTTCAATCGCCAGCACAGGCTACTTATCCATCTGATTGAACAGCAGAAAATCCACATGGGTCAACGGATTGCGGGCATATTTGCGTTCTTCCTCTGTCAGTGGCTCATAGTCCTTCACCAGCGTTGCAAGAGAAACATGTACCGCACAACCGATGGAGGAAAATTCCTCATCGGACAGCACTTCCTGAATCACGGAGTACATGAGGTTTTCGGAATCATACTCCGATACTCGCTTATGTTTTTGCAGATATGCTCTGCGTTGCTCGGCATAGCCATGATAGAGCATATCGAATACGGAGTAGACCTGGCTCTGGATAACCTCAAAATTGTTATATTCGATGTACCGCGTTAGGTCGCCGTAGTTGGTCTGGTCATTGCGTGGGTCCTGCGATGTGACCACTGCCAGCGAATGAACCGCACGGGAAACCGCCACATTCAGCATATGGGGATCATCCACGAAATCTGTGATGACATTGTCGACTGAGGTTAGAATGATGGCATCCTGCTCCCGCCCCTGAAACTTGTGAACGGTGTCCACCTCATAAGTATCTCCCAGCTGCTTGCGGATGGCTGTCACCTGGTCCCGATACGGCGTGATAATCCCGATGCTCTGGAAATTCTGCTGATGCAGTCGCGGAAGCACCTCCTGCTGGATGACATCGATCTGGCGCTGGTTGAGATGCCCACGGGCGTGATTACCGGCAATCGTCCGGTACATGGTCAATACATCCGGCTCATCATGGTCTTTGGTCATGACAATCAATTGCCCGTGATAGAACTTCTGATTGCAGAAATTGATGATCTTCGGGTGACAGCGGTAGTGTTCCCGCAGCAGCGTAACAGGTGCATCCTGCCATATTTCCAATGCAGAGGACAGCAAACTGTGGGTAGAAAAGCGATACCGCTCATCCAAGGAATACTTCTGCCAAATGGCATCGCTGGTGCGAATGTCATCCTCTGTCAGCACATTGGGGAGCTGCTTCAAGTCCCCGACAATTACGATATTCCGCGCGCAGGAAAATGCCAGCACCCCTGTGGCTAAATCGACCTGTGAGGCTTCATCCACGATCAAGTAATCGTAGATATGATCGATGTTCAGCGTTCCTTTGATGGAATAGGTCGTGCTAAGCACCACCGGATACTCGCGGGTAAACTCTTCGGAATTCCGGCGGAAATCATTCTTTTCAAAGCACTGTCTATTATTTCGCCAATGATACCGTGTTGCCAGCTCCGCCCGGAACAGCCGCAGGGACTTCTGTGTGAGCTCATCCATCTTCGCGTCGAAAGCGTAGCGCTCCAGCTTTCGGTTCAATTCCTGCTTTTCAGCCTCCAGTTCCCGCCTCTTTACGAAATAGAATTGGCTTTGCAAATAGGGAATGACCAGTTCCGGGGAGCGGAGAAACAGTTTGAGCGCGTTGCGATTGAAGCGGAACATGATGGAGAGCTTTTGCAAAAGACCCAGTCGGGTTTCGTGTTCTGCGTGCTGTTCAAACTCCATCCAAAGCGCAAGAAGCTTCTGTGAGGACAGCTTGTCCAGGCTCTCCATTGGCACATCACTGTAACTTGCGTAATATTCCTCAAAATAATGCTGCTCCGGGTTTAGGTGCAAGAACTCCTGCTCGATTTCCGCAATGCGGTTTTTGGCATTAAGCATTTCGTTCAGTTCTTTGGAGAGTGCAGTCGTTTCCTGATCTAATTGCTGTCGTTCCTCCGGGGGCATTTCCCAATCGCTCATATTCGGATAGGCGCCGGTCTGTGCATCCAGAAACTTCTCTTTGTTGGCAAGACTGCCGAGAAACGCAGTCAGAAAAGCAGCATTTTTCTTCTCCAGCTTTTCCACAACATTATGCGTTGCGGAATTGTTGTTGGAGACAACCGCCACGGTTTTTCCGCTGCGAACAACATTGGCGATGATATTCAGGATCGTTTGTGTCTTTCCAGTACCCGGTGACCCCTGAATGATACTGATTTTGGAGGAAAGCGCCCGTTCTACCGCCAGCTTTTGACTCTGGTTCAGGCCAAACGGATAGATCACTGCCTCCGGCATCTGGGGCATTTTGACGTCTTTCTGCGGTGCAAGATAGCTTGCCAACACGGTATCCTCGCTGACCTGCTGGATCTTGTCATACTGCATGCTTAGAATGTTGATACCGTTTTCCGCCACCAGACTGATTGCAGCGGCAGTCTCCTTGAAATATTGGAATGCTTCTTGATTTTTATCGTCCGCCAGACAATTCTGCTGGAACTGCACTTCGCTCCTGTAGAACGATAAATCTCTCTTTCCGTTGCGGACAATACGATAATACCCGCCGAAATCGAGAATCTCATCAATTCCGCTGATGGCTTGCCCATTTGCGATGACAATCACCTGCGCAGGGTCAATTTTCTTTTTCAGAGGCAGGATCTCCACATTGCTACTCTGAAAGCTGTATGTCTTATTGGGCGCACTGGTATAGATGACCTCGCACTTTCCGTCATGGAACTGAAAGCTCGCGACCGAGTCCGTCTGGTCTTTTCCCTTTATGATGATTAAGTGCTTTCGTGCGTCCATAGGCAATCCTTTCACTTGAGAATGCGAGCTGTTGGCTTATGGGTTGTCCCCGCACATTCGCACTGGATTATAGCTGTGCCCATCAGCCGCATTTTAGCGGTAGATGCACGTCCAATCCCCTGCGCAAATATGTTTCCCTAATCAGTTCAAAAACGTCTCCTGCTCAATTGTGACGCCATAATTCAGGATCCTCTCTATTGCATCTCGAAATAACGGATATTTCCCATTCTCCATATCGATTTGCAGGGCGGATAAATACTCTTTGGAACGTTCAAAACCATGCTCGTGAAAAAAATCCACAAATTCGCCAGACATACGCATGGGCAGCACAGGAGAAATTAGCTTCTGCAAGTTGTCGAACATTCGGAAACCGCCCGCATCGATATCTGCCCAAAATCGCACTTTAACGCCTTTCGCTGCCGCATGAGCGATCATTGTAACCAGCTTTCGTTTTTGGGGACTAAGGAATCCGCCGTGATAGATCACCAACTCTCCCGGCTGTTTTTCGGACATCACATATTCATCGTAATTGGTTTTATTCTCAATGAATGTGATGCATTGAATTGCCGTCAAGTCGATTGCTGTAATAGAATCGATCAAAGTGCTGGGTAAGGCCAAACCGTATGGTGCGGCACCAATACAGATAGTTCCCTGTTCTGTTCGAACCAGACAGTTTCCTGCAAGCTCGTATAACTCCGGGCGGGCATAGATACCCAAGTATGCCAGCTGTTCTCTTTCGCCCAATTCATTTTCATCGCAGGAATTCGCTAAATCTGCATCGTATTTTCTTGCGATCCGCAAAAACAGATCCCGCACATTTCGTTCAAAGTATTTGGTATCGGAAAAGCACTTGCTGCTGAATGCGCGCATCGTTATACTGCCGGACAGAGCAGAATACTCACGGAAAGCGCAGAGCAGGTCCTGCAATGGAGTATCGTCCGTTTTGCAGAAGACAGGAATTTTCAGTTGCTCTGCTGCCGATCTGCAAACATCTACCTTCCATGCTATAATCCAGGGAATCGCAACGTCCTTCAGGCTGCCGTCTATCAGCTGAATAATCTGACTTGCTCGCACCTTGGGATGCATTCTTTCGGCAAAAGCATAGCACTGCGGGATCTGATCCAAGCGCAGCACAATAGCCGAAAGTACCGGGCGGCCTTTCACCCACTCGAGCTGCACCAAGTGCTTCTTTTCAAGTTCCAAGGCCGCTTCGTTATAAGCATCCCGTATCACAGCATCTTCGTAGATATACTCAGGAATGTCCTTCTTTTCCACTTTCAGCATAACTCTTCTGGTGGATGCTCCGGGAGCAAGGAGATGCTTGCTGTTTTCGTACTTATCCAACAGTCGGTTTAGAATGATCCCCTGCTCTGTCATTGTACGATCTCCTTGCCAAAGGGCAGAATATGCATTCTGTATTTGTCCTTGTTTACCAGTAGCGTACGGTCTGCAATCGGCATAATATCTGAAACCTTATCCGGCGGCGTACAGATAATGGCCTGCAAACCCATCTTTCGCAGGAGGCGAACACTCTCAATAATTCGGTCACTATCCATTTTGTTAAATGCCTCGTCAAATACTGCCAACCGGACGGTATTGCCGAAACTGGATGTATCGTTCACACGGTAGAGCTGAGCGAAGGAGGCCAGGACAGCAATATAAAACGGAGTTTGTGTTTCACCGCCGGACTTTGTATTCAAGGTCTGAGAAAGCATCTGCCTTGTTCCGTTTTGATCCGTGGTTTCCAGGTCAAACTTCAGGTATGTTCTAAAATCGGTATATCGTTGGATATTCTCCTGCAGTTCACTTTGTTTTCTCGCATTTAACTGAGTATCATCCGCCGTGGTGATCTGGCTGAACAGCTTCTCTATCAGCTGGCCATATTTATCTTGGAAAGGCCGCGCAAACAAACCCACATCGCCTTCCATAAGTTCCGGATCCATAATCATGTCATAATACTCCGCATAATCCGGATTACGCTCCACACGGAACTGATAACTGTCCGTTCCGAATTGAGCCTGGCGCAGTGCACGATTTAGATTTTTCACCTGATCCTGCACTTGGTCGATGCTGGACTTCAATTTGGCCAAAAAATCATTCTGAAACTGTTCCATCGCACTCTCTCGGGCAGCTTTGATCTTTTCTCGGTATTTGGGCAGTTCACTTTCCTCAAGGAGCTTTTGCTCTGCTTCAAACTCATCATTATCCACAGCTTCCACGCGGAAGGAGCAGGGCTTGAACCGGTCTGTGTACTCCCTGCGCGCGTTGAAGAGTTTTCTCTGAACAGTATCCTGCTCCTTTACGCTCTGCTCCAAACGATTGCTGAAGTTCTTATGAACGATATCTGCGCGTTTCAGTCGGTCAAGCTCCTGCTGATATCTGGGGAGGCCAATGTTTTCCTGATATTCAACAGGAAATTCATCTTGCAGGCGATCCTCCATATTAGACAGCTGCTGGTAATGATCCGGCAGTACCTCATAGTCGAGCTGGCGAATGCGCTCCTTACGCTGACCAATCTGAATTCCTTTCTGCTCTTTTTCTTTATTCAGCGCTATGATTTCATCCCCGAGCGCAGCAATGGTACGGCGCTGTTCGTCCAGCCACAGAAGATCCAGTTTTGAAAGCTGATCTTCGATATCAGTCACTTCCTCGGTGATCTCCATGCCGCGTAGATATGCTTTTTGCTTTTCTGCCACGGTGTTTTGGATAAAAAAGTGCGTAAATAACGGCTCTTTTGACTGCGTCAAAAGCCGGCGGATAGGATCCCAGTAGCACAGCTGTTCATCAATCTGCTTTAACGCATCTTCCAAGCGAGACACACGCAGGTTTATCGAACGACGGCCAATAAATGCGTCATCCATCAGCTTGCGCTGAATTGAACGGACAACATACCCCTGGTAGAGCAGTCCGTCTGCTGTAATAGCGGTTTTGAAATTGCGCAGCTGTTCAGCCGCCTCACAACATACGACGCGCCCCAACAGATAGTCAATATAGCTGCGCGCCAGTTCACTTTCAGTCTCTACCTTACATGCCAGGCTGTCGTCGCGTGGACGAATCGTTTCTCGTTCGCGGAGCTTACCGATGTCCACCAGTCCAAATGATGCAAAGCCAAACTCTTTTTTGATCCTGTCAAAGATCAATAAGGCGCTCTTATAATACGCCGGATCAACCAGCAGATAAAACCTCTGCGTATGGAGATACCCCTCCACAGCTCCGCGCCAATGTTCATCCGAAAGCTCCAGGACATCCGCAAGGATATCTATTCTCACAGGACTGCCAATCTCGCTGTTCAGTTCAGATTCCAAGCGGGACTTCAATTGCAGCAGACCTCGAGGATAGTCTTTAATGTCCTTTTGGAGATTTGCGAGGACGGTGCGTTTTTGATCCTGTTCCTCCTTCAACTCCGCCAGACGATCTTCTGCTATGTGCAGCGCATTCCGGATGGTCTTAGTAAGCTCAGCCGCCGCCTGCTGGGCGATCTCAAAGGGTGACGCTGAATAGGAAAATATCTCATAGCTTCCGGATGTAAAAAGCGAATAAGCCTTCAGAACGCTTTCGGCCGCTTCCTGCACAGGCACGAGGACTTCTTCTGCATCTTGTTTCAAGATTGCGTCACACAGACCATTCAGCTGAAGGGATTCCCTTTTTATTTCCATTGCCAAGGATTGGAGGTCCTGCGTCAGCCTTTTTTGCTCATTCAGCAGCGTCTGCTTCCGATTGCGGAGTTTTTCTTCCTCCTGAAACACACTGCTCTGTGCACAGGCCAAGTCAAGTTCGCGCCTACGGTTCTCTTTCTGTGTGATTCGATCAGAGATCGTCATGATGCCCTTTTCAATTGTGGTTAACTCCGCGGTACAGTCTCTCTTTTCAAGCTCAAATCGGTCAATTTGGGCTTGTTCCATTTCTTTTTTGGACCAAAGCACCAAAAATGACTGCACCCGCCAGCGGTCGATGGCCTGATTCATTTCACGATAGAGTTTGCTGATCTCTTGCAGAGCAGTCAGTTTTTCCTCCTGACGCTGTGCCAGCATTTCGTGGCGCTTGTAATCCCGGATATTTTGCTGCATGGCCTCAATATCAGGTTTTTCTGGTATATCGCAGATGTTCTCGGTAATGAATTTCTGGATATCCACGATAGGGCGGAAGGATACCGCCTTTTTCATCATTCGAAGGACCTGCTCATTGTGCACATTCCATCTTGACAGCATATTCCTGCGATATTCCTTCTGCGTGTCATAGATCTCTGCCTTAGCGTAATTCTGCTTTAAAAAACGGCGCAGCGCAGGAATCTCCATAGCCTCTCCATTTTCAACAAAGCAGTTCTCGGGCAGTGTCCCCACATAAATGAAAAAGCGCTCCTGCCTGCTTCCATCACTGCGGCAATCAAAAACGACACCCGTGACAAAGCTGCTGCCCGCCACATCGTCCTGAAACTCGCAGGCAATGTAGCTGGAGAAATCTTTCCCTCGGCGGGAATATGGGTTATTTTCATCCATATCCGCCCGCAAGTAACCATCCAGCGTGCGCTGAGACTTTTCGTTGGCAGCCTGATTAAAGTTGCGGGCATTCGTTTCCCCCAACAGAACGATCTGAAGGGCATCAATTACCGTAGATTTTCCTGCGCCGTTTTTTCCGGTGAGAAAATTAACATCCCCCACCTCGATGATTTCTTTGCTGAAATACAGCCAGTTAATCAGCAGGATCTTCTTCAGTTTCTTCATCTGTATCGCCCTCCTTTCGCAGCACAGACACGACATCGTTCAACTTCTCGCTAGAAACCGCAGCCAGCACGGTCGGTAATATGGCAAATTTACAACCGCTATGATTAAACTTTCCCTCGATCCGCTGAATAATCGAGTGATTTTCCAGCAGCGTCAACGCGCGCTTCACTTCATCCATATTGGGCTTTGCTGGAAGGATCGCGTAATCTGTGACGACCTTTTCTAAAACATCACGCACCGTGCAGACAGCATCCTGCTCCAGACCGAGCCGTTCCTGGTTTTCTTCATAGATCATGCGCAGGGCAAGGAGAATGGCCGTTTCTTTTTTGCTCAGGTTACAGCGGTTCGCTTCGTCCATATTGATCACATAGAAATAGCCATTTAAATCATCCTTGCGCAGATCCCAATCCAGCAGACTAAGATATTCTTGCACCGCTTCGTAATGCAGAGATAAAAACGTATAATCCGGGTTATTCACCCTTCCTTTGCCCGGCCGAACCAGCGTTCGTACAATATAAGTCCGGCTAAGAAGCTGGTTGCAAACGGCCTTGAACTGTTCTAATTCCTTGGAGGTCGCACCACGAATGAAGTCAAAATCCATTTTTCTTCTCCTTCCGTCGGATCTGCATCTGTGGGATGGAATAGCCATTTTCATGGAATGTGCCACCCAGCTCTTTGATCTGATGGCCTGCAACAGGATCTCCGCTGATCAACACAGCCAGCAAACTCATGATGTAGGATTTATCATCCAGAATCTTCAAATCCTTGGAGTAACAGGCCTCCGCATCGCCCAGCCACCCCTGCACACAGGCTGCAATTGCCGCCTTGCCATATTCGGAGCGCAGCAGCCGGGCAGCCTGTGCGGCTGCTTCCGCGTCAGGCGCCGCTTCCCGGATGAGCACCGGAGCTGCCTTTGTTCGCTTCCCGGGACGTTTGCGGTACCACAGGCTTCTTTCAGAAAGAAATGACTGCTCATAGAGCTGGAACACCGGTTGTATCCGGTCCACCAGATCGCCTGCACGCCGATTGCGGGACAATGCGGTAAGCAGGACATTCAGATTCCCCCGAACGTTCTGATCTCGATTTGTCAGGTTCTCTACCTTCTGCGTTGCAGCCCTTGTATAGCGGCGAACCTGCGCATCGATCTCATTGAGATAGTCGTGCTCCATATTGTCATATCGCTCGTCGATCCAGAAAATTCTCCGCAGCAGATCGGCGCGGCAGTTTTCTACTGTATCTCCTCGTTTATCCTGCAAAGCTGCGTTCGCCATGGCAAGCAGCAGAGCATCATCCTCAGCCCAGCTTCTCAAAACAGATTGAATTGGAACGCGATACTTTGGGACAGAGTCCTTAATTTTCAACGGTCGTATGTATGCCTCAACTACTTTCTGACCAAACTCGTTGAAATGAGAATCCAGTACCTGATTGACGTCCTGCATATCTATCTGCATCTGAAAATAATGCTTCACATTGTGATAGACCATTTGCAACAAATTTATGAGAGCACTGGTGTTATCATAGGCACTGTAAATTGCGGCCATCTTA
>OJKC01000123.1_pt1 | contig 79037 bp, 68 predicted proteins | sample 1596401 | NCBI WGS metagenome assembly OJKC01 (sample SAMEA4350162, study PRJEB24818) | metagenome | biome: human; feature: gut; material: faeces | place: Denmark | collected 2013-09 | reverse complement strand
CTCAGTCCCAATGTGGCCGTTCAACCTCTCAGTCCGGCTACCGATCGTCGCCTTGGTGGGCCGTTACCTCACCAACTAGCTAATCGGACGCGAGGCCATCTCAAAGCGGATTGCTCCTTTTCCCTCTGGTCGATGCCGACCCGTGGGCTTATGCGGTATTAGCAGTCGTTTCCAACTGTTGTCCCCCTCTTTGAGGCAGGTTCCTCACGCGTTACTCACCCGTTCGCCACTCGCTCGAGAAAGCAAGCTCTCTCTCGCTCGTTCGACTTGCATGTGTTAGGCGCGCCGCCAGCGTTCGTCCTGAGCCAGGATCAAACTCTTTATAAATGATATTTATCACTTAAAAGTGTTAAATCTTGTTCGCTCAGCACGCAATCGCTTGCGTCCTGTGTGAATTACTTTTGGAATTGTTTTAAGTGTTTTTCCAAACACATAAAGGTTCCTTACAAGTTTTTCGATATTGTTCAATTTTCAAGGTCCTGTGCGCCTCAGCCGTTCGGCTGACGACCTGTTTATTTTACCACCGAAGTGGTTTTTTGTCAAGTCTTTTTTCGAAGCTTTTGAACTTTCTGAACTTAAATCGTTCAGCAGTTTCTCGGTGCTAACCGGAACATTTGAACGTTCATTGGTTCTTTTCAAGGGCTTCGTGCTGAAGTCATTCTTTTGCCTCAGCGCTTGGTGCTCAAGTATAATACCACACCCCGTCCTTCCTGTCAACACTTTTTGACAACTTTTTTCGAACAAATCTGAGTTTTCTTCATTTTCTTGTATTCAACACTTTGGAAATACGGCAAAAGGCCGTCCATGCACTGCTGCACAGACGGCCTTTTTAAACATTATATAATATATAGGTGCAAGGGTGCTTACTCACGGCATCTGCCGCTGCATCCCCTCATCCGTCATTGCCTGACGGCGCTGCCACCTTTCCCCTTCTGGCACTTTGTGCCACCTCCCCCGGCCGGGGGAGTCTTTCCTCTCGGGGGAAGGTTTTTAGCGGATCTCAATGCCCAGCTTGAACTTCAGGTTACCGAGGATCTTCTTGACCACGCGCTCCACTTCTTCCGCAGAAACTTCCTTCTTCGGGTCGGACAGAGACAGGGTGAACGCCATGCTCTTTTTGCCCTCGCCAAGGTTTGCGCCGCGGTAGATATCGAACAGCTTCACCTCATTCACCAGCGGGCTGGCCTTCTTGATGGTCTCCTCGATCTCGCCGCAGGTGGTCTTTTCGTCGCAGACCAGTGCCAGGTCGCGCTTGACGGCGGCATAGGGGCTCAGCGGCTGATAGCGCAGCTCGCCCTCTACGCAGGACATCAGCGCCTCGTAGTCCAGCTCACCCAGATAGATGTTCTGGCTGTCCTTCTGGTCCTTTGCGATCTCCAGCTCGGCGTTGATCTCGTTGGCCAGCTTGCCAAACACGCCCAGACGCTTGCCGTTGCAATACACAGCGGCGCTGATGCCGGGGTGCAGCCACGGGGTGGTCTCGCGCTTATAGTCAAAGTGCAGGCCGAAGCAGTCTGCCAGTGCTTCCAATGCGCCCTTGACGGTAAAGAAATCCTCCTCCGGGCCAAAGGCACCCAGGCACAGGGTCTGGCGCTCGTGCGGATGCTCCTTGATGGGCAGTTCCTTGGCCAGATAGACCGGTGCCATCTCGAACAGACGGCCCTCGGTGTTGCCCTTCTTGAGGTTGTCCACGATGACGTTCAGCATGGAGGGTGCCAGCAGAGTGCGCATGATGGACAGGTTCTCGCTGATGGGGTTCAGGATGCGGATAGCCTTGCGAGCCTCGTCGTCCGCCGGGATATGCAGCATATCCAGCTCAGCATTAGAGTAGAAGGCCAGCGTGGATGCCTCATAGAAGCCCTGGGCTGCCAACAGACGCTTGGTCTTGAGCTGCTGTTTCTGGTCGTAGTTCAGGCCGCCGTTGGTGACAGAGGCAGTGTTCAGGAAGGTGGGCACGATGTGGTCGTAGCCGTACTCGCGGATGACTTCCTCAGCCAGGTCTGGGAAGCTCTCCACATCCTCACGGTACAGCGGGGCGGACACGTCCCAGCTGCCGTCGGCCTGTACGTCTACGGTGAACTCCAGACGCTGCAGGATATCGATCATGGTCTGGTCGGGCACAGTGATACCCAGTACGCCGCAGATCTTGGCCGGGGTGGTCACGATGTGCTTGCGCTCCAGCGGGCGGCCATCGGTCAGGTCATATTCCAGCGTGGTGATGTCGCCGCAGTCCAGCTCCTGGATCAGGTGCAGGGCACGGGCAAGGCCCAGCTCGGGAGAATGACGGTCCACGCCCTTCTCGTAACGGGCAGAGGAATCGCTGTTCTGGCCCAGAGCGCGGCTGGTCTTACGCACGCAGTCGCGGGCGAAGGTAGCACACTCGAACAGCAGGCTGGTGGTGTTCTCGTCCATGCCGGAGTTTGCACCGCCCATGATGCCGGCCAGAGCCACCGGCTTCTCGGCGTCGCAGATGACCAGATTGTTGGGGTTCAGGGTGAACTCCTTCTCGTCCAGAGTGACGATCTTTTCGCCCTCGTGTGCACGGCGCACATCAATGGTGCGGCCAGCGACCTTATTCAGATCGAAAGCGTGCATGGGCTGGCCCATTTCCAGCAGGGTGTGGTTGGTGATATCCACCACGTTGCTGATGGAACGCAGGCCGCACAGAGCCAGATGACGCTTCATCCAGCGGGGAGACTCGCCCATACGGATGTTGCGCACATAGTGTGCCATGTAGCGCGGGCACAGGTCCGGAGCTTCCACCTTGACGGTGATCGGCTCGTCGGCGTCGCAGACGGTCTTGTAGTCCATGGCGGGCATGTGCAGAGGCTTGTTCAGGATGGCGGCCACCTCGCGGGCAATGCCGATGACGGACTGGCAGTCCGGGCGGTTGGCGGTGATGGAGATATCAAAGATGTAGTCATCCAGACCCACCACCGGGGCAATGTCGGTGCCGGGGACGGAGTCCTCGGGCAGGATCAGCAGGCCGTACACCTCAGAACCCGGGAACAGGTCATCATTCAGACCCAGCTCCTCGCCGGAGCACAGCATACCGTTGGACTCCACGCCCTGCATCTTGCGGGCCTTGATCTTGATGCCGCCGGGCAGAGTGGAACCATCCAGAGCAGCGGGCACGCAGTCGCCCAGCTTCATGTTGGTGGCACCGGTGCTGATGCGGATATCGTGGCCGTAGTCGCCGCAGTCCACCACACACTTGGTCAGGTGGGTGCCCTCCTGCTTTTCCATCTCCACGATCTTGCCGACGACCACCTTGCTGATGCCTGCATCCAGCGGGATCAGTTCTTCCACTTCAAAACCGCAGGAGAACAGCTTCTCCTCCAGTTCCTGCGCGGTGACGTCGATGTCTACATATTCTTTTAACCAGCTGAAAGGTACTTTCATTGTTCTGTTCTCTCCCCTCTTATTCGTGGAACTGCTTGAGGAACTGCAGGTTGTTCTCGAACATCAGACCGATGTTGTTGATGCCGTACTTCAGCATGGCGATACGCTCGATGCCGATGCCGAAAGCGAAGCCGGAGTATTCATCCGGGTCGATGTTGCAGTTCTCCAGCACCTTGCGGTTGACGACGCCGCCGCCCAGCACCTCGATCCAGCCGGTGTGCTTGCACAGCGGGCAGCCCTTGCCGTGGCACTCGAAGCAGCTCACGTCCACCTCAACGCTGGGCTCGGTGAACGGGAAGTAGGAAGGACGCAGGCGGGTGCGGGTGTCGGCACCAAACAGCTTCTGCACGAAAGTGTTCAGAGCGCCCTGCAGGTCACCCAGCGTGATGCCCTTGTCCACGACCAGACCTTCCATCTGATGGAACATGGGGCTGTGGGTAGCGTCGGAGTCCGAACGGAACACACGGCCGGGCATCAGGATCTTGATGGGCGGCTTCTGAACGTCCATGGTGCGGATCTGGCCGCCGGAAGTCTGGGTACGCAGCAGGAACTCCTCCGACAGGTAGAAGGTGTCCTGCATGTCGCGTGCCGGGTGATCCTTGGGCACGTTCAGGCGGGTAAAGTTGTGGTCATCGTCCTCGATCTCCGGGAAGGTGCCCACCGAAAAGCCCATGCCGGAGAACACGTCGATGATCTGGTTGGTGATCAGGGTCAGCGGGTGCAGGCCGCCCATGGGGCGGGTCTTGGCGGGCAGGGTGATGTCCACGATCTCGGCGGCGTTGCGGGCAGCCAGCTCTGCTTCCTTCACCTTTTCAGCGGCAGCGTCATAGTCTGCCTGCACCTTAGCCTTGAGTTCGTTGATGATCTTGCCCATGGCGGGACGTTCTTCGGGGGCGACGGTGCGCAGGTTCTTCATCAGAGCGGGAATTTTGCCGTTTTTGCTGAGGTATTCCTGCCAGAAGGATGCCAGCGTTTCCTTGCTGGAGACCTGACCAAGGCTTTCCGCAGCCTGTTTTGCCAGCTCGTCGATCATTGCTTGCATGGATGTTCTCTCCTTTATTCTTCTTGTTTCTGAGCGGAGTACAACAAAAAAGCTCCGTCCCCTGCCCGGCCAAAGGCCAGACACAAGGGACGAAGCTGTAAATTTTTCTGCTCCGCGGTACCACCCGGTTTCCGCCCACACAGGACTGCCGGGCGGCTCTCAGAACGCCGTAACGGGGCGTGGCCGTTCTGTACTACTGCTGTTTCGCACAGACCGCTCAGGAGCGAACTTCAGCCAGCCCGCACATGGAAGCCCTTTCAGCCGGTGAAGCTTCTCTCTTTGCCGTGCGGTGCAAACCTACTCTCTCCGTCGCTGCGTTTGGGAGTATTCAGGTTCATAACCAAATGTATACTACCACATTTCGGGAAAGTTTGCAAGGGGTGTGCAGTCACTTTCCGCAAAAATCGCGTCCAATGGAGGTTTTTGCACAAAACCGCAGCCATTATAAATCGTTTATATCATCCATTATGAGCTGAAACAGTTCTCCAAGGTCGATCAGTGGTGCAAACTCTTTATCAACTTTGTAATCATCTGAAATTTTCACCACGATCACACCGTCGATCTGCTGGATATATCCTTCCTGTGGATAGACCGGCATCTGTTCCAGCTCTGTTCTGCCGTACAGTTCCCCGTACTGTTCCACCGAGCAATGCTTGAGTTTTACCGGAGTAATATCTCTGAAAACCGCTTTCCAAGACGCTCTGGCCGAGTAATCGTTCAGCCAGAAGCGGCCCATCTGCGCATACGGATTTGCATAGAAGTAATATTCCCTCTTCATAAAGCTGGAATTTGAACTAGGTCTGCCCACAAACAGTACCGGCAGCTGCTCATCATCGTTAAAATATCCGCTGCTCATCAGGTCGTCCGCGATGTGATCTGACATGATCTTGAGTGTTTTTCTTCCCTCATACATAGCTTCCTGATCGATCACGGCAGAGCAGGCATTGCCATAGACGACCAAAACCGCAAGTACTACAGCCCCTATCCGGGCAGCATGTACATACTTTTTTGCCGTAGTCTGATTTGTGCGCGTCCCTTCAAGCAGCAGCAGACATACCGGCACGAACAGATTCAATCCTTCGCCCATCTGCAAAAGCCAGACTGCCTCGCTTGTGATCAGTATGATGGCATTGCACATGATGGGCAAAACGATCAGCGTTGCCACTCCCAGAAGGATGTATTCCCAATTTTTCCGGCGAAGCATTTTTCCGAAGCGGTTCAGCAGTCCGATGCTCAGCGCCAGAAATACCAAAACGAAAAATCCCACCGGCTGCAGGATGTTATGCCGATAGTAATTCTGGAAAAAGTAAGTCCCAAACAATTGATAGGTCTCTGCAATGGCATTGGGCAGATTTTTCAGTATAGAAAGTACCGAAACATCCGCCCCGCCATTATAACTTGCCATCTGCCATCCACATGCCCATACGATCAGCTTCGTGAGCAGGAAATACAAAACCATGCCTGCAGCCGCGCTGCAAAGGCTTCTTCCAATGTGGGCATGGACCTGTTCTCTGTCCGCATTGCGGAACAGAAGCAGCAGAAGATATGCCAGCAGGAGCAGACAAAAGTTATCAAGGCTCGTCTGGTAGCACGCAAGGCTCATGACCAGAAGCAGTGCTCCCTGTACGACCGCTTTTCTGAAATCTGCAGCACGAACTACACGTTCTGCCGCCAGAACAGAGAACAAAAATGAGCAGCCAAACACCGGCGACTGAAACCGATATGACAACTGTATTCCAGTGACCGTGCTGGCCAGAACAGCCATACCCGCCAGATAGGTCACGACAGAATCTTTCTCTGTAAAAAGCTTCCGAAGCAGGGTAACGGCCAGAGCCGACATGGAAAGCGTCAGCAATGAATTGAACGGTTCCGTCTGGATGCCAAACCGCAGCGCATCGATCACCGGCCAGAGCCATCGGCCCGTGACTACCTGCCAATAGCCGCCGAAGAACCATGTATTGTTCCACAATCCGTCAAACGTATTGACCAGCCGCTGGCTGATCAGCAGGAAAAACACTACCGCCGAAAACAGCAGCATCACCAGAAAATATCTTAGATCCGATATATCCAGCCCAAGGCTGTCCGGTTTCTGTGCATTGATTTTTTCTTTCATCGTTATTTTCTCCATCTGTCCTGTTTTATGTTCTCAGGCTCATTTGTCACTCATCCAGCTGATAATCCTCTGAAATTTTGATCACATACACACCGTCCATTTCCTGCATGGAGCCTTTCTCAGGGAATGTCGGCATTCGTTTGATTTCTTCTGTCTGGATCAGTTCGTCATATACCTCATCACTGCACAGCTCCAGCTGCATCGGTGTGAGGTCACGGAACACAGCATTCCATGAATAGCGCATTGTGGCGGCATTTCCTTTTTTGAAAAGGCCCACCTGTGCGTAGTCGTTCGCGTCCCAGTAGATGACGTGTGTCCGGAACAATGGGCTTGCACTGGGGCGGCCTACCAGCATCGCTGGCAGTTTTTCCGGCAGATCATAATAGCCCTCTGCTACCAGCTCACCGGCCACGAGGTCCGCGATTTGTTTTGTTGCCTTGCGTCCCTCATACATCGCCTGCTGATCGATAGCCGACATAAAGACACTGCCATAAAGAATGCCTGCCGCAGCCAGCAGAAGCGCAGCCTTTTCCACCTTGCCAGCTTTGTTTTTTCCTGAGGTTTCTGTGTTAGATGCAGGCTGGGCAGCACCTAACAGCCAGAAGCACGCCGGGAAGAACAGCGCAGTTCCTCCGGCCATTGGGATATAAAACGTCGCCTGTGATGCTGCCAGCAGAAAGATCACGCTGGCAAGCGGCATCGCCAGCAGCGCAGCCACCGCATAAAATGCCGTTTCCGCATCCTTTCTGCGCAGGATGACGGCCAGCCGCCGCAAAAGTGCCGCGCCCACAAAAACGAAGGCCAGAACGTACAGAACTTTCGTATTCTGCAGCGTATTGTGCCGCACGGTATCACCAAAGAAATAATCCCAGAACTGGCCGTAGCACTTTGCAATGCTCTGCGGCAGGTTCTTCACCATATTCAACGGCGAGATGGACGCACCGCCCTGATACTCCGCCATGGCAACGCCGGAGAGCTTTAAAATGACTTGCAGCACCAGCCAGTACAGCGCCGCGCCGCACACAGCACTGCCCAGGCTTTTTGCGATGAAGCACCTCAGTTTTGCCTTTTCCTCGCCCCGGAACAGCAGCAGAACAAAATAGGCCAGCAGCACAAGACAGAAACAGGCAAGTTCTACCTGATAAAGCCCTAAGCTCAATGCCAGAAAAAATGCGCCATACGCGATTCCCTTCGCAGTGCTTCCGTTTCTGATCACGCAGGATGCCGCCAACACTGACAGACAAAATGCCAGACCAAATTCGACCGATTGGTGCGCAAACGAGAGATAGCACCCGATCACAGTACTGGAAACATAGCACAGGCCAGCAAGCCAGTCAAGACAAATTGTTCCCTCCTCGCGCACAGGTTTGAAGAGTCCGTGCAGTCTGGTAACGCCAAGGGAAACCAGCACCAGACACACCACCGCGTTGATGGGTTCCAGCTGCAGGCTGAACCGCAGAAAGCTGGTTACCAGCCAGAACCACCGGCCGTTGGAAAGCTCCCAGGTTCCGGCCATGTATTCCGTCGTCGTCCACAGCCCATCCACGGTGTTGGTGAGCCGCAGAGCGATCAGCGGAAAAAACACAAAGGCTGAAAAGCCCAGCATCACCAGAAAATACTTTTTGTCCAGCTCCTGCAGCCAGCGCCGGATGTCCGTTTTTATCCTTACAGCCATGCTATTCCTCCGTCCATAAACTTCTGCTCTCCAGTATACCAAACTCTTCCACACGGTTCAATGAAAAAATCCCCTGTCGGAATTCACTTTTCCAACGGGGGATTGCTTTTATTCAAAAGAACGCTTTACTTTCCCACGATCTCCGCGGCCAGCGCGTCCATCTGGGCTTCCGCCGCAGCGTTGGCTGCACTGCGGATAGTGACCACATTCTCGCAGACCGTGATGTTCTTCATGCCTTCCAGCTCGGCGCGCATGAGTTTGGCAGCCATGGGGGCCCAGGTGCCGTTCTCCATCAGGCCCACCGTGCGGTTCTGGAAGTTCTTGGTCTTGAGGTGGGCCAGCAGGTTCTCCATCGGCGGGAAGAGGAAGCCGTCGTAGGTGGCGCAGGCCAGCACGATCTTGCCACAGCGGAACGCCTCGGTGACGGCATAGGACACATCGGTGCGGGTCAGGTCCATCTCCACGACCTTTGCGCCCTTTGCACGCAGCTTTTCGGCCATGAGGTGGGCTGCTGCACGGGTGTGGCCGTGGATGGAAGCACTTGCCACAAGGATCTTTTCCGGCTCCTCAGGCTTGTAGCTGGACCAGATGTCGTAGTAGTTCAGGTACTTGCCCAGATCTCCGGTCAGCACCGGGCCATGCAGCGGGCAGATGGTCTGGACGTCCAGCGCCGCGGCCTTTTTCAGCAGCGCCTGCACCTGCGGGCCGTATTTACCCACGATGTTCAGGTAGTAGCGGCGGGCTTCACTGGCCCAGTCGGCCTTTTCGTCAAACTTTGCCACAGCGCCAAAGCGACCGAAGCCATCCGCAGAGAACAGCACCTTTTCGGTGGATTCATAGCTGACCATGACCTCCGGCCAGTGCACCATGGGTGCAAACACAAAGGTCAGGGTATGTGCACCGAGAGAAAGGCTCTCGCCGTCCTTCACCACTACACGGCGCTCCTTGGCAATGGCATCGGTGCCAAAGAACTGCTCCATATACAGGAAGGTCTTGGCGTTGCCCACCACCTGCATCTCCGGGTAGAGTGCCGCCAGCTTTGCAATGTTGGCACCGTGGTCCGGCTCCATGTGGGAGACTACCAGATAATCCGGCTTACGGTCTGCCAGAGCTTCGGTCAGGTTTTCCAGCCAAGGCTCAGTGGCGCGGGCATCCACGGTATCCAGAACGGCGGTCTTTTCGTCCAGAATGACATAGGAATTATAGCTCACGCCGGTGGGCACCGGGTACTGGCTCTCGAACAGGTCGATGGTGGTATCATCCACACCAACGCCCAGAATAGCTTCACTGATCTTGTTTACGCTCATAACGCTCGGTCTCCTTATTTATAATTTTATGCAGTGCCGCGTTTCTGCGGCGGTTGTTTCTAAGAACAGTTCCTAGTATAACACATCGTTAGAAATTTCGCAAGAGATATTATTCTTCCCCATTTTCCGGCAGCCTTGCCGCTACCGGCCTGCCCGGCTCGGTATCCAGTTCCAGCAGGGCGGCGGCAGCGTTTTCATCCATGGTCTGCACCGCCCGCAGTTTGCGGCTGATGGCACGGCTGCGCACGCCGATGAGATTATCCAGTTCTTCGTCGGTCTGGCGCAGGCGCTGCTGCATCTTGGAAAGCCCCTGCCCGAACTTGTCGAACTCGGTCTTCACAGCCCCCAGCAGCTGCCATACCTCCCCGGAACGCTTCTGGATGGCGAGCGTCTTGAAGCCCATCTGCAGGCTGTTGAGCAGAGCGGCCATGGTGCTGGGGCCCGCAATGTTCACCTGATAGTCCCGCTGCAGCACTTCCAGCAGACCCGCGTTCACCACCTCGGCGTACAAGCCCTCAAAGGGCAAAAACAGGATGCCGAACGCCGTGGTGTAGGGCGGCTCCACATATTTTTCCCGGATGTCCTTGGCCTCGGCCCGCAGCACCAGTTCCAGTGCGTGGCGGGCGTTCTCCACAGCCTGCGCGTCGCCGGATGACTGCGCATCCTGTAAATGGGCATAGGTGTCGCCGGGGAACTTGGAGTCGATGGGCAGCCAGACCGTGCCGCCGTCCGCGCCGGGCATCCGGATGGCGTACTCCACCCGCTGGGTGCTGCCCGGAATGGTGGCCACGTTGGTGTCGTACTGTTCCGGGGCCAGGATTTCTTCCAGAATGGCCCCCAGCTGGATCTCGCCCAGGATGCCGCGGGTCTTCACGCCGGAAAGCACCTGCTTCAGGCCGCCCACATCGGCGGCAAGATTCTGCATCTCGCCCAGGCCCTTGTACACCTGCTCCAGCTGGTCGTTGACTGCCTTGAAGCTCTCGGTCACCCGCTTCTGCAGGGCGTCCTGCAGCTGTTCGTCCACCGTATGGCGGATCTCGTCCAGCTTCTGGGCGTTCTGGGCCTGCAGGGCAGTCATGCCCTCGGCAAGGGTGCGGCGCATCTCTTCCAGCTTGCGGGCGTTGGAGGCTTCCAGCCCCTGCAGGCGCTGCTCCATGGTCTGCTGCTGGGTGCCCTGCCCTGCGGCAAGGGCGGTGCTCATACTCTGCACCGAGGCCTGCAGCGTTTCACTGATGTGGCCCATAGCGGCAAGGTTCTGCTGCGCCATCTCTGCCAGCTTCGCGTTCATCTGGCGGTTCTGCGCTTCCAGCTGCTGACGCAGCCATTCCTTCAGCGCGGCGTCATCCCGGTTGGCCGTGGGCTTTGCCGTGCGGTACAGCATCAGCGCCAGCAGCAGGCAGATAGTCACCAGAAGAAAGGTGTAAAGAACTGCTAATAATTCCATGTTTTTCTCCCATTGCAAAATCCGGGCTGTGCGGTGTGCAAAGCCCGGATCTGCGTTTTTGTTTATGTGGTTTGTGCTTCCCAGAAGGCGACGGCGTCGTTCAGCCAGCCTTCCGCGTCGGTGCCGCGGCCCAGGCCGATGCCGTGGGGCGCATCGTTGTAAACCACCTGCTTGTGCGGCACCTGATTTGCCTGCAGTGCTTTTGCCAGCGCAGGCTCCTGCAGGTTCCAGCACAGCATCATGAGGGTGGTATCGTTTTTGCCATACCAGAAATACACCGGCGGGTAATCTTCGGTGATCACGTCCGCCACGCTGTATTCATAGTAGAACTTTCCGCAGGAGAGGCCGTCAACGCCCAGCCGGTAGGCCGGCGTCACTTCCGCATACTGCACGATGGGGTACGCCAGGATCAGCGCGCCCGGCTTCAGCAGGCCGTAATTTTTGTAGCCCAGCGCATCCGAGCCGAACAGGCCGGTCAGCTGGCCGCCCGCAGAGTGGCCGATCACGGCATAGTCCTCCGCCTGCACGCCGAACTGCTGGGCGTGGTCGGTGATGTACTGCACCGCCTGGGCAATATCGTCCAGCGGTGCATTCTGATCGTTGTCCGGATAGATGCGGTAGCGCATCACGAAGGCCGCATAGCCCATCTGGTGCAGCTGGTATGCGGTGGAAACGCACTCCTTTACTTCCGCCGTGCGGGTCACCACATTTCCGGAAAGGATCAGCGCATACTTTGCGTTGGGCGTGCTGGCCGGGTAATAGTAGATCTCTGCGTCGTTCCGGGAACTGTCCTCAGCGATCTCCTGCTCGGAATAAATCTTATACGTGATCTGCACGCCTGCGTTGTAGTTTTCAATGAGCAGGTTCAGGCCGTCGGCACAGTCCTGCGCCACCCAGCTGCCCACATATTTTTCCAGCGTCTGGCCGTTCAGCAGGTTTTCGGCGCCCTGCAGTTTCTGCTCCTTTGCATAGGTCCACAGGCCCGAACCCGCGATGCTTGGGTTCGAACGGATCTCCCCCATCGTGGTCTGGGGCGTGATATTGGCTTCGCCGTATTCCGCTGCAAACGCCGCCGGCAGTAGCAGGAGCAAAAGGCCGGCACTGAGCAGCGCCGCCATGATCTTCCGCTTCACATTCATCGCTCCTTTTCCGTTTTTATGCACACTGTTCTTCCCAGAAGGCAATCGCCTCCTGCACCCAGCCCTCGGCGTCGGTGCCTTCCCCGATGCCGACACCATGGGGCGCATGGCGGTAGACGCTTTCCTTATAAGGCACGCCATACGTTTCCAGAGCCTTGTGCAGCGCCGGGCCCTGCTGCCAGTAATTGAACGCGATCAGCAGGATATCGTCCTGACCATACCAGAAGTAAGTGGGCGGGTAATCCGCATCCACGCAGTCGGAAATGTTGTAATCGTAGTACCGCCGTTCCAGCGCATCTGTATCCAGCAGAACATGGTAGAGCAGCTTCGTCTCATAAAAATTGTTGATGGGGTACGCCAGCAGCAGTGCACCGGGCTTCGGCACGCCGTAGTTCGGGTAGCCCAGCTCTTTGCCGCCAAAGATGCCTGCGATCTGCCCGCCGGAAGAATAGCCCACCAGCGCATAATCCTCCGTCTGCACGCCGAACTGCTGGGCATTCGCAGTGATGAACTGGATGGCCCGGCCAAGGTCTTCCAGCGGGGCATTGTCCGTGGCGTCCAGACCGATGCGGTAGCGCAGCGCAAACACCGCATAGCCCTGCTGGTGCAGCTCCCACGCCGTGGAAACGCCGCCGCGCATCTCGCCGCTGTAGAACAGTGCGTTGCCGGAAAGCACCACGGCGTACTTTGCGCCCGGCTGCTCGGCCGGGAAATAATACAGCTCGGCACGGTCACGGCTGGCGTCCTGCGCGATCTCCTCCGGGCTGAACAGCTTGTAGGTGATCTGTGTCCCGGCGTTGTAGGTCTCGATCAGGTAGTTCATCCCGGCCACACAGCTGTTGACCGACTCGGTGCCGATCACCTGTTCCATGGTGTCGTTGTCCTTGCTGTGCCGCAGCAGGTCGCAGTCACGCTCCCAGATATAGACATACGTATACAGCCCGGAACCCTTGATGCTGGGGTTTTCCCGCAGCTGCTTCATCGTGGTCTTCGGCGTGATCTCCGGTGCGCCGTATTCTGCCGCCGAGACCGGCGGATAGTCATCCGTCACTGCTTCGGCCAGGCTGGTCATATAGTAGCGCCACTCCCGCGTACCCGGATCGATGAGCACATGATAGGCCAGTTTTCCATAAGTAAAATCCACAAACGGATAGGAAAGCAGCAGCACGCCGGGCTTTGGCACCGGATAGTTGCCATAGCCGATTTCCCGGTTTGCAAACAGGCCGCCAAGCTGTCCGCCCGCCGAGAAGCATACCAGCGCATAGTTTTCCGACTGGACCTGGAACTTGTCTGCATTTTCCGTGATCAACTGCACCGCCCGGCCCAAATCCTGCAGCGGTGCATTGTCGCTGGCAGCCAGAAAGGAGCGGTATCGCAGCACAAACACGGTGTAACCCATTTCATGCAGCTGGTACGCTGCCGAGCCGCCCTCCTCCATCTCCGAGGTGACGCCGTTTCCATTTCCCGGCACTACAAGTGCATACTTTCCACCCGGCGTGCTGGCTGGATAATAGAACAGCTGTGCTCCGCCCAGCGAAGGATTCGCCTCGATCTCCTCCGGCGTATAGATCTGCCATGTGACTTGCACGCCGTTGTTATAGTTTTCGACTACCAGATTCATTGCCTGGGCACAGTCTTCCACCAGTTCCGGCTTTGCATACTGTGCCAACGTCTTGTTCTGCCAATACAGGCTTTCAATGGGCAGCATTTCCCTGCAGTAAGTATAGTAGCCCGAACCCTTGATGGACGGATTTTCCCGTAGTTCTTTCATCGTTGTCTGCGGCGTAATGTTCGCTTCGCCCTGTTCCACCGCAAACGCTGCAGGCAGCATGGCCAGCATCAGGCAGACGCTGAGCACCCCCGCGATCAGACTTCTCTTGTTCACACCAAATTCCCCTTCACATCTTTATTTCCGCGTTTATTTGCACTGTTCTTCCCAGAACTCGGTAGCCAGCTTGATCCAGCCGTCCGCATCGGTGTGGCGGCCTGGGCCGATGGCATGGGGCGCATCCTCATACACATGGCACTCGTAGGTCGCGCCTTTTTCCTTCAGCGTCTTTTCCAGCAGCGGGCCCTGCAGGCAGTAACCCATCCGCTTCATGTAGACGTCATTCTTGCCATAGAAGAAGAAGGTGGGGGTGTAGTTCTCATTCACCACGTCCGAAATGTTGGTCCAGTAATAGCGCCAGCCCACTTCCAGCGGGTCCATGATGATGTGGTACACCGGCTTGACTTCAAAGAAATCGTTGATGGGGTAGCCCAGCAGCAGCGCCGCAGGCTGCGGGATGCCGAAGGCCTTGTAGCCGAACTGCTCGTTGTCCGAGCCGATCAGGCCCACGATGTGGCCGCCGGAGGAAAAGCCCATCACAGCGTAGTTGTCGCGCTGCACACTGAACTGATCTGCGTTCTCATACAGATATTTCAGCGCGTTGCCGATGTCGTATACCGGTGCATTGTCGCTGGCGTTCAGGAAGGAGCGGTACCGCAGCACAAACACCGCATAGCCCAGCTCATGCAGCTGGTTTGCGATGGACGCGCCCTCGTTCAGCTCTGCCGTGGTGTTGCCGCCGTTGCCGGGCACCACCATGACGTACTTTGCGTTCTCGGTCTCGGCCGGGAAATAAAACAGCTGCACCATGCCCAGCGCCGGAGTCTCGGCGATCTGCTCCTGGGTGTAGACCTGCCAGGTGATCTGCACACCCTTGTTGTAGTTTTCAATGACAAGGTTCATGCCCTCGGCTGCATCTTCGGCCGCCGCGTAGCTGACGTAGCCCGAGATCGGCGTATCGTCATACGACGTATCGCCCTCGATCCACTCGTTGCAGTAAGTATAGAACCCGGACCCCTTGATGCTGGGGTTTTCCCGCAGTTCCTTCATGGTCGTCTGGGTGGTGATGTTCGGCTCCCCATACTCGGCTGCGAATGCTGAGACTGCCAGGCACACTGCCACGCACAGGGTGCCCACCGCCGCGAAAAACTTCTTCATCGGTTTTTTGACCTCCGTTTATCTGCCCGGCCTTTCCGGCCCGGCTGCTTTATAAACTTTATTGTATCATAAACCGTCCCATTGTCAAAGCAATTCTGTGCAGTCCGGCGCTTGTGCAGCGGCTCGAATTCTGCTATACTGGAAACAGTTTTGGATAAGAGGGTGCAGGCGTTTTTCAAACCGCCTGCCGGGATCAGAGTATGCGTGAAATTGAGGTCCGGTCCATGCGGCCGGAAGATTGGAAATCCGTTTCCAGAATTTACCTGGAAGGCATCGCCACCGAGCATGCCACCTTCCAGACCGACTGCCCGCCCTATGCCGCCTGGGATGCTTCCCACATCCGGGAATGCCGTCTGGTGCTGCTGGCAGGCGGCGTCATTGCGGGCTGGACAGCCCTGCGCCGGGTGGACCCGCGCTGGTGCTACCGGGGTGTGGCCGAGGTGAGCATTTATATCGGCGAGAAGTTCCGCGGCCACGGGCTGGGGTATCATCTGCTCACCGAGCTGTGCCGGCAGGCCGAGGCCGCCGGTTACTGGACCCTGCAGTCCACCGTGTTGCAGGACAATGCGGCCAGCCGCGCCCTGCACACCAAATGCGGGTTCCGGCTGGTGGGCCGCCGGGAGCGCATTGCCCGGGACTGCCACGGCCGCTGGCTGGACACCTACCTGATGGAATACCGCGCCGCCGCGGATGAGCCGGTCGGCTACAAAAAACTGTGATGATCTGCAAAAAAGGGCTTCCTGCAAACGATACAGGAAGCCCCTTTTGTATGTGATTTTTCAGCAGGAGTTACCATTCCTCGCCGTCGATCTCCACCGACCCGCTGACGACCGTGCCTGCGCGGGAGCGCTGGAACATGCTCTCCACCACGGCGCAGTACTTATCGGCCAGGCAGACGATGATCGCCTCACGGCAGGTGGGCACATGACGGAAGGTCAGCGGCCACATGTGGCTGGCAATGATGCTCTGCTCCTTTTTGGTGATGCCGAACACCCGCTTTGCGTTGACGCAGGCATAACCCGGGTGGGAGAAGCCGTGCATCTCAAACAGGCGGCGCAGGCCGTGGAAGGTGCCCTTGGTGTGCCAGTCATACAGATAAAAATCGTGCAGCAGCGCACCCACGGCCAGCGAGGTCTCGTCGGCATGCAGGTGCAGGCGGCGGTTGAGCCAGAAGCTGACCAGCGCCACATTTTTGCAGTGCTGATAGGTGGTCACTGAGCCATGCTGGATATACTCCCGCATCTGCTGCACCTCGGGGTGGTGATCGTATTTCTCCACGATCTCATAAAGCTGTTCGCGTTCTGTTTCAGAAAGCTGCATTCTGCAAAGTTTCCTTTCGCATCGACCGGCAAGCCGGTAAAGTGAACATGGTCAGGAGCGCAGCTGCACCGGGTTGGAATTGCCGAAGTTTTCTGCGCTGGAGGGGTTCTGCCGCACGAGCGACAGGTCCACCAGATACTGCCGGCCGTCGCCCAGTTCTTCCAGCTGGGCCAGCTTTGCCCGGGCCGAAGCCTCGTCGGGGTACCACTGGATGAGGAAGAAATTTTCCTCCTCCACACCGTAGTACAGCCACTTGCCGTCCGCACGGAGCCAGTCGTCCAGGTGGTCCACTTCCTCGCCGTCCGGCAGGCCGAGGCCTTCTTCCGCGTAGAGGCTTTCCGGCTCCACCTGCAGCACCTCAATGACCTGGATGGAGCTCTGCAGGTATTCGTCCTGCGAGACCGCCTTGTCTGAAAGCTCCCAGCCGGTGAGAAATGCCTGCATGAGCAGATCGCGCACCGAGATGCGCGGCAGTGTCGGATCCATAACCATATTGATTTTCCTTCTTCCATGGGGACAAGCCCCTTTTAGTTTGTCCCTGCTGACCAGTATACGGCAAAGCCTTGTGCAAGTCAACAGTTTAATTGTGAATTTTTTGTAGGTTCGTTCAAATCAGACTGCATTTAACCGACGGACCAGCCAAATGTGTCCCCCAGCCATTCCACGGCCAGTTCCACCCAGTGGCGCCGGTGGCGGCTGGGCCGGTCCACCTCCACAGTGCTGATGCTGGTGCCGTGGACGCCTTTTTCAAACAGATGTGCTTCGCAGGGCACGCCCGCTGCGTGCAGGGCGCTCACCAGCAGCAGGGTGTTCTCCACCGGCACCGTCTCGTCTTCCATCGTATGCCAGACGAACACCGGCGGTGTCTCGGGCATGATCTTGTCTTCCAGCCCAAAGGCCTGCTGTGCGGCCCGGTCGGCGGTGCCCGCCAGCTGTGCAAAGCTGCCGCGGTGGGCATATTCCCCCGCCGTGACCACTGGATAGCCCAGGATCACCGCGTCGGGCCGTGGCTGGTCAGCTTCGCCGGGGATCTCCAGCACCGCACTGGAAAGGGCCAGGTGCCCGCCCGCCGAAAAGCCACACACCGCGATCTTGTCCGGCAGCACATGCCACGCGGCGGCGTGTTCCCGCACAAGGCCGATGGCCTGGGCCAGCTGGCGCAGGGGCAGGTAGTCTCGCGCTTTTTCGCAGATGGCATAGTCCAGCACGGCGGTGTGGTACCCCGCCGCCGCGAACTGCAGGGCCACCGGGTCGCCCTCCCGGGCGCTGACGTGGGTGTAGCCGCCGCCGGGCACCACCAGCACCATCGGCCGGTCGATGGCGCTGGGCATCCGGTCACAGGAATCCCGCAGGTAAACGGTCAGCGCCCCGCCGCCGACAAGTTCCAGCTGTTTTAGCTGCATTTTGCTTTTCCTCCTTTTTCACACTCTTTGCGGTTCATTATAGCACAAAACGAATCATTTTTAAACTTTTTATGAAAGCCCTTGATTTTTGCTTTGCGGCGGTGTATATTAGCACTCGAAAGTTATGAGTGCTAAGTATTCAAAAGCAGTTTTACGCTCCGAGTGCTGGGCGCTGAATACAGATAAAAAGAGGTTTTGCAATTATGGCGAAGAAAGAATTTCAGGCTGAAAGCAAAAAACTGATGGATATGATGATCAACTCCATCTACACCAACAAGGAAATTTTCCTGCGTGAGCTGATCTCCAACGCATCGGACGCCATCGACAAGCTGTATTATAAGAGCCTGACCGACACCTCCGTGGGCATGAACAAGGGCGATTTCCGCATCCTCATCACCCGCGATAAGGACAACCGCATCCTGACCATCGAGGATAACGGCATCGGTATGACCAAAGAGGAGCTTGAGCAGAACCTGGGCACCATTGCTCATTCCGGTTCGCTGGACTTCAAGAAGGACAACAAGGACGAGAACATTGACATCATCGGTCAGTTCGGCGTCGGCTTCTACTCCTCCTTCATGGTGGCCGACAAGGTCACCGTCATCTCCAAGGCCTACGGCTCCGATGAGGCATGGCAGTGGGAATCTTCCGGTGTGGATGGCTACGAGATGACCCCCGCCGAGAAGGACACCGCCGGCACCCAGATCATCCTGCACATCAAGCCCAACACCGATACCGATAACTATGACAACTTCCTTGATGAGTACGGTATCGTGGCTATCGTGAAGAAATACAGCGACTATGTGCGCTATCCCATCCAGATGGAGCGCCAGCATGAGCGCCAGAAGCCGGAACCGGACCCGAAGCCCGAGGATTACAAGCCCGAGTGGGAGAGCTACACCGAGCTGGAGACCCTGAACAGCATGGTGCCCATCTGGAAAAAGCAAAAGAGCGAAGTGACCGACGAGGAGTATGCCACTTTCTATAAGGACAAGTTCGCCGACTACTCCGACCCGGCCCGGGTCATCGTGAGCCGCACCGAGGGCACTGCAAACTACAACGCCCTGCTGTTCGTGCCCAGCCACCGCCCCTACGACTTCTACACCAAGGACTACGAAAAGGGCCTTGCCCTGTACGCATCCGGCGTGCTCATCATGGAAAAGTGTGCTGACCTGCTGCCCGATTACTTCAGCTTCGTCAAGGGCATCGTGGACAGCCAGGACCTGAGCCTGAACATCAGCCGCGAGATGCTGCAGAAGGACAACCAGCTCAAGCTGATCCACAACGCACTGGAAAAGAAGATCAAGAACGAGCTGCACGCCATGCTGGCCAACGACCGCGCAAAGTATGAGGAGTTCTGGAAGGAATTCGGCCGCCAGATCAAGTTCGGCGCTTACTCCGACTACGGCATGCACGCCGAGCTGCTGCGTGATCTGCTGCTGTTCTGGTCCGCCAAGGAGCAGAAGATGGTCACCCTGCAGGAGTACATCGACAAGATGCCCGCCGAGCAGAAGTACATCTACTTCGCTGCCGGTGACTCCACCGACCGTCTGGCAAAGCTGCCCTCTGCCGAGCTGGTGCTGGACAAGGGCTATGACGTGCTGCTGCTGACCGAGGATGTGGACGAGTTCTGCCTGCAGATCCTGCGCACCTACCCCCGCAAGGATGCCGAAGGCAAGGACGGCACCGTGGAGTTCAAGAACGTCAACAGCGGCGACCTGGGCCTGGAAACGGATGAGGAGAAGAAGGCCGCCGAGGACGCCACCGCCGAGAACAAGTCCCTGTTCGACGCCATGAAGGATGCACTGGACGGCAAGGTGAAGGAAGTCAAGGTCTCCACCCGCCTGAAGGATCACCCGGTGTGCCTGAGTGCGGACGGCCCGCTGTCCATCGAGATGGAAAAGGTGCTGTCCAAGCAGCCCGGCAGCGAGGGTGTCAAGAGCGACAAGGTGCTGGAGCTGAACGTGAACCACCCCGTGTTCGCCGTACTGAAGGCCGCTCAGGAGGCCGGTGACACCGACAAGGTGAAAAAGTACAGCGCCCTGCTGTATGCACAGGCACAGCTGATCGAGGGCCTGCCGGTGGATGATCCCGCCGCCTACGCCGAGGCCGTCTGCAGCCTGATGAAGTAACGTTTCCCTGGAAAAGGCGGTCTTACTCCCCTGCCTTTTCGCACGCATAGATTTTACCCCTTAACAAAAAGACCACGCTCCGCTATAATAGAGTGGAACGTGGTCTTTTTCTGTCCCGGCCGGGGCAGGTATGCCGGATTGAGAGGTTTTTTGCCCATGCAGCCAAAAAAACATTATTTTGCGCAGATCCCCACCATCGCCATCTTCGTTGCCTTTGCCGTCTCGGCACCGCTGGGCCTGCTGCTGCTCATCCTGAAAAGCATCGACAAAAATGCCCAGAAGGAGGAGCAGTCCGCGGCAGGGCTCCCGAACACTCCTCCGGTGGAGATCCGTCCGGCACGCACGCCGCCTATGCCCGGTGCGGCCGCTGCCCCAGACCCCGACCGCCCCACCTACGACCAGCAGACTGCCCGCAAGCGCCAGAAAGACCTGACGGCCCTGTGCACGGTCATTGGTGCGATCTTTCTGGTGGCGGGTTTCGCCGGGCTGACCGATGTTTTTGGGCTGTTCCCCTACTACATCGACTGGGGCGAGCTGTTCAGCAACCTTGCCCAGATGATCGGCGGCGGTGCAGCATTGTTCACCGGCCTGCATATGCGGCGCACCCACAAGCTGGAACAGCTTCTGGATACGATCGTCGGCAGCCGCGACAACATCCCACTGGCTGAGCTGTTTGCCGCTGCGGGTGTGGAGGAAGCCAAGGGACGCACCACACTTCAGAACGCCATTGAGCACGGCTACTTCGGTGCTGATGCCTACATTGACAACCGCACCGGGACCCTTGTGGTGCGCGGCGCGGCACCCCAGCCGCCCCGGCCGGAACCGGCCCCGCAGCCGAAGGCCCCGGCTGAACCGGCCGACGAATATGCCGCCCTGCTGCAGCAGCTGCGGCAGGCCAACGCTGCTATCCCGGACCCGGTGATGACCGCCAAGATCAGCCGCCTGGAAGCCGTCAGTGCCCGCATCTTTGAGCTGGCCAAGCAGGACCCCGGCAAAAAGGCCCAGCTGCAGAAGTTTATGGATTACTACCTGCCCACAGCCCTGAAGCTGCTGAACACCTATGCCAGCCTGGCCGCGCAGGATGTGCAGGGCGAGAACATCACCGAAGCCAAGCAAAACATCGAGCGCAGCATGGACCTGCTGATCTCCGCCTTTGAAAACCAGCTGGACAAGCTGTTCCAGTCCGACGCGCTGGATGTTTCGGCCGACATTGCCGCGCTGGAAGGCATGCTGAATATGGACGGCCTGACCGGCAGCGATTTTACAAAATAATATTTTGACCCGCAAGCCAACAGGGCAGCGGGTAGCTTTCTCCTCAGACACGAGACGGGCCATTCCATCGCCCGCCCTATTGCCTTCGGCAACAGGGTCCCACCCCAGCGGACGGTCTTCGGAGAAACTACCCGCCGCCCTTTTCTTTTTCCCGATACTCCGACGGTGTGCAGCCCTTCTCGGCCCGGAATACCCGGGCAAAATAGCTCATGTCCTCAAAGCCGCATTCCTCCCCGATGCGGGTGATGCTCTTATCCGTGTTTTCCAGCAGCTGCACCGCGTGGCGGATGCGGTGCTGGCGCAGATATTCCTTCGGGGTCAGGTCCATCATACGGCGGAAGCACCGCAAGCATTCGCTCACGCTGATGGCCGCGCTGGCCGCGATCTGTTCCGTGGTGATGGCCTCCGCCCGGTGCGCGCGTACAAAGTCGATCATCTGCTTGATGCGCTCGGCGTCCCGCAGGTCCCGTTCCGACGGTGCCTGCGCGTGCTGCAAACAGTTTTCCGCCAGCAGGAAGATCACCCGGGACAGCGCCGCCCGCACCTCAAACTCATAGCCCGGGGCCTTGCGCGGCCAGAGCTCTGCAATGTGCTGCAGCTCAGCCAGCGCCTGCTGTTCCCACACGGCCCCGCCCAGGATCGGGATGCACCGGCACTCCGGCGCACAGAGCACCGGGCCCAGATATTTCTGCCAGAACACGCTGCCGGATGCCCCGCCCACCACCGACGGGTCGAACACGATGGAGATCTGGTGAATGAGCCCGTTTTCTTCCACGGCCCGGTTGCCGTGCAGCACGCCGGAGCCCACAAACAGCGCCTGCCCGGCCTGCAGTCGAAAGCTTTTGCCATCGGCCATGCCCAGCAGGCTGCCTTCCGTCACATAGTTGATCTCCACTTCGTCGTGCCAGTGCCACGGCACCGAGCCGCACCGCTCATAAGGCTGCCCGTCCCATGGGCCCCAGATCTCCATCGGGAACTCCGGTGTGCCCACCCTGATGATCTCTTTTCCGTCATCACCTACCACGACCTGCCACAGACCATTTTCATCCACCATGACGATTTTCTCCTATTGATTGAGATGTTTTCTCCTAACAGCTTTCCTCTTTTGGTTATATAATAGCATTGTAAAGAGGTTCTTGCAAGACCAGCCCCACCCCGGCGCCGCCTTTTTTCGGAGGAATTTTTTATGCTGTCTGTCAAGCTGTTTGTTGTAAATGCGCTCATTGAAAATCTGGTCGATCTGCTCACCTATGCTGATCATCCCCTTTACGCCGATGTCTACCTTGACATGCTGGAGCACCTGACGCACCTTCGCCGCGCCCTGCTGGCCCGCTGAGCCGCCCTGTGCTTCCGCATTTTTGCCGCGCTGTGTCCGGTTTTTCCGGCGCAGCGCTTTTTTGCTGCCCTGTGAAAGCGCAAATCTCCATGTTGCGCCGCAGCAAAGTGCAAGTGCCCCGCCTGCCGTTTCGCAGTCGTTTTTCACAATCCTTTTTCTGTTTTATTTCATATTTTATTTCTTTCGTATGGTTCTTTCTGCCTGCCGAATTTTCGCCTTTTTGCAACTTTTCATTGAGCTGCAACAATAACACATGGTTTTTTGCAGTGGATTTTTATATTATAGGCTTACAAGGCTGTGGTCTGTCTGTGTGTGCCGCAGCGCAACCCCACCCGAACCCGCTCAAAAGGAGGATATCCTATGATGAAATCCATTTCCATATGGAAGCAGGAGCTGACCGGCGGCACCCACGCCGCACGTCTGGCTTCGCTTTACTGCTGTAAGCCGGAAGAAACGCCCGCACAGGCCGCCCGCTATACGGCTGTTCTGGACGGGCTGGAAGCCACCTTCGGCCCCCATGCCGAGGCCGGTCTGTACAGCGCCCCCGGCCGCACCGAGATTGGCGGCAACCACACCGACCACCAGCACGGCCGCGTACTGGCCGGCAGCGTGAACATTGATATGATCGCCGCCGCCGCCCCCAACAGCCTGAACCAGCTGCGGGTGCAGAGCGAAGGCTATGATCTGTGCGTCATCGACCTTGCCGACCTGGCCGCCCGCAAAGAAGAAGAAAACACCACCATTTCCCTGCTGCGCGGCGCGTGCGAAGCCTTCCGCCAGCGGGGCGCAGCACTCTCCGGTCTGGATGTGTACGTTGCTTCCAATGTGCCCAAGGGCAGCGGCGTTTCTTCCTCGGCGGCGTTCGAAGTGCTGATCGGCGTCATCCTGAACGACTGCTTCATGACCGAAAAGGTCTCCCCCATCGAGATCGCACAGATCGGCCAGTGGGCTGAGAACGTCTACTTCGGCAAGCCCTGCGGCCTGATGGATCAGATGGCTTCCAGCGTGGGCAACATCATCACCATTGATTTTGCCGATCCGGCCCACCCGGATGTGGAGCCGGTGGCCGTGGATTTCTCCAAGGCAGGCCTTGCCCTGTGCATCCTGGATTCCTGCGCCGACCACGCCGACCTGACCGACGAGTACGCTGCTGTGCCCGCCGAGTGCCGCGCGGTGGCTGCCGTGTGCGGCGGCGAAGTGCTGCGGGACGTGCCGTTTGACACCTTCCTCGCAAAGCTGCCGGAGTGCCGCAAGCAGTGCGGTGACCGCGCCGTGCTGCGCGCCTTCCACATCTATGCCGACAACGACCGCGTGGCAAAGCAGGTGGCCGCTCTGCGTGAGGGCGATTTTGACACCTTCCTCTCCCTCGTCACCGAGTCCGGCGACAGCAGCTGGGAATACCTGCAGAACGTCATCCCTGCCGGATACAAGGAGCATCAGGAGATGGGCGTGACCATCGCCGCTGCCAAGCATTACCTGAACGGCAAGGGCGCTGTGCGCGTGCACGGCGGCGGCTTTGCCGGCACCGCACAGGCCTTTGTGCCGGTGGAAATGCTGGCAGACTTCAAGGCCCACATGGAGGCCATTCTCGGCGAGGGCCGCTGCCATGTGCTGAGCATCCGTCCGGAAGGAGGCGCTGTGCTGTGATCTCCACTGCCATCCAGCAGCTCGTGAACTACGGGCTAGACACCGGGCTGATCCTGCCCGATGATGAGATCTACATCCGCAACCAGCTGCTCATGACCATGCAGCTGGACGACTTTACCGCGCCGGAGAGCGAGGTGTGCTACACCGATCTGGAAAGCATCCTCAAAACGCTGGTGGACGATGCCGTTGCCCGCGGCGTGTGCGAGGATAATTCCACCGCGCGCGACCTGTTCGACACAAAGCTCATGGGCGTGCTCACCCCGCGGCCCAGCATCGTGCGCGCCAACTTTGAGGAGCGCTACGAGAACGAGGGCCCGCAGGCCGCCACCGACTGGTTCTATAAATTCAGCCAGGACACCGACTACATCCGCCGCTACCGCATCAAGCGTGATTTGAAGTGGGTCACCAAGACGGCCTACGGCGATCTGGATATCACCATCAACCTTTCCAAACCGGAAAAAGACCCCAAGGCCATCGCCGCCGCAAAGCTGGCCCCCCAGAGTGCTTATCCCAAGTGCCAGCTCTGTGCCGAGAACGAGGGCTATGCGGGCCGCATGAACCACCCTGCCCGCGAAAACCACCGCATCATCCCGCTGACCATCAACGACAGCGCCTGGAACCTGCAGTACAGCCCCTACGTCTACTACAACGAGCACTGCATCGTGTTCAACAGCCAGCACACCCCCATGAAGATCGAGCGGGCCACCTTCCGCAAACTGCTGGACTTCGTGGGCCTGTTCCCCCACTACTTCGTGGGCAGCAACGCTGACCTGCCCATCGTGGGCGGCAGCATCCTGAGCCACGACCATTTCCAGGGCGGCCACTACGAGTTTGCCATGGCCAAGGCCCCCATCGAAAAGGCATGGACCTTCCCCGGTTTTGAGGATGTGGAGGCCGGTATCGTGCACTGGCCCATGAGCTGCATCCGCCTGACCTGTGCGGATGATGAACGCCTTGTGGAGCTGGCCGACAAGATCCTGACCGCATGGCGCGGCTACTCGGACGAGAGCCGCTTCATCTTCGCCGAGACCGACGGCGAGCCCCACAACACCATCACCCCCATTGCCCGGATGCGGGATGGCAAGTATCAGCTGGATCTGGTGCTGCGCAACAACATCACCACGCCGGAGCATCCGCTGGGCGTGTTCCACCCCCATGCAAAACTGCACCACATCAAAAAGGAGAACATCGGCCTCATCGAGGTCATGGGGCTGGCCGTGCTGCCCAGCCGCCTGAAAAAGGAGATGGCCGAGCTTGCCGATGTGCTGGTACAGCGCGTCCCCACTGCCCAGTACCCCGAGGAGCTGCAAAAGCACGCCGCGTGGGCCGAGGACATCCTGGCCCGCCACCCGGAGCTGAATGCAGACAATGTGCACCCCATCCTGCAGGATGAGATCGGCCATGTGTTCGCCGAAGTGCTCACTGATGCCGGTGTCTATAAGCTGGACGAAGCCGGCCGCGCAGGCTTTGCGCGCTTCCTTGCCAGCGTGAAGTAAATAAAGAACGTTTTCTCCCCTTTCCCCTGCCGGTGCTTCCCTTGCCGGCAGGGGATTTTTGCATACAAAAAAGCCGCCCTTCGCGTTTTCAGGCGCAAGGAGCGGCTTAATTTTGTCTTCGTTCAGAGCAAAGAGTTAATAACCCAGCCGATTATTCCGGCAGGTCTTCCTCGTTCTCCAGGCTATGCCAGACGTTCTGGACATCGTCATTGTCCTCCAGCGCATCCAGCAGCTTGCCCATAGCCTTGAGCTGATCGGGGTCGGTCAGACGGGTGGTGGTCATGGGCACCATGGCCAGGTCGTCGGACAGGATCTCGTAGCCCTTCTCCTCCATGGCCTTGACCACGGCAGAGTAGTTCTCGGGATCGGTGGTGATCTCGGCTGCATCCTCGCTGGCGTCGAAGTCCTCAGCACCGGCATCCAGAGCGTCCATCATGGCCTCGTCGGCATCCTTGTCTTCCAGAGAGATATCGATGACACCCTTCTGGCTGAACAGGAAGCCCACACAGCCCATAGCGCCCAGGTTGCCGCCGTTCTTGTCGAAGTAGTGGCGCAGGTCGGCAGCGGTACGGTTGCGGTTGTCGGTCAGGGTCTCCACCATAACAGCAACGCCGCCGGGGCCGTAGCCTTCATAGGTGATTGCTTCGTACTCGGTCTTGTCGCCGCCCTCAGCCTTCTTGATGATGCGCTGGATGTTATCGTTGGGCACGCTCATGCGCTTTGCCTTGGCGATCAGGTCAGCCAGCTTGCTGTTGGAAGCGGGGTTCGGGCCGCCGGTACGCACGGCAACGCTGATCTCGCGGCCGATCTTGGTAAAGACCTTGGCTTTTGCGCCGTCGGTCTTTTCCTTCTTGCGCTTAATATTGTTCCATTTGCTATGTCCAGACATGGGAAAGAGCCTCCTGTATATTCTCAAATCTCCGCCTGCGGGCAGACGGGCTGTGGTCGCCCGCATTGTGGCAGCACACAAAATCTAACTCTATTATTGTAGCACAACCGGGCAGAGCGTTCAAGCCTTATCGGCCCGGTTTTCGGCGAATCGTGCGGAAAAATGCGCTTTTTCTGCCGGTTTACAGCAGGCGCAGCGCCTTGGGGTAGTGGTTTTTCACCCGTCCGCTGGATACCTTTCCACCGCCCAGCGTCCAGCCGTCCACCGTCACGCAGCACCAGCCGTCGGCGGCGGTGCGGGCTTCCACTTCGCGGCCGGAGAGGTACTCCACGGTGCGCGGGTCGCTGAGGGTCAGCTCCTCGCGGTTCACGCACAGCGCACCAAACGCCGTGAATAGGTGGTGCTCCGGCACAAAGCGGCCCTTCTGCACGCTGCCCACGAACACGCCTGCGCGCAGCACATGCAGGTTCGTCTGTGGGAAGGGCACCGGCAGCAGCACACCGCCGCCGTGCACCACGGCAGGCCGGTCTGCCAGCGCCGGGAAATATTCCTTCGCAAATTCCTGCCATGCGGCAAGACTCTGCGCCGGGCTCACCGCCTCGGCTGCCGTCTCCCGGCTGCGCCCAGCACCCCGCACGGCTTCCCGGCAGGCGCGGGCATTCTCGCGGCGGGCACTGCGGGCATCCGCAGCCTTGGCAGGCTTGCCGCCTTTGCCCTTGGCTTTTTTGCCTGCGGCTTCCGCAGCGGCCAGCCAGAGCTGTTCTTCCGGGGTGTACTCTCCTTCTGCAGACAGAGCACGCGGCGTGCCGTTCTTCACAAGTCGAGCCATAAAGTGGCCCTCACCGCCCTGACAGGGCCAGATGCGGCGTACCTTGCTCACATCCAGCGGCAGTCCGCCGGTGCGGTTGGCTTCGCCCTCGCTGCCAAAGGTATAGTCCACATTGCCCAGCGCATCGGCCAGCTCGAACTCCGGGTGGCGCTGCAGAAATGCCGCCACTTGGCCTTCGTCCTCCTCGGGCGCAAAGGTGCAGGTGGAATACACCAGCTGCCCGCCCGGGGCCAGCACGGCAGCGGCACAGTCCAAAATCTGCGCTCCCAGTTCCGCGCACTGCTTCACCAGTGCTTCGCAGTGCTGGGTGCGGGCCACCGGCTCCTTGCGGAACATGCCCTCGCCGGAACAGGGTGCATCCACCAGAACACGGTTAAAAAACTCCGGCAGAGCGTCCGCAATGCGGGCGGGCGTCTCGTTAAGCACCACCGCGTTGGGCACGCCCATGCGTTCCAGGTTGCTTTTCAGGATATCCGCGCGGGCGGCAACGTATTCGTTGCTCACCAGCACGCCCCAGCCCTGCAGTGCGGCAGCCAGCTGGCTGCTCTTGCCGCCAGGCGCGGCGCACATGTCCAGCACACGCATCCCGGGCTGCACGCCCAGCAGGGGTGCCGCCGAGGATGCCGACGGCTCCTGCGAGTAGAACACGCCCGCGTGGTGGTAGGGGTGGCGTCCGGGCTTAAAATCCGGCTGGTGCACCACGAATGCCGCCTTGCAGAAGGGCGAAGCTTCCAGCGGAAAATCCGCCTTCTGTGCAAACTGCTCCGGCGAAGCGCGCAGTGCCGACACGGTGACGCCGCGCTCGGCGGTCTCCTGCGGGGCCGCATACAGCACATCGAACCGTTCCCCCAGCAGGGCGCGCTCCCGCTGCTCAAAATATTCTGTAGGCATTCTGCATTCCTCCTGTGGGATGTATAAAGCCGCCGTCTGCGGCCAAACTAGGCTGTGTGAGGGGCACACCGCCCCGCACGGAAAACCGAAAGGAGACCAATACTATGGCAACCGAAAACCGCAGCAACAACTGCAAGAACCAGACCTCAAACCGCACGTCCAACCAGACTTCCAACCGCACCAGCAACCAGACCACCAACAGTGCCACCAACGAGCACAAGCACCCCAACCAGTACACCAAGGGTGCCGACGACGAGAGCGCCAAAAACTCCACGAGCAACCGTTCCAGCAACGTCAAGAACAGCCGCTAAAGCGGCTCTGCACGCCTGACGGACCGCAGGCGTGAGCCTCTGATCTTTCTCAAATTGCAAAGCCCGCTGCCCTCCGGCACTGTTTTCCAGTGCGGAAAGCAGCGGGCTTTCGCGTTTTTATTTCTCGTTGGGGTCGAACTGCTGCCACAGCGTATCAAACAGCTCGTGCACACGGCTCAGCTGACCGTTCAGGTACAGCCAGCCCAGCAGGCATTCGAAGCCGGTGGAAGCACGGTATTCCTCCGGGGAAGCATGCTTTGCCACACTGGCTTTGCTGGCGTTGCGGCCCCGTTTGAACACGGCCAGCTCGTCCTCGGTGAACAGCGGTTCCAGCAGCTGCTCCTCCCGGAACTGTGCCCGGGCCGAGACGTACTTGACCTTTTCCGCATTGAGCTTGCCGGCCGAAAGGCGGTGATGCTCCACCAGACGCTGACGCACCAGCAGTTCCAGCACGCTGTCGCCCACAAAGGCCAGCGCCAGAGGGCTGAGCTCCCGCGGGTCGATCTTTTCAAGTTCGTTCATAGTGACCTCTTAGAAGATATAGTCGAACTGGTAATCGCCGATGAGGATGGTATCGTTCTCCTGCACGCCCTTTTCCACCAGAGCATCCAGAATGCCGCTGTCGCCCAGCTGACGCTGGAAGAACTGCAGGCTTTCGTAGTCATCCACATTGCTGCCGGCCAGAATGTATTCCAGCCACGGGGCTTCCACGCTCCACACATGGGCTTCCATGCGCTTGATGTTGAAAGAGCGGTCGTTGGCCTTGGGTTCGGGCTTCTTGTACTCGGGCGCGAACACCGGCACCGGCGGGATATCCTTCAGGCGGTTGTACACGAGACCCGGCAGTTCCTTGACGCCCTGCATGGTGGCGGCAGAGATGGGCACAAAGGTCAGGCCCTTTCCTTCCACATACTTGCGGAAGGCTTCGATCTGCTCCTCGGTAGCCAGATCGCACTTGTTGCCGATGACGATCTGCGGGCGCTCGGCCAGCACGGGGCTGAACTTGGCCAGTTCCTCGTTGATCTTCTCAAAGTCCTCGATGGGCTCACGGCACTCGCTGCCGGAGACGTCCACCACATGCAGCAGCAGGCGGCAGCGCTCCACATGGCGCAAAAAGTCATGGCCCAGACCAATGCCCTCGCTGGCACCCTCGATCAGGCCGGGGATGTCGGCACAGACAAAGCTTGCGCCTTCTGCCACCGACACGACGCCCAGCGTGGGCACCAGGGTGGTGAAGTGGTAATTTGCAATTTTGGGCTTGGCCGCGCTGATGGTAGAGATCAGGGTGGACTTACCCACATTGGGGAAGCCGATCAGGCCCACATCCGCGATCAGTTTCAGCTCCAGCGTCACCTGAATGTCCTCGCCGGGCATACCGGGCTTTGCAAACTTGGGGATCTGGCGGGTGGGAGTGGCAAAATGTGCATTGCCATAGCCGCCGCGGCCGCCCTTCGCAATGGTGACTGGGGTGTGGTCGGACAGGTCCGCAATGACAAGGCCGCTCTCGGCGTCCTTGATGACGGTGCCCAGCGGCACCTTGATGACAAGGTTCTCCGCGTTTTTGCCGTGGCACAGGCTTGCACCGCCCTTGCCACCCTCCGGGGCCACATACTTGCGCTTATAGCGGAAATCCATCAGGGTGGTCAGGTGATCGTCCACCACAAAGATGATATCGCCGCCGCGGCCGCCGTCGCCGCCGTCCGGGCCGCCAGCGGCCACGAATTTTTCACGGTGAAAGCTCACCGCACCGTCGCCGCCCTTGCCCGCGTGGAGCCATATCGTGGCGATGTCGATAAAGTTGGTTTGTGCTGCCATACAGCCCCTCCTTATTTTTCATCAAAAAGAGCCGGGCCACGAGGGTCCGGCTCTCTACGTTTTGCAGTTATCCGAAAGAAGTTACTGCTTGACGCTGCACTTCTTGCCGTTCTTGCCCACGCGCTCGAAACGGACGGTACCGTCCACCAGAGCAAACAGGGTATCATCGCTGCCCTTGCCAACGTTCTCACCCGGCATGATGTGGGTGCCACGCTGACGAACCAGGATGTTGCCGGCCAGAACGAACTGACCGTCTGCACGCTTGGTGCCCAGACGCTGTGCTGCGGAATCGCGGCCGTTCTTGGTGCTGCCTACGCCCTTTTTATGTGCCATTGTAATTTACCTCCTTAGCCGTTGATCGCAGTGATCTCAACCTTGGTGAAGGGCTGACGATGGCCCATACGGCGAGCACTGTGCTTCTTTGCGCGATAGGTGATGATGTTCAGCTTCTTGCCCTTGCCATTCTTGATGACCTTGGCAGTCACGGTAGCACCCTCAACAACGGGAGCGCCAACCTTCACAGAACCCTCCTCGCCGACAGCGAGAACCTGATCAAACTTCACTTCGGAGTCGGCCTCAACGTCCAGCTTTTCGATGTAGACGATGTCGCCCTGCTCCACGCGGTACTGCTTACCGCCGGTAACAATGATTGCGTACATTTTGTTCATTCCTTTTCGTTGTACTCGCTGGTCGTAAAGGCAGACCCCTACAGGGGCCATTTCAGGCGCCCACACCACGCGGCTAGAATAGTATAGCAAAAAAATGCAGGGATTGCAAGAGGAAATTTCCGCTTTGCGCAGATTTTTTGCATTTTCAGCTGTTCAAGTTCTGCAGAACCGCATCCTGATCGCGGGAACCGTGCACAACACGAAGCACTCGCACAAGTTCCTGCTCTTTCAAAACACGATAATATAAAATATAGTTTCCTACGATCACCTTGCGCACATTTTTCTCCGGCAGATATTCTTCCAGAATCCGGCTCCCGCTGGCAGGAAAGCTGCACAGCCGCTGAACACACTTGCTCACCTCATATAAAAGCGACATCGCTGCACGGGCATTGTCCAGATCATCCCGGAGATAGCCTGCGATCTCGTCCAGATCTTTTACAGCACGCTCGGTCAGTTCATAGCGATACTCACAGAGCATACTTTTTCCTCAATTCTTCCATGGCCGTCGGGCCGTCCACAACACGTCCGGCTTCTTCGTCCTTCAGCCCTTCCATCACCAGTTTCAGTTCTTCCATCTCTTTCATGGTCCGCTCGTAGTACTCAATGTCCATGACCACCAAGCGGCCATAGCCGTTTTTCGTCACGAACACCGGGCCGTTTTCCTCGGCGCAGCGGCGCTCGATTTCCACGGTGTTCTTCAGTTCACGCATCGGTACGATCTGCATACGTTCCGCCTCCTTTGTTCTGTGGCTATATTATACATCAAAAAAAGCCACAGCGCAAGTTTTACCTTGCACTGTGGCCCGAAAATCTTCGCTCCGTCGTTTTACTTTGTCTGTTCGATGATGCGTTTCACTTCGGCATTGTAAGCTTCGGTGCGCTCCACGAACAGCTTGCGCGGGCTGGATGCCACCAGCTCAGTGTCTGCATCCAGCATAAGGCCGATGGCGCCTCTTTCCTTGCGCAGCTTATCGAGGGCCGCCTTGTTGTCGGCGGTCAGCGCCAGCTTCACCATCAGGGGCTTACCCTCTGCCTTGCGGGTAAAGTAGATCTCCGCCGCCACACCGGCCGCCACGGCAATACCTGCGATCAGCTGCGAGACGCGCAGGCCGATGGAAGGCACCAGCATCAGGCTGTCGGTGCGCAGGGCTTCGATCCAGAAGCGGCCCGCGCCGTACCAGATCATGTATCGCAGGGCGATATCACCGTTGAACTTGCGCTTTTTGATGTAGCGGAACAGCAGGATGAAGCCCACCAGGCACCAGATGCTCTCGTACAAAAAGGTGGGGTGTACCGGCAGGTTCGGGTCGATGGTCACGCCGCTCTGGGCCGTGACCGTGCTGCCCATCAGATAATCGCGGGTAGCTTCGCTGTACATGCCCCAGGGCAGGGTGGTGTTGCATCCAAAAGCTTCCTGATTGAAGAAATTGCCCCAGCGGCCGCAGCACTGCCCCAGCAGAAAGCCCATGGCCGTCAGATCGAACATGGGCAGCACCGGCACGCCGCGCCACTTGCAGGCAAGGCCGCCGAACAAAAAGCCGCCGATGATGCCGCCGTAGATGGCAAGACCGCCGTCGCGGATGGCGATCATCTCCCAGATGCTCTCATATTTAAAAGGTGCCATGGCCACATAGTAGGCGCGGGCACTGGCAATGCCCAGCACGATGCCGATCAAAATCACGTCCACCATGCTGTCGGCGTCCACGCCGAACTCCACACTGTGACGGAACGCAAATACCAGCGCCAGGCAGATGCCAAAGGCGATGCACACACCGTACCAGTAAACGTTGAATCTCCCGATGGAAAAGGCCACGCGGTTCAGCTCAAAGCTCAGCCCCAGGCCCGGGAACTGCACCAGATTTGTCAGTCTTGTCATTCTGCTTCCTCCTCGTTCTCGGCCAGCGGCGCAGTGCCATCTGGCAGAATATCCATCACAGCCATGCGGTCGGTGCTGAGGATGTGCTGCAGCGCAGCGTCTGCATCCTCGGCAGTCAGCCCTGCCAGCATGGTGATCTGCTGCGCCACCGTCTGGCCGGAGAGGGCAAAGTCTGCCATCTGGCTGGCCGAGTCCTCCACATTTTCCAGATTTTCGATCAGTTGACCGTATTTTTCGTTCTTGCACAGGGTGAAAATTTCGCGGTCCACGCCCTCGGCACGGACGCGGGCGACCTCGTCCAGCAGCAGCTGCTTCACCGTTTCGGGCGCGTCGCTCTCGCCGGTGAACAGGATGCAGCAGCAGCCGTCCACCCGCAGCACTTCCCCGCCGAAGCCGGGGTTCACAAGGCCTTCGTCATACAGGCGGCGGTACAGCGGCGACATGCCGCCGGTAATGCAGCTCAAAATCAGGTCATAGAGCGCTTCGGTGCGCAGGTCACCCGCAGGCAGTGGTTCTTCCTTGAAGCCCACGCCAAAGCAGGGCTTGGACACCGGCATGGTCAGCGTTTTCTCGGTGGCTGCCAGGGTCATAGGCTCCGGCTTCCAGAGCCGCTGCACACCCTCGGTGCTGCCGTGCTCCATCAAGCCGTGGCGTTCGCAGGCAGCCAGAATTTGTTCCATGGTGGTGTTGCCCGCCGCGGCCAGCACCATATTGCCCGGTGCATAGAACGCCTTGCAGCTGTCGTAGAGCATCTCCGGCGTAATTTCCGCAATGCTTTCCACCGTGCCCGCAATGTCGCTGCGGATGGGGTGCTCGTGGTACAGGCACTCGAACAGGCCGGTGATGAGCCGCCAGTCCGGGCTGTCGTCGTACATTTTGATCTCCTGCCCGATGATGCCCTGCTCTTTGGCAATGGTCTGCTCCGTAAAATACGGATGCGTCACCATGCCCAGCAACACATCCAGACTTTCGTCCAGCTGCTGGGTGGCGGTGAACAGATAGCAGGTGCGGTCAAAGCTGGTGAACGCATTGGCGTTGGCACCGGTCTTGGCGTACTTTGCAAAGGCGTCACCGTCCTCGTCCTCAAACATTTTGTGCTCAAGGAAATGCGCCACACCGGCAGGCAGGTGCACCTCTTTGCCGCCCAGCCGGAAGTCCCGGTCAATGGAGCCGAATTTGGTGGCAAAGATGACATGGGTGCTGGAGTAGCCCGGCATGGGCCGCACAATGACGGTCAGGCCGGAAGGCAGGGTCTGCCACTGATCGGCCACGGTCTTTTGCAGCAGGGTCTGGTTATTCTGCGGCATAGGCAGACACCTCCTTCGTGAGCAGATAGCTGACCGAGAGGGTCAGTTTGCGCAGGATGGCACGCACATCGTCTTTGGTCACGGCCTGCAGGGCGGTGCGAGCCTCGGCAGGCGTCTGCACCTTGGCCGGGTCGCCGCCGCTGCGCAGCACTTCAATGTAATACCATGTTTCGATGCCGCCCAGCGTGTCCTCCACACCCTGCATTCCGCTGAGCAGGCCCCGGCGGCAGTCCTCAAACTCGTCGTCGGTGATGGGTCCATCGCACAGGTCGGCCAGTTCTTTTAAAATGGCCTGCTCGGCGCGGGCAGCGTCCGCGTGCTCCACACCGCTGTTCACGGCCATACTTCCGGTAAAGCTCTGGAACGAGGACGAGCAGTAATAGCACAGGTGGTCCCGCTCGCGCACATTCAAAAACAAGCGGCTGGTCACGCTGCCGCCGTACAGCGCCATGGCAAGGCGTACAGCGGCCAGCTGTTCGGTGCGCATGGGCTCGCCCAGCGTGAACAGCATACACAGCTTTGCCTGCACCATGTCGTAGGTCTCGGTCTTGCGCACCGGCTCCCGGCGGGGCATGGCGATGTTCTCAGCCAGCGGCAGCGGGGCCCGGTCGAGGGCAGCCAGCTCTGCCAGCAGGGCATCTTTTACCGCCGCCGTCTGCTCGGCGGTGCAGCCCAGCACGATGAGCTCCATGTTGGCCGTGCGCAGCATTTCGCGGTACGCTTCGGTGAGGGCTTCCGGCGTCAGGCCGTCCACCTCGTCCAGATAGCCCTCCTGCCGCACGCCCGCCGGGCTGTCGCCAAAGAACTCCCGGTTTGCCTGATGCAGGCAGTACAGGCGCTTATCGTTGATCTCGTCTTCCAGCGCCTTTTTCAGCATCTGCTTTTCGATACCGACGGCCTCCGGGTCAAAGGTACCGCCCACAAAATAGGGGTGGAAGGCCGCACCCAGCGCAATGGACGTGTATTCCCGGGTGAGGGGCTCCCCCTCCAGCGCGAATTTGTCCTTGATGCCGGTGACGCTGACGCACAGGTTGTGGCTGCAGCCCATAGGCCGGGCGTCCACGGTCAGGTCAGCCCCGTAAAGCCGCGCCAGCTTTTTGGTCAGGCGGGTCATATCCGGGCAATCGGCATAGCCGCGCTCCAGCACCAGCGGCAGCAGGGCGTGGGCCGTGGCAGTCTCCCGCTTTGCCGGGAAGGCAAAGTGGATGCTGATGCGGCAGCGGTTGAATTTTTCAGCCGGGTCATACGAGAGATGCACGCCCGGCGCAATGAGAGTACGTTCCAATTGTGTTCCTCCACCCTGTATTTGCAGGGAGTTTTTTCGTTACGATGCCCTTTGCAGGGTCAGGAATTCTTCCAGGCTCAGGCCGCTGGCGCGGATGGCGAGGGCGTTTTCGGTGCCCACATACCGCCAGTGCCAGGGCTCGAACACCACGCCCGTCGCGGCCTGCCGGTCCTGCGGATAGCGCAGGATGAAGCCGTATTCGGCGGCGTAGGCCGTGAGCCACTCGTAGGCGCGGGTGGCGGCAAAGCCGGTGTCCCGGGTGGTGTAGTCGGCACTGAGGATGTCCACCGCATAGCCGGTGCCGTGCTCACTGCACTCAGCCCGGGGCTGGATATCCTCGGCCAGGCTGGCGGCCTGTTCCTCGGTCTTGCCCGCATCAAGATAGGCCTGCTTCTGCGTTTCGTAAACGGCACTGCGGCCGTCGACGTCCAGATAACCGGCGTTCAGCACCAGCTCAATGCCGTCCGCCTTGGCGGCTTCCAGCATGGTGCGGCAGGCTTCGGCCGCTTCGGCTTCCAGCTGAATGGTGCTGTCGTCGGTCACGGCCGCCAGCGCAGGGGCCGGTTCTTCCGCATAGGGCAGGTTCGCATTCACCAGCACCAGCCGCGCGTCGTCGGCGTCAAAGGCATAGGCGGTGCCGTCGTAGCTGGCTGCTTCAAAGCTCTGCGGTCCGGCCAGCAGGGCGTTTGCCTTCGGCAGCAGCCAGAGGATGCCTTTGGTCATCAGGGCCACCACAGCCGCACAGACCAGCAGCAGAATGGCCCAGTTGCGGGCCAGGCGCAAGCGCTTGCGCCGCATATACTGGGCGCGGGTCAGGCGCGGCTTCGGGCGGGCAGACGCCGGGTGATCGTTTTGTTCCATAGCGCGTTGCGCTCCTTTTCGGTGATTTGCAGCGCGCTGCGCCGCACAGATACAGTGTATATTATACACCCCTTTGCATTTTGTGTAAACGCCGCCGGGTGTAAAAAAATTGTGACCGACCCTTCCCCGCCCGCCGGGCAGCAAAAAAGGAGCAGCCGAAGCTGCTCCTCTTGCGTGTTTTACAGGGTTTTCAGGCTCACTCCACGATGATGCTCTTGCCGGTCATCTCAGCGGGGACGGGCAGGCCGATATACGGCAGCATGGTGGGTGCGATGTCGGCCAGGCAGCCGCCCTCGCGCAGCTTCACGTCGCCGCAGCCAACCGCCACAAAGGGCACCACGTTGGTGGTGTGTGCGGTGAAGGGGGTGCCGTCCGGGTTCATCATCTTCTCGGCGTTGCCGTGGTCGGCGGTGATGAAGGCGCAGCCGCCGGCGTTCAGCACAGCGGTCACCACCTGGTCCACAGCGGTATCCACAGCCTCGACAGCCTTCACGGCAGCGTCGAACACGCCGGTGTGGCCCACCATATCGCAGTTTGCGAAGTTCAGGATGACCACATCGTACTTGCCGCTCTCGATGCGCTTGACGCACTCGGCAGCAACCGCCGGGGCGCTCATCTCGGGCTGCAGGTCGTAAGTTGCCACCTTCGGGCTGGGGATGACACAGCGGTCCTCGCCCTCGTAGGGAGCCTCCACGCCGCCGTTGAAGAAGAAGGTGACGTGAGCGTACTTCTCGGTCTCGGCGATGCGCAGCTGGGTCTTGCCGTTCTCAGACAGGTACTGGCCCAGAACATTCTTCAGCTCCACGGGGGGATAGGCCACCTCGCAGTTGGGCATGGTGGCGTCGTACTCGGCCATGCAGACATAGTTCACCTGCTTGCGGCCGCCGCGGCGCTCGAAGCCGGTGAAGGCGTCGTCGCAGAAGATGCGGGTCATCTGGCGGGCACGGTCGGGGCGGAAGTTCATGAAGATGACGGTGTCGCCGTCCTGCACGCGGCCGCCCTCGCAGGTGACGCAGGGCAGCACGAACTCGTCGCTCTTGTCGGCTGCGTAGGAAGCCTCGATGGCCTCGGCAGCGCTAGCGGCGTGGTTGCCCTCACCGTAGACAAAGGCGGCGTAGGCCTTCTCCTCACGGTCCCAGTTGTTGTCGCGGTCCATGGCGTAGTAGCGGCCGGAAACGCTGGCGATCTTGCCGATGCCCAGCTCGTCCAGCTTTGCCTGCAGATCGGCCAGGAAGCCCTTGCCGGAGTGCGGGTCGGTGTCGCGGCCATCGGTGATGCAGTGCAGGTAGACTTCCTTGGCACCCATGTGCTTTGCCATCTCCAGCACACCGAACCAGTGGTCCGCATGGCTGTGGACGCCGCCGGTGCCCACCAGACCCATCAGGTGGATGGCCTTGCCCGCGTCGATGGCAGCCTTCATGTTCTTGACCAGCACAGGATTCTTCAGCATCTCGCCGTCCTTGATGGACTTGGTGATGAGGGTGAGCTGCTGGTACACGATGCGGCCGGCACCCATGTTGGTGTGGCCGACTTCAGAGTTGCCCATCTGGCCGTCGGGCAGACCGACAGCCATGCCAGAAGCGTTGATGGTGGTCATGGGATATTTTGCCATCAGAGCATCGAGGTGGGGCTTCTTGGCGGCGACCACGGCGTTGCCAAAGGTCTCGTTCGGCACCCAGCCGAAGCCGTCCATGATGCACAGAAGAACAGGTTTCTTTGCCATAAAAGTAGATCTCCTTATGATTTGAACAAATAGCGCCCGGCACAGCGCTGGAAATGCGGCGCAGCCGGGCGCTGGGAAAACGTGTTATTGGTCAGCGCTTAGCCCTTGGTGGCTGCGTTGACGATGACTGCAAAGTCGGGGGCCTTCAGGGAAGCGCCGCCGATCAGGCCGCCGTCCACATCCTTCTTGCTCAGCAGTTCCTCGCAGTTCTTGGCGTTCATGCTGCCGCCGTACTGCACGGTGGTAGCCTCGGCCACAGCCTCGCCGTACACCTCACCGATGACCTTGCGGATCTGGCCGCAGACTTCCTCAGCCTGATCGGCGGTAGCGGTCTTGCCGGTGCCGATGGCCCAGATGGGCTCGTAAGCGATGACGACATTCTTCATCTGCTCAGCGGTCACATCACGCAGAGCGATCTTGGTCTGCATGCGGACCAGCTCCTCGGTGACGCCCTCCTCACGCTGCTGCAGGCTCTCGCCCACGCAGATGATGACCTTCAGGCCGGCATTCAGGGCAGCCAGAGCGCGCTTGTTCACGGTCTGGTCGGTCTCGGCGAAATACTGGCGGCGCTCGGAGTGGCCGACGATGACGTACTCCACGCCCAGATCCACCAGCATGTCGGCGCTGATCTCGCCGGTGAAGGCACCGGACTTCTCAAAGTGGACGTTCTCCGCGCCCACATGGATATTGGTGCCCTTGGTCTTCTCCACAGCGGTGACCAGATCGGTGTACGGGGTGCAGATGACGACCTCGCAGCCTGCATCCTGCACGGCGGGCACCAGCTCGTCCACCAGAACGGCAGCCTCGGAGGCGGTCTTGTTCATTTTCCAGTTGCCAGCAATAATAGCCTTGCGCTTTGCCTTATCCATGATACTCTATCTCCTTTATTTACCTTCTAACGTCAGAAGCGGCATCTTCCGCTCCTGCACAAATGAAAAGTGCGGCGGCGCAAAAGCCGCCGCACCCATTGTGATGCCGGGGAAAATTATGCGTTCTGGATGACTGCGATGCCGGGCAGCTCCTTGCCCTCCAGATACTCCAGAGAAGCACCGCCGCCGGTGGAGATGTGGGTCATCTTGTCGCCCAGACCCATCTGCTGCACAGCTGCTGCGCTGTCGCCGCCGCCGATGACGGTGGTAGCATCGCTCTCAGCCATAGCCTTGGCAACAGCCAGAGTGCCTGCTGCCAGAGTGGGGTTCTCGAACACGCCCATGGGGCCGTTCCAGACAACAGTCTTGGAAGCCTTGACAGCGTCAGCAAACAGCTTCATGGTCTCGGGGCCGATGTCGCAGCCCTCCATGTCAGCGGGGATTGCAGTGACGGGCACCACGGTGACGTCCACGGGAGCATCGATGGGATCGGGGAAGTCCTTGATGCAGGCAGCATCCACGGGCAGCAGCAGCTTGACGCCCTTCTCCTGTGCCTTGGCCATCATTTCCTTGCAGTAGTCCAGCTTGGTGTCGTCGCACAGGCTCTTGCCGACTTCGTAGCCCTGTGCCTTGACGAAGGTGTAAGCCATGCCGCCGCCGATGATCAGGGTATCGACCTTCTCCAGCAGGTTAGAGATGACGTTCAGCTTGTCAGCGACCTTAGCGCCGCCCAGAATAGCGGTGAAGGGACGGACGGGATCGTTGACGGCGTTGCCCAGATACTTGATCTCCTTCTCCATCAGGTAACCGACAGCGGTATCCTTGATGTAGTCGGTGACACCGGCAGTGGAGCAGTGTGCACGATGGCAGCTGCCGAAAGCGTCGTCCACATATGCATCAGCCAGAGAAGCCAGCTCCTGGCTGAACTCGGGCATGTTCTTGGTTTCTTCCTTGCGGAAGCGGGTGTTCTGCAGCAGAACGACGTCGCCGTTGTTCATAGCAGCCACAGCAGCCTTTGCGTTCTCGCCCACAACATTGTCGTCGTCAGCAAACACAACGGTCTTGCCCAGCTTTGCGCTCAGAGCCACAGCAACGGGAGCCAGGCTGAACTTTGCCTCGGGGCCGTTCTTGGGCTTGCCCAGGTGGCTGCACAGGATGACCTTTGCGCCATCGTTGACCAGCTTCTGGATGGTGGGCAGAGCTGCATTGATGCGGTTCTCGTTGGTGATGACACCGTCCTTCATCGGGACGTTGAAATCGCAGCGGACAAGCACCTTCTTGCCGCAGTAGTTCTGATCGTCGATCGTCTTCTTACCTAAACCCATGGTAATAAACTCCTCTCAAGCTTTTTATTTCTGAACTAGAGTTTCGCTCGCATTCGGGGCCCTGCCCCGTATACTACTATTATAAACAAAAAGCGCGCGTATTGCAAGGACATGCGATAGATAATTGTTTAACAAACATTTGCGGTTGTTGCGCCGAAATGTGTATAGTTTGACCGAAAGGCAGACTGCTTTCTTTCGTCCCACTCCACGAACCATAAGCCGTGCCAAACTTTATCAAGGCATCACAAATCGCTCTTGGAGCAGGTACTTTACCATATCTTCCGGATTTGCCGGTTTCGGGAACCTGCATTGTTTCACATACTGCATCGCCTGAATTTTAGCCTTTTCGTGGTCTCCTTTCAACGTTCGCTTTACTTTTCCATTTTTCTGCTCCCAGCGTTTTCTGAATTCAGTCTCTGCCTGTTTTGTACAGACCAGCTCACTATCCAGCGAGACCAAAATTTTTATCACAACATATGAAAAGCCAACGACGCTCCGCAAATTCAATTCAATTTTCTCTCCTAAAATCGGATTTCTTTTAAACAGCGGAAGTTCTTTTATTTCCAAGTTTTGCAACGTTGCATTTGTAATATAGGCATTGTATGCATCAACCGTTTTCTGATCCGCAATCATTCCATTGTGCATATAGCAATTTCTCGCTTCTTTAAATGCCCTGTAGCACATCATCATTACTTTGATATTGCCATAATTCCGGTCTCTTTTGATGCAGTAGGTCTGATAAAACGCGTCCTTCATGATTTGAGATGCGTTCCCCTGTAATCTTGCGATTTCGCGCTCTATGTTGTTAGGGAATTGCAATTTTTTCTCGTCTATTGTCCCATTATAAATATCGCTATTTAGTTCTTTTATCCATTCTTCATAAATTGGAATGGTACTGTTAAGCAGCATCCAGGAAAGCCCATTCAGCTGTTCTTCCCAACTCTGTGTCATAACGGTCTTTTTATAGTTCACACCATGTATCCCGCTGCCAGCCGTAAACTTATCTGCCAATTGTTTTTCGGTGATCAATGGCCATTCATCTTTTACGCCCTTCACTGCACAGCGTAGGTTCCATAGTCCTACCGCTATTGGCCACACTGTATCAAACGTATTGGTAATATTTTTAAGCGCCCTTTTTGTCGCTGTAAAGAAAACATCTTCCATCGTTTTTTCTCCTTTCCAACATCCGCTCCGTACTTTTCTCGGCCGTGCAGCAAAAAAGCACCCTGCCCTTCACGGTTTCCCGCAAAAGACAGGGTGCAAAACTCTACTTATACCGTTTCAGGCACTTGCAGACTAAGCGCTGTGATTAGCAGTTCTCAGCGAAGTACTTAATGGTACGGACCATCTGAGAGGTGTAGGAGTTCTCGTTGTCGTACCAGGACACGACCTGAACCTGATAGGTGTCGTCGTCGATCTTAGCGACCATGGTCTGGGTAGCGTCGAACAGAGAGCCGTAACGCATGCCGATGACGTCGGAAGAAACGATCAGGTCCTCGTTGTAGCCGAAGGACTCAGAAGCAGCAGCCTTCATAGCAGCGTTGATGGACTCAACAGTAACATCCTTGCCCTTGACAACGGCAACCAGGATGGTGGTAGAACCGGTGGGAACGGGCACACGCTGAGCAGAGCCGATCAGCTTGCCGTTCAGCTCGGGGATGACCAGGCCGATGGCCTTAGCAGCACCGGTGGTGTTGGGAACGATGTTCTGAGCACCAGCACGAGCACGGCGCAGGTCGCCCTTGCGCTGAGGACCATCCAGGATCATCTGGTCGCCGGTGTAAGCATGAACAGTGGTCATGATACCGGAAACGATGGGGTAGGTCTTGTTCAGGGTGTCAGCCATGGGAGCCAGGCAGTTGGTGGTGCAGGATGCAGCGGAGATGACCTGATCTTCCTTGGTCAGGGTCTTCTCGTTGACGGAGAAGACGATGGTCTTCAGATCCTTGCCTGCGGGAGCAGAGATGACGACCTTCTTTGCGCCAGCCTGGATGTGAGCCATGCTCTTTTCCTTGCTGGTGTAGAAGCCGGTGCACTCCAGAACGACATCAATGTTCAGCTCGCCCCAGGGAGCATCCTTTGCGTCCTTGACAGCGTAGATCTTGATCTCCTTGCCGTCAACGATGATGGAATCCTCGGTAGCCTCGACAGTGTGCTTGCCCTCGCCGATCTTGCCGCAGAAAGAACCCTGAGCAGTATCGTACTTCAGCAGGTGAGCCAGCATCTTGGGGCTGGTCAGGTCGTTGATTGCGACGACCTCGTAACCCTCAGCATCAAACATCTGACGGAAAGCCAGACGACCAATACGACCGAAACCATTGATAGCAACTCTAACAGCCATGTTAATAGTACCTCCTAATTATTTTACCCATAATTGGATAAATCACGGTATCTTTATTTTAGACCAAAACGCAGAAAGTTTCAAGTGTCTGCCAAAAAATTAACAAGACAATTGCAACTTTTTTGCTTTTGTACGATTTTGTCCGGCACAACTCTCCCGTTTTAGGCAATTGCGCCAACACAGTGCTAACATTTTTGTCAAGTCTGACTGTTTGCACAGGCCGCAGCGCACGCTGCGCCGATGCCGCCCACGCAGCACAGGCCGATCTCGGCAAAAATTTCCGCCCAGACAGCCGGGGCTGCCCAGCCGATGCCGGTCAGCAGAACGACCACCCGGGGCAGCTGCCAGCACAGGCACAGCACAAACGCAGCAAGCCCGGCGGCACACAGGGTCTTTGCATTGCCCGGCTGCAAGACGTGCAGCGCCCGCGCCAGCGCCGCAAGGAACACCAGCGCTGCCAGCGCCTGCCAGACCGCCGCCGTGGGCTGCACCCGGTGCCAGCTGGAGGAGTTCTCCATAAAGCGCATCAGCACGTTCCAGTAGAACAGCAGGCTGCCCGCCACGGCGAGATACAGCCCGCCGAAGGGCTTCTTCCAGTCATTGAGGCTCAGCCAGCAGCGGCCCATGGTGCTGAGCCACACCGAGCACAGGCACTCCAGGATGACGCGCACAAAGCCGCTCACCCCGGCCGCAGCACCCAGCGCGAACTGCACCCCGGCCGCAGCCAGGAAGCTCACCGCCCCCACGAAGGCCAGCACACCGGCCAGCGGCTGGCGGCTGCGAACGGCCTCAACTTTTTTACCGGCTTTCCGGCCCACCAGTACGGCGGCCAGCACCACGATGCCCAGCGCCAGGTAGCGCCACCACACCGAGCCCACCACGCACAGGCCGGTGGCAGCATCGGTGCCCAGGGCAAGGTCTGCTGCGCGCAGCACGCCCAGCAGGACCCCCAAAACAAAAACGAACAGTACAGAAGAATTCATCAGCGTTCCTCGATCGGCTTATATTTCTGGCGCACGCCCAGATACTTGTAGGCGGGACGGATGATGCGGTTGGCGAAGACGACCTCCTCCACGCGGTGGGCACACCAGCCCGGCACACGGGCAATGGCGAACAGCGGGGTGTAGATATCTTCCGAGATGCCCAGCATGTTATAGATCAGGCCGCTGAACAGGTCCACGTTGGCGCACACGGGCTTGGTGCTGCCCTTTTCCTCGGCAAAGATGCCGGGGGCCAGCCGCTCAATGCTGCACAGCATGTTGTATTCTTCCTCAAAGCCCTTCTCGTAGGCCAGGTGGCGGGCACGCTGCTTCAGGATCACCTCACGGGGATCGCTGATGGTGTAGACCGCGTGGCCCATGCCGTAGATCAGGCCGGAGCCGTCGCCCGCCTGCTTGCGCAGGATGCGGCGCAGATATTCGCGCACTTCGTCGTCGTCCTCGGGGTTCTCCACATGCTTGAGAATGTCTTTCAGCTGGCGGTTGACCATCAGGTTCGCGCCGCCGTGCTTGGGGCCCTTCAGCGCGCCGATGGCCGCTGCAATAGCGGAATAGGTGTCCGTGCCGGACGAAGACAGCACGCGGGTGGTGAAGGTGGAGCAGTTGCCGCCGCCGTGGTCCGCGTGGACCAGCAGGCACATATCCAGCAGCTTTGCTTCCTCGTGGGTGAACTTCTGATCCGGGCGGTAGGTGCTCAGAATGTGCTCTGCCGTGCTCTGGCCGGGCTTGGGCAGATGGAAGAACATGCTCTGCTTATCATAATAGCGGCGCTTCATCTGGTAAGCGTTCACCATCATGGTGGGCATGCTGGCGATCAGGTTGATGCTCTGGTTCAGGATGTTCTCCAGACTCAGGTCTTCCGCGTGCTCATCGTAGGAGTACAGGCCCAGCACACAGCGCTGCAGCTTGTTCATCACGTTGGGCGAAGGGGCGTTCATGGTGTCCATGAAGCCTTCCGGCAGGGCGCGGTGCTCGGCCAGAATATCGCAGAAATCGTCCAGCTGTTCCCGGGTGGGCAGGCTGCCGAACAGCAGCAGCCAGATCACTTCCTCAAAGACGAAACGGTCGTTGCGGTAGGCCTCGTCCACGATCTCGTCGATGGGCACGCCGCGGTAGATCAGCTTGCCGGGGATGGGGATGATGTGGCCCTCCTGATCCTTCTTGTAACCCACAACGTCGCAGACATTGGTCAGGCCTGCCAGCACGCCGGTGCCGTCCGGATTGCGCAGGCCGCGCTTGACGCCCAGCCGTTCGCTGGTCTCGGGGTCGATGTAGTTGTTCGCCATGTACTCCTCGCACAAGGTGCGCATGGTGTTGGGGTCCAGGGTCGCCACTTCTGAATGTGCAAAATTCATGGGGAGTTCTCCTTTCATCCTATGTTCTGATACTTTCCCTTCCACCCGCATTGGTGGACATAATTCTATCATAGCGCTTTTGTGCAGTAAATTCAAGCATCAACTGCGCCGCAGCCCGTTTTTCCGGGCAAAAACGTCATTTTATGCGTTCTTTTGCAAAAGAGGAAATGCTTTTTTCGCATCGTTTTGCATCCTGTTTCCGGTATTCTGATTTAAAAAACACGGTTGTCGGAGGGGGTTCGGCTATGAAAAAGTTTTTTCTGCTCTTGTGTGCGGCACTGCTGGTGCTGGGCAGTGCGCTGCCGCTGGTGAGCTATCGGCTCACCCGGGCCGTCCTTGCGCCGGAAATGCCTGCGGCATCGGAGGATGCCGTGCCCAGTGTACCGCCTGCCGCCAGCGGCGCGGCGGAAGCACCCTCCGCCGATTCTGAGACCTTCCGGTTCGAGGACAGCTCCACCGGGCAGGTGGTGGAGCTGTCCCGCCGGGACTATGTTCTTGGTGCCGTGGCCGCCGAGATGCCGGTGAGTTGGCCGGACGAAGCGCTCAAGGCGCAGGCCGTGGCTGCCCACACCTATGCCCTCTATTGCCGCGACCATTCCGCCGCCGAGAACGGTGCCTGGCTCACCGCCGACCCTGCCCGGCGGCAGGGCTGCCTGACCGAGCCGGTGCTGCGCAGCTACTGGGGCACCGCTTATGACGAAAACTATGCCAGGCTCTCGTCCCTTGTGGACGAAGTACTGGACGACCTCCTTACATATGAGAATGCCCCCGCCTGCACCAGCTACTTTGCCATCTCCAACGGCCGGACCGAGGCCAGCGAGAACGTCTGGGGCTCTGCCCTGCCCTACCTCGTCTCGGTGGACAGCAGCACCGACCTCGCCGCCGACAACTACGAATACACCGTCACCTTCTCGGCCGCACAGGTGCAGCAGGCACTGGCTGGGCTGGGGCTGACAGCCGACCTCGCCGCGCCGGAAAGCTGGTTCGGCCCGGCCGAGCTGACCGCCGCCGGGTATGCAAAAGCACTCCCGGTGTGCGGGCAGATTGTCTCCGGCACGGCGCTGCGGCGGGTGCTGGGCTTGCGCAGCACCTGTTTTACGGTGCAGTACCAGAGCGGGAATTTCAGCTTCACCACCCGGGGCTACGGCCACGGGGTCGGCCTGAGCCAATGGGGTGCAAAAGCGATGGCCGAACAGGGCGCAGGGTATGCGGATATTTTAGCGCATTACTACCCGGGGACACAACTGCTGCGGTAAATTTACAATTTAAAATGCTCTCCGCTCCGCTCTGAGCATATCAGCGGAAATTATATTTCTTTTTGAACTCCAGAAAAATCTGCGGATTTTTCTGGAGTTCTTTTTCACGGGATGGGGCCATAACAGGAAGCTTCATCTTATGAAATGTTCCACGAATCAAACGTTGTTTTCCGTACCGACCCTTTCTGTGAAAAAGTAAATCGGCAAAGCCCGCAGGCTTTGCCGATTTACAAATACAAATAATTTTTCCTCTGAATATGGCCAGAGTGAAACGGCGGCCATTTTAAATGGTTACGCTCAGATACGCACCATATCCGGCGTGATCTCCGCCAGAGAATGCGCACCGCACATCTGCATGGTGTCGGCCAGTTCCCCGGCCAGCTTATCAATGTAGCACTTCACGCCTTCTTCACCGCCGCCGTACACAGCCGTGACAAAGGGGCGGCAGATCAGCACGCCGTCTGCGCCCAGTGCCAGCGCCTTGAACACATCCACACCGGTGCGGATGCCGCCGTCCACCAGCACCTTCACGCCGGTGTCCTTGAGAGCCGCTGCGATCTCCGGCAGCACCTCGGCGGTGGCAGGGCACTGGTCCAGCACGCGGCCGCCGTGGTTGGACACCACGATGGCAGCAGCACCGGCTTCCTTTGCCTTCAGGGCCCCCTTGACGGTCATGACGCCCTTGACGATGAAGGGCCGCTCGGCCAGCTTGACGATCTCGGCCAATTCTTCCACGCTCTTGCTGCCGGCCGGCGGGGTCATGTTTTTCAGGAACGGCAGACCCGCTGCGTCCACATCCATGGCCACGGCAAAGCAGCCGCTGGCCTTGGCCTCGGCCATCTTCTCCTTGATGGTGTCGATGTTCCAGGGCTTGATGGTGGGTACGCCGCAGCCGTTCGCCGCGCCGATGGCCTTGGTGGCCATCTCCATCACGGTGGGGTTGGTGCCGTCACCGGTGAAGGCCGCGATACCGTTCTCGGCGCAGGCACGCACCAGCACATCATTATAGGTCATGTCGGTGTAGGCTTCCGAGTAGTGCAGGTTCACGGCACCCACCGGGCCCGCAAAGAAGGGGTAGGCAAACGTCTTGCCGAACAGCTCCACATGGGTGTCCGGGGTGCCGCCCTCGCACAGGGTGTCCATGTTCACGCGGATGTCGGCCCACTTATTATAATTGCGGATGGCCGTGTCACCCACGCCCTTGGCACCGGGGCCGGGGATCTGGTTTTTGCAGGCTACGCCGTTGCACACCGGGCAGGCCTTGCAGTATTTGCCGATGCACTCGCGGGCATTGGCCAGCACTTCCGAATAAGTCATGATAAAATATCCTCCTTTGTTCCTCTTTCTGCGGCGCAAAACGACCTGCCGCAACACTCTCTGCCCTCATCATAGCCCCGTTTTTTTCCTTCGTCAAGAGCTTTGGATATTTTCTGCGCCGGTTCGTTCCGGTCCTCCTGCGCAGGAGCGTCATTTTTCTCCAAATTGCAATTTTTTCGAAAAAATCCTTGACAAATATTCCTCTTTCAGGTATTATAGTAGGGCGCTGAGGCGCGGAACTGAATATGGAAAGATGGCTGAGTTGGTCTAAGGCGCACGACTGGAAATCGTGTAACGTGTCAAAAGCGTTCTGGGGTTCGAATCCCCATCTTTCCGCCAGAAGTCCGGAACTGAAAAGTTCCGGACTTTTTGTTTTTCCGCCGTTTTCCGCATTTGAAAAAAGTCCTTGACAAACGGGCTTCTTTCAGGTATTATAGTGTGGCGCCAAGGCGCAGAACTGAATATGGAAAGATGGCTGAGTTGGTCTAAGGCGCACGACTGGAAATCGTGTAACGTGTCAAAAGCGTTCTGGGGTTCGAATCCCCATCTTTCCGCCAGAAGTCCGGAACCGAAAGGTTTCGGACTTTTTGTTTTTCCGCCGTCTGCTTGACTTTTTGCTCCGCTTCCGCTATGCTGAACAAAATATCGTTTTACCGAAGGAGGATCATCATGGCTTCTTCCCGCAAGAAAAGGCGCGGCCTCTCCATTGCTGTCATCGTGGTGCTGTGCCTGCTTCTCATCGCCGTTGTGGCGGCGGCCGTCGGCTACAGTCTGGTCGCCCGCCGGGTCAAGGCCCTGCAGGCCGGGGCCAGCTTCACGCTGGATTACGAGATCACCCCCACCGCCGACTCCCCTGCCCTTTACGGCATCCTGCAGCAGGCCGGGGCCACCAACGGCACCGTCACCGGCCAGTATGAACCGAACGCTTTGCAGCTGAGCATCGCGGCAAAAAAGGCCGTGATCCCGGCCGACCCGCTCACCCGGGTATACGTCAGCAGCGACGAGACCCTTTATGATGTGGGCCAGCTGTACCGGAACGTCCGCACTTCCATCACGGATGCCTATCCGCTGGCCGGGCTGCTGATCCCGGATTGGTCGCTGGGCAGCTACATCTCCCAAAGCCAGCTGGCCAGCCTGCTGGGCGTTGGCACCGAGGCCACCAGCCTGCAGGACGTGACCGAATTCCAGCTGGATGCAAAGGGCCTGCAGCGGGTCCAGCCGGAAAGTGCAAGAGACGGCTACCTCTACTTCCAGCTGAACACCGGCAGCGCCGGTACCGATGCCCCGGTGCTGGTCGTCGGCTTCCAGAAGGACAAATTCTTTGACGACGCCATCCCGGTGGAGCTGCAGCTCACCATCCCGGCGCACGATGTCACCATCCGGCTTTCCGGCACCGTGAGCGCCCGGACCGTATCGCTCACCGCGCCTACCTCCCGCATGAAGGATGACGACATCCAGACGCTGGTGCAGATCCGCGAGACCATCCAGAGCGTTCTGCAGTTCGTGCAGAATGCATCTTAAACGCAAAAAGAGCAGACGCGATGCGTCTGCTCTTTTTTGCGTTTCTTATCAATTACCGGTCCAGGATGCGCCCGTCGGTGGAGAAGGTCACCACGTTCCAGGGGATGAACTTGCCGCTGTTCTTCAGGGCCGTGACGGCGGCATGCTCCAGACCGCCGCAGCAGGGCACCTCCATGCGCAGCACAGTCACACTCTTGATGTTATTATTACGGATGATCTCGGTCAGCTTTTCGCTGTAGTCCACGGCGTCCAGCTTCGGGCAGCCGATGAGGGTGACATGGCCCTTCATGAACTCCTCGTGGATGTTCGCATAGGCATAGGCGGTGCAGTCGGCGGCGATGAGCAGCTTGGCACCGTCAAAATAGGGCGCGTTCACCGGCACCAGCTTGATCTGGCAGGGCCACTGCGCCAGCTGGGACTGCAGCGGTGCAGCGGCAGCGGGTGCGGCTGCCTGCTCCCGGTGGAACTGGCGCATGGCGCTGCCCGGGCAGCCGTGGAAGGCCGGGGCGGCAGGCTTTTCGGCGGCAGCCGCTGCCTTTTTCTGCTTGTTCTCCAGCACGGCCTGCTCGTCGTAGGCGGCGGCTTCGCGCTCGGTGAAGGTGATGGCACCGGTGGGGCAGCCGGGCAGGCAGTCGCCAAAGCCGTCGCAGTAGTCGTCCCGCATGAGCTTTGCCTTGCCGTTCACAAGGCCGATGGCACCCTCATGGCAGGCGGTGACGCAGGCCCCGCAGCCGTTGCATTTTTCTTCGTCTATATGAATGATTTTGCGGATCATGGGAAAGTCCTCCTTGCTTTGATGAACTGAGTATACTATAATCAGGCCAAAGCTTCAGTTGCCATAACCACGAAACGAGGATTTTTTCATGAAACTTGTTCCTTCGCCTTTGTTCCAGGGCCTTTCGCCGGCTGATCTGGATGCCCTTGCCGCCGCCGGGCTGCTCCGGCAGAAAACATTTGCAAAGCACACCGTCATTTTCCGCGCCGGGAGCCGGGTGCAGGAGATCGGCGTGGTGGTGCAGGGCACCGTCCACATCGAGAACCTCGATCTCTGGGGCACCAAAAGCATCCTGAGCAGCATTTCCGCCGGGCAGGCCTTCGCCGAGACCTATGCCTTCTGCGGCGACGCACTGATGGTGGATGCCGTTGCCGCCGAGGACTGCACCGTGCTGCTGCTGAGCACCCGTGTCCTTTCCGACGCCAGAGTGTCCCCCGCTGTGCGGGATACTCTGCTGCGCAACCTGCTGGCCGTTTCCATGCGCAAGAGCCTGAGCCTTTCCCAGCGCATCTTCTGCACCACACCCAAAACGGTACGCGGCCGCCTGCTGACCTACTTTTCCGCGCAGGCGGCAAAGGCGGGCGGGCTGGAGTTCGACGTGCCCTTCAACCGCCAGCAGATGGCCGATTACCTCAACCTGGACCGCAGCGCCCTCTCCAAAGAGCTGTGCAAAATGCGGGACGAAGGCCTGCTGGAATTTGAAAAGAACCATTTCCGGCTGAACGAGCTGCCGGAATGACCCCGGCCCAAATGCATAAAAATGCCCGCCGCATTTTTCGAAACACGGCGGGCATTGCTTTTCTCGGTCAGGCTCAGACCGTTTCCTTCACGGCCTTCTTGCGGGGTGCGCACTTGCGCTTGGGCTTCTCTGCTGCAGGCTTTTCCTCTGCGGGTGCCTCGGCCTTTGCGGCGGGAGCGGCTTCGGCCGTTTCTGCCTTGGCCGCCGCCTTTGTGGTCTTTTTAGCCGCCGCCTTGCGGGCAGGCTTTGCGGGCTTTTCCACCGGAGTTGCTTCGGTCTTCACAGTTTCCTCTGCCTTCGGTTCTTCCGCCTTGGCGGCTGCCTTCTTGGTGGTGCGGGGCTTGCGGGCGGCAGGCTTCTTGGCCGGGGCCTTTTCCTCGGCGGGGGCAGCTTCCGCAGCTTCCACGGCAGGCTCCTCAGCCTTCTTGGCGGCGGCACGCTTTGCGCGCTCCTTCACCTCATTGATGGTCCACAGCTGGTCCTCTGCGCCGGGCACTTCCTGCCAGATCTGCAGCACGGTGCCCACAGCGGCCCCCATGCCCACAGTGTCCACACACTTGCCGCCGGCCCAGGACGAGCGCAGGCGCACGGTGCCTTCTGGGGTGGGCTGGACGCTCCACATCTGGGAGGTGCCGCCCACATCCTCCCACAGATGCAGCCAGGTGCCGTTGGCGGTGCCGGTCATGGTCAGGTCCAGCAGCTTGCCGGAAGCGCGGTTGCGGATGCGGTAGACGCCGTCACCCACGCGGACGAAACTCCACTCCTGCTCGGGCTTGTGCTCATACTTGCCCAGACGAACGGTGCCGCCTTCCTTCGCGCCCTCCACAGCCTGGATGACGTTGCCGGTGTGCGCGGCGATGGTGTAAAAGTGATCGGCTTCGATCACGGTCTGTGCGACAGTTTTCATCATTTTTTCCTCCCTATGGTTCATGGCCGGCCCTGCTCTGCCTGCGGCGGCCGCCCGTATTGTCCGGTGCCTGCACCAGCGTGCAGGCCTCTTTGTTCTCCTCATGGTAAATGATACCACATATCGTGATTTTTCACAAGCAATTCGACCATCCTTTAGCAAAACTGACAAAAAGCTCTGCCCTTTCGGGTGGTTTTTCTCCCGCTCGACCGGCCCAAAGCGTGCATTTTTCTGTTTCCGGGGCTCTCGACTTTTCGCCGCAGCTGCGTTATACTATGTGCCGGTGCTCCGTGCACCCGCCAGAATCATCCGCCGCCCTTTGTCACACAGGGCGGTTTTCGCATCCTATAAAAAGAAGGAGGTCCTTTCATGACATCCGATGAACTCAACATCCGGCAATATAAAAAGATGACCGAGACGCCCATCCCCAAGCTGATCTTAGGGCTGGCGGCTCCCACCATTTTAAGTATGCTCATCACCAGCATCTACAACCTGGCCGACACCTTCTTTGTGGGCCAGATCTCCACCAGCGCATCCGGCGCGGTGGGCGTGGTCTCCAGCCTGATGGCCATCATTCAGGCGCTGGGCTTCACGCTGGGCCACGGCTCCGGCACCATCATCAGCCGCAGCCTGGGCAGCCGCAACACCGAGGCCGCCACCCGTTTTGCTTCCACCAGCTTTTTTACGGCACTGGCCGTCGGCGTGGTGCTGGCCGTCATCGGCCTTGCGACCCTGCCCGGCTTCATGATGCTGCTGGGCAGCACGGCCACCATCCTGCCCCACGCCTGCGCCTATGCACGGCCCATCCTTATCGCGGCCCCGCTGATGATCTCCAGCCTTGTGATGAACAACATCCTGCGCTATGAGGGCAAGGCCAGCTTTGCCATGATCGGCCTGGTCACCGGCGGCGTGCTGAACATCGTGCTGGACCCCGTCTTTATGTTCGGCTTCGGCCTCGGCACGGCCGGTGCGGGCATCGCCACCGCCCTCAGCCAGACCATCAGCTTTGGCATCCTGCTGTCCATGTTCCTGCGGGGCAAAACGGTCAGCCAGTTCCGCATCACCGCCGTCACCCGTGAAGCCCGGGAGTTCGGCATAATTTTGATCGGCGGTGCGCCCAGCTTCGGCCGCCAGGGCCTGCAGAGCATCGGCGGCATGCTGCTGAACATCGCCGCCCGCGATTACGGTGACGCAGCTGTGGCCGGCATGAGCATCGTCTCCCGCATCTTCATGTTCATCATCTCGGTGGCCATCGGTGTCGGGCAGGGCCTGCAGCCCGTAGCATCCTTCAACTATGGTGCCCGCAAATTCCGCCGGGTGCGGCAGGCGGCCATCTTTACGGTAGGTGCGGCCTTCTGTATGCTGGTGGTGCTGGTGGGCCTATGCTGGCTGAACGGTGATGTCCTCATCCGGCTGTTCCGCGACGACCCGGAGGTGACGGCCATCGCCCTGCCCGCATTCCATTACCAGTGTCTGGCCGTGCTGCTGCAGCCGGTCATCGTTGTGGCGAACATGACCTTCCAGAGCGTGGGCAAGGCCGGGCGCGCCACCTTCCTGGCCTGCTGCCGCCAGGGCGTGTTCTTCATCCCGCTCATTCTCCTGCTGCCCCGCACCCACGGCCTTGTGGGCGTGGAGATCTGCCAGCCCATTGCCGATGTGCTCACCTTCCTCGTCTCGGTGCCCTTCCTGCTGGCATTCCTGAACCAGCTGGGCCGGATGGACGACGCTGAGCACGCTAAAACGGCGTCCTGAACGCTTGTCACCAAACTGTAATCAACAGCCGCGTTTTCCTGCAATGGAAAGCGCGGCTGTTTCGTATTATAATTGAATCGGGAATTTCTCCCATTTACAAGAATGCTTTTCGGTTCCTCTGCATTGACAAGGAGTGATCGTATGAAACGCTTTTCTTCCCGGATGAACCGCATCGGCTGTGCCGCCGTGTGCGTCTCGCTCAGTCTCGCGCTGGGCTGCGGGTGCGCCGTGCTGCCGCCCGCTTCCAGCAAACCGGCATCGTCGGCCTCGGTCCCCACCGACTCAAGCGGCAAACCACTGTACGACGCTTCCCGGCTGGACGACGGCCAGCTGCGGGCGCTCTACGGCTACGACCGTGCCGGCAGCAGCACCGCCATCCTCTGCGGCAGCAAGGTGCTGTATCAGTCTGCCCGCAGTGAAAATGTGACCCTTCTGCAGGATGTCGTCACCGGCGAGACGAACTACTGGTTCCGCAGCTGGTCAGACCCCACCGGCCGGGGCGGACGCCGCAGCGCCCTCTATGATAAGGACGGCACTGAAGTGCTGGCCTTTGACGGCGAACAGAGTGCCACCCTGCAGAACGGCCTGCTGGTGCTGCAGGAAAGCCGGCTGGTCAACGGCGAATATCAGGACGGCTACAGCGGCTATGGCACCTGTCAGGTCATCGACCCGGCCACCGGCGAAAGCCTGCCCGTACCGAAGGGCGCATACGCCTGCGTCGTGTGCGGTGACCGCCTCGTCTATACCTGCTACGCCCGCCCGGCCGACCTTGCCGACGACGAATGGGACGATGACACCTCCCTGCACAGCTGGGTCATCGTTCTGACGAAAGACGGCACGCAGGTGTATGGAGCCGACACCTCCACCGCTTACCGCATTTCCTATTCGCCCGATGAGCTGACCGACTGGGTGGAACTGGATACCTACCACGCCGACGGTGCACCGGTGGACCAGATGCTTTATAATCCCACCACCGGTGAAAGTTTTACGGGCTACACCCAGACCTGCGGCAACGGCACGGCGTGCTTTGTCACCGACGATGGCCGGTACGAGCTGCGGGACATGACCACCGAGGACCGCGGGGTCATAAGCCCCTTTGAGGACATGCCCAGCCATTATTTCCCGGGTTCTGTGGTCACCTGGCGCACCACCGGCGATTACGGCTATGACCTGCACGATCTTGAGACCGGCGATGTAACGCCGCTGTACGCCTGCAGTGTCACGGACAACACCATCGCCCTCTATGCCAAAAACGGCAGCCTGCGGGTCTATGACACCGACACCGGCAAGGTCATCACAGATACCACCGTGGAGCCGGTGGAGAACCAGCAGAGCGTGATGATGGACAGCGCGGGCAACGGCTATGTCTGGCTGGAGCTGCGGAACAACGACAACTACGAGACCACCGCCACCCGCGTCTACGGCCCCGAGGGCCTTGTCTCCGACCTGACCCATCTGCAGAGCAAATACTACGCCCTGAACTACCTCACCGCCACCCCGGAGGGCCGTCCGCTGTATTGCGGCGTTTCCGACACCCTCAGCAACAGCGGCTCGCTGTGCGACGTGCTGGACGAAAACGGCAACGTGGTACTCAGCGGCCTCGGCAGCTGCTACAGCTATTACGCCAACAGCCTGAACCACCTGCCCGACCATGTGTTCGTGGCGCAGCGCGGCTTCTACTACGGCTGGATGGACACCGACGGCAATTGGCTTTTCTGCCAGAGCATCTTTTCTTCCATCAATTCCGATGACGAACTGGGTTATTGAGCCCAACTTGGGAGGGACTTCTTATGAAAAACGCAAAAATCACCCGCCGCAGCTTTCTGCTGGGCCTTGCCGCCTGCTCGGCGGCGGGCGTTCTTACCGCCTGCAAGGGTTCGGATGCACCCGCCAGCAGTGCTTCTGCCGCACCGGAAGCGCCCGCTTCCTCGGTGAGCGAAGTGCCGCCCGTCAGCCTGTTTGCCGTGGAGGACTTCCCCAAGCTGGACGGCAGCACGGCCTGCATCCCGCTGATGGCTCAGATGATGGCCGACACGACCGGCATCGACCTGGAAGCCGCCCAGAGCGCTATTTCGGTCTCCACCACCGCCTATGCGTGGGAGAGCTTCGGCCTGTACCCGGATGAGGATTACACCGCCAGGATGCTGGTGGTATACGAAGCGCCGGATTACGTGAAGGATGAGCTGAAAGAAGCCGACGCTCAGCTGGAGCAGAAGCCCATCGGCCGGGACGCGCTGGTGTTCATCGTTAATGAAGAAAACCCGGTCAAGAGCCTGACCCGGCAGCAGCTGAAGGACATCTACGCCGGTAAGATCACCAACTGGAAGGAGGTCGGCGGCGATGATCTCGACATCGTGGCCTTCCAGCGCAGCGAGGACTCTGGCAGCCAGACTCTGTTCAAAAAGCTGCTCATTCAGGGCGGCGAGCTGATGGACCCGCCCACCGAACTGGCTCCCACCGCCATGGGCGAACTGGTGGACAGCATTGCCGCCTACAACAACAGCGCCAATGCCATCGGCTTTTCGGTGTATTACTACATCGACCAGATGTACTCCCGGCCCGGCCTGCGGCTGCTGGCCGTGGATGGAGTCGAGCCTTCCAACGACACCATCGCCAGCGAGAAATACCCGCTGTGCAACGAATTCTACGCTGTTCTCCACGCAGACGCCGCCGCCGACAGCCCGGAGCGCCAGCTCTATGACTGGCTGGACACCGACGCCGGGCAGAACTGCATCCAGAAGTCCGGCTATGTAGCGGTGGGCCCGCAAACCACGGAAAGCACTGCAAACTGACCCGCAGCGGCATATTTTCACCGAAAGGCTTCCCTCCCCGCCGAGGGAAGCCTTTTTTGCTGTCTCGCCGTCGATTGACACCGTTCTGCATTTCTGCTACAATAAAGTCAGCTAGCCGTCGAACATTTTGCAGCAGATTGCCGAAAAGGAGAACACGTTATGGACCATCCTTCTTCTCATGTGGAAAGCCGCTGGCGCACCAAACTGCGCAACCGCATCATTCAGGCGTCCAGCCTGCTGGAGATCCTGCTCTCGGGCCTTGTGCTCGTCGGCCTGCTGCTCAGTGCCGTGCCGCTCATCAAGTGGATGCCGGGCCTGTTGATCGACGGCAACGAGGTGGAGATCCGCAGCTTTCTGGAGCGCAGTCTCGACATCGTCATTGGCATCGAGTTCATCAAGATGCTGGCCAAGCACAGCCCCGGCAGCAGCCTGGAAGTGCTGCTGTACGCCATCGCCCGGCATCTGGTGGTGGGGCATGACTCCGCGCTGGAAAATCTGCTCAGCGTGGGGGCCATCGCGCTGATCTTCATCGTGCGCAAGTTCTTCTTTGTTCCGGCCTTTGGTGCCCACCTGCCGGATGGCCACCCGGCCCCGGACCTTTCCCCCAGCCAGAGCGGCATCCCGGCGGAGGAGTTCCTCACCCGGCTGAAAAAGCGCGCCGAAAACGAGGTGGCCGAAGCCATTCCTTCCGAAGAAGAAGACTTTGACGAGTACGATTTTGAACAGGCTGAGCCGGAACTGGAATAACACAAACAAAACCACCCCGCAGCGCTGCCGGAGACCCGGTACGCTGCGGGGTGGTTGCATTTACAGATTTATTTTTTATTGTGCTTACCGAAGCGATACTCCTTGCCCTCACGGATGCGCTGGATGTTGGCACGATGCATGTAGATCACCATGCCGGACATGAAGCCCGAACCGATGGCGCACACCAGCATATCACCGGCGGCATAGCCCCGGATGACACCATAGAGGATGGTCAGCAGCGGGTAAAGCGCAGCCATGGCCACGCTGCCCAGCGACACCATGCCGGTGGGGATCAGGCACACGAGGAAGATGATGGCCAGAAACGGCAGCAGCACCGGCTGGATGGCCAGAATGGCACCGCCTGCCACCAGCACGCCCTTGCCGCCCTTGAAGCCGAAGTACAGCGGGTACAGATGGCCCAGCACTGCGAAAATTGCGGCCAGATACACGCCCAGATACGGCGAAACACCGGCGTCGGCGGGCAGCAGGTGGAACATCCACCGGCCGATGCACACAGCGGCAACGCCCTTGAGCACATCCACCGCCGCCGTCATGGCAGCAGCCTTTTTGCCGAAGGTGCGCAGCATGTTGGTCATACCGGCGGCACCGCTGCCGTGCTTGCGCACGTCATCGTGGTATACGAACTTGCTGATGAGGATGCCGGCGTCCACACTGCCCAGCAGATAGGCCTGCAGGATGGTGGCTGCGGCGATGAGGATCGTTTTCATCATAAAGCCAGATGCCTCCTTTGCGGGCGCTTACACGTCCTTTGCGCCCACTTCGCCGGAGCCGCGCTCGCGCACGACCAGACGGATGGGGGTGTGTTCCAGGCCAAAGTTCTCGCGGATCTGGTTGATGATATACCGCTGATAGCTGAAGTGGAACAGCTGCTTCGAGTTGACGAAGGCCACGAACGTCGGCGGGCGGGTGGATGCCTGGGTCAGGTAGAAGATCTTCAGGCGGCGGCCCTTGTCGCTGGGCGGCTGCATGCGGGCCGTGGCGCGGGCCAGCATCTCGTTCAGCACACCGGTGGGCACGCGGGCACCGTTCTGGCTGTCCACGTCGCGGATGAGCTGCATCAGCTTGTTCACGTTGTAACCGGTCTGGGCCGAGATGAAGATGATGGGCGCATAGCCCATAAAGCTGAAGCACTCGGCATAGCCGCGGCGCTGCAGCTCCATGGTGTTGGTCTCCTTGCCTTCCACGGCGTCCCACTTGTTCACGACGATGATGCAGGCCTTGCCCTGCTCGTGGGCGTAGCCGGCCACCTTGCTGTCCTGCTCGGTGAAGCCAACGGTGGCATCCACAAGGATCAGTGCCACGCGGCTGCGCTCCACAGCGGCCAGGGCGCGCACCACCATATAGCGCTCCAGGCCGTCGGTGATGTTGCTGCGCTTGCGCAGACCGGCGGTGTCGGTGAAGATGAACTTGCCGTAGGCGTTGTCCACCGGGGTGTCAATGGCGTCACGGGTGGTGCCCGCCTCGTTGGCCACGATCATGCGGTTCTCGCCCAGAATGCGGTTGGTCAGGCTGGACTTGCCCACGTTGGGGCGGCCGATGATGGCAACGGGGATGCGGTCTTCCTCCACCACGGTCTCGCTGAAATCGAGGTGGGCACACACAGCATCCAGCAGATCACCGGTGCCGTGGCCGTGCACGGACGAAATGGGCATCACCTCATCAAAGCCGAGGTTGTAGAACTCGTACATCTCCATGGGGGCATCGCCCACCTTGTCGCACTTGTTCACGGCCAGGATGATGGGCTTGTGGCTGCGGCGCAGCATGTGGGCTACGTCCTCGTCCGCTGCGGTCAGGCCGTCGCGCACGTCCACCACCATGATGATGCAGTCGGCGGTATCAATGGCGATCTGGGCCTGCTCGCGCATATGAGCCAGAATGCCCTCGGTGGCCTTCGGCTCGATGCCGCCGGTGTCCACCAGCAGGAAGTCGTGGCCGTTCCACTCGCAGTTGGCAAAAATGCGGTCACGGGTAATGCCCGGGGTGTCCTCGACGATGGCAAGGCGCTGACCGCACAGTTTATTGAACAGGGTGGACTTGCCCACATTGGGGCGGCCCACCACCGCTACGATCGGTTTGCTCATAGGGGTTCCTCCTTTCATCTCTTTCTTCTGGCGATATGCAGGCCGCTGCGCAGCAGGGCGCGGGCTTCGTCGCCGCCGGAAGTCGGCAGCACTTCCACCTTCACGCCCAAGCGCTGGGCCAGCTGATCGGTGGTGATATCGTCCAGAAAGGTATCCTTTTCTTCACGCAGCATCACGGCAGGCACGCCCAACGTGCCGCTGGTCAGTTTGCCCTCGCACTGGGCAATGATGTCGGTGGCGGTCACAAGGCCTGCCACACCCACATTGCCGCCGAAGAACTTGTTTTTGATGGTGTGCACCGTCACCTCGATCATGGGGTACTGGCGGTGCAGCTCGGCCATCATCTCGTTGATGAGCGGTGACGCCATCTCGCCGGTGACCACGTCTAGCTTTTTGGAGCCGAAGATGCGGTGCGGTTTTTCCAGCTCGTCCAGGAATTCCTTGGCGTACAGGCGCATCATGCCCACACCGTTTTCCAGCTGGTCAAAGTCTTCATAGAACTCCTCCGGCGGGATGGGCCGCCCGGCCTTGAGGTACCATTCATCGCTGGGATAAATGATCCGCTTGCCGTGGCGGCGCTTGCACTCGTCGCCGAATTCTTCCATGATGTCGATGACTTCGGCGCTGGTGGCGGCGTCGTAGGGCGTCTGCGGGAACAGATTTTTGCGGTAATCCGTCACGCCGCAGGGCACCGCCGCGATGCTCTGCACCATAGGGGTCAGCTCCAGCAGATCGCTCAGGGTGCGGCGCAGCTCGTCGCCATCGTTGATGCCGCGGCACAGCACCAGCTGGCAGTTGACGGCAATGCCGCCCTCCACCAGCCGCGGCAGGTACTTGAGCACCTCGCCGCCGCGCTTGTTGGCCAGCATCCGCACACGCAGCTGAGGGTTCGTGGTGTGCACCGAAATGTTAATGGGCGAGATGTGCATCTTGATGATGCGGTCGATCTCGTGGTCCTGCATGTTCGTCATGGTGATATAGTTGCCGAACAGGAAGGAGAGACGCTCGTCGTCGTCCTTGAAGTAAAGGCTCTCGCGCATACCCGGGGGCAGCTGGTCAATGAAGCAGAACATGCAGTGGTTGGAGCAGGAGTGCTTCTGGTCGCCCAGATAGGTCTGGAAGTCGCAGCCGAAGGGGCCGCGCTCTGCACGCTGCACGTCCCACTCGCGGATGCCGTCCGCCACCCTTGCTTTCAGGTGGAAGCTTTTGCTGTCGGTATAAAAATCGTAGTCCAGGCTGTCGTTCAGCTCGTTTTCGTCCACGCTCAGCAGCTCGTCACCCGGGCCAAGGCCCAGCGCTTCCGCTTCGCTGCCGGGGTCCACCCGCGCGATCTTCATTGCCACAGCATCCACCTCCTTTTCCTTTTATAAAAAGGTATTTTCACGTACAAAAAGCTCTCCGCACCGGGAGAGCGACCGCCCGAAAGCGGCTGAGAGGGCTTCTGATTTGGATTTTCTCTGTTACAGAACAAGAAGGGGAAGGCGTGCGCCCTCCCCTTCTGTACATAACACCATTATGCCACCAATTCCGCGCAAATTAGGCCTTCTTGATGACTTCCTCGCCCTTGTAGTAACCGCAGTTGCCACATGCCTGGTGGGGGAGCTTCAGAGAGCCACAGTTGCTGCACTTGACCAGTGCGGGGGCCTCCAGCTTCCAAACATTGCTGCGACGCTTGTCGCGGCGGGCCTTGGAAAGATGTCTCTTAGGTACTGCCATATTTTTGCACCTCCTTGATGGGTTTATCAGTTCAGCAGTGATTTAAGGATCGCGAGCCTTGTGTCTACGGTAGCTTCGGTCTGCTCTGTCGGCTGACAGGTACATTCCGCTTTTTTCTTGCCGCACACGGGGCAGAGCCCGGCGCAGTCGGCACTGCAAAGCAGCACCGTGGGAATCTGGAACATGAACTCCTGGTTGAGCCATTCATCCACATCCAGATGGCCTTTTTCGTCCAGCGGAAGATCGAAATCCGGGTCATCCAGATCCCGCTCCTTGACCGTCCACTCCGTATCGACTACCTCATCCCGAACGACCGGGTCGAGGCAGCGGGCGCACTCTCCGTGCACCGATGCGTTTGCCCGCAGTGTCATCCGGATCTCGTCGCCGTCCGTCTCCGCGTCAAACACGGCCGTGACAGGCTGGGGGATCCTTGCCCCGGCATAATCATGTGCAGATAAATCACACTGAAACTCTGCATGATAAGGTTGTCTGCCGGTGGCGATAAACTTTCTCAGGTCAAATTGCATAGTACACCTCTGAAAGGCTGCTTTGTTAGTATATCTCCAACGCAGCCCTTTGTCAACACCAAAACAGGCAGAAAACCGAAAAAATTTAAATTTCCCGGTCCTCTGCCTGTTCAAAATGGTTCAGATCCCGAAATTCGCGTCGATTACAGGTACTTCTTCACGTCGTGGGGCAGAGCAGCCTCGTCTGCGCTGACGGTGACGGTGACCTTGACGGAGTCGCCTGCGATGGCGGCCATCTCGTCCAGCACAACGCCCAGACGGCTGATGTCGTGATCCAGCACCTTCAGGATGCCGTCGATGTACAGATCGGTGATATCGTAGTTGCTTGCCATCAGGCCCGCAACGAAGCCATACAGCATTTCGCCGCCGGCGATCTTATACTCGTCCAGGTCGATCAGACGTGCAGCAGGAGCGATGTCGTAGGTGAGCTTCATGCCCTTTTCCACGACGACCACGTTGCCCTTGGAGGTCTTGACCGCGTCATTGATCTGGTCGATCATCGCCTTGGTCTTGCCGGAGCCCTTGGTACCAACAATCAGTTTAATCATAGTTCAGTCCTCCTGTATTTTCCACGCCTTGCGGCGGGAGATCATTTTTTATAACGTCCTGTTTTTACTTCAGCTTTGCCTCCAGCTCTGCGGTCAGGCCCTCGTAGCCGGGCTTGCCCAGCAGTGCAAACATGTTCTTCTTGTAGCTCTCAACACCCGGCTGGTTGAAGGGGTTGACGCTCAGCAGGTAGCCGCTGCAGGCACATGCACGCCAGAAGAAGTAGATCAGGTAGCCCACATTGTAAGCGGACAGGTCGTCCACCTCGATCAGCACCTCGGGCACGCCGCCATCGGTGTGGGCGAGGATGGTGCCCTCCATGGCCTTGCGGTTGACCACGCTCATGTTCTGGTTTGCCAGGAAGTTCAGGCCGTCGAAGTTGCCCTCCAGCGGGTCAATAAACAGATCCTGTGCCGGCTTCTTGACATCCACGATGGTCTCGAACATGATGCGGGAGCCTTCCTGGATGAACTGGCCCATGGAGTGCAGGTCGGTGGAGAAGATGCAGCTTGCGGGGAACAGGCCCTTGTTGTCCTTGCCCTCGCTCTCGCCGAACAGCTGCTTGTACCACTCGTTCATCAGGGTAAAGTCCGGCTCGTAGCATTCCAGAATTTCAACAGCCTTACCCTTGCGGTACAGGATGTTGCGGATGGCAGCATACTTGTAAGCGTCGTTGTCGGGGCTCAACACGGAGAAACGCTCCATGGCGTCGGCTGCGCCCTTCATCAGCTCGTCGATGTCAATGCCGGCGGCGGCGATGGGCAGCAGGCCCACAGCGCTCAGCACGGAGTAGCGGCCGCCCACGTCATCGGGGACCACGAAGGTGGGCCAGCCCTGTGCGTCGGCCAGCTGCTTCAGGGTGCCCTTGGCACGGTCGGTGGTGGCGTAGATGCGCTTGTTGGCTTCTTCCACGCCCATTTCCTTTTCCAGCAGCTCGCGCAGCACGCGGAAAGCCAAGCTGGTCTCGGTGGTGGTGCCGGACTTGGAAATGACGTTGATGGAGAAGCGCTTGCCCTTGCACAGGCTGATGATGTTGTTCAGGTAGGTGGGGCTGATGCTGTTGCCGCAGAAGTAGATCTTCAGGCCGTCCTCGATCTCGTTGTGGTACATGCCCTTGACGGCCTCCACCACAGCGCGGGCACCCAGGTAGCTGCCGCCGATGCCGGCGACCACCAGAACGTCGGAATCCTCACGGATCTTGGCAGCGGCTGCCTTGATGCGGGCGAATTCTTCCTTATCATAGTCGCGGGGCAGGTACATCCAGCCCAGGAAGTCGTTGCCCGGGCCGGACTTTGCTTCCAGCTGTTTGTGGGCAGCTTCCACCTGCGGGTAGATGGCTGCATATTCCTCTCCGCTGATAAAACCGGAGAGGTGCTTCGTGTTCAGTGCAACACTCATTTTATTATAACCTCCAAAACGATTTTCGGGACCTTTGCCCCGCGAGGAAATATCTTGGTATAAGTGTACCGTTCCCTCCGGGTAAAGTCAAGGTCAAAATCCTTGGATTTCATACAATTTTAATAGTGTTTTTTTGTTTCTTCATCCAGAATTGTTCACACAGCCAGTTCCGTTCGGCGGTCCATTTTTTACTTTTAGACGGTAAAGCGTTCTTTCAACCACTCTGCCCGGTCAAAGTGCCCCACAGCAGGCCCAGCGCCGTGCCAAAATCCATCTCCGGCGCATCGGCCGCCGCGCAGATGTCGTACTCGCCCAGCACACTCTCCCCGGCCAGGATGCGCACCATGCCCACGGCCTGGCCCTGCTGCACCGGTGCATCCAGCTCGTCGGGCAGGGTGAGCTGCGCGGTGAGCTCGGCCGCGCTCTCCTTCGGCATCAGGATGCTTTCCGGCAGGGCGGAATATTCCAGTGGCACGCTTTCCTCGGCGCTGCCCTTTACCTTTATAAGGAGAGGCCGGTCTTCCATGGCGGGCAGCGGGGCCGCGCGCCATGCCGCAAAGCCATAGTCCAGCAGGGTGGTAGCCGCTTCGAACCGGTCTTTGCTGGAGGGTGCCCCCAGCACCACGGCGATCAGGTTCAGCCCGTCGCGGGTGGCGCTGGCGCTGATGCACACCCCAGCCCCGCCGGTGGTGCCGGTCTTCAGACCGGTGATGCCGTTATACCGCCGCAGCAGCTTGTTGGTGTTCACCAGCTGGGTGGCCCCGCCCCGCAGGGTGTCGGTCCAGATGCCGGTATAGTGCAGCACCTCCGGGCAGGTGGTCAAAATCTGGCGGCTCATGATGGCCACATCCCGGGCCGTGGAAAGGTGGCCTTCGGTGTCCAGCCCGCAGGCGTTGTGGAAGGTGGTGTTCGTCATGCCCAGCTCGGCGGCGCGGTCGTTCATCATCTGGACAAAGCCCTGTTCGCTGCCGCCCACCAGCTCCGCCACCGCCACAGCGGCGTCGTTGGCCGAGGACACGCAGATGGCCTTGATCATCTCATCCAGCGTGAACTGCTCGCCGGGTTCCAGCCAAATCTGGCTGCCGCCCATGTGGTAGGCGTGCTCGCTCACGGGCACAAGGGTGTCCAGCGTCAGCCGCCCGTCGTGGATGGCCTCAAAGGTCAGCAGTAGGGTCATCACCTTGGTGATGGAGGCAATGGGCATCTGCTGGTCGGCATTTTTTTCATATAAAACGGTGCCGGTGTCCTGGTCGATCAGGCAGACCGCGCGGCAGTTGAGGGACAGCTCCGGCTGTTCTGGTACAGGCGGCCGCTCGGTCTGCACTGCCGCCGTCTGCACAGCCGGCGGGACTGTGCTTTCCCGCAGCCCGTGTTCCTGTGCCGTGCCAAAGGCCAGCACAAACAGCCAGAAGCAGATCGTCCCTGCACACAAAAGTGCCAGATCTTTCCGTTCCATTTCTGTCCCTCCCCCGCGCGAAGTCTCTTGCTGCTACTGTATGCAGTGGTCCCTTCAGACATGCCGTTCGTCAATTTTGCCGTACTATTTTTTATATTACGTTTGTTTTCTGTTAACTTTGGTACCTGTTCCTTGACTTTTCACGGCAAAAGTTGTAGATTTGAACTGTTCCCGGAAGGGAGCAAACCCAGTTTCATACAATCATACAATCACAAGGAGGGTCTCATTATGAATCTTTCCCGCCGTAACTTTATGAAGATCGCCGGTCTGTCCGCTGCTGCTGTTGCAGGCGCTGCCCTGTTCACCGGCTGCTCCGGTCAGCTCATGCTGCCCGTCCAGTTCTCTGCTGCCGTGATCGGTGAAGATGCCAAGAAGGCTTTGGACACCAAACAGTTCTCTGTCGTGGCCGGCCTGAGTCAGGACGCCCAGAAGAGCGCCATCAACGCTTATGTGAGATCTCAGTTCCCCCAGTCTATGTACGAGGTCGATACCATTGAGCGCAAGACCAGCACGTTGGACGGCAAGGAGACCGATTATCTGTTCGTCACCCTGAAAAATAGCTAACGGCTTGTCATTCCTTCATGCAGCTTTGGGACGCGGGATTTTTCCGCGTCCCTTTTTGTTTTGGACAACCCTGCAAAAGACCGGCATCCCCGTGTAAAAACAGTCTTGCGCCTCGGCGGGCTTCTGTTATATAATAAGAGGAAATGCAAAACACCCCTCGTTTTTATCGAAAGGATCGTTCTCCATGCGAGTTTGTTTTTATACCCTTGGCTGCAAGGTCAATCTGAACGAGACCGGCGCGCTGGAGCAGCTGTTCCGTGCCAATGGCTTTGCCGTGGCACAGGAAGGTGAACCTGCCGATGTGTTCATCGTGAACAGCTGCACCGTCACCAACTTTGGCGACCAGAAAAGCCGCAAGTGGCTGCGCCGCAAAAAGCGCGAGAACCCCGGTGCCGTCACGGTGCTCACCGGCTGCTACCCGCAGGCCTTCCCGGAGGAAGCCGCCCAGTTCACCGAGGCCGACCTCGTGTGCGGCAACGGCGACCGCAAGGCCATTCTGGACAATGTACAAAAACTCCTGGACGGTCACGAGCGCATCGTTGCCATCACCCCCCACCAGCGCGGCGAAAAGTTTGAAGAACTGCCCGTGGAGCGGTTCGAGACCCACACCCGCGCTTTCATCAAGGTGGAGGATGGCTGCAACCGCCAGTGCGCTTACTGCGTCATCCCCCGCGCCCGCGGCCCGGTGCGCAGCCGCGATGAGGCCAGCATCCTGGCCGAGTTGCGTCAGCTGGCGGCTGCCGGCTACCGTGAGGTGGTGCTCAGCGCCATCTCCCTGCCCAGCTACGGCCTGGACACCGGCACGAACCTGGTGGAGCTGGTGGAAAGGTGCGCCGAGGTGCCAGGCATCGAGCGCATCCGTCTGGGCAGCCTGGACCCCGATATGCTCACGCCGGAGTTCATCACCCGGCTGGCCGCCGTGGACAAGCTCTGCCCGCAGTTCCACCTGAGCCTGCAGAGCGGCTGCACCGCCACCCTGCGCCGGATGCGCCGCGTTTACACCGCCGAGCAGTATGCCCAGGTGGTGGACCAGATCCGCGCCGCCTACGGAGAGCGCCCGGTCAGCTTTACCACCGACTGCATCTGCGGCTTCCCCGGCGAGACCCAGGCCGATTTTGAGGAGAGCTGCGAATTTTTGAAGAAGATCGGCTTTTTGAAGGTGCACGTCTTCCCCTACTCCCGCCGCAGCGGCACCCCGGCCTACGACTTCCCCCAGCAGGTGCATGAGCGCGAAAAGCAGGAGCGCAGCCGCGTGATGAACGCGCAGGCCGAGGAGATCCGCCGGGAAGTGCTGGCGGCTTATGTGGGCACCGAGGACGACGTGCTGCTGGAAACGCCGCTTTCCGGCACCCTGTTCACCGGCTACACCCGGCTGTACATCCCGGTGGTGGTGTCTGCCCCGGGGCACAAGAGCGGCGAGATCGTGCATGTGCGCCTGGGCGAATACGACGGCGAACGGGTCCGCGCAGCGATCTGCTGATTTTCAGCCCTCATTTTTGGTTCTTTTATACAAAAGCACAAAAGCGCAAATTTTTAACAAATTTTGCGCTTTTTCTCTTTTCTTGCCACTCCCTTTATGGTAAAATGAAATTGGAATCTTCGGGCCGCAGCACCGTTTGCAGCGGTGTGGTACCAATGCGGCCCGTGCGCTCCGTCTTTTTCTGCGGCAGGTTCGCTGCCGGGGCGCGGAGCAGTCTGTTCGTTTTGAGCAAAGCAAGGAGAGATTGGAATGAGTTTCAGAGGAATCAATACCACGGTCATCCAGATCCGCCGTCAGGTGTTCACCGAGGTCGCCCGCATGGCCTACGCCAACGTCAAGGGTGAGCAGGCAAACCACCTGATGCGCAAGATCCCCTACACCATCATCCCCGGCGAGGAAGGCAAGCTGCGCAAGGACATCTTCCTGGAGCGCGCCATCGTTGAGGAGCGCGTCCGTCTGGCCATGGGCCTGCCCACCCGCCGCATGGACGAGCACAACAGCGTCGTCTCCGGTCTGGAAGATGCTTCCATCGCCGATAAGTACTATGATCCCCCGCTGGTGAACGTGGTCAAGTTCGCCTGCAACCGCTGCCCGGAAAAGCTGGTCAAGGTCTCCGACCTGTGCCAGGGCTGTCTGGCCCACCCCTGTATGGAAGTGTGCCCCAAGAAGGCCATCACCTGGGAGAGCGGCCGTTCCACCATTGATCAGGACAAGTGCATCAAGTGCGGCCGCTGCGTCGGCGTGTGCCCCTACAACGCCATCGTCAAGACCGAGCGCCCCTGCGCAGCCGCCTGCGGCATGGGTGCCATCCACTCTGACGAGCTGGGCCGTGCCGAGATCGACTACAGCAAGTGCGTTTCCTGCGGCCAGTGCCTGGTCAACTGCCCCTTCGGTGCCATCGCCGACAAGGGCCAGATCTATCAGCTGATCCAGGGCTTCAACCGCGGCGACCGCATCTACGCGCTGGTGGCTCCCGCCTTCATCAACCAGTTCCCGGGTCTGGCTTCTACCGGCAAGCTCAAGGCTGCCCTGAAGGCCGTCGGCTTCTACGATGTGGTCGAGGTTGCCATCGGTGCCGACCTGTGCACCGTGGACGAAGCACACGACTTTTTGGAGGAAGTGCCCGAGAAGCTGAACTTCATGGCAACTTCCTGCTGCCCGGCCTGGAGCATGATGGCAAAGACCGCCTTCCCCGATCTTGCCAAGAACATCTCCATGACCATGACCCCCATGGTGTTCACCGCCCGCATGATGAAGCAGAAGGACCCCGAGGCCCGCATGTGCTTCATCGGCCCCTGCGCCGCCAAGAAGCTGGAAGCTTCCCGCCGCACCGTCCGTTCGGACGTGGACTTCGTGCTGACCTTTGAGGAGCTGGCCGGCATCATCGAGGCCAAGGACATCGACACCAGCCTGCTGGAGGTGGACGAGGACGAAGCCCTGCACGCTGCATCCGCTGCAGGCCGCGGCTTTGCACAGTCCGGCGGCGTGGCCAAGGCCGTTGCCGACAAGATCAAGGAATGGCACCCCGACATGGAGGTCAAGATCGCATCCGCACAGGGCCTGGCCGAGTGCAAGAAGCTGCTGATGCTGGCCAAGGCCGGCAAGTACAACGGCTACCTGCTGGAAGGCATGGGCTGCCCGGGCGGCTGCATCGGCGGCGCAGGCACCATTGCCGACCCCGCACGCACTGCTGTCCAGCTGAACCAGTATATCAAGAAGGCTCCCTTCGCCGACCCGGAGCAGAGCCCCTTCATGAGCGAGATCCACGTTTTGAAGGATGACCCCAACTTTGAGGTCTAAGTACCGCTACTGATTTTCAAAGAGCCGCTTCTCCCGCCGGAGAGGCGGCTCTTTTCGTCGCATTTTCCACTGCATTCCGTCAATGTGCAACATTTTTGTGAAACAATTACGAAGCAGATTGACATTTTGCCCCAGCTATGCTATGGTAGCATCGACAAACCGGCTTTTCTCCACCATTTTGGCGTGTTCCCGCAAAGCCGGTAAAGAGCCGCCTTCTGCGGCAGGAAAGGCTGAATCTTTATGACAAGATCTTATAAACGCATCGGTTCCGTGGTGCTTTCGCTGGTGCTGCTGTGCATGCTGGCACTGGGCGCAGGCGCTGCTTCCAGCTCCAAGGTGGGCGTCAAGTTCTGGAAGGAAAAGTCCGATAAGGAGTCCATGGCCAACACCGGCATCGACGCGGACCGCGACGCCACCCTCACCCGCCAGTCCAACGGCACCTACACCCTCAGCCTGCCCATTCAGCAGGTGAGCAAGATGGGCGTCACCGGCTATTTGTCCGGCCTGACCATCGGCGACGTGACCTACTCCGGTACCGTCTCCGGTGATATCTCCAAGGGCACGGCCGTGCTCACCATCAAAAACCTGCCCGCGTCCGTGCTGACCGGCAGTGACGCCAACAAGGCGCTGACTGTCACCTGCAACATCCAGATGGACCTGAGTGTCCTGGGCGAGATCAACACCACCGCCCGCATGTGCATCTGGGTAAAGTAAGTGTTCAAAAAAGAACGCCGTTCCGTTCGGAACGGCGTTTTTTTTTTTTTAGCCTTCCATGTGCTTTTCCACAAAGTCGCCGACCATTTTGTCCAGCTGCAGCACGGCGTTCTCTGCACCCTTCATCACCTTGCGGGTGGTGCGGCGCAGCTGGCGCTGGTTCTGGGTGGCGGCCATGACGCCCACGGCACCCAGAGCCGCACCGGCCGCCATGCCCAGCAGCATTCCGGAAGAACTGTTCGTTTCGTGTTTCATGTTGCAAAACTCCTTTCGGTGAAAAGATCCGGTCTCCGGCATTATTATTTCCTGTAAACTATCTGGTATCCGCTTTTTTTATGCAGAAATTTGTGGTATACTGTTCTACGATGTTTATGATGGGGTGTTGTGTGCGGGTCCACCCGGCCGCAGCCCATTCTGCATACTGGTAAGGAGGTTCCCTTATTTGATATATCCTGTTGAACCCAAAAAAGTTCTCTGCATCCACGATCTGTCCGGTATGGGCCGGTGCAGCCTGGCGGTGATCCTGCCGGTGCTGTCGGTCATGGGCGTGCAGCCCGTGGCCCTGCCCACGGTGGTGCTCTCCACCCACACCGGCGGCCTGGGCGACCCCGCCCGGCTGGACGGCAGCACCTACGGCGCGCAGGCACTGGAGCATTACCGTGCCCTGGGTGTGGAGTTTGACTGCATCTATACCGGCTATCTGGGCGGCGAAGCGCAGGTGGCCCTGGCCGAGAAAGCCTTTGCCCTGTGGCCCGCCGCCAAAAAGGTGGTGGACCCGGTGATGGGCGATAACGGCAAGGCCTACTCCACCGTCACCCCGGCACTGATCGACCGCATCCGGGCGCTGTGCCAGGCGGCGGACCTGATCCTGCCCAACTACACCGAGGCCCAGCTTCTGCTGCAGCGCACGCCCCAGACCGAGCCCCTCACCGACGAGGCCGCACAGGCCCTGGCCGACGAGCTGACCGCCATCGCCCCGGGCGCGGTGGTCACCGGCCTGCCGCTGGGGCAGTACATCGGCTGCGCGGGCAGCGGCAGCGACCGCTTCCTTGTCAAGAAGCTGCACATCCGCCGCAGCTTCCCCGGCACAGGCGACTTGTACGGCGCGGTGCTCATCGGCTCACTGCTGCAGGGCAACGCCCTGAGTGCTGCCGCCGACAACGCCGCCGAGTTCGTGGCTCTGGCCATCCAGAACACCCCGCCGGAGCAGGACACCCGGTTCGGCGTCTGGTTCGAGCCCCTGCTGCCCCGGCTGTGCCCGGTGGCCTGGAACGACTGAGGGGGTGCACCGATGAGCGAAAAACCGACGCTGAACATCGTGCTGGTGGAGCCGCGCATCCCGCAGAACACCGGCAATGTGGCCCGCACCTGCGCCTGCACAGCCTGCCGATTGCATCTGGTGGGGCCCATGGGCTTTGCCATCGACGACAAAAAGCTCAAGCACGCAGGCCTGGATTACTGGCACTACCTCGACATCAGCTATTATGAAAGCCTTGACGAGTTCTTTGCCAAAAACTGCGGCCCCTATTATTACTTTACCACCAAGGCACCCCAGCGCTACACCGACGTGCAGTACCCGGACGGTGCCTATCTGGTGTTCGGGCGGGAGGATGCCGGCCTGCCGGAAGCACTGCTTGCCGCCAACCAGGAGCACTGCATCCGGATGCCCATGCGGGACACCTGCCGCAGCCTGAACCTTTCCAACAGCGTGGCCGTGGGCGTTTACGAAGTGCTGCGCCAGTGGGACTTCCCGGAGCTGTTGGACCACGGACACTTACGAGACTATGAATGGAAATGAGGGACATTATGAGCAAGATCGCGATCCTGACCGATTCCTCCTGCGACATGCCGCAGGAGCTGGCCGAGAAGTACGGCATCGACATCATGAGCTTCCACATTCTGCTGGACGATGTGGATTACGTTGAGCGGGAAAGCTGCACCAACACCGAGTTCTACGATAAGATGCGCGCAGCCAAGGGTGTGCCTTCCACGGCCGCCATCACGCCCATCCAGTTCTGCGAAAAGTACTGCCAGTATGTGGACGAGGGCTACACCGATGTCATCCATGTGCCCATCAATAAATCCGGTTCCTCCACCTACAACAACGCCCTGATGGCCCAGGGCATGCTGCGGGAGGAGCGCCCGGAGCACCACCTGAAGATCCACCTGCTGGACCCCCACACCTATTCTATGGTGTTCGGCTGGTACCTGTGCGAGATGGCCCGCAAGCTGCAGAACGGTGCCGAGATCAGCCACGTCATCCAGGAGTTTGAAAAGCAGATGAACTGCATGGAGATCATCCTGGGACCCTACACCCTGAAGCAGATGAAAAAGAGCGGCCGCATCTCCGCCGCCGCTGCCGTCATGGGCGAGCTGATGGGCATCCGCCCCATCATCACCCTGATCGACGGCAAGACCAAGGTGGAGAGCAAGGTGCGCGGCGACGACAAAGTTGTGCCCGCCATGGTGGAGCTGTGCAAAAAGCGCGCTGAGGGCGTGGAAGACTTTGAATATATGATCGGCCACACCAACATCAAGCAGGCCGAGGACCTGGAAAAGGCCTGCCGCAAGGCCTTTGGCAAGGCCCCGCTCATCGTCTTTGAGCTGGGCGGTGTCGTCTCGGCCAACACCGGCCCCGACACCGTGGCACTGGTGTACACCGGGCATCCGCGCGGATAACACCCAATTTTAATAGCCTCCGCTTTCGCTCTGGCTATTTCAGCGGTAATTTGTTTTTATTTTGAGGTTCCGAAAAGACTGCGGGCTTTTCGGAACCTCTTTTTCACCGGAAGGGTCCAAGCCAAAACCTGCATCTGTACCTGATTCTGCGGAAATTCGTTGCAATTTGCCAAAATTTATGCTATACTCCCTTCTGCCGTGCTTTTTTGCGCGGCATCCTGTAAGAGCAACTTAGGATTTTAGGCTCCCCGGCGTGTCTCGAACCATGCCGGGCAAACCCGCAGGGGCTGGCGGCCCTGCGAGGTCAAAATCTTCCCGCTGGAGTTATTATCATGAATCAGAATTCTTCCGTCCGTAAACTGGTGCGCTGCGGCGTGGTCGCAGCCATTTATGTGGTGCTGTGCATGGTCCTGCAGCCTTTCTCCTATGGTGCGGTGCAGGTGCGCGTAGCCGAGGCGTTGTGCCTGCTGCCCGTGTTCGGTGCCGAGTACATTGCAGGCGTGGTGCTGGGCTGCTTCCTTTCAAACCTGCTGGGCTCCACCATCGTGGATGTCATCTTCGGCACCCTGGCTACCCTGCTGGCCTGCCTGGTCACCTACAAGCTGCGGAACATCCGTATCAAGGGTCTGGCCATCCCGGCCAGCCTGCCGCCGGTGCTGTTCAATGCCGTGATCATCGGCATTGAGATCGCCGTCATGTTCCCGGACTCTTCCTCCAGCGCACCCATCTGGCTGGCCTGCATCACTAACGGCATCTCCGTTGGCATCGGTGAGCTGATCAGCTGCACCATTCTGGGTGTGCTGCTGGTGAAGATCATCGAAAGCAGCAAGACCCTGAACAAAATTTTTGCCGAGGCATAAGCGGCTTTGCCGCAGGAGGTTTCCCATGCAGCCAAACGGTATGATCTTCTGGGACTGGAACGGCACCCTGCTGGATGATGTTGATTTCACCCACGGATGCCTGAACTGGATGCTGGGAGTCCACGGCTACCCCCAGCGGTACGATCTGGCCGCCTATCGGGAAATTTTCGGCTTTCCCATTGAGGAATACTACATCCGTGCCGGCTTCGACTTTGCAAAGCACCCCTACCCGGAGCTGGCCGAACGCTTCATGGAACACTACAACGCCGGGGTGGACGCCTGTCCCCCGTCTGCACATGCCGCTGAAACGCTGGCCGAGCTTTCGCGCCGGGGCTGGCGGCAGAGCGTGCTTTCCGCCTCCCGCCGGGACTACCTGATCGAGCAGGTGGCCGCGCGGGGCCTGCAGGGCTTTTTCACCGAGTTGCTCGGCCTTGCGGACATTTACGGCGTGAGCAAGGTGCAGGTGGGCAAAGCCTGGCTGGACCAAAGCGGCATCGACCCCGCCGCCTGCGTGATGATCGGCGACACCCAGCACGACGCTGAGGTGGCAAAGGCTCTGGGCACAAAATGCGTGCTCTACACCGGTGGGCATCAGTCCCGCGCCCGGCTCAAGGCCGTGTGCCCGAACGTCATCGACGATCTGGCCCAGCTGCCCCGGCTGCTGGAAAAATTATAAAGTAAAAAGCAAAAGCCGTCTGCTGTGCAGACGGCTTTTGCTTTTTCACGCCTCTTCCCGCGCGAATTTACAGAAAATTCATGCAAAAAGCGGCTAAAATATCGCTGTAGGTTTGACGCGTCTGCCGCTTTGGTGTATCATATAGGAGTATTGATATGTCCATTTTCCGGGCGCTTGTATGGCCCGAATTTTGATTTATGAGGTGTGACCAATGTCCCTTGTTGAAAAACTCTTTGGCAGCTTCTCCGACCGGGAGCTGAAAAAGGTGAACCCCATCGCCAAGCAGGTGCTGGCACTGGAGGAAAAATATGCAGCCATGCCGGACGCCGAACTGCAGGCCCAGACCCCGGCCCTCAAACAGCAGCTGGCCGACGGCAAAACGCTGGACGATATCCTGCCGGACGCATTCGCCGTCTGCCGCGAAGCCGCGTGGCGCGTGCTGGGCATGAAGCACTTCCCGGTGCAGGTCATCGGCGGCATCGCGCTGCACCGCGGCGACATTGCCGAGATGCAGACCGGTGAAGGCAAGACCCTCGTGGCCACCCTGCCCGCCTACCTGAATGCCCTGACCGGCGAGGGCGTGCATGTCGTCACCGTCAACGATTACCTGGCCAAGCGCGACAGCGAGTGGATGGGCAAGCTTTACCGCTGGCTGGGCCTGTCCGTGGGCCTGATCGCACAGGGCATGGACGGCGACGCCCGCCGCGAAGCCTACGCAGCCGATATCACCTACGGCACCAACAATGAGTTCGGCTTCGACTACCTGCGCGACAACATGGTGACCTACAAGGCCAACATGGTGCAGCGCGGCCATGCCTATGCCATCGTCGATGAGGTGGACTCCATTCTGATCGACGAAGCCCGAACCCCGCTGATCATCTCCGGCCGCGGCGAGGACTCCTCCAGCCTGTACACCCAGGTGGACCGCTTCGTGCGCACCCTGCGCAAGAGCGTGGTCGTGGAGCTGGAGGATAAGGTCTCCACCGACGAGCAGGCCGACGGCGATTACGTCGTGGACGAAAAGCACAAGACCTGCACCCTGACTGCCAGCGGTATCAAGAAGGCCGAGGCTTACTTCAAGATCGAGAACCTTGCCGCCGCCGAGAACATGACCCTTGCCCACCACATCGACCAGGCCATCAAGGCTTACGGCGTGATGCAGCGGGACATCGACTATGTGGTCAAGGACGGTCAGGTCATCATCGTGGACGAGTTCACCGGTCGTCTGATGATCGGCCGCCGCTACAACGAAGGCCTGCATCAGGCCATCGAGGCCAAGGAGGGCGTGAAGATCGCCGCCGAGAGCAAAACGCTGGCCACCATCACCTTCCAGAACTACTTCCGCATGTACAAAAAGCTGTCCGGCATGACCGGTACCGCCAAGACCGAGGCCACCGAGTTCACCGAAATTTACGGTCTGAACATCGTCAGCGTGCCCACCAACCGTCCGGTGCAGCGCAAGGATTACCCGGACGCCATCTATAAGACCATCAACGGCAAGTACAACGCGGTCATCCAGCAGGTGCTGGAATGCCACCAGAAGGGCCAGCCCGTGCTGGTGGGTACTGTCAGCGTGGAAAAGAGCGAAACGCTGGCCAAGATGCTGCAGAAGTACACCCGCGACTTCAACGTGCTGAACGCAAAGAACCACGAACGCGAAGCCGAGATCGTGGCACAGGCCGGCAAGAAAGGCGCCATCACCATCGCCACCAACATGGCGGGCCGTGGTACCGATATCATGCTGGGCGGCAACGCCGAGTTCATGGCCAAGGCCCAGATGCGCAAGGAGCACTTCTGCGAGAACCTGCTCAGCCCCGAAAAGCCCGAGGACGCCGATCTGGCTGCGGTGGAGATGCTGCTGACCGAGGCCAACGGCCACGGCGACACCGAGGATGCCAACATCCTTGCCGCCCGCAAGCGCTTCGACGAGCTGTATGCCCAGTGCAAGCCCCAGATCGACGCCGAAGCAGAGCAGGTGCGTGCTGCAGGCGGTCTGTTCATCATCGGCACCGAGCGCCACGAGAGCCGCCGCATCGACAACCAGCTGCGCGGCCGTGCCGGCCGTCAGGGCGACCCCGGTGCCTCCCGCTTCTACCTGAGCCTGGAAGACGACCTGATGCGTCTGTTCGGCGGCGACCGCGTCTCCGGACTGATGGACACCCTGAAGATCGACGAGGACACCCCCATCGAGAACCGCATGATCACCAACACGCTGGAAAGCGCCCAGAAGAAGCTGGAAGGCCGCAACTTCGAGATCCGCAAAAACGTGCTGAAGTACGACGACGTGATGAACCAGCAGCGCGAGATCATCTACGGCCAACGCCGCAAGGTGCTGGATGGCGAGGACATCAGCGCCGAGATGCACAACATGCTGCGGGAGAACATCGACTCCAGCTGCGGGCAGTTCCTAGCCGGTGACGTGAAGGATGACTGGGACTTTGGTGCCCTGCGCCGCCACTATCAGGGCTGGCTGACCACCGACGAGGACTTCCACTACACGGTGGCCGACTTCGACGACATCTCCCGCCAGGGCATCGCCGACCAGCTCTATGACCGCGGCATGAAGATCCTGGCGGACAAAGAGCAGCGCTACGGCGCTCCCGTCATGCGTGAGTTGGAGCGCATCTGCCTGCTCAAGTGCGTGGATCGCCAGTGGATGGACCACATCGACAACATGGACCAGCTGCGCCAGGGCATCGCACTGCGCGGCTATGGCCAGAAGGACCCCGTTGTGGAGTACCGCATCGAGGGCTTTGACATGTTCGACCAGATGGTGGATTCCATCCGCGAGTCCAGCATCAAGATGCTGCTGACCATTGAGATCCGTCAGGCCGGTGCTGCCCCCAAGCGTGAGCAGGTGGCCAAACCCACCGGTGAAGGCTTCGTGCCCGGCAACGGTGCCCCCGGTGCCAAGGGTGCGCCCCACGGCCAGCCGGTGCGGGTGATCAAGATCGGCCGCAACGACCCCTGCCCCTGCGGCAGCGGCCTGAAGTGGAAAAAGTGCACCTGCGCCAAGTACCACCCGGATGGAGCCAACACCGGAGAAAACTAAAGAAGAATCTGTAAAAGCCCCCGAAATGGACAAAAACAGTCCATTCCGGGGGCTTTGTGTATGAAAGAGCGGTCAGAGAGCAAGGCTCTGGGTACGCCATGCTCCGGTGCGGTATTGCGCAAAGGAAATGCAGAAGTTCGCAAGCCAGCCGATGGGCACGGCGTACCAGACAACGGCTACACCCCAGATCGGAGCACCGAACCAGGAGAGAAGCACCCGGATGGCCAGGTTGACAAGGTTGGCAATGGTGAACATCCGGACATCTCCGGCACCCCGCAGGACTCCGTCCACGGCCATTTTGAACCCGATCAGACAGAAGAAAAAGCCGATGAACCGCAGATAGCTTTCGCCGGTGGCAACCGTCTGGGCCGAGGGAGCCTGGTCCAGGAACAGAGCGATGATGGGAGAGTGGAACAGTTCCAGCGCCGCACAGAGGAAAACAGCGATCAGAAGGACCATCCGGTTTGCATCCCGGTAGCCCTGGGTGACGCGGTCAGCCCTGCCAGCTCCAAGGTTCTGTGCAGTGTAGGAGGAAAGGGCATTGCCAATGGCGGACATGGGAACGACACAGAGGGATTCGATCCGCATGGCGGCAGAAAAACCGGCAAGGACCTGGGTGCCGAAGCCGTTAACCACCGATTGGACCAGCAGCATTCCAATGGAGACCGTGGATTGCTGTAAGATGGAGGGCAGTGCGATCCGGGCCATGGCCAAAAGCTCTTTCTGACGGAACAGCCCGTCGGAAGCACCCTCATACTGCCGGAGTTCCCGGCAAAATACAAGGAACGACAGTACCGCTGCGATGCCCTGAGCAAGGAACGTGGCGTAAGCAGCGCCAAGAACACCGGCCCCCTGCACCGCCACAAGGTACCAGTCCAGCGCAACATTCAGCAGCGAAGAAAAGATCAGAAAGTAAAGCGGGATGCGGGATTTTCCCAATGCGTTGAACAGGGCAGAGAGAATATTATACATGAACAGGAACGGCAGACCATAAAAGTAGACATTCAGATAGCGCACCGCAATCTCCAATGCGTCTGCCGGGGTGTTCAGTGCAGCCATGATCTGGCGGCTGAACAGCAGCCCGACTGCGGAAAGCAGAACGCTGATGCCCAGAAATGTCAGCATCGCAGTGGAAATGGCAGAACGCATCTGTCCGTAGCGTCTGGCCCCGAAATGGTGGCTGATGATCACGGAGGCTCCGATGCCGCCGCCAATGGCAACACAGATGAAGATCGTGGTCAGAGAATAGGAGGCTCCCACAGCGGCCAATGCCGTCTCGCCGTTGTAATGGCCGACAATGGCGGAATCTACAATGGTATAGGCCTGCTGGAACAGGTTGCCTGCAATCATAGGGGCACAGAAGCGGATCAGAGCCCGCAGGGGGTTTTCGGTGATCAGATAGTCATTGGAAATGCTCATGCCTTTTTCCCTGCCTTTCTCCGGCTGCAGGTCCCGGCAAATTCGCAGGCACAGTTTTCCAGGCGGCTCTGCGGCACCTGGCAGGCCGAAAGCAAGGGGGCGACGGCGCGCACCGCCTGTTCCAGCCGTGTGCGGTCCACACGGTAATGCATCTGGTAGTCCAGGCGTTCTCCGGTGACAAGGCCGCAGTCTTTCAGCACCTGAAGCTGCTGCGAGACGGCAGGTTCGCTGATGCCAAGCTTTGCGGCCAGAGCCTTGACACAGTAATGATATTCCAGCAAAAGGGTCAAAAGCTGATACCGCGTTGGGGCAGTGATCAAATGGAGCAATTCAAGATCAGTCATAGTGCACCTCGCAATTAAGTAAACAGTTAATTAAGAATTTTCTTAATTATAGTGAGAAGCCGAAAACTTGTCAAGAGGAAAGATACGGCCCGTAAAAAAGATTGCAAATGAAACTGTCTGCAGGTATAATAACATCAGAAAAACTTTTCTGTGAAAAACATTTTGATGGGAGTTGATTTTGGAATGATCGCACCGGAAAAACTGCTGGAAACGGCAAGAACACTGGAGCCCCGGCTGGTGGAATGGCGGCGCACGCTGCACCGTCACCCCGAAGTGGGCTTTGACCTGCCCGAGACAAAGGCACTGGTCAAAAAGGCCCTCACTGAGATGGGCTACACCCCGCAGGACTGCGGCAAGTGCGGCGTGCTGGCCCTGGCGGGCGGCAAGAAGCCCGGCAAGGTGATTTTGCTGCGCGGCGACATGGACGCTTTGCCCATTCAGGAAGAATCCGGCGAGGAATTTGCTTCCGAGGTGCCGGGCAGGATGCACGGCTGCGGCCACGATATGCACACCGCCATGATGCTGGGTGCAGCCAAGCTGCTGAAAGAGCACGAGGACGAGATCGAGGGCACCGTGAAGCTGGAATTCCAGCCCGCCGAGGAGATTTTCCAGGGCTCGCTGGACATGCTGAACAGCGGCCTGCTGGAAAACCCGAAGGTGGATGCTGCTGTCATGTTCCACGTTCTGGCCGGGATGCCTCTGCCGGTGGGCACGGTGCTGGTGCCGGGCGGCGGCATCACCATGGCAAGCTGTGAGCAGTACCACATCACCGTGCACGGCAAGGGCGGCCATGGCTCCATGCCCAACGCCTGCATCGACCCCATCACCGCAGCGGCCCACA
>OJKC01000122.1_pt1 | contig 79165 bp, 64 predicted proteins | sample 1596401 | NCBI WGS metagenome assembly OJKC01 (sample SAMEA4350162, study PRJEB24818) | metagenome | biome: human; feature: gut; material: faeces | place: Denmark | collected 2013-09 | reverse complement strand
GATCTTTACATTACTGGATAAACATCAGCTGTATTCCGATAACAAAGTAATGGTAACGTTGGAATAGAAAGATCGAACGCCGGAATATATTCGAAAAAATCAATTTACCCGGTGGTGTGTTAAGGTTACACTTTTTTAAGAAAAAACAATAAATTTCTTCAAAAAAAAGACTTGACATATGACCAGAATACTGAGCGAAGCGAAGGATCTCGGTAAGAACAGCAAGTGAGGAAATGCTGGGAAGACGCCAGACAGTCAGATGTTTAGACATCAGATTTCTGCTGTCCGCTTACCGCTGCTGCTGCCTGCTGAACAGTATTTTCAACCCCAAGAGGGGAGAGGCGCCTTTGGCGGCCGGGTTCTATCGTTCGTGGGCTTTGCGCCGAACGATGGGCTTTCCCCACAGAACGGGCCGGTTCAGAGAGATTTATGTATGCCGCCGAAAACGGTCAGCCGACGAAAGGAAGGCCCTTTTATGGGTAGGCTAAGGGCCAACTTTGGCTGACGTGGAGGTCCTATGCAGGACCTCCACAGCCTATACTCATCGCCCGAAGGGCAATACCACCATCCTTTGGACCGGGGCCGCAGAGAGGCCCCAAAGAGCCTCTGCATTTCCCCCTTTTAAACTATCTCTAGATTTTATATAATAAAGTATCGGCTTATTATAAAGAGAAGCAGCGTTCTGCTGCTTCTTTCATTGAAGAAAGAAGGAAACCATGTATCTTATTGATACGTATGATGTTATCGTGGTAGGAGCCGGCCATGCAGGCTGCGAGGCTGCCCTGGCCGCTGCCCGCCTTGGCTGCAAGACCCTCCTTACCACCATTTCCCTGGAAAACGTGGCCATGATGCCCTGCAATCCGGCCATTGGGGGACCGGGCAAGAGCCATCTGGTGAAGGAAATCGATGCCCTGGGCGGCGAAATGGGCATTGCCGCAGATAAGACTGCCATCCAGATGCGCATGCTGAATCTGGGAAAGGGACCGGCTGTCTATGCTCTCCGCGCCCAGTCCGACAAGAATGCCTACCACCGCTACATGAAGCAGGTGGTGGAAAACACGGACAACCTGGACCTGAAGCAGGTGCAGGTCATGGATATCATTGTGGAAGATGGGAAATGCGTAGGCATTACCACGGAGCTTCACGAAGAATACCGGGCCAAAGCAGTGATTCTCTGCACCGGCACCTACCTGGACAGTGAAATCATTATTGGCGACACCATGTATTCCGGCGGCCCCAACGGCATGCGTCCCTCCGTAGGCCTTTCCGAAAATCTGAAGAAACACGGCCTGGACATTCTCCGTTTCAAAACCGGCACCCCCAGCCGCGTGGACATCCGGAGTCTCCATCTGGACCATATGCAGCTGGAACAGGGAGATCCCAAGAACCATGCCTTCTCCTTCATGGACGAACGGGCAGACCGGAACCAGCGGAACTGCTGGCTCACCTACACCAATGAAACCACCCATGCCATTATCCGGGAAAACCTCATGAGAGCCCCCAAGTATGCCGGCCTCATCCACGGCGTCGGAGCTCGCTACTGCCCTTCCATCGAAGACAAGGTGGTCCGCTTCCCCGACAAGAAACGGCATCAGCTCTTCATCGAACCGGAAGGCCTTGATACTAATGAAATGTATGTCCAGGGCATGTCCACATCCATGCCCATTGACGTGCAGTACGCCTTCCTCCGCACCATTCCAGGACTGGAAGATGTGAAGGTCATGCGCCCGGCCTATGCCATTGAATACGACCTGCTGGATCCCCTGCAGCTCTATCCCACACTGGAAGTGAAGAAACTGCCGGGCCTTTACTCCGCGGGCCAGTCAAACGGCACCTCCGGCTACGAAGAAGCCGCTGCCCAGGGCCTCATGGCCGGCATCAATGCGGCCCTTAAAATCAAAGGGAAGGAACCCTTCATTCTGGGCCGCCACGAAGCCTATACCGGCGCCTTAATCGACGACCTGGTGACCAAGGGCACCAACGAACCCTACCGCATGATGACCAGCCGTAGCGAATACCGGCTCATCCTCCGCCAGGACAATGCGGACCTGCGCCTTACCCAGAAAGGCTACGACATCGGTCTGGTTACAGAAGAACGGTACCGCCGGTTCCTGGACAGGAAAAGAAAATTTGAAGAAGCCATGGACTACATCCGCACCAAGCGCTTCACCCCCAAGGCGGACGTGAACGCCGCCCTGGAAAGCATAGGCTCCGCACCCCTCACCACCGGCATGGGAGCCGATAAGATTTTGAAACGTCCGGAAATGACCTACCAGAAAATGGTGGACGTTCTGGGCTGCCCTTCCTTCGATCCCGAAGCGGTGGAGGAAATGGAAATCACTGTGAAATACGAAGGCTACATTGCCCGTCAGGAAGCAGCCGTAAAGAAAGCGGCCCGCATGGAAAACGAAAAAATGCCAAAGGACATGGACTACCTCCATTTGGACGGCATTTCCATCGAAGCCCGGCAGAAACTGGACAAGATCCGGCCCCTCTCCCTGGGCCAGGCCTCCCGCATCTCCGGCGTATCTCCGGCGGACATGTCGGTACTCATGGTGTACGTGAAGAGAATGAAAGCGGCGAAATAGGGGGAGACAGTGTCACCGGCGGCGGGAAACTGTATTCCCGAAGGTTGACGCGGCTTCGCCGCGAGGGTTGATGGACCATGCGCTAACGCGCTGGTCCAAGGGGTCTGTCCGGGACCGGCTTTGCCTCCCGGACTGTTTGAGGGCCTCCGGCCCAGGGTAGTTATATAGTATTGTGGAGGTCCTGCATAGGACCTCCAAGTCAGCCAAAGTTGGCCCTTAGCCTGCCCATAAAAGGGCCTTCCTTTTAGTCGGCTGACCGTACCGCTGGGGAGGCAGGGCGCCTGCGGCGCCAGTATAAATGCCGCCAGGCCGGTCAAACCTGGGAACCTTTTACACAACCCTTTTGCACAACCCGCCGCCGATAGGCGGCCACAATCTGCGGCGCGGCCGTGCCCCCCTCTTTAATTTGCGGCACAGCCGCCACCACAACCCTCAGCGGCAAAGCCGCTGTCAAACTTAAGAACCCTCGGGGCGATAGCCCCGTCAAACTTTAGAACCTTTTATATAATTGTCATCCTTTCTTCTCACAGGGAAATGAAGAGAAGAAGGACCATTTCATCACATATTTCTTTTTGGAAGGAGAAAAGAAAAAAGATGACAGCCTGCGAAATGATGGAGGCCCTGGGCCTTCCGGCCAATGAGGAGGCCGCAAGAAAGCTGACTGAGTACAATGCCATGGTCATTGCCATGAGCAAAAAAGTGAACCTTACGGGCATTAAGGATGTGGAAGAAAGCCTCATCAAGAATGTCTATGATTCCCTTACCGTATACGATGCCAAATATTTTCCTGCAAAGGGACGGGTCCTTGACCTGGGTACCGGTGCCGGATTCCCCGGTGTGCCCCTGGCCATCCTGCGGCCCGATATGCAGTTTCTTCTGGTGGATTCCATCCAGAAAAAACTGACCTTCATTGAAGACGCCTGCGCCGATCTGGGAATCAAAAACGTGAAATGTCTCCATATCCGGGCAGAAGAAGGAGGACGGAGAAGAAAGACCAGGGAAGCCTTCGACGTGGTCACCGCCAGAGCGGTGAAGGCCATGCCCATCATAGCGGAATGGTCCCTTCCCTTCGTGGCCGTAGGCGGTGTCTTTGCTGCCATGAAAGGCCCCGGCGCCGATGAGGAAATGAAGACGGCAGGCCGGATCCTTCGGGAACTTCACGGCACACTGGAAGAAAAGAAAGAACTTACCCTGCCGGGAGGAGACCGCCGCACCATCCTTTACATCCGGAAAACAGCGCCCTGCCCGAAAACCTATCCCCGGAAAGTGGGCATTGCAGAGAAAAAACCGGTATTGGGAGAATAGGGGCTGGTGAAACCTGCTCTCCGCTCTCTGCCTGAAGAGACACTATGTATGCTGGACATTATGCTCATTTATCATAAGAAGGATAAACACGTAAACGTCTTGCGCCCCCTTTAGGGGGGAGAGGGCCGCGGAGTGGCGAGGAGGTGTACGAGGCTGCAAGCTCCCATGATACTCTATGTGGCGGAGATCACCGAAAGGGAGCTGTAAAATTGCGGCGCCAGCCGCCACCGCAGCCCCCAGCCCAAAGGGCCGTCAGCCTTAGAACCTTAAGAACCTCCGCCTGCGGAGGGGACGTGAACCTTTTCTGCTGCACCCTTCGCATTCTGGACATTTCCTTCCGCAGCCCTTCTGCACAGCCCGCCGCCGCAGGCGGCCACGACCGGCGGCGAAGCGGTGCTCCTTTTTTTGACCCCGCAGCGTCACGCCATATTTCATATTGCGAACATTGTCTATTTCCTGTATACTATAGAAATGAAAAAGTGACTGGCGGTTAAAAACAGGAATGAGCCAGCAGGCATGGGAGGTTCGCATGGCATTAACGAAAAAAGCGGAAAGAACGAAGGCCAAACTTCTGGCATCAGCAAGAAAGCTGATCGGGGAAAGAGGATTTGACAGGGTTTCCGTGGAAGATATTACAAGGGACAGCGGCGTAGCCAAAGGAACTTTCTATCATTATTTCAAATGCAAGGAAGATGTGGTGGCAGAGCTTTCGTTCCAGTCCAGCCAGACGATTCTGGAAGAGTCCGTCCATTTTGACGGGACGGCGGATGAACGGTGCTTTCACTATGTGACAGCCCTGTGCCGTGATGCGGACTGGGCCGGGGTGCGGCTGGTGCGCCAGTGGATTCGGGAGGCCATGGAGTCGGAGGAAGAGGATTCGGAAGCCAAGGCCTGCCTTTACGATATCTACAATGCCATTGTGAAAATCTGCGCTGTGCGCCAGGGCCGGGGCCCGGGGAAACTGACGGAAGATGCTCCCCTGGATACGCTGGCCAAACTGCTGATGAGCCATGTCTTCGGCGCTTTAACTATCTGGTGCATGATGAATGGTTCCTGGAATCTGTCGGAGCAGTCTGTGAAATATATGGAAATCGACATTAAAAACCTTTTCAAGCCCTACATGATAGGGGAATAAAAAGAGGCTGTGAAAAAATGGTCATCATTTCTTCACAGCTTTTTTCTATTGACCGGTATCCATAAAAATGGTATGATTCATATCATAAGAGACAATAAAGTCTCAAAAGATATAGCAAAGTTTTTAGCAGGAAAGGAGTGTGCCATGCATCCGGAAAGCAGGGAAGAAGAATTGAAGAAACTGGCCCTTGCCTTCTGCACGAATCCCCGCAGGACCGCCGGCGAGCTGGCGGCAGCGGCAGGTATCAGCAAAGCCACCTTCTACCGGGTTTACGGCTCTCGGGAAAACTTGTCCCGTCTGCTCAGCGAAAAGGCACGGGAAAAAGTGTCCTTCCTCATGGAACTGGTGAATGGGGAAAAGGGCGATACGAAAAGCTATCTTCGGAAAATCATTCGCTGCTGCTGCGATAACAAGGAGTTTCTTATGCTCCTCTGCTACGGCTATGCCACCGGCAGTATCGACAGCTGGTGCCAGGATACCTATACCCGGCAGATGACCGATTTCTTCCTCCGGGGACAGAAATCCGGCACCTTTCGGGTAGATATTCCCGCCTCCGTGATGACGGAGCTTTTTGCAGGAGCCATGTGGTCTCTCTTTGAAGGAGAGTGTCATGGCCGGGTGGCATCTGCCAGCCTGCCGGACTACTGGGAAGCCTTTTTCCTGAAGGGAATTGAAAATCAGTCAGAAAGAGAGGAAGAACATTGAAAGAAGTCAAACCGTCCAAGCGGCCGATACTGGCCTACTACGTCATCATATTTCTGGTGATTATCTTCTTTAACTCCCTCATCATGCCCATGTTCAAGAGCAATGAAGTGAAGAGCGTGGATTATTCCAGCTTCATCACCATGACGGAGAACAAGGAAATCGACAAGGTGCAGGTGGAGCAGGACCAGATTCTTTTCACCAAGAAAGGGGATAAGCAGGCCTACAAAACAGCGCCTATGAATGATCCCCAGCTGGTGGACAGGCTCCATCAATCGGGAGCCGATTTCACCGGCAAAATCGTAACCCCCATGAATCCGATCCTTGACCTGGCCCTGACCTGGATTCTGCCGATCCTCATTTTCTTCGGCATCGGTCATTATATGAACAAGAAAATCATGAAGAACATGGGCGGTCCCGGAGCCATGCAGTTCGGCCTGGGGAAATCGAATGCCAAAATCTTCGTGAAGCCCACGGACGGCATCAAATTCTCCGACGTGGCAGGGGAAGATGAAGCCAAGGACAGCCTGAAGGAAGTGGTGTCCTACCTCCACAACCCCAGCCGGTATAAGGAAATCGGCGCCAAAATGCCGAAGGGCATCCTGCTGGTGGGACCGCCAGGCACCGGTAAAACCATGCTGGCCAAAGCAGTGGCCGGCGAATCAGAAGTTCCCTTCTTTTCCATTTCGGGCTCTGAATTTGTGGAAATGTTCGTAGGCATGGGCGCTGCCAAGGTGAGAGACCTCTTCAAGCAGGCCAAGGAAAAGGCACCCTGCATCGTGTTCATCGATGAAATCGATGCCATCGGCAAGAAGCGCGGCGGCGCCGCCATCGGCGGAAACGATGAAAGAGAACAGACCTTGAACCAGCTGCTCACGGAAATGGACGGATTCGAAGACAATACAGGCGTCATCATTCTGGCAGCCACCAACCGTCCCGAATCCCTGGATCCCGCCCTCACCAGACCGGGCCGTTTCGACCGGCAGGTGCCGGTGGGCCTGCCGGACCTCCAGGGCCGTGAAGCCATCCTCAAGGTGCATGCCAGCAAAATCAAGCATGCCCCCAATATCGACTACAACAAAGTGGCCCGTATGGCTTCCGGCGCTTCCGGCGCCGAACTGGCCAATATCGTGAACGAAGCAGCCCTTCGGGCCGTCCGCGACCACCGCAGCTACGCTACGGAAGAAGACATGGAAGCCTCCATCGAAGTGGTTATTGCAGGCTATGAGAAGAAACATGCCATCCTGTCGGATAAGGAAAAATGCGTGGTTTCCTACCATGAAATCGGCCATGCCCTGGTGGCTGCCCTCCAGTCCCATTCCGCCCCGGTACAGAAAATTACCATTATCCCCCGTACCAGCGGCGCCCTGGGCTACACCATGCAGGTGGACAAAGGAAACCATTACCTCATGACTAAGGAAGAACTGCTGGACCAGATTGCCACTTTGACCGGCGGCAGGGCCGCAGAAGAAGTGGTCTTCCACACCTCCTCCTCCGGCGCCTCCAACGATATCGAAAAAGCCACCAAGCTGGCCCGGGCCATGATTACCCGCTTCGGCATGAGCGATGAATTCGGCATGGTGGCCATGGAAACAGTGACCAACCAGTACCTGGGCGGCGATACCACCTTGGCCTGCTCGCCGGAAACGGCAGCCCGCATTGACCGGGCCGTATCGGACCTCATCAAGACCCAGCACGCCAAGGCAGTGAAACTGCTGGAAGAGAACCGGCCCAAGCTGGATGCCCTGGCCAAGTACCTCTATGAGAAAGAAACCATTACAGGAGAACAGTTCATGCAGATCCTGGAACATGGGGTGCCGGAAGAAAAACCGGCAGCACCGGCTCCGTCCATGGACCTGAACCTGGAAAAATAAAATTCTGTCATATCCCGTGAAAAAAGGGGCTGTCAGGAAATGGAAATCATTTCCTGGCAGCCCTTTTGCGAATCATTTCCTGCCGGCTTGGTACAAAAGGACTCACCAAATCATGTGAACTGCCGGTCAATTTGTGGTATAATTTATAGATATTTCATATCTTTTTTACAGATTTCTTACGCGAGGTGCATGGTGAAACAAGTGATTCTATCCGCCCTTTCCTGGGTGGTATCCACGTCTCTGGTGATTATGGCGCTGCTCCATGTTGGCGGGGACTTCCCCGACATCCACAGCTACGTACAGCCCCGGCTGGGGGCGGCGCTTCTGGTCTTCCTGATCGTATCCTTCGGTCTCTTTACCGTGATGAACAGGAAATATCTGAAGGCCCTCCTTCCCTGGGCGGTGATTCTGCCCCTTCTCTGGATGGGCACCTTCACCTGGGCCTACGGCTTTGCTTCCCTGCCGGAGAAAAAACATCTGGGCGACTACTACGTGCTGGGTGGCCTCCTCATGGCGCTGCCCTATGTGTATACCGCCCTCACGGCCCGCAGGAAACGGTTTTCCTCCCTGTGGACAGTCATTGCCGGGGTGTATACCTTCTTCATGATGATGATTCCTTTCATCTACATCGGCTACTACGTCCTCTTCGGTGGCGAAATGGATATGTTCGCCATGATGGCCGTGCGCTCCACCCATTTGAAGGAAATCAAGGACTTTTTGCGCACCATGGGCTCCCCGGCCCATGCAGTCATGGCAGCGGCCGCTCTTGCCATTGTCATTGCCTGCGCCGTCACCCTCTCCCGAAGCCTCATGAGAAAAGCCAGGACCTTTGAAGGAAACATCCTCCGGGGCAGCGGGAAAGCCTTCCCCATCGGTCTGGCAGTGATTTCCATCCTCTTCTTCGGCGGCTTCTACCGTCAGATTACCCATGTATTTCCTGCCTCCATCATTAAAGCACTGAACTCCTCAGGCAGCGAATTCCAGCTCCTCCAGAAACTGAACGACAACCTGGACAAGAATGTCAAAACCATGACCTTCCTTGCGCCGAATCCGGAAAACGGCATTGACGAAGGCACCCACATCGTCATTATCGGCGAAAGCGCCAATAGGGACCACATGAAAGCCTTCACGCCGGACTATCCCGAAAATACCACCCCCTGGCTTTCGGAAATGGCCAAGTCAAAGGACTTCGCCCTGGGATACAAGGCCTACTCCAATTTCCCCAATACCCTTTTCTCCCTGTCCTACGCCATGACCAGCGCCAACCAGTACAGCGACATGTCCTTTGAAGACGTGGTGAGCATGGTGGACGTGGCCAAAGCCGCCGGCTACCGTACCGACTGGATTTCTTTCCATAACCGGAGCTCCATGTCCAGTGCCGGCGTCACCATGATTGCAGAACGCTGCGACGATTCCTACTGGGAAAAGAACTATGACGGCTACACCCTGGAAGTGCTGAAGAAACTGCCGCCTGCCAAAAAGCGGATCATCTTCATCAACATCGACGGCAGCCACTACACCTACATTGCCCGGGTGCCTGTGAACCTGAGGGACAAACTGGGCATTTCCAAAGAAGATCCCTATCATGACTACGACCTTACCATCGCCTATGACGACCAGGTGATGAAGGACATCTTCGAATACGCCAAGGCAAACCTGAACCTGAAATCCATGATTTACTTCTCCGACCACGGCGAAAATATGAAGCACTACCACACCACCTCCCCCTTCTACTACGACATGGTACACATTCCCTTCTTCGTCTACCTCTCGCCGGACTACCAGGCCGCCCATCCGGAACTCATGCCTGCCCTGAAATCCCATGAGCAGCAGTTCTTCACCAACGACCTGGCCTTCGACACCGTTACCGGCATCTGGCAGGCAAAGACCAATTTCTACCAGTCCCAATACGACTTCTCCTCGAAGGACTACGCCATCAACATGGACAACGCTACCACCTTTGAAAGAAAGAAGAAAATCAAAGACGACCCTGTATGGCAGGGCAAATAAAAAAGAGCTGTGAAAAAATAATGATTTTTTTCACAGCTCCTTTTGTATGGGAGAGCCTTATTCTGTGCCTTTTAGAACGCATCACGGCAGTACCTTCCAAACCGTCAGGCCCCTTCTTCAGGAAGGAACTCCGCGGAAGCGGTGGGGATAGGTCCCACCGTAAAGCAGAGGACATTGACTCCAGCCTTTGGACCCATCAAAATCAAGAATTTCAAGTCGACAGGCCTGTCCATCCAAAGAACCCTTTTACACAACCTGCCGCGAAGGGGCGCCTTTTTTATTCCTATTTGCGCCGCCAGGCGCCACCTTCCCCCTCTGAATCTTATGAACCCTCTGAACCTTTTTGCTAATCTCTGGAGAACAGATCCCTGGTATACACCTTCCCCTTTACCGGCAGGAGATCTTCACTTACCCGGTTAGCCAGAATGATGTCCGATGTCTCCCGGAAACCGTCCAGGTCATGGGTGACAGGCACACCTTCAAAAGTATCCTTGTCCAGGGTAGGCTCATAAATGATAAGGTCCATGCCCTTTTCCTTCAGCCTTTCGATGATACCCTGGATGGCGGAAGAACGGAAATTATCACTGCCGCTCTTCATGGTGAGGCGGTAAATGCCCACCCGTTTTGGCGAAAGAGAAGCGATATGGTCTGCAATGTACTGCTTCCTTGTTTCATTGGCCTCCACCACCGCGCGGATCATGGTTTCCGGCACATCCCTGTAATTGGCCAGAAGCTGCTTCGTATCCTTGGGCAGGCAGTAGCCGCCGTAGCCGAAGGAAGGATTATTGTAGAAATCGCCGATGCGGGGATCATAGCCCATGCCCTTGATGATATCGGCGGTGCGCAGCCCTTTTTCTTCGGCGTAGGTGTCGATTTCATTGAAATAGGCCACCCGGATGGCCAGGAATGTATTGGAAAAAAGCTTGATGGACTCCGCTTCCGAAGACCCCGTAATGAGCACAGGAATCTCCTCCTTAATAGCCCCCTCCTGCATGAGGGTCGCAAAAAGGCGGGCCCCCGGAAGAAGGGATTCCTTCCCCTTCGGAACGCCTACGATAATGCGGGAAGGATAGAGGTTGTCATAGAGCGCCTTCCCTTCCCGGAGAAATTCCGGTGCAAAGAGGATGGAAAGGGCGGGGTACCTTTCGGAAATCTTCTGGGTGTAGCCGATGGGGATGGTAGACTTGATGATTACCAGCGCCTTCGATTTCACCCGCTGGATCTGGGACAGGATGGACTCCACCGCCCTCGTGTCGAAATGGCCGGTGACATCATCATAATTCGTAGGCGCCGCAATGATGATGAGCTCTGCCTCCCGGTAAGCACTGTCCCCGTCCAGAGTGGCAGTGAGAGAAAGATTTTTATGCTTCAGGTAGTCCTCAATATAGGCATCCGCAATGGGAGACTCCCGGCGGTTCACCATATCCACCTTCTCCGGAATCACGTCCACCGCAGTCACCTCATGATGCTGGGCAAGAAGAATGGCGTTGGACAGTCCCACATAGCCGGTACCGGCAATGGCAATTTTCATAATGTTTCCTCGCTTCTTTAAAAGATTATTTATCTTATTATACTCTTTCCCCGCCCCCTTTGCGACAGCCCGTGAGACACCGATGGGGCCAGGATGACTCTATAGACAGAGAAGCGAGGAGCCCGGAAGAGCGGCCGCCACATCCTGCCTGCGCACATCCATGGAAAGCAGGATCGCCGCCCGTCCCTATGATCGCTTCCCTGTCAGCCGGCTGAAAACTTCATAGAAAAACTTCCTGGATTCCCCAAGGCGCTTTCGGTACCCGCCCGGGTGATTTCAGGGAGTTTTTTTGCGTGGATGAGAGGAGTCTGTAACCAATCTCATGACAGAAATCCGGAAAAGCCCATCAAGACGGGGAACTGTAAAAGAAGATGAAACTTTGGTAAAATAAAAAATAGAACGGATGAATCCGATCAAATCGATTAACTGCGGTTTTATTTACCTGTTCACTGCCGCGTAGGCAGTTTAGAAACCAAAACGCTGTTCATAAAGCGGCTATGTTTCGGTTCACTGCCGCGTAGGCAGTTTAGAAAGTGTTTTTCCGCTTAGCCTTGTTTCCCCTCTCGTTCACTGCCGCGTAGGCAGTTTAGAAAGAAGAGCTTGTCCAAGGGAATCTTTCGTTTTAGTTCACTGCCGCGTAGGCAGTTTAGAAAAACAAGTGGTCAAGCATGGGGCCTTGATGAATGTTCACTGCCGCGTAGGCAGTTTAGAAAATGAACCTCACCGGCGACGGCGTGACCGGCAAGTTCACTGCCGCGTAGGCAGTTTAGAAAACACACAGGCAGAATTAGCGCACGCTCTTGGCGTTCACTGCCGCGTAGGCAGTTTAGAAATGCCGTTTCCCATGGGAGAGACAGAGGTCCACGTTCACTGCCGCATAGGCAGTTTAGAAAGTTGTGGGCAAGGTTGTTGCTGGCACTCCGATGTTCACTGCCGCATAGGCAGTTTAAAAACATTGGAGCTGCTGCCGCCGCTGCTGGAATCGGTTCACTGCCGCATAGGCAGTTTAGAAAATACGGTCATTGTCCGCCGGGACCCATGGCACGTTCACTGCCGCATAGACAGTTTAGAAAGTCTGAACTGTTCGGAATTCCCGAACTGTTCAGTCCACTGCTGCATAGGCGGTGTGATAAGCCAGCCGAAAAAGAAAAAGCTGTCATAGGATGAAAATATCTCCTGATTTCAACATATTTTTTAAACTCTTTTGCCAAGTGTCATGCCTTGTCATCATTAGATGATATAATAAATGAAAGTATAAGTATTCGATTTCTTTGTGATAAAGCGAAAGTGATGAATGCGATGAACAACATGCTTTCTAAGTCGGATTTCAAGGTCATTCTTCATTCAAAACGGGCCAATATTTATTATCTTGAAAAATGCAGGGTTATGCAGAAGGATGGATGCGTGGTCTATCTGACGCAGAGCAGGGATAAAAATCTGTTTTGGAATATTCCTGTAGCGAATACGACGGTAATTCTTCTTGGAAATGGTACGTCCATTACCCAGGGGGCCATGCGGCTTCTCTGCGGAGCCGGTGTTATGGTGGGATTCTGCGGAGGGGGCAGTACGCCGCTGTTTGCCGGTACGGATATTGAATGGCTCAGCCCGGAGAATGAGTATCGTCCCACAGCCTATATGCAGGGATGGATGTCTTTTTGGTATGATGAATCGAAACGGCTTAAGGCAGCCAAAGTGTTTCAGCAGGAAAGATGCCGATTTCTGGAGCGTGTATGGTCATCTGATGAGGAGCTTCAAGATGAAGGATTTTATGCAGATGATGCAGCTGTGGAAGACGCTTTGGCTTTTTATCGTGACAAAATTGAAAATGCAGCCCAGGTGACAGAGCTTTTGGCAGCAGAAGCGGAATTTACAAAGAATCTCTATAAATACGCGGCAGCTAATGTACAAATGAGCGGATTTGTCAGGAAGAGAGAGGCCGATGATAAGGCCAATGTGTTTCTGAATCATGGCAATTATCTGGCCTATGGACTGGCGGCCTGCACATTGTGGGTGCTGGGGATTCCCCACGGGTTTGCCGTTATGCATGGAAAAACCCGCAGGGGAGCCCTGGTTTTCGATGTGGCTGACTTGATTAAGGACTCCATCGTCCTTCCCTGGAGCTTTGCCTGCGCGTCTAAAGATTGGAGGGATAAAGAGTTCCGGGAAAAATGCCTGGAGAAATTTACGGAGCATAAAGTGCTTGATTTCATGTTTGACGTGGTCAAACGAGTAAGCCTTGAGGCAGGTGATTTCTCATGATGGTCCTTTTTATCAGCCAGAGCATGAAAAAGGCGCAGCTTGTGGTGCGCCGTATTTTGGACCAGTATGCAAATCGCGTGGGCAGTGATGTTTGGAGAACGGTTATCACTGCAGAGGGCCTGGAAACGGTGAAGGTGCTGCTGAAAAAGAATGCGTCGAAAAATACGGCAGTGGCCTGTCATTGGATTCGTTCCAGAAATCGGGATGATTTGTTATGGATTGTAGGGCATAGAGACGCTTTTGATGAAAATGGCCAGGTCCCGGTAGGTTCCACCACCAGGGAACTCATGCACAGAGAGTGGGAGAATGACTGGATGTATCTTCCCTTTGTGTCTCTCCTCACGGCTTTAGCAGCTCTGTTTCACGACTGGGGCAAGGCTTCTGACTATTTTCAGAAAAAACTGGCAGAGGGAGATTTGACGGCAGATCCCTTTCGGCACGAGTGGATATCCTGCAAGATTCTGGAGGCAGTGATCCGGTGCAGCAGCGCCTGGGACGATGACAGAAAGTGGCTGTCATATCTTTCAGAAGGCCATTTTAATTCGGAAGACATGGGAAAGGCGCTTTTATCTGAAGATAATCATCAGGGAAAATTAGCGTCTCTGCCGCCTTTGGCATGCCTGCTGGTATGGCTGATTCTTTCTCATCATCGGCTGCCTGATCTGGATAGAGAAGAAAGAAACAGGTATGACGGCAGGCAGAGAATGACTGTTGAGGACATTCTTCAAACCGTTAACAGTACCTGGGGATATGAAAATACAAAGCCCGAGGCTATGAGCAGAAGAAAAGAGTGTTTCACTTTTTCGTCCGGCCTTCTTTGGGATGATGGACTCCTTTGGCGAAAAGCAGTGAGGAAATGGTGCGCCCGTGGTTTGGAAGACTATGATGATCTCAAGAGTCTGATGACAGGAGAGCAGGTTCATCCGGCACTTCGCAGATGCCTGCAGGATGCAAGGCTGGGTCTCATGCTGGGAGACCATTATCTTTCATCTCTGCCGGCTTCTTCCGATCAAAGCCGCTGGGGTGCTCGTTCCCTGCGGGCGAATACGGATAGGAAAACAGGGAAGCCCAAACAGTTTCTGGAAGAGCATTTGGTTGGAGTGATGAAGCAGTCTCTTGCCATTGTCCACCGTCTGCCTGCCTTTGCCAGTCGTATGGAAAAAGCCTATGACGTACATTCTCTCAGAAAGACAAGTCCGCCTCTGTTCCGCTGGCAGGATCGGACGGTAGCCAAAATCAGGAAATACAGGGAAGGCAGAGAAAGAAATCAGGCTTTCTTTATTGTGAATATGGCCAGCACAGGCTGCGGAAAAACCATGGCGAATGCGAAAATCATGGAGGCTGTATCGGAAGATGGAGAATCTCTTCGATACGTGCTTGCACTGGGGCTCCGTTCTCTTACCCTGCAGACAGGCGATGAATACAGGGAAAGAATTGGTTTGTCCAAAGATGACATGGCTGTCATCATTGGTTCCAGCGCTGTATTGAAGCTGCATAACCGGACAAAAGGACAGGATGATACCTCTCTTTATGGTGAAGACGGCCCGTTCATGGAACAGGAGCTGAGCTGCATTGATACGCAGTCGGACCAGGAAAATCAGTTTCTGGATATTTTTTTCAATCCGGCGCAGCCGGAAAGTGCCGGAAAAAACAGGAATTTTCTCTATAAACCGGTGCTTGTGACCACCATTGACCATCTCATGGGAGCCGTGGAAACAAAGAGGGGCGGAAGGTACATACTTCCCAGCCTGCGGCTCATGTCATCGGATCTGGTCATTGATGAAATCGACGATTTCAACAGGGAGGACCTGACTGCCATTGCCAGGTTGATCCATCTGGCCGGTATGTACGGTAGAAATGTAGTTATTTCATCGGCCACCATTCCTCCCGACCTGGCGGAGGGGATGTACAGATCTTATCTGACGGGATTGTCCTGTCGAAATGCTTTCTTTACCGATAAAAAAGTATGCACCCTGGTCTGGTGTGATGAATTTAAGACAGAGGTGCAGACCCGGGGAGCTTCCAATGACTGGTTTGCCAAAACCCATGATCGTTTCATTCATGCCAGAATAGAAAAGCTGAAGAAGGAACCGGCTAAAAGGAAAGGATTTATCGTGCCCTGTGGGGACATTACCACCGGTGGAGATAAGGCAGAGCTGCAGGAAGAATATTTCCATCGTATAAAAGAGGCCGTGCTGCAGCTTCATGAGAATCATCATGTGGTGGATCAAAAGACGGGGAAAGAGATTTCTGTGGGCGTCATCCGGATGGCCAATGTGAATCCCTGCGCGGCACTCAGCATCTATCTGCTGCAATGTGACTGGCCGGAGAATACGGCAGTCAGAGTCATGGTATATCACAGCCGGCAGATCCTTCTCCTTCGGCATGAACAGGAGAATTATCTGGACTCTGTTTTGAAGCGTAAAAAGGAAACCGGACAGGTTGTCTCTATAGACGACCCGGTCATGAGGAAACATATCGATGAGGCGGCGGAAAATCATCTCATCTTTATTCTTGCAGCTACGCCGGTGGAAGAAACAGGCCGGGACCATGATTTTGATTGGGCAGTTATAGAACCATCCTCTGGCCGGTCCATCATTCAGCTGGCAGGCAGGGTGCTTCGGCACAGAAAGCGGACGGAAGATATTTCCAGGCCCAATATAGCCGTCATGGACTACAACATACGGGGGCTGCGGGGGGAGAAGAGGGCCTTTATCTGGCCGGGCTATGAAGATGGGAAGTATGTGCTTAAGACCCATTGCATGGAAGACTTGATAGATAGGAAAAGACTGGCCGAGAGGATTGATGCGGTACCCCGGATCTTGAAATCTCCTCCGCTGGATCCCGAAAGGCGGCTGATGGATCTGGAGCAGCAGGTTATGGCTGATTTCAACAGCTTCACCGATACGGGCCCGCAATGCATCCATGGCTGGAATCAGGAAGCCTGGTGGATGACAGCCCTGCCACTGGAAATGAACCGATTCAGAAAATTAACGATGGAGGAAGTCAAGCTCTATGCTAAATATATCGACGGAAAAGTAGTACTCTGCGAATGGGACACAGAAACGTCCTGCAGCGGCCTGTATGGTGTGGAACCGTATACAGGCATGACACCGGGTATGAAGGAAAGACTGTGGCTTCCGGAGAAGAAAAGAAACTATGTGAAAATCCTTGAAGCCATGGCGGCAGGCCGGGATGAATCAAAGGAACAGCAGATGAAAGGCTTTTCGGAAATCTTTGGGGAAATAACCATTCCAGTGTCTTCCAGCAGCGGAAAAACATTTTTCTATTCGGATCAGCTGGGATTGTTTTCAGAGTAAAAAGGAGGAATCGGAAATTGGGAAAGCTCAGTGAATATATACAGGAGCAGGCAAAGAAGAAAGGAAAAACACCGGAATCATGGCTGCAGGGGGTGCTGGAAAATTTTTCAAAATGCACACTGGCTACTCATGTAGGTAAATTTTCTAACCCTGACAGCCGGGTTATCATCTATGATGAGTCCGAAACGCAGGCAGATGGTCTGGTAACTACAGCTTCCTGCAGTCATGAAGTGGATATGATTTATTCCTCAGCAGCCTATATGGCGGCAGCTAAACTTCTCCTTCAACCATTGGAAGACGGTAAAAGCTGCCTGGAACATCTCCAGTCCGGTGGAAGTGACGTGTATGAGGAATTCAAATCTTTTGGAGTGGAACCGGAGCGGCTGCATACAGCCCTTTCTGGCATCCAAAAGGCCTCGCCCGGTGCTACCGATGGAAATCTGCGTCAAGTCTACTTTCCTGTAGGTAAAAATCAATATCATTTACTTACGGTCCTTCCTGCCTCATCCCTTTTAGAAACCATGGGCAGTATAGTCAGGGAGATGAATCATTGCTGGTTTGAAACCAATAATAAAAAAGGGGACATATATGGAGAACCGTCCAGCCATCTGGGTAATTTGACCATGATAGGATTCGGTGGTACTAAACCACAGAATATCAGTACATTGAATGCGAATTCTGGCGGAAAGGCTTTCCTTCTGTATTCCATGCCGCCGATTATCAGTCAGCACCACATCCGGCTTCCTAAACGGGATTTTTTCCGGGAGTGTATCCCCTATGCCGTTTCTCTGGATATAATCAGAAAACTGCATAAACTGTTCAAAATGGATAGAAATAATATAAAAATCCGGGAAAAGATCCGTTACTGCCTGGAAGAGGCAGCAGATTACTGCATTGAAACGGCATCATTCATGCAGATGGAACCGGAAGGCTGGAGTTCTGATGAAAAATACAGTCATCTTTTGCCGGCACAAAAAATCTGGCTGGATGGCAGTTTTGCAGAGGAACGGAAAAATAGTGAATGGAGCAGAGAAATAGGAAAACAATTTGGAAGATGGATTATTTATCGGTATGCAGGCATGGAAGGACTTGATAAAGTATCCCTGGGTGACCAGGAAATGAATAGATTCTCTGAAATCATGGAGGATTCTTTAAGAAAGGAAGCGAATATGACCCTATGAAATCCTATTTACTGATTCGTCACATGCTGGTCCATCATGCCAATGCCATGAGCAGTACACTAACCATAGGGGTACCGGCGGTCACTGCCTGGATGGGGGCGGTGCATGCACTGGAAAGAAAGGTCAGACAAAAGGAACCATGGAAGGATATTGCGTTCAATGGCGCCGGCATCTCCTTTCATCGCTGCAGTCTGCAGGTGCATAAGGGGGTAGGAGATTCCTGTTATTCCATCATAGGGACGGCCAATCCTCTGCGAAAAAAAGGCGCAGCATTCGAGCGCCCTCCCTTTATTGAAGAGCCCCGTATCCATCTTGACATATCGCTTCTGGTGGAAGTGGAAGGACTGGACGGCGATAATGATGAAGCATTTCTGACCCGCGTGCAGCAGCTGCTGCCATCCATGAAAATGGCAGGCGGAGATATTCTCAGCATCAAGGAAACCAGGCTGTGCTATGCAGATACAGACCATCCCCGGGAAGAGAAAAAAATACTGGCAGCCTTAATGCCTGGATTCGTTTTGATTGAAAGGGCTGATCTTATCCGTCAGATGACAGAGGAAGGAGCTGACAGCCTGCAGGCACTTCTTGATTATTTAAAGATTACCAGAACTGCACAAAGAAATGACAACGGAGATGTTACCGGATGGGATTATTCCAGAAAAGGAAATGGATGGATCGTTCCCATTTCGGTGGGATTTAAAGGCATCTCCGAACTTGGAAAAGTAAAAAATCAGAGAGATCCATCCACCCCTCACCAGTTTGTAGAAAATGCGGTGACCCTGGGAGAATTCCGCATGCCTTATCGATTCGACCATGTTGACGACATTCTGTGGCATTATGAATATGACAGTAAGAATAGTTTGTATCTTTGCAGCAACCATGCATAAAGGAGGATTTTGTCATGAGTGAGAAAAATTTTAAAAAAGCTTCTGTATTGGCATTTGAAAAGAAACTGGTGGTATCAGACGGATATATGTATGGTACAAATTGGGATAACAGGGACAAAGAAGCAGAGCCGGTCAAGCTGGTTGAAAAATCGGTCCGTGGCACGATTTCCAATCGCCTGAAAAAAGCAGTGAAAAATGACCCGGCCAAACTGAATGCGCAAGTCGAAAATCCAAATCTGCAGACCGTAGACAGTGCGTCTCTCTTGATGAATCGGGATACATTAAAACTAGTATTTACAGTTAAGGTACTTTCCGGCGTGCAGTACCCCTCTGCCTGCAACAGCTCCAGCCATTATGAGGGTATCCTTGCCATGGGAGAAGAATTTATTCACGAGCAGGGATTCAAAGAACTGGGACGGAGATATGCATACAATCTGGCCAATGGACGCTTCCTTTGGAGAAACCGCGTCGGGGCAGAGGCCCTGGAAGTCCGGGTCCATGTGGAGGAAGAAAAGAAGGACTGGACCTTTGATTCCTACCGGTATTCACTGCAGGACTTTGAGAGGAATGCTGCTGATGTAGAGGAACTGGGAAACCTAATCGCAGATACACTGTCCGGGAAAAGGGCGTACCTGATGATTGAAGTGGAAGCCTTTGCCAAAGTGGGAAAAGGACAGGAAATCTACCCCAGCGAAGAATTGATCCTTGATAAAGGGAAAGGGAAAAAGAGCAAAGTCCTCTATCAGGTAAATGGTGTGGCAGCCATGCATTCTCAGAAACTGGGAAATGCCATCCGTACCATTGATACCTGGTATCCGACTCGGGACGGACAGAAGAACAAGCCCATTGCCGTAGAACCCTACGGAGCGGTCACAAATCTTGGCATTGCATACAGATCGCCAAAGGAAAAGAAAGATTTCTATACCCTTTTCGACGCCTGGTCTGAAGGAGATACACTGGAAAGTGCAGATGATCAGAATTATGTGATGGCAGTTCTGGTCCGCGGCGGTGTCTTTGGCGAAGGAGATAATGACTGATGCTCTCATACTATCAGGAAATCACACTGCTTCCAGATGAAGAAACGCCGGCCTTTTTCCTGATGTCCAAAGTCTTTTTACAGATACATCTGGCCCTGGGACATTGGAAAAACCACACCGGCACTCAGCCCTTTAGTATCTCCTTTCCCCAGTACGGAGAAAAAAGTCTGGGCGTAAAAATCAGGATATTTGCAGAAAACCGGGAACAGCTGGAACAGCTGGACATGGGAAAAGCGCTGGAAAGACTGAGCGACTATGTTCATCTGACATCCATCAGGAGAGTGCCGGCAAACAGGATTACAGGATATGCATCCTTCAGCCGTTACCAGCCTGATGCATCAGTAGAGCAGAAAGCCAGACGATTTTCTGCCCGGCATCAGGATACATCCTATGAAGAAGCACTCACTCTCATGAAGCAGAAAAAAGAAGACTATACCAAACCTTTCATCCACATGAAGAGCTTGTCCGGCGGGCAGACCTTCAATCTCTTCATTGAAAAAATACCGCAGGCCAATCCCACAGAAGGCACATGCAGCACCTATGGCCTGAGCAGAGATACAGCTTTGCCGGACTTTTGACCAACCGAAAAACAGCAGTGCTGAAACTATCGACAAATACAGACTTTTGCCACAGGACAGAAAAACATTGGTCAAATAGAGAAGCTGGCTGAAAAAGCAGAGAAACAGGGGCAGTTTTTACTGCCTGTCTCCTGTTCACTGCCGCATAGGCAGTTTAGAAACATTGTAGTACCAAACCTATGAGGGTAACCAGGTTCACTGCCGCATAGGCAGTTTAGAAATTCCGCTGTATCGGCTGACTTCCACAGCTTCCGTTCACTGCCGCATAGGCAGTTTAGAAACTGTATATGCACAAGGAGGTTTTTTTATGCCAGTTCACTGCCGCATAGGCAGTTTAGAAAATGGAATCGCTGAAAATGCACCACACGCCGCAGTTCACTGCCGCATAGGCAGTTTAGAAACAATTCAAGACATTAGAGGGACGGTGCTTAATGTTCACTGCCGCATAGGCAGTTTAGAAAACCAAAGAAAAGGAGAAAAGAATGAACAAATAGTTCACTGCCGCATAGGCAGTTTAGAAAAATTCCAAAATAGTTGGCCATCATTTCTATTTGTTCACTGCCGCATAGGCAGTTTAGAAACTACATTAAAAGCGCCTACGTTAACTCCGACAGTTCACTGCCGCATAGGCAGTTTAGAAATTGATGAATCCTGCACCGTAACCTACAAAAATGTTCACTGCCGCATAGGCAGTTTAGAAATGCCGCGTACGATAAATGGTATCATTAGATGCGTTCACTGCCGCATAGGCAGTTTAGAAACTTAACGTTGATACGGTCCGGCAGATTCCCTAGTTCACTGCTGCATAGGCAGTTTAGAAATACAGGAGTTAGCTTTTTAACCCTTGTAAGAAGTTCACTGCCGCATAGGCAGTTTAGAAATGTAGCTCCCTTTGGTCTTTGGAGCGTTGTGCGTTCACTGCCGCATAGGCAGTTTAGAAATCCCCTGTTGTGCGCCTGCAGGTTGCCATATCGTTCACTGCCGCATAGGCAGTTTAGAAATGTATAGACTTGGGCTCTGCAGAATCTGCCTTGTTCACTGCCGCATAGGCAGTTTAGAAATACGCTTTCGGAAGTTTGCGAAGGTCTTGAATGTTCACTGCCGCATAGGCAGTTTAGAAAATGACCGATAAGGAAATCAAAATCGCCGTTATGTTCACTGCCGCATAGGCAGTTTAGAAATTGAGCGCCATTCTTTCTGCCATAATCTGCTGGTTCACTGCCGCATAGGCAGTTTAGAAATTAATGCTTCAGCCTATCCGGACTACCCTCCCGTTCACTGCCGCATAGGCAGTTTAGAAAGCAAACTCGGAAGAAAGGTATTTAGACGGTTTGTTCACTGCCGCATAGGCAGTTTAGAAATGTACTGTTTCTGCTACTGTTAGCATCGTTTTGTTCACTGCCGCATAGGCAGTTTAGAAATGTGGCTCTCTCATCGGCTCTGCTCGTGCAGCGTTCACTGCCGCATAGGCAGTTTAGAAATCTCCGAAAGACCGGACATGCGCGCAGCCATAGTTCACTGCCGCATAGGCAGTAAAAAATCATCGGGCGCAGGGGTATGATATTTCTATTTTCCAAGGCCCTTCCACCGTCTTTCGCCGCTCAAATATGACTTTAGTGCAAGATACACACATCGAAACCTTACTATTTGATATTTGACTCTCTTGCTATTTCTGCTATACTAAGGCCAGAGGTAAGAAAGGTCTTATCTCCACCACATTGTCAGAGGAAATCCTGCTGCTGTCTGCATATAAACCCCGTTTGTAGATTTGTATTAGCATCACAACCTCAGCGATTCGTTTTTTTCATAGTCAGATGAAATGTGGATCCGGAATTGAGCTCGTTAGTGATGGCGGCAGGGCAATGAATCCCCTCCTTTCCTCTGGCAGTATTTTAAAGGAGCCACGCTCTTGGTTCCTGAAAACGCCTTCGTTCCCCGCAGACGAAGGCGTTTTTCCATGGGAAAAAGAGTGGAGGATTGAGGGGGCTGTCAGCTTTTTGCTTTTTCTCCTGCCTGGCAGGAGGGCATGAAAAAAACAGTGGAGAAAATCCACTGTTTTTTTTCTTATTTCAGCATGTCTTTCCATTCGTCGGGGTAGTCGCCGCGGTATTCGACCACCTGGTCCATAGGTTTTCTGGGCAGGGGGCGGACTTCTTTGTCAGTGTAGCCGAAGGCGATGGCAGCTGCCATTTCTCCGTCTTCATGGAGCCATTCTTTCAGTTCGTCGTAAGCAAAGAAGACGTTGCAGGTCCAGAGGCTTCCGATGTTGCGGTTGGTGGCTTCAAGGCACATGTTCTGGATGGCAGCGCTGATGGACTGGATGTCGGCCAGTTCCATGAGGTATTCGTCCTTGGGATGGTCTTCGCGGTAGTTCAGGCCTTTGGTGTTCATGACGAATACGATCACCGGCGCCTGTTCCAGCACCCGGGCGGTGTAGATGGCTGAGGGGATGAATTTTTCGTATTTCTTCCCGAAAATGGCGTTTTCTTCGCCTTTTCTGTTTTTCATGATGCCTTCCTTCAGGCATTTCACCATGGCTTTCCTTTCGGCGCCGCGAATGACGATGAATTTCCAGGGCTGGGCGTTCTTTTCAGAGGGGGCCCACATGCCGGCTTCCAGGATCTGGTCCAGGTCTTCCTGGGGAATCGGTTTCTGGAGAAAATGACGGATACTTCTTCTTTTGTAAATAGCTTCTAACACGGTGGTAATCCTTTCAATGTATAAGTTTCAGTTATAGATAAGACTGCATAAAAGAAATTATATGCAATTTTGAGCGATAAAGCAAGTTTTTTTAGACTAAGGGTCATATCAGGGGGCGGGGCAGCAGGGGGGTCTGGAAGGGAGGAAATCTGCTATAATATAGGTAAGGAATTATGGGAAAGTGTCAGTTCAAAGGAGGTCTTATTATGGACATCAAAAAAATACTCGTTCCCATTGATGGCTCCGATGCTTCGGAGAGAGCCTTTTCTTACGCCGTGGCTTTTGCGAAGAAAACGGCGGCGGAGTTGATTCTTCTTTATGTGGTGGATGCGGACGTCCTCATGTATCCGGTGTACCGGGTGAGCCTGGCAGAGACGGATACGGCTTCGGTGAAGAAGAAGGGCGAGGATATTCTGGCACTTTACGCCCAGGACGCACCGGAAGATGTGAAGGTAAGCCGTATGGTGACCATCGGTGTGCCGGGGTCTTCTATCATCCGCACGGCTGAGGCGGAGGGAGTGGACCTCATTGTTATGGGCAACAGCGGCAAGGGTTCCGTTTCTTCTTTCGTCATGGGCAGTGTGAGCCATTACACCGTGCATCATGCCAAATGCCCGGTACTGATTGTGAAATAGTCTGTCTTTTTTGAAATCGCGGCCTGGCGGGTACGATTTCCCCAGGCAGAAAGAAGGGATTTTTATGATAGATAGAGAGATACATAAGATTCTGATTCCGGTGGACGATTCGAAAATGTCAGACCGGGCTTTCGATTACGGCATGGACATGGCAAAGCTTTTTGATGCAGAGGTGCATGTCATTTATGTGGCCAACGGGGAGGGCATGAGTACTCCGGATTTCACGGTCCATTTCAATGAAAAGAATGATGATACCAGTCCGCTGAAGGAAAAGGGAGCCGCCGTGCTGGCCCGTCTCATGAAACGGGTGCCGGAGGGGGTGAAGGTGCATCAGGAAATCCTCCTGGGTTCGCCGGAGGTGATGATCGCCCTCACTGCCGAGGATGACAGCGCAGACCTTATCATCATGGGTAGCAGCGGAAGAAATTCCTTCTCTTCCATGTTCCTTGGCAGTGTGAGCTACTACACTGTGCATCACGTGAAGTGCCCGGTACTGCTGATTAAGTAAGACCGCTGGCAGCTGGCCGCTTACTGCTGTTATTGTCTGCTGGACAATATTTCCGAAGGCAGGAGGGTTCAGGCGCCTTAGGCGCCCGGGTTCAAGCCGCCGTCGGGTTGCGCCGAAGGCGCGGTTGTATAGTTTTCGCTGCCAGAGGCAGCGTTGTCGCCGAAAACGGTCAGCCGATTAAAAGGAAGGCCCTTTAATGGGCAGGCTAAGGGCCAACTTCGGCTGACTTGGAGGTCCTATGCAGGACCTCCACAGCATATACTCATCGCCCGATAGGGCGATACCACAACCCTCAGGCCGCAGGCCTGTCAAACCTGAGAACCCTCGGGGTGAAGCCCCGTCAATCTTTAGAACCTTCCGCACCCAGAGGGCGCGGGGTCTCAAAGCGGCTTACAAGCTGCCGCGAAGCGGCCGCCTTAACCCTCGGAGCATCAGCCTCGTCAAACCTAAGAACCTTCCGGCCATCGGGCCGGTCAATCTTAAGAACCTTTTCTAAAGTAAGGAGGCATAGAAATGAGCCGGGAAACGAAAATAGGCATCGTGGCATTTATCCTGCTGTTCTTCATCGGCGCAGCCGGCTTGTTTCTTGAGCCTTCCCGCTGGTTCCACAAGGATTTTTATGAGATTCATGCTGTTTTTGATAATGCCCAGGGCATCCGGGATCATGCCCAGGTGCTTTATGCCGGGGTCTCTGTGGGCCGGGTGCGCAGGATCCATGTGAAGGATGGGAAGGCGGTGCTGGATCTGGACATCCGGAAGGGTACGGTGATTCCGGAGGATGCCAGGTTTACCATCGACAGTTCCGGCGTGGTGGGAGATCTCTATGTGAAGATTTCCGGCGGCCGTCCGGGAAGCAGGAATCTGTCCGACGGCATGACGGTGCAGGAGTATAAGAATGACCGCATGGATGAGCTCATGGAGAAGGCCGGCCGCCTCATGGATACGGCAAAGGGACTGCAGGGAACTATAGAGGAATTTAAGGAGAAATGAGTGATACAGTGGGCTGGTGAGCTGGTGCGAGCTGCAGCTACGTCATGTGTGGAGGGAGATTTCGGGGCGCCGCTTTCGACCCTCGAAATGACAGCGGCGCCATGAAATAGGAAGTTTTTAAGGAGGCAGTTTTGTAGGATAAATTTATCCTACAAAACTGCCTCCTTTCTGATATAATGAGGGAGAGGTGATTTTTATGCGCATTGATACGAATACCATGATTCCCATGACCGAAGCAAATCGTAATTTTTCTAAAGTAGCACGCATGGTGGATGAAAAAGGGGCGGCTGTGATTATGAAAAATAACCGGCCCCGCTATCTGATTCTGAATTTTGATACCTTAGAGGATGGAACTGCCGGCGATGAAGAGGTGGAAGCCATTTCTAAAAAGCTGATGCAACAGAATCGGACTGCTTATGAGGTATTGGCTAAATGAAGAAACTGACCAAAGCACAAGTACTTCGAATGTACAACGATATGGTCAATCAATTTGGTGGAACTAGGGGAATGAGGGATGAAGGGCTTTTAGACTCAGCACTTTCCGCGCCTTTTCAGACTTATGACGGATTTGAATTATATCCGGAGATAGAGGAAAAGGCGGCTTGCCTGGGATATGGTCTTATTGAAAATCATGCAATGGTAGATGGAAATAAAAGACTGGGAGTTCATGTTATGCTTGTGTTTCTTGCGCTGAATGGCATTATGCTGACATATACCCAAGAGGAGCTTTACACGATTGTTCTTCAGATAGCCTCTGGGGACAAAAGCCGGTCTGACTTATTGACCTGGATTAAAAATCATGAGGATAATAATTAGCTTTTATACAGAAAAACCTAACAGCGTCATATCAGATAGGAAACTAAAAAAGCACGGCCGCGGGGCCGTGCTTTTTGCTATTCTCAGAGCCGGACTTCGATGACGTCGTCTTCGCTCTTTCTTGCCAGGGGGCAGGGGTTGTGGTTGGGGTAGCCGAAGGACATGGCCATGACCATTTCCCCTTCGCCCAGCCAGTCATGGAGTTCGTCGTAGGCGAAGAAGATGTTGCCGATCCACAGGCTTCCGATGCCCATGGAGGTAGCCTGGAGGGCCATGTTTTCGGCAGCGGCGCCGATGGCCTGTACGTCGGAAAGTTCGTGGATTTTTTCAGTGGCAGTCCAGTTGTCGGTGAGGGGGCGGCCCTGGGGATTTACGATGAATACCAGTACCGGTGCCTGTTTCATGCACTGCAGGGTGAAGCGGGCGTTGGTAAAGAGTTCCGGTGCTCCGGCCAGGACTCCTTCACCTTTTTCTGATCTTTCAATGCCCTTTTCCATGAGGGCCAGTGCCGTTTTCTTGCTTTCTCCCTTCACTACGATGAATTTCCAGGGCTGACGGTTCTTTGCAGAGGGGGCCCACATGCCGGCGCGGAGGATTTCGCGCATGTCTACCTTGGAAATGTCGGTGTCCTTGAAGAAACGGACGCTTCGTCTTTTGAAAATCAGATTGTACATAGTATTTCCACCTTTCCTGATATTTGATCCTTGTGATTATGCTTTTTTCATTATACACCGTTTTGAGGTTTTAGTGTTGGAAATCGTGGAAGGAGGTCCGCCGTAAAGCAACGGCGTTTCAGCAGGGCAGGAACCCCTTCGCGAAAAGTTTCCTGTCTGGCAGGAGATGACAGCGTTTCAGCAGAGCAGGAAACTCTTTGCCTATAGTTTCCTGTCGGAAAGGAACACCAGTGGCGTTACACAAAGCAGGAAACTTTTCCCCTAAAAAATCCCCGGCGCCAAAGAGCGGGTGTCATAAGAAAGTAATATCGTATTTCTCAGGAACGGCATGGTTTCGGTCATGCCATTAAGCCTGCGCTGCGCATACAAAAATTCCTCCAACTGCGCCGCAGTGAGCCACTTCTGGTTCAGCACCATGCACCGTGCCTGCTCTGCAATATGCTCGATCATCGCCTCATCCAGTGCATCCGGCTCTGTGGTCAGAATCGGTAAGGTGGTCGGGAGCAGCACGCGCAGCGTTTGTAGCTCCGTCCTCGTCAGTCCGATACAGAAAACATCATTCGTCATAGGGAAAGCTCCTCTTCGTCCTTTAGGAGGACAACCGTTCGGTCAGGGCAAAGCGCCTGCATTTTCTGCGGCGCATCCGTGTGCATCGGAATCACAAGCTGCGGGTCCGCCTTTTCAATGACATGGCGCAGATCCTCCGGCGAGGCGTGACCGCTGGTGTGCAGCGTTTCCCATGTGTCGGTCAGCGCCAGAAAATCGGGGATGGTGCTGCCGGGTTTTGTACGGTAGCCGTCCCACATGGAATAGAGAAGGATGCTCTGTGCCGGATCATATTGGCAGATGATCGCTCCAAACTTTGAATTGGCGCGGACGAACATCAGTCCGCCCAGCTCCGCAAAACGCGCCGGTGGGTGGTGTTTGAAGGATAGAAGTTTCGGCATCTCATAAAAGGACGAGATCCCGCTCCAATGTTTTGACACGGTTTCCACCAGCATTTTCTGATAGTCGTCGCAGATGCAGTATTTTCCACGCGGCACGGCGCGCGCCAGCGCAAAAATGCGGTCCAGATTGGTGGTCGCACACAGCACGAATACATATTTGTACTGCTGCAAATAGTTCCTTACCCGCGCTTGCAGTTCCCATTCTGTGACGGTTTTGCCGTCCGTGCGGGATACCGTCGTCCCCTCGGTGATGATGGCATCGACCTTTCCAATCCGACGGTCCAGAATTTTGTCCATTGTCTTGCCCCGCACCCCGTGCAGCCGGAAATCGCCGGTATACAAAATGCACTTGCCGTCCGCTTCGATGAGGAACAGATAGCTGTCCACAGCGGAATGGTCAATGCCAAACGGCGTGATCTGAATGTCGCCAATCAGAAACGGCATCCCTGCGGAAAAAGTGCGGATGGTCTCGATTCGCCTGCAGAGCACTTCATCCTTCTTCCAACTATGCGCGCTGGACAGGCGCATAATATCCTTCGCCAGCGCACCGGCATATAGCGGGATATCTGGACGGATGCGAAGCATCTGCCCTGTGTGGTCGCCGTGGTAATGGGTAAACAGCACCGCGTCGCAGCGTCCGTTCGCGTCGGTCACACCCGGAATGTGCAGCGGCGCGGACACAAAGCCCGGGTCAAGGGACAGCTCATCACCCATGTCGATGAGAATGCGCGTTGTTTCTGTGGCAATTTCGGCAGCGATTCCGCCGATCTGGTGTGTGCCGCGATGGATGCAGAGCTTCATTCCGCATCCTCCTCCCAAACGTCACCATACAGGATGGAAAAGCCGTGAAACAGCTTCCACCCGCGTAGCGAGCGGTCATACTCGATCCATTCCCCAGTTGCTTGCAGCGCGGAAATATACCGCTGCACGTTGCGAAGCGGCAGCTCTGTCAGTTCTGTCAGCGTTTGCGTGGAAATGCCGGGGCGCTTGCGGATCAGGGACAGAATTTTCAGACCGTTTACCAGCTTCTCGCTGTATTCATACGATTTTCTGCTGCGGCTGTGGGCAGAAAGCAGCAGATACTTGAGCTTGTCCGTGATGGCGTCAAAGTCCGGGTAGCATTTGAAGAACTTTCGCGCTGCCTTGGGTGGCATCGGCTCGCCAAGCCAGAGGATCGTCTCATCGGTGCAGCCGTTGACCTCCTGATAGTAGCCGAAGATCATATCCGCGTCGTCCTGCTCCATCGCAGATGCGTTTACGATCATCGCCTCGCAGTTTATGGCAATCAAATCTGTGGGGGTATCGGCAATGTAAAGCTCGCAGTACCGCACGGGAAGATTTGCGCTTACAAATTGATTCTGTTTTTGCGTCAAGCCGAATGTGTTGATGAGATAGTCCTGCGTCATTGACCGTCGCCCCCTTTTCGTAAGCGAACCTCGCGCCACATCGAAGCTCTCTCCGCAGGTGATGCACTGCATCCGAATGTACTGTTTCGCCAGCTTGTTCTGCTTGAGCCGGATAACCAGTGCAATGCTCCAGAACACGATGCCCGCGATCGTAATAAACACCGAGATCATATATCCGCCGAACGCAACAACCAGCCACAGGATAAACCATGCGCCGAACTCCACCTTGGGGTACGGTACGCAGCGCACATTGTGACTGCCGCAGTTGGGACAGGCAATGTCGTCGCCGGACGGGGTTTTGTTTTCGTTTATTTGCTGCTCATCCATAAAAAATTGTCCTCCTACTGTCTTTCTTGATGGCAGTATAGCTAACCGCCGCGACAACAGGGTGGTAGAGTTGAAAAGTTAATAATCCAAAATTTCGATTTCCCATTTTGATGGCGTCCCCGTGTCACAGTCAGGAACTTCTTCTAAATCAAGCGGAGCGGCATTGGGGCTCTTTACGGTAGGAATGATAATGATCGCCCCTGGGGTGCAAGGAGTATCACAACCAGTGACACCATTTGCATAAGAAGTGCTTGGTGATACCGTTTCGATATTTTCAAAAGGAAACCGGAGTAACTCGACCTTGACGCCATCATTACTCATTTTGTCCATCAGTCCAACAAGGTTTCCGCGATTGCCTAATGTATTATATTCGTTGTTTTGGGTGCTTCCCTTGAAAAACAGCGGGCAAATCCGAACTTCCTTGTACTTACCATCTAAACCGTAACTTCTTAACAGCTCGTCCATATCCACCGTCTTGTAATAAGTGTAAATCTCCAAAACGCAGCGAAGCAATGTTTCCTTGCTCTTAGGTGCTTTTAACTCAATCAGTCTCAAAATCCCTGTGGATTCGTCGAAAGTCATCAAATCAATTTTACCGGCTCGATCGCTTTGCTTGCTTTTCAGCGGAACTTGATAATCGATGACCTCGCCGAGTGGGTTCAGTACCTTTTTCTGGGCTAAAGCCAGTGCGATTCGTTCTTCCTTTCGGTTAGAAGTTTCGCGAGGCGTTGTTCCGTTATGCGAGCCAATTTTGTAGTTCCCATGTTTGATTTTTTGAATCTGATCAAATAAATTGTAGTGTTTCAACAAATACTCAGAAATGATTTCTGTGTAGTACCTGGCACCATCGGCTTTATAAGTCGTTCCGGCATGATTTATGCAGGCAGCCGTGTAAAAAGTTGACATATTCTTTGCGGCTTTTTTTATTTGTGCAATCGTCTCAGTTCTGGTATATTTTCGTCCCATGATTCATATTCCCCTTTCATTTCTCTGTATAAATACGATTCAGGTCAAAAAATGACAACCGACTATGGAATACTATGTTTCTATTTCTTCAATTCTTTTCACAATGCGCATGGTTGCTTCACTTGTGTCGAGCTTGTAACAAGATGCTGAAACAAAATATTTTCCCTTCCGGTTTTTCGGGAAATCCTTTTGCTTTTCAACCTGATACCCGAATGGCTTTAAGATGCTCTTGATCATGCGACCGACAACAGTCCGAGTGAACCCATCGCTGAAGTCGATCGTCGGATTATCCATTTCCTCATAAAATTGTTCTAACTCCAAGACACAGCCGGCAAGAGCTGGTTTGCCTTGATCTGCATATTCAGCCATTTTAATGATGATCTCATCTTGGTTCAGAAAATCAAATATTCTGTTCGCATCCGTATTGAACTCAAAGCCGGAACAGTTTTTGTTGTCCGTAATAAAGCCAGAATACGTTGCTTTCATCTGTAACCCCCCTTAATATCAGAGGCGTATTTTCACGCCTCTGATATTATTGTACTCTACATTTTCAAAAAGTCAAGATGTTCTGTTGTTTTTTATTGATAATGTTTTTCGGGCAGCAATTTTCTCACACCGTTCTTCTTTGCCCACTCGCTTGCCCCCCGTCTCCGTTCCTCACTGTACGGTGCTGTCAGTCGGAAGCTCAGCCGTCCTTTCTCAATTTCAAAGGTCAGACCGCCTTGCTCGTCATCGTCGGTCTGGCGGCAGCATTGCGGGTGCTTTGCCGCAAATGCCATCAGCCGCTTTTTGAGATCGGTGTTGTGGGTCTGCACCTCGATCATACCGCCATACTCGTCAAAATAGATCACCGTTGTCTTTTGCTTTTTGGTAAGCCCTGTTCTCATAAAACCTCCTGATCTTCACGATTTTTTCTCAGCTCTTGAATTGGAAAAGTGCTGCGATTTTTTGATGGAAACGCCCAAAACGATGCGGGGTACATTTCACTTTGTCCTACCGACTGATTTGCCACTTTTCCAGCTCTTGACTGCATTTTCATGGTGTTCTGTTCGTGTGGCTTTTCAGCCACTCCACCAGCTCATTTTTCATCACCAATTTGCGCCCGCCGATCCGTAAGGTTGGGAAGTCCGGGCTACTCAAAAGGTTGTATGCCCCCGCTTTGGAAATCTGCAACGCCTCTGCAAGCTGCTTAGCATCCATCACATCGGGCATGGTTTCAAACGGTTCTCTGCTCATAAAATCTCCTTTCCCGCATGAAAAAGCAGCAGCTACCATTTCGGTAACTGCTGCCGCTTCTGCGTCTGTTTACTTGTCCAAATACTTCTGATACTCCGCTGTTACATAGTCCTCATAGGCTTCGGCAATTTTGGTAATCCGCTTATGGACTGCACTGGCGGTCTTGTAGCCAACCTTGTCCGCAATCTCCTGTTCGGTCAAGCCGTCCATGCGCAGCTTTAATATTTCCCTGTCTTTCTCGGTAATGCTCTGCTCGGCAAAGGCGGCGATCTGCATTTCGGAAATCACCTTTTGCTCAAACTCGCCGCGAGGATCGGCAACCTCAAAAATATCGCCGTCCTCATTCTCCATCATCTCGTCAAGAGAAATCGGCTTGCCGGAGCGATTGTGATGCCATTTTCGCATGAAATCGGTCTTGACGGTGCTGCCGGTGGTTTCGTAGTCCTCTACGGTGCGGTTTTCCCAGATCGCGTCGATCATCGGCTGCCAGTTCTGCTCTGCAACCACCATGTCGGTGGCATTACCGATCAGATTGCTGAACTGCTGATAGGTCAGCCACGGCACTTCCACACCCTGCGGGATGTTGTAAAGGTTTTGGAAGCCAAGCCCGTTCTGCTCAAACTTCATTCGGATGTAGGGGATAATGCTGTACGACAGCCGCCACAAAGGGAAATATCCTGCGTACTGATTCCAGTTGCCGGGAATGTCGCGGTAGTTGCCCTTGCGGTCTTTGACTTGGAAAAACTGCCATGCGCTCCATGCGTAGCAGTCCCACACAAGCAGCTTGAACATATCGTCACATACGATGTGGTCATACTTGTCCGTTCTCAGAACTTCATAGGGGGAGCGGGGCAGATCGTAGGCTGGCTTCCACTTTTTCGCAAGTTCCCTCGGTAGGCTGTAAAACAGGGTCAGCCATGACTTGTCGCTGTCCTGCGGTATCTCGATGATCTCACCGGGCAGCACCACAAGAAAACCGTTCGGGCCTGTCTGCTTGTCCATCAACGTCACCTCCAATCGCTTCTGCATTCAGCCCTCTACTATATATGGCATGAGAAGGGCCGAATTGTTCCAATACTTTCAAACTTTTTTGAGATTTTTTGGAAAAATCTCGGAATGGATGGGATAGGATGATTATAGCTTTATTATACTCGAAACCTGTGAATAAATCTATTGCTTTCCATTACGGACAAAAAAATAACGGGTACTCGGCTTTTATACCGAATACCCGTTATCTCGTTTACCAACCCCGTCTGACAGATGCCATAATCGTAATTTCTGGAATTACTTTCTTATGAGCACCCGTGTAAAAAGCAGGAGGTTTTTTAATAATAACTCGGGAAGCTGCCGATTTCGCCCGTTCGTCTGTTTGCCGAATCAGCGTTTATTCAGATTTTTGTCAAAGCTTTTATCAAAGCACGCCCATGCAGAGCCTTGCAATTGCAAGCGCATCGGGAATGCCGATGTTTCCGCTGCAATCGACATCCGCCATTGCAAAGTCGATGCTGTTCAGATCCGTAACACCGACAGCCGCACGCAGAGCGGCAATTGCATCCTGCATTGTGATGCTTCCGTCCGCGTTGATATCGCCCGCAAAGCAGGCTGTTGCCGAAATACCGTCGGTAATTTCGAAATCGGCTTCCGCACTGTGAATGCTGCCCTCCGAATACCAGCCGAGGAAGTTTTCGCCCTGTGCGCCGACGCTGCCTGTTTCGTTTTCATCGCCGATTTCGGTTCCGCTTTCGCCGTAAACGAAGCTTACCGTGCCGCTGCCGAGGGTGTTAAGCCTGACGGGGCGGGAAAACAGCCGGGGTTGAACTTCAATGTCTGTATACACGCCTGAAAGGTTGACTCCGCGCAGGTTCGGGCAATTCAGTGCGCGTGCCTGCGTGCAGTAAGGCTGGTTCAAAAAATCCAAAAGCCAAAGGCCTTCACAGTTGCTGAGTTCAACTTTGGAGATGTGGGTGCGGGTGCCGGGAGTACACAATGCGGCTATGGTTGTGCCGGAAAAGTCAAACTCACCGTAAAAATCGACAGTATCATACCAATACCAATGCAGAATGCCGTCTTCGTAAATGCCCTGGATTTCGAAACTGGTAGACCCCAAAGTATCCGGTGTGGGGGGATAGGAAGGTGAGCCGTATACACAATTAAAAAAAGAATAATTGAACTCGCCGTTATACACAGGCGGTAAACCGCGTGTAATTCTAAGAATTTCACCGTTGCAATAGCCTGTATCGCCCGCCGGCTGCTGTAAAAAAGCGATCACCTTTTCGGTATCAATATCGCTGAAGAACTTTGTTCCCGTACTTTCGGAAGATATTTCGCCGAAAACAGGAGAAAACGCAGCCAGAGTCAGCACGGCGCAGAGAAAGAGGGAAAGAAAGCGTTTGGATTTCAGAAACATAACAATTTACTCCTTTTCTTATTTGAACGGCATCAGCGGCTGCCGTGTGCCGTAGTAACCGGGTTTGCGGGTGCTGCCCGCCGCAAGAACAAATTACGAAAACGAGTCGTATGCGGGAAGCTTTGGGTTGCCTGTCAATGCGGCCGACATCGATTAGGCCTGCTGCATTGTCTTTTTGTTTAATGATATTATATCACCCGTGCGACAAATCCTCAATACAATCCCCCCCGAATAAATATATTTTATTTGACATACAAACAGTTTGTTTCCTATGCGGTTCAATCGGGGATGTTCGCGCGGGTTGAGTTTCTATTATGCAGCTATGCAGCGAGTTCAAATATATTGCTTCACAGCTGTTCAAATTCACTTTTCCGCCCTTTACAACAGTCCGCAGGTATGTTAGAATAAATTGCTATGTTCGGAGAATTGCATGTTCAAAATGAATTTTGCGTTCTCTGCGGCAATCTGTCCGCTTCGTTTCGCGAAGCTCCGACGCGTCACGCAGCAGACAGGGATTTAATAACTGCCGATCATTCGGCACATTCTGAATTACGGAGGTTTCAAATGGAAAAGGAACTCAAAAACGAAATCATTGCAAAGTATGCCCTTCACGAAGGCGACACCGGTTCTCCCGAGGTTCAGATTGCTCTGCTCACACAGCGCATCAACCACCTCACCGAGCACCTCAAGACTCACCAGAAGGATAACCATTCCCGTCGCGGTCTGCTGAAGATGGTCGGTAAGCGTCGCGGTCTGCTCAACTACCTTAAGGAAGTTGACATCGAGCGTTACAGGACGATCATTGCATCCCTGGGCATCAGGAAATAATTTTATACAACAAAAACGGAAGGGCGGGGCGGAGTTACCCGCCTTTCTTTGCAAATTTGCGGCGGCGGATTGCGGAGCAAGCAAAATTTTTAGGGGTCATAACGGCACGGATAAGTGCTTCGGGGCGGAATTTTCGTGCATTGCGTGTGACGGTTAAAAATTTTGTTTGCAAAAAAACGTATGCGCCGCATACAGAAGCGTTAAAACTGTTTATTGCGAAAATCATTCCGAAGACGCGGCAAAACAGCGGACACGCTGCAATGGAGAGCTATAAATCGAGAGCTATAATTGAAAGGATATAAATAATAATGCAAAAGAAATTTACATTTGAGCTTGCAGGGCGCACGATCACCGTTGAAACGGGCAAGTACGCCGAGCAGGCGGGCGGTGCGATACTTATCAGCTGCGGTTATACCGCACTGCTGGTTTGCGCAACCGTTGCAAAGCAGGCACGCGAGGGTGCGGATTTTCTTCCCCTCAGCTGTGACTATGAAGAAAAAATGTATGCCGCAGGCAAAATTCCCGGCGGTTTTATAAAACGTGAAGGCCGTCCGTCCGAAAAGGCGATTTTGACAAGCCGCCTTATCGACCGACCCATTCGTCCCCTTTTCCCGAAGGGTTTCTATAACGACGTTCAGGTTGTTGCAACCGCAATGAGCGTCGAGCGCGATGTTACTCCCGATGTGCTTGCAATGAACGGTGCTTCAATTGCGCTGTCCATCAGCGAAGCTCCCTTTGCCGGCCCCATAGGCGCGGTCAGCGTCGGCTATGTTGACGGGCAGTATGTCATCAATCCCGATTTTGAGCAGCGCAGCCGCAGCCGCCTGCACCTTACCGTTGCGGGCACGGCGGACGCAGTTATGATGGTTGAAGCGGGCGCAAACGAGATTTCCGAACAGGAAATGCTCGATGCGATCCTTTTCGGCCATGAATACATCAAGCAGATCGTTGAATGGATCAAAACGATTCAGGCGGAAGTCGGCAAGGAAAAAATCGTTCCCGTTATTCACACTCCCGATGAGGAGCTGAAGGCAAAGGTCGTTGAATTTGCGCGTGCAAAGGTCGAATGGCAGCTTGACACATTTGACCGTAAGGAACGCGAGGTTCGCACCGAACAGGTCAAGGCTGAGACCATTGCGCATTTTGCCGAGGAATATCCCGACAGCGCAGCGGATATTGACGCCGTTCTTTACAATCTCATGAAGGAGATCCTGCGTGACAAGATAATCAACAAGGGTATCCGTCCCGACGGCAGAACCCACACGCAGATCCGCCCCATTTGGAGCGAGGTCGGCATCCTTCCCCGCACTCACGGTTCGGCGGTGTTCACCCGCGGCCAGACTCAGGTCATGACGATTGCGACTCTCGGCACTCTCGGCGACGGACAGACGATCGACGGCATCGGTGAAGAGGAATTTAAACGCTATATTCATCATTACAACATGCCCCCCTACAGCACCGGCGAGGTAAAGCGTCTCGGCAGCCCCGGCAGGCGCGAAATCGGCCACGGCGCACTTGCGGAGCGCGCTCTCCTGCCCGTCATTCCCGATGAAAACGAATTCCCGTATGCGATCCGCCTTGTTTCCGAGGTTGTATCCAGCAACGGTTCAACTTCCCAGGCTTCCATCTGCGGCAGCACGCTTGCGCTTATGGATGCAGGCGTTCCCATCAAGGCTCCCGTTGCAGGCTGTGCGATGGGTCTTATCAAGGACGACAGCACCGGCAACATTGCAATACTCACCGATATTCAGGGCCTTGAGGACTTCATGGGCGATATGGACTTCAAGGTTGCGGGCACCCAGAGCGGCATCACCGCAATCCAAATGGACATCAAAATCAAGGGTATCGATAAGCAGATCCTCACCCGTGCGCTTGAACAGGCGCGTCAGGGCAGGCTGTTCATTCTTGACAGAATGATGGAAACCATTCACACTCCGCGCCCCGAGCTTTCCCCGTTTGCACCGCGTATCCTGCAGTTCAGCATCAACCCCGATAAGATTCGCGAAGTTATCGGCAGCGGCGGCAAGACCATCAACGGCATCATTGCCGAAACCGGTGTCAAGATCGATATCGAGGATGACGGCAGAGTGTTCATCGCAAGCACCGATGCGGCAGCGGCTGAAAAAGCAAAGAACATTATCGACAATATCGTTCGCGATATTCAGGTCGGTGATGTGATTCTCGGCAAGGTTGTGAATATTCTTCCCATCGGCGCACAGGTTGAACTGAAACCCGGCAAGAAGGGTCTTGTTCATATTTCGAAGCTCTCCAACAAGCGTGTTGAGCGCGTTGAGGATGTTGTCAGCATCGGCGATGAAATTCTTGTTCGCGTAATCGAAATCAAACCCGACGGCAAGATTGACCTTACCCGCAAGGGACTCATTCCCGAAGAGGGCAAAAGATAATTCCGAAAGGATATAAACGGGCGGCAAAAACGAACGCCGTTTGAAACAAAGCAGCAAATGCGCCGACTCGCGGAGCGAGTCGGCGCATTTTGTGCGGTGGGGTAAGTGCGTGATTCGGTTATTTTCTGAGCCGGCTCTCCCAGTCATTTGGAAAGCCTAAGTGATAAAGGTCTATATCCTCACTATATGCCTCAATTAATGCTTCTAAGGCGGGCATAAATTCATTGTTCCATTCCGAAGTTGACGGATAAAGTGCTCTTACTGAAAGAACCGCGCCCCACAGTCGGCTGCCGGCAAATTCGGAAAGCTGAAAGCCGGATGGTAATGCCGGAAAAACCCTGCAATAAAGTCTGCCGTAATGGGCACAAATATTGCGAAGGTCAGTGCAGCATTTCAGCCAACTGACCGTATGCTTATGATCGACACCTGCAAAAGCTTTTTTATCTGCCGTCTTAAGGTCACTGTAAAAACGCGAAAGCATACCGAATGTGAATAACTCGGAGATAACCCACAGGGGGAAATTCCTGCCATGCTTTTCAATATAATGCCTGACAAACGGAGCCTTTTTATTATTGCTGATTGCGATATTAATCTTATCCGTAAACACGGTTGATTGATGCTTTTCGTTGAAATTGGAAGCATTAAGGTAGCCTTGCGGCCCGTATTTTTCTGAATGAAAGTGAGCAAGTCGAGCCCGCAAACTGATTTCAATCACTTCAAGTGCGGTGAGCAACAAGTTGCGGAGTTTACGATCGAACTCATAGATGCGATAAACTTTGTCAAAAGACAGCTTTTCAACAAAAGTCTTATCTTCCTGCATGAAAGGATAGAAGTATGCAGATAAACGATAGTATCCTATGTTTTTCAATACTTCAATACAGGCCAAAGCATTATTAATTATGCATCCTCTGTCGCGCAACTTATTGAGCAGTTCGTCATAGGTTGAGAACTTTTTCACTTGATCCATAGACTAAATTCACCCGAATACAAAAATGCCTCCCCTGGGACACATCAACGAGAGGTGCGGGGAGTCCTGTTAAGATTATTATACTCATAAATCATGGGTTTGTCAATAAAAATAAAGCTTTTTGCAAGAATATATTAATTATATTTCTCCCCCGCAGCCCGTCCGAAAAAAGTCATATCCCTCCCCCGTCCGCATATTCTGTAAAAAGCCCGTCTGCTGTTCATGCGGGCGGAAATCAAAGGCGGAGGAAAACTTATGAGAAGACGAAACCTGAAGGTTGCACTTGTAAACACGGTGCTTGCAGCAATAATTCTCGGGCTGTATTTTGCACTCAGCCTGTCGCACAGGGCGCAGCCTGCGAGCGTATCGGGCTTTCCGATCTATCACGGAAACAACAGGAAGTGTGTTGCGATAGAATGTGCCGTAACGTGGGATGCCGCCGCATTGGATGAAATATTGGCGGTGCTTGAGGAACGCGGCGTGCGCATAACCTTTGCCGTCAGCGGAGAATGGGTTGAGCGCAGTCCTGCAATGCTCAAAAAAATAGCAGCTCAAGGGCATGAAATCGCAACCATGGGCTATGCGCCGTCAAAGGACGGAGGGGTGGATTTTGTTTTGAAGGATATTCAAAAATCGCTTGACTGCATAGAAAGCGTGCTGGGCGCGGCGGCCGTCCCGACGGTTTATTATTGCGGCAGCCGTGCTTCCGGCGTGTCCAACCGCGCGGCGGGAAGGCTTGGACTCACAACGGTGCTCTGCACTTTGGATCTTGTCTGCACAAAGGGCAGCGCGGAAGACATATTTAAGCGCACTGAGGGCAACACTAACGGCGGCGACATCCTGCTTGCCGAGCCGACGGCAGCATTTTCAAAAGCTTTACCGTATATTTTGGACTATATATCGGGAAAGGGGTTGACGGCGGGCTCAGTAAGCGGTACAATATATGATTGAGGAGGTTTATGTGCGCTGAAACCGGCACATTGCCTTTTCAAGAAAGAGGAAAAGGCAATGAATATGATTTATCGTGAAACACTGAAAAACGGGCTGCGCATCGTCGGCGAAACAATGGAAAACTATCGCTCCGTTTCTGTCGGAGTCTGGATAGGCGCAGGTTCCGTTTTTGAAAGAACACCTGCGGAAGCGGGCGTGTCGCATTTCATCGAACATATGCTCTTCAAGGGAACGTATCGCCGCTCTGCGGCCGATATTGCGGAAGAAATTGATTCCGTCGGCGGCAATCTGAACGCCTTCACTTCAAAGGAATGCACCTGTTTCTATGTTAAGGTGCTTGAGGAAAATCTTCCCGCCGCGCTTGACATTCTTGCGGATCTTGTCTGCAATTCAAAGTTTGATCCGGGCGATATCGAGCGCGAAAAGGGCGTTGTGCTTGAAGAAATCGCAATGAACGAGGATTCTCCCGAGGACCTTGCTCATGAAGAGCTTTGCAAAGCCTATTACAGCGGGGACAGGCTGGCAATGCCCGTTCTCGGCAATGCGGAGAGTGTCGGTGCGTTCACGAGGGACACGCTGACGGGCTATATGAAACAGTTCTACAAGCCGGATAACATGGTAATATCCGCCGCAGGCTGTTTTGACCCCGCACGCTTCCGCGAACTTGTTGAAAATGCTTTTACAATAACCGGAAAAGCCGAAAAGCACGATTTCAATTACGGCAGCCCCGCCGGGGAAAGGTCGTTCAACCTTTTTGAAAAGGATGTTGAACAAACGCATATCTGCCTCGGCTTCCCCGGGTTTGCAGCCGAATCCGACGGGCAGTATCCGCTTTATATGCTGAATAATGCCGTTGGCGGAAGCATGAGTTCACGCCTGTTCCAAAGCATACGCGAAAAACGCGGCATGGCATATTCCGTTTATTCCGCTCCGTCCTTCTACCGCAACAGCGGTTACTTCACGCTGTATGCCGGCACGGGCGAAAAGCAGACTGCGGACGTGCTGAAGCTGATGTTGGATGAATACAGTGAAATTTGCGAAAAAGGCATTACTTCCGACGAACTGGTGCGCAGCAAAAACCAAATGAAAACGGGTTATCTGCTTGGGCGCGAGAACACTTCGGCGCATTCTTCCGCGATCGGGCGCACGGAACTTATGGGTACGGAATATCTTTCCGAGGAGGAGATCATCCGAAGGATCGATGCCGTGACACTTGACGATATTCGTGCGATACTGCCGACAGTCTGCGACTTTTCAAAGATGACCGCCGTATTTGTCGGAAGAACCGCCGAATACGCGCAGGAACTCGAGGATATCATACGCGGACGCCGCTGAGAAGCAAATAGTGCCCGGAAACACGGATACTGCCGAAAAGGTTTAAAAACGCTATGGAAAAAGATATGAACAAAACCGCCGAGAACCGCCGCAATGCGGCGGAATCGGTGCTGAACGGCGGAATCGAGTATTCCGCATTCGAAAACATGGACAGGCTTGCAGCGATATTTGCAATGCAAAAACTTCTGAATGATGATATTGCGGCGCGGCGCGGGTTGGATTTCTCCGTTGAGGAATGGGAACAAAGGCTTGTGCTTGCGATGATAAGCGAACTGAGCGAGGTTCTTGATGAGGTCAACTTCAAATGGTGGAAGAACAAACGACCTGTCAACACCGAGGCCCTGCAGGACGAGCTGGTTGATGTGCTTCACTTCTTTGTCAGCATGTGCCTGCGGGCAGGAATGAGCGCGGAGGATCTTTATCGCAAGTATTGCGAAAAAAATAAAGAAAATTTTAACAGGCAGTACGGCAAAAGCACAAAAACGGGATACAATCCCGCAGAGAGCGTGCAGTAAAGCATCCGCAGGCTTGCCTTCCCTGCCGAAAATATGCGGGCAATCCCGCAAAAAGAGCGACCGGGGGTTGAATTGAACACAAACAACGTAATAAAACTTAAGCGCAAACGCATAAAAAAGATAAATCCGCTTTGGATAATTGCGGGGTTGCTTGCGGCAATTCTCATTGCAGTGCTCGTGATACTTGTTCGCGGCGGTGCCGAAGGCATTGCCGAGACGGGCAGCGTCACGGTTGATGTTGATTATAATGCTGTTATTGTCCGCAAAGAAAAGGTTATCACAAGCGAAGCATTTGATCTTGCGGATTATTTTGCGGAGGAAGGCGCATGGGTCGAACCCGATACAAAAATAATGCAGATCTATCGCCGCGGATACAGCGAGGAACAGGCAGCTGCGCTTATGCGCAAACATGCCGAAATTTACGACGAACAGCTTGCACTGCTCGGTGAAACAAGGGACAAAACCATTCGCGGGTATAACGAATTGATAGCCCTGCTCGAGGAGAACATTGCAGAGGAACTCATGGCGGGCAACTCTGCCGAGGTGCCCCGACAGGAGGCGGAGCTTCTTGATGCGCTTTCATCCCGCACGGATTACCTGCGCAAAAATTTGCAGGAAACGGAAACACTTCGCGCCCTTTATTCGCAGGCGGATGCGCTTGCGGAGGTTGTGGAGACCCAGCGACACGTGCTTTATTCGCAGGAATCCGGGTTCGTAAGTTTCTATTTCGACGATTACGAAAACGCGCTCAATGCGGACAAGCTCTCGATTTTGACAAGCGACCTTGTTTCATCCGTCATAAAGGGCAAGGGCGGTGCGGCATGGACAACGGCTTCTGACACATCGGCATACAGGCTTGTCGGCGGAGATGAGTGGTACTGCGTGTTTCTGACCGGCGCGGATGAGGCTTTGCGCTGCGTCGGCGGACGGAGCTATTCAATCGCCGCAAAGGGTCACGGAACCTATACCGCTGTTGCGCTTGAACCTATCGTGAGCGGCAAAAAAGTCGTAAACATTCTGAAGGTTGAGGGTGCACCGACAGAATTTCTGAACACGCGCTGCATTGAGCTGACGGTTCGGTTCGATGCTTCCGATATTTGCGTCAGCAAACAGGCGATTCAATTCGAAAACGGTGTCCCGTATATCGAATTGCTGCTGAGCGACGGCAAATACTGCATATTTGTTAATGTGCTTTCGGCGGATGACAAACGTGCGGTGATAAACGTTCGCGAAGATCAGGATATGCCGATAGCCGTCGGAGTTCGCTATTGGATACCGTGAGATATAAGAAAAACAGGAAAATTTGAACTATGGAAGATAAACTGTTAAACGAAGAGCACGCTGCGGCTCAAACTGCGGAAAATTATCGCCGTGTTTGCGATGAAATTGCGGAAGCAGCATACAAAGCCGGCCGCGATCCTTCCGAAATTCGGCTTGTGGGCGCAACAAAATTCAAAACCTGCGCGGAGATACTGCCTGCGCTCAAGGCCGGGCTTGCGGAGGTCGGCGAAAATCGCGCGCAGGAATTTCGCGATAAATTCGATTTTTTCACCGCGCAGGGCGTTCGGCCGCATTTTATCGGTGCGCTGCAAACGAACAAGGCGAAATATGTTGTCGGCAAAGCGGAGCTTATCCAATCTGTTGACAGGCTTGCGCTTGCCGAGGAAATAAACAGGCTTGCGCAAAAAGCGGGGCTTGTCCAGCCCGTTCTTATCGAGATTAATATCGGCGGTGAAGAACAAAAATCGGGCATTCTGCCGGGCGAACTGCCCGAATTACTCAAGTTAGTTTCCGACATGCGGAATCTTTCCGTAAAAGGACTGATGTGCGTTCCTCCTGCGGGCAATGAGGACGAAACACGGTACTTTTTCGCAAAGATGCGGGAGCTGTTCCTTGCAGCGGGAGAGTTTTCCTTCCCCAATTTTGCGGCTGAACAGCTTTCAATGGGCATGAGCGGAGATTATAAAGCTGCCGTTGCCGAAGGCGCAACGATGCTGCGGATAGGTTCCGCAATTTTCGGCGCAAGAGACTACGGCAGGGTGCGGGTTTAGGCCGATGCACCGCGGGCGGAGTTTGTCGCCGCCCAATTTCTCCAAGTGCCAACGGAGAATATTCTTTTGGAGGAATCATACCGAATGGCAAAGATCCTAAACAAATTCATGGAATATATCGGATTCGGCAAGGACGATGTCGAGTACGACGAAGAACCGGAGGACGGTCTCCGAGAGACGGAGACTGTTCCCGAGGAACGGAAAAAATCCACGGAACGCCGCGTTTTGTCAACGGGAAATGTTGTCAGCCTTCCCGGAGTCAATTGCGGAAAGATGATCGTTTATCGCCCTGTCAGCTATGAAGACACACAAAACATCATCGACAATCTGAAGGGCAGAAAGCCCGTCATCGTGAACATGGAGCAGATCGAAGTTGAAACGGCTCAGCGCATACTCGATTTTATGAGCGGCGCATGCTATGCCGTTGACGGAAGGCTTTACAAAGTCTCCGCAAGGATTTTTCTGGTTGCGCCCGCAAACTATGATATAATCGGGAGCTCCGACGGCTTCAGGGAGTGATGCGGATGTTTTGCTTCAGTCAGTGCCGGACTGCGGAGGGGTTCGCCCCTCTGCACGTTCGGATGCATTGACGCCATACGAACAAGTGTACCTGTCCGACGGCGGAGCAATGCCGCATCGGCTTATTCGGAGAACCGTTTATGGAATGTGAAGATATAATCAACAAAAAGTTTAACCGTTCGTTCATCGGCTATGATATCGGGCAGGTGGATGCTTTTCTTGATGAACTTTATTCGGAAATGCAGGCGTTGAAGGCGGAGCTTGAAATGCTGCGCGCGGCGCGGCAGATGAATTCGGATTCAAAACCGAAACATGGGACGGAGGAGAATTCGAAAACGGCGGACGAACAGTAAATCGATGCACGCTGCCGAACCGACAGCAAAACGCCGAAAACAAAACAGGGTCAGCATCAAAACGGGTGTTCGCACCCGTTTTTTTCTTTTGCATTTTCAATATACACAGCTGTACCGAAAAAATGAACGAAAATCTGAAAAAACTCCCCCGACGGGAAGGCTTTCGGGAATAATAATGCACATCTGCGCAGACGCTACGGATATGAAGAGAAAAGGAAAGTTTGAAAACCGAAAAACGGTGCGTAAAACGGAATGCAGACGGAATTGCAAACTCGGAAGCTGTCCCGCATCGGAAGTTTCAAAGCTTCAAAGGACTGTAAATTCATTTGCTTATACCCTTGAAAAAGCACATTTTTTGGATTATGTTCAATACGCTTCGAATGAAAAACGGATATTCCGCCGCGCTTTTTTGACAGGATTACTGCGAGGCTTCGGCACGGCGGTCGGCGTGACGGTGCTCGGAGCGGTGATAATCTACGCTTTTCAGGCATTGGCAAAAAGCAATTTGCCGTACATTGCGGATTTCATTTCGGACATAATAGACATTATTGAAAAAACACGAAAATAACAGAAGGCTCGGTATTGATTAATGAATCGTTTTGATAATGAAAGTCGGCGGACTGCGGAAGCGCGAAACGGAAACGGCGGTGAACTCGGCGCAGCGGCGCGTGAGCTGAGCAAAATCGCGGTTGAGGAAACCAAAAGAACAACAGGCTTATCGCAGCGGGCCGCATACAGAAAGCGTCTGTTTGAAATGCGGCGCGGGTTGAACGGGGAATATCGCAGGAATTATGCACTTGCCGCCGGCAGCGTTTTTTGCGGTGCGGTCGGAGAAGTGCTCGTGAACGAATACTATCGTGTTGAAAAACAGCTTCGGATTGCCGCAGCGGAAGCGGAAAGTTTGAAATTCGGACGGCTGCCGTGTTTTGCGGCGGGCGAGGCGGCGGGCAGCCTTCGCTGCGCAGTGCTTGCAAAGAAACTCTGCGAACTTTGCGGCGGTGCACCGGGCATTGGCTCCGTCGTTGAGTTTTTCGATGAGTACCAGCAAAACAAACCCCTGACAACGCGTGAAATACAGCTGCTTCCCGCGATGCTTCGGCGGGCGGAGCTTGAGACTTTGTACGGCATTGTATGCACGGCAGGTGATGGCCCACTCGGAACCGGGCGCGCGGCAGTTCTGCAGAACGTGCTTGCCGCATTATCAAGAATTGACGATGCGGATTTTTCGGAGTGCATTCAAAACCTGAACATAACCCGCCGCAGGCTGGCGGATGCAGCGGATTTTTCGGCTTCCGATGAGTCAACGCAGCAGCTTTATCTTAAAGCGGCGGCCGAAATTTCGGAACGGACGTCGGCGTCGGAACAGACCGTGGTTCGGAAGGCGTTCGAACTTTCAAAGGGGCGGACGGGGCGCCGCGCTCTTGTGGGCTGCAGTCTGCTTGCGGAGGGGAAGCCGGAGCTGATTCGTGCGCTTCGTGCGGAGAAAAAACGATTAAAAGGATTAAAAAACGACAACGGCGCAAAGGCTCCCTCCGATTCGGGAAAAAGAACCGATGTCCAAAAACATAAATGCGTAAAATTATCAAATTCGGCAAAATGCGCATTGCTTACGGTTTTTGAAGCATTGCTTGCGGCTGCGCTTCTTGTGCCTGCGGCGGCAGCGGCGGGAAGACTCGGCTCGGCTTTTTTTCCCGCAAATACCCGTGTCAGTGCGTGGTCTGCGGTATTGACTGTAATATTCGGGTTGATGCCCGCACTTTCGGCAGCTTTCGCAATAGAAGCGCGGCTGATGCCTGTGTTTAAAAAACCGCGCCCCCTTCCCCGCCTTTCACTCCGCGGAGGCATCGGGGAGGAAAATCGAACGCTTGTTGCCGTTCCGGTGCTTATAACGTCCGAAAAGTCCGTCAGACAGGCGGCGGAAACACTGGAAGCGCATTATCTTGCGGCGCAGGATTTTGCTGCGGCAAATTGCGGCGCGGAGTTTGCAATACTTGCGGATTTTCCCGATTCCGCCGAGAAAACAAAGCAGGGAGAAGCGGAACTGATCGAGCTTGCAAAGAAACTTACGGATGACCTGAATTCGAGGTTTTGCGCCGGCGGAAGGCCGGTGTTCCATTATCTGCACCGGGAACGTGTTTTCAATTCGGCGGACGGTGTTTATATGGGCAGGGAGCGTAAGCGCGGTGCGGTGGAGGCACTGCTTGACTGTGCCGCGCACGGGGATACGCACGAGTTTTGCTGCAATTATCCGGATATTTGCAGCGAAAAAGAACGCTTTCGCTTTCTTGTTGTTCTTGATGCGGACACAATAATGCCAAACGGAGCATTGCGCAGGCTGATTGGTGCGGCGGCGCATCCGCTCAACCTTCCCGTGTTTGAAAACGGTGCGGCGCGTCCGTCCTTCGGATTCAGCATAATTGCTCCGCGCATGGCGGCAACATCGCGTTCGGCGGCGGAGAGCGGGTTTGCCGCGCTGATAAGCGGAGAAAGCGGCATGTGTGCATATTCCGTTCGTGTTTCCGATTTCAATTGGGATGTTTTTGAGGAGGGGAACTTCGGCGGAAAGGGCATAATCAATATTGATGCATTCCTGCGCTCGGTCTCGGGCAAAATCCCGGAAAATACCGTGCTGAGCCATGATTTGGCGGAAGGCTGCTTTGCGCGTGCGGCATATGCCGCCGATATTGTGCTTTATGACGGCGAACCGTCCGCATTGCTGCCGTGGCAAAAGCGGCGTCATCGCTGGCTGCGCGGGGATATGCAGCTCCTCCCCTTCCTGTTTCCGCCGCTGAATTCGGGAATTGATGCAGTATCGCGGCGAAAGATCCTGTTCAATATCCGTGCGGCTTTCGGCGGCATAAGCTTCGCCGCCGCATTCCTGCTTGCCGCCGTTTTGGGGCTTCGCCCGCTTTTTTTGCTTGCTGTAACGACTTTTTTCATCGATTTGCTGTTGGAAGCCGCATTCCTGCTGCTTCGTCTGCCCTTTCGAAAGTCCGCGCTTCGTCCGCTTGTTCTGCTTGCCGGGCGTCGGCTGTATGAGCTTGCGGTGCTGCCCTATTCGGCTCTGCGCGATGCGGATGCTGTTTGCCGTGCGTTGTACAGAATGATTTTTTCGCACCGAAACATGCTGCAATGGCAGACAGCGGCGGATGCGGAGCGCAGCAGACCGCAAAATACAAGGGAATATTTCAAGGCACTGTTTCCGTGCGCCGCATTCGGCACAATTGTTCTCGCCGCCGTTTCTGCGGCAATTGCAGCGGCACGGCAGATACACAACGGCGAAACCGCAGGCATGGCAGCGGCGGGTCTTGCGACGGCGGTGCTTTGGCTTTGTGCGCCGCTGATTGCGGAAAAGAAGGATAAAAAGCCCGATTCCTATCGTTTTACCGCAGCGGAGAGAGGCAGGCTGACGGAAATTTTTGCCGATACTTGGCAGTACTTTGAACAGAACTGCACCGAAAAAACATCGTGGCTCCCTCCCGATAATTTTCAGGAAGAGCCTTATCGCGGCGCGGCAATGCTGACTTCGCCCACGAATATCGGCATGGGGTTGATGGCTGTTGTTTCGGCGCATGATATGCATCTGCTCGATGAGCGCGGAATGTTCACGCGCCTTGAACGCATGGTGAATTCCATAGAAAAGCTTGAAAAATGGCATGGGCATCCTTTTAATTGGTATAACCTGCGCGACTTATCGCTGCTGCGTCCGCGCTTCATATCGACTGTTGACAGCGGGAATCTGTTCGCCTGCCTTATCACAACGGCATGTGCGCTTGCTGAATGCGCGGGGCAGGCGGAAAAGACCTCCGCAGAGTTTGCGGAAGAACTGAAAAAGCTTGCGGCGCGCTGCACAGCGATCGCAAGGGCAATGGACTTTAGTGTACTGTATGACAACACAAGAGAGCTTTTTCATATCGGCTGCTCGTTCGAGGAGGGAAAGCTTACTCCATCACATTATGACTTGCTTGCATCAGAATGCAGACTGACGAGTTTTTCTGCAATTGCGTTTTCTCGGATTGGGTCGGAGCATTGGTTTGCGCTTTCGCGCCTTATGTGCGATGCTTCGGGCGGGCGCGTACTTAAAAGCTGGAGCGGGACGATGTTTGAGTACCTGATGCCGCTGATTTTCTTTGAAACCGTACCTTACAGTATGCAGTTTGAGGTTTGCCGCAATGCGGTGCTGACGCAAATCCTTGCTGCCGCAGCGGAAAAACCTTGGGGTGTGTCGGAATCCGGGTATTATGCGTTCGATGATGCCCTGCGCTATCAATATCGTGCTTTCGGCAATCCCGAACTTGCGCTTGCACCGGGCAGAATGCGGTCGGATGTTATTGCACCGTATGCATGCGTGCTTGCACTTGCCGTTGAACCGAAAGCAGCGGCGGAGAACCTGCGCCTGCTCTGCCAAATCGGCGCGGCGGGCAAATACGGGCTTTATGAAGCGCTCGATTACGGGGCGGCTGAAAAGGATGGATTTGCAATTGTAAAAAGCTATATGGCGCATCATCAGGGCATGAGTCTGTGCGCAATCAACAACGCTTTGAACAACAACGTGCTTGCGCGAAGATTCATGAGCGTTCCCGAGGTTCGGGCGAACGAACAGCTGTTGTTTGAGAACATGCCCGTTGACCCCATTCGAATTAAAACCTATGAAAGTGAAATTTTCAGGGAGCCGCACGCGGCTCGTAATGCGGATGAATTTGTTCGCATTATCAAAAAAAACGCTGCGGAAGCGAAGCGGAACGAAGCACCGCGGCTGCGGGGAGCATTTATTCGGAGGAAGATAAAAAACCCGGGCAATCGGAAAAACGCAATAGAAATGCAGCCGACCGAGGGGCGGACGGAAAATAACAGCGGGCAGGCGGTCAACGGACAGATTATCACAAACGGTTCATACAGCGTATTTGTTGATGAAAACGGCTGCGGCTATTCAAAATGCGGCGGTGTGTTGATAACCCGACTGCGCGGCAAGGCATGGGGCGCGTTTGGGGAAGATGCGGCAAACGCTTCGGAATTCGGCTTTGTTCCGCCGAACGGTGTGGATTTTGTAATTGCAAAATATGATTCCGAATCAGGTGAAAAAGCCGCAAAACGCATTTCGGGAAGCATCACGGCGGAGCCGCACAGAGTTGTTTCGGAGGACCGTTTCGCTTCAATTCGGGCACGTCTCACTTCAATGGTTGCTGCTGATTCGGATTGTGAAATCCGCACGCTGGAGCTGATTAACTGCGGCAAAGAGGAAGAGACGGTCGATGTCGGCATGTTCGCCGAAATCGCGCTTGCACCGGCGAGGGAATTTGAGGCGCATCCGGCGTTTGTGCGCGTTTGCACCGAATCCGAAAGGGCGGACGACACATTGATTTTTACAATGAGAAAAAAACCGGGGAAGCCGTCTTACTCCGCTTTTTTCAACGTTGCATCGCTTGAAAGGGTGCAATTTTGCGCGGATGGTTTGGTTTGCCCCGGGCGGCACAAAAGTCATGAAGATGCTCTGCTGATGCAGTGCATTTCGGCAGCCGACGCGGAAGAATTGCCGATGGTGCAGCCGGTTGAGCCGTACTTTTTCGCAAAAACAAAGGTTCGTCTCGGGCCGGGCGAAAGCGGAACCGTGCGTCTTACGATCGGATTCACAAAGAACAGAATGAGAATTGATGAGATTCTTCATCGGCAAAGGCAGCGGCTGCAAAGTGCGGAGGCTGCGGCGCGAATGCATTCGGCGGGAATACTTCGTGCATTTGAAATCGACGCGGAAACAAACGCATTTGCACAGCTTTTGAATGCGTTTATCGTGAAAGGCATTGTGTCAAAGGGCAAGAGTGGTATAAAAAGCCGGCTTGGCGGCATTCGCGGCCTTTGGAAACACGGAATCTCCGGCGATCGCCCGATCGTGCTCATGCGTGTCACTCGTTCGGAGCAGCTGAACGGGGTGCGTATGCTTTTGAATGCTGCGAAATACATCAACATGTGCAATGCAGGCAGCTGCAAAACGGAGCGGGATGAGTTATACGAGGGAAGTCGCACGGACGAGCGGCAGGAAAAGCTTTTTGATGTTGTTCTTATCGGAGAATACCCGCATGAATATGCGAACGCTCTGCGGGCGGCGCTTGAGGAATTGCGGACGATCTGCCCAACCTGCATACTTTTGCACGGATTCGAATTGACCGAGTCGGATCGCGCGCTGATTCACGCTGCGGCGCAGATTGAAATTGATGCCGATGCACCGCTTGCTTTTGCAGATGACTCAAAATATATTTTTGAGCACGGCAGCATAAACGAGAAAATGACGGAAACAGAAACAATGCGCCCAATGCTTACACAGCCGAACATAACGGATGCACGAAAAAAAGCTTGCTTCTCATGGAACGGCTGCGGCGGATTTGATAATGAAAAAATGGAATTTGTTATTGAAAATTCGCCGAGGAACATTACTCCTCTGCCTTGGAGCAATGTCCTTGCCGGAAAGCGCATGGGTACGCTTGTGACCGAGAGCGGCGGCGGTTACACATGGTGCGGAAACGCAAGAATGCTGCGGATAACACCGTGGTCAAACGATGCCTTGTTTGATACAAGCGGAGAGTTTTTGATACTGTTTGATATTGAACGAGAAAGCAGGCTCAGCCTTTTGCCCGCATTCGGCAGCAGCTGTGTTGTGTCGCATGGGTTTGGGTACAGCCGCTTTGAATGGCGGACGGATGAGCTCAGAGTGCAGCTCACGGTGACGGTTGACATGGAGTTACCTTTGAAATACTCAACGGTATGCATCGAAAACCTGACGGCAAACAGAAAAAAACTGCGGCTGCGCTGCGGAGCGGACTGGGTGTTGGGCGAAAAAGCACATCCCGCTTCACTGCAATTTGAAACTGTCGGAGGGAAGGGTTTCCCGCTTTGCGCTGCGGCGCGCGACACACTTTCGGAACATTCGGAGTGGGGCTTCCTTTCGATTTTGGGCGGTTCGAAAAGCTTTGCCGCGAACGGAAATCAAATTGCAGCCGAATTCACCGTTGAACCGCAATCAACCGCAAAGCTTACGGTGCTGCTTGGGTTTGAGCAGCTTGAACGCATTCCGAAGCTCATTGCCGATGCGGACGCTGAAGCGGCGTTGAATGAAACAATGCGGTTTTATAGGCAAAAAACAGATATGTTAAGGATAAAAACAGGCGATGCGAGCTTTGATGCACTCGTGAACGGGCGGCTGCTCTATCAAACATATTCGGCGCGCATAATCGGGCGAACGGGATTTTGGCAGTGCGGCGGTGCGTTTGGCTTCCGAGATCAGCTTCAGGATGCAGCAGCACTTGCTGCGACCGATCCCGAATGCACAAGGAATATGATAATCAAGTGCGCTTCACGTCAGTTTAAAAAGGGCGATGTGCTTCACTGGTGGCACGAAGGTTTTGCAGACGGGCTGCCGCGCGGGGTGCGGACAATGATAAGCGACGATCGCCTCTTCCTGCCGCTTGCAGCGTGCGAATACGCTGAGGTCAGCGGGGATGCAGCGATTTTTGACGAACAAATACCGTATCTTGCCGACATGAAGATACCGTACGGACAACAAAACATATATTGTGAAATGGAGAGATCCGATGATACGGAAACCCTGTATGAACACTGTTGCCGCGCCGTGGAGCTTTCATTTGAGCTGCGCGGGGCGCACGGTTTGCCGCTTATGGGCACGGGTGATTGGAACGACGGCATGGACACGGTAGGTTCGGACGGCGGCGAAAGCGTTGTTGTCGGCTGGCTGCTGCTGCTTGCGGCGAGGGCATTGCTGCCTGTTTGCAAAAAGCGGGGAGATACTGCACGGGCAATGCTTTTCGAACGTGAATCCGCCGCGCTTCGTGCTGCAATTGAAAGCAACGCGTGGGACAAAAACAGATATATACGTGCCTTTTTCGGTGACGGAACAAGCCTTGGAAGCGCAGACTGTTCGGAATGTGCCGTTGATTGCGTAAGCGAATGTTTTGCGGTTTTCGCAAACGCCGTTCACGCCCGCGAAGCGTTTGAAACCGTGCTTGCGGCCTTGACGGACCCGGTGAACGGGCTGATTAGACTGCTGACCCCTCCGTTTGACGGAAAAACGAGGAACGCTGTGGGCTATATAGAGGGTTACTTGCCCGGAGTACGCGAAAACGGCGGACAATACACGCATGCGGCGGCGTGGTGCATAATAGCCGCATGTCGGCTCGGTATGGCCGATACGGCGGACAGCTTGTTTAAAATGATAAACCCGATTGAACACGGATCCGCAAATTCCATCGAACGCTATAAAGGGGAACCCTATGCCGTTGCGGGCGACGTTTATTCGGTCGGAAGGCTTGCAGGGCGGGCAGGCTGGACGCTTTACACGGGATCGGCAGCATGGCTGTATCGCGCCGCCGTCGAAAACATTCTCGGAATCCGCAAGAGGGGAACAAAACTTTTTGTTGAACCCTGCACCGTGCTCGATGCATTTTCGTTTGAATACCGTTTCGGAAACACCGTTTACAGTGTCGATATGCACCGCAGCGCTTCGAATGCAAAAGAGCGGCACGGTGCATGTGTTGAACTTGTTGACGACGGGAAGGTTCATAATTTATCGCTTGAATACAGGTAAATTCGGTGCGGACGATGCAGAGTGCCTGGGCAAAAGCGTGCGCAGCTCCGCATCGCTTTCGCCGCGGAGTGCGGCATTCAAAACAATGTTTTCATCAAGGATGCCGACAGTCGCTCCGGCCTCAACAACAAAAATGATGCCGTATCCCCTGCCCCCTATAAACGAAAGGGCTTTTCGCACCGTGCAGTCGCTTCGCAGTGCTATCGGCACAACGCGAACCGCTGAACCGGAACGGAGCCGTGATAAACCCGCAAGACTTGCTTTGATATTGCTGCCGCAGGAACAGCGGAATTCCGAAAGTGCCGAAATAAAGATGAAAAACCCTGCCGCAAGCGGGGTCGGGTTGAATGCGGCGTCCGTCGCTGAAACAAGCAGCACGCCTGCGCAAAAAAGCAGAACGCCGAATATGATGCCGAACAAAGAAAGTGTTCTTTGCGCACGAGCCCGCCCGATTCGCTTCTCAATCAATGCAAGCGCAAGCCGTCCGCCGTCAAGAGGCAGAAAAGGGAGAAGATTCATTAATCCGAGCGATAAATTGAAAGAACAGAAATCTTGGAAGGCTGCCGATGTATGCCCGATGTATTTGCCCAAACCTGCGCCGCAGAGGGCGATGAGCAGGCTTGCAAACGGTCCCGCTGCCGCAACCGACAGGCATTCCGACGGGGTACGCGGCGGTGTATGCAGTTCAGCGATAAAGCCGAAGGGCTGCACCTCAATCGAGGAGACAACAAGCCCCAGCCTTGCCGCCATAAATGCGTGGGACAGTTCATGAACCGCAAGCGAAACAAGGGCAAGCATGAGGGCGGGCAGCTTACCGAGCACGGCTGCGGCAGGAACAAGCAGCAGAACGCAAATCGAACAGCGAAGTTCGGTTCTGCCGAAAACGGCAATTTTCAATTACCCGAGATTCGCCTTGATGCCAAAAAAATCAAACGGATCGATCGGCCGCCCTGCCTTGGTGATTTTGACACAAATATAGTCACGCTGCATGTTTCCGAGAATGCTGCGCTGAACGACAGGCTGCCCGCGTTCAACGCAAATATCCCGCAATCCATAGTAGGTAATCTCGATATCATCCGAACTGAAAACGGTCAGACTGCCGCCGAGGCCTTCGTCAAATGAAACGGTTTTTACCGTTCCGTCGAGTGCGGACAGAACCGGAGTGCCTTCTCCGGCATAAATCTTGGCAACCATACTATCGTTATCAACGATCACGCTGTCTGACTGCACAGGGCGTATCGGGTTATCGGACGGTGCAAAAACGGTTAAAATTGAAGGCAGCTGAACAAGCTGAAGCCGACCTGTCGCACGCGAGTCATCGCCTTTTGCCGCATCCTCCGGTGAATTGTTTGAAGCAAAACGCAGAGGGGAAAACACGGCAGCGCTGTCAACAGTATCACCGCTGACAAGAGAGCTGCTTTCGGAAATGCGCAGCGCAAGCAGCAGAGAGGCAGCAGATGCGCAAATAATCAGCATCATAAACCCGAAAACACGGCGGAATCCGAGAATTTTGCGGCGCGGTCTGCAAAACATGACCTTTGTCGGTGCCTGGTTTCTGCTCTGACCAAACGGTTTTGAAAGTAACGGATTGTTCTTCAATTCGAAATACTCCTTTCGCAATGCTGCACAGCCGAAGAGTGCACCGAACGCTGAAGAATTTCGCGTCGGCACACAGAGAGCAACATGTGCTCGGCATGCTGCATTTTATGTGCATTGCGGCAGGGTTTATGCCGAAAAGCCGCTGATGAGGGTTTTCAGAATCTAAGCCGCGTTTCAATAACCTTACCGATTATTTGAACATCGCCCTCGGAAACGATCATGGTGTTGTATGCCGGATTGGACGGGGTGAGCGCAAGCTGCTTTCCGAAGCGTTGAATATGCCGCAGAAGCACCTCGTCTCCGATACGCACAACGCCGATGCAATTGTTGTCCGCCTCAACACATTTCCGCACCAGAACGAGCGAGCCTTCAACGATGTGATCCCCCGTCATGCAGTCGCCTTCAACCTGCATGAAGAAACATTCTCCGGAAGATACTTCGTTTGCGGAAACGGGTATGTACTCGGTTATATTTTCATCCGCAAGCATCGGCAAACCGGCGTGAACAAACCCAACCAAGGGAACACCGATTGCGGGCGTATGCGGCATTGAAGAGGAAGAAAGTTTTGCCGAACTTGATTTCAGCAGCGGAACGACTTCATCCGTGCCGAGAAGATAATCCGCGCTGACTTGAAAAATTTCCACAAGCCGCATGATAACGCTGTTCGGCATGTTGACTCTTCCGTTTTCATATTTGCATATCGCTGCTTTTTGAACTCCGAGCATACGCCCCAGCTCATCTTGGGTGATGCCGCGTGAATTTCGCAGTTGTTTCAGTCTGTTCATCGTCGGTTCTCCGTAATTTACTGTCTGTATTGTATCTCGATTGGAAACAAAATGCAAGCACAAATAAAAATATATTCATTTTAACGGGCAACAGTACGGAAAAAGGTATTGCAAGTATCCTAAAAAGATACTATAATAGCCGTGCGGTCAAAAAACAGCAGCTGATTTCCGAAAAGGAAACGCGCTTTTAAAAACTGTTCCGGAATTTGTTGCCGAAACGGAAACTGTGAACAGCGATGTTCGACCGTAAAACCGATTGATTGCGGAGGTATTACAATGAATTACTTTGGGTTGTTTTTTTCCTTTCTTATTCCGGGAATGATCATTGGCGCATTGATTGCAGTCGGTGTTTGCACCGATAAATTTAAAAAATCTGAAACAACATCGAATTTCAGAACACACAACGTATGCGTACCCGATGATGCAAAAAGGGGTGAGCTTCTGCCGGCACCGACATACACTTTGCGCGAACGTGCTGCACAAAGGAATCAGACGGTGAATCGAAACGGAGAAGTTGTCGATGAGCCTTCAAGAAAAAGCTCGGCAGCCTGACATGCACATTAATAAGAATGTTTGATGAGGTGCTGTTTGATGATGTGCAATGAATGCAAAATCGACCTCTGTACATTGACAAAGGCCGATTTAAAGCTGAAAAGCAGGTTGAAGCCGTTGTGCGGAGCTTGTATTCAAACTGCCGGTTCGGGCGTCGCTGATGCAGCAGTATGCACTTATGAATCCGGTATAAATCAGGAATTATTTACCGGGCAATTTATCGGGCTCGGGCAGCTCGGGGCCGCTGATCGTGATTGATTTTATCACAACGGGAGTGACAGGACGGTCATTCGCACCGGTTTTGACGGAAGCGATTTCATCAACGACTTCGATGCCCTCAATGACCCTGCCGAAAGCGGCATAGCTGCCGTCAAGGTGCGGAGCGGCAGCGTGCATGATGAAAAACTGACTGCCTGCGCTGTCGGGATTGTTCGAACGTGCCCAGGAAATCACGCCGCGCTCATGCTTAAGCGTGTTGTTGAAGCCGTTGCTTGCAAATTCACCCTTGATGGAATAGCCGGGGCCGCCGTAGCCTTCACCGAGGGGGTCGCCGCCCTGAATCATAAAGCCGGGAATAATTCTGTGGAAAGTTAAGCCGTCATAGAAGCCGGAACGCGCAAGCGAAACGAAATTGTAAACGGATTGAGGTGCAATTTCGGGATACAGTTCAAGCTTCATGACCCCACCGTTTTCCATTTCTATGGTTGCGATGATTTTGTCGTTGTTCATGTCATTGTCTCCTTGGTTTTCGTTTGGTTTATCTGTTCCGCTGCTTTTGCAGCCGACAGTTGTCGCAGCAAGCGCAAGTGCCGCCGCAAGAACGATGCAAAGCAGCAGGGTTGAGATTTTTTTCATAAATACAGTTTCCTTTCTGTCTGTTTACGGGGTTGTTTTGCGGAGTTAACCGTTGCAGCAGGAAAACGGAATTCACAAAACTCGATTGAGGTAATCGGCTTTTAATCCTTCGCTTCCCCGTCGCGTCTGCTGCAAGTATAGCATTATTGCCGCCGAAATGCAATATAGTATTTTCAAACGGGAAATTCTTGTTGCATTGGGAGACGGAATGCTATATAATCATTAGGAAAAATGCAGCACCGCTTTGCAGGTAAAAAACGCAGATGACGCGTGCATGAAACAAAAAGGAGATTCTCTAATGTCATACTCAGGCAGAATGCAGAACAGCCACTATTACAGCGTCTTTTTCGCACCCCGAGGACGCGACAGGATATATGATCTTGGAATGCATATTGCGCAGATGTATCTCAGCCCGTTTGATAAGCTTATCGGCATTATCGGCGAGGCAGGCTCGGGCAAGAGCATGTTGATAAAAGGCATGTTCCCCGGGCTCGAGCTGACAAACGATGATAACGGAGTGAACACTCGCCCGCTTCCGATTCTTGATATTGATCAGCAAGGGTTTTTTGCTGCACACACTTATCATCTTGACATACGCTTCGAGGCGGCATTCACGCAGATGGGAGTGCTTGCCGATGCAATTTTGAACGCTGTTCAACGCGGCAAACGTGTAATCGTTGAGCATTTCGACATGATTTACCCGTTTCTTAAGACCAATGCAAACCTTCTGATCGGCATGGGTGAGGAAATAATCATAACGCGCCCGACGATTTTTGGTCCGCTGCCGAATGAAATCTACGATATCGTTGCAAAAACGGTCGATTATCGCAGAATGGCGCATACGGCGGAAGATCTTTGCGAGATTTTCCTTCCCGGCGATGACGGCTGCAGGTGCAAACACAGCGATGTTAAGCACGGCTTTGTTTTGTCGTTTGACGAACCGAAACCCGAGCTTGATCTTGACGAGCTGGAAAGCAAGGTTCTTGATGCAATTGCAAAAGATTTGACAATTTCATATGTTGACGAAGGGCACATTATGATCGGCGACCTGCTGCACCCCTGCACGGGTCCGAGAACGCATGTGCCGAGTACGGGATGCGTACAAAATTTTCGTATCGTGAAACATATATTCTACGACCCCATTGAGCGGCGCTATCTCCTTGCGGGCAGGGTCGGACCGCGCGAAAAAGGCGAGGATATTTATGATTTCAACAACATGGAAAATTGATGCCCGAAGGTGACGAGCATCATATGAAGCGGCAATTCCGCTGTCAGAATATGCTCAATCTAAGCATATACATGCAAAGGAAAGCGACATATAAAACGCAGGTGCACCCATAGACCGCCTGCGTTTTCTTTTTTGTTGTGCACAGGGCGGCAACGGATGCCGTGAGCGGCAGCGTTGCGCAAAGGTAGCGAACTGCGGAAAGCAGCCATGTGCAGCCCATTGCAAGCACGTAGTAAGCAAGGAAGAAGACAATATAGGCCGAAGGCAATTCCCGCATACGATCGGTAATCAGCGCAAGTGATGCGAATGCAATAAGAACTGTCGGAATCCAAAGGGAATAAATCACGCTGATGTTCCCGTTCGGAATTGCATTGACGCACCAGTCCCAAATGTATCGCATGGTGTCGAAAAACAAACCGAGCTGTTGATCCCAGTTCAGCTTTTCATACTCCATGAAAACGAAAAAATCGCCGGAGACATTATAATTAATGAGCAGATAAGCCACCGTTCCGAGTGTTGATATAACAAGCGCGGCAGCAACCGCAATAATTTGTTTTCCGTATTTTTTGCCGTCGCGAATGTTTCGGACGACCGTGCCGACTCCTTCAATGAAGATTGCAGCAGCAAGCACGACCCCGAGAGACCGCGTGAAACCGGCTAAAGCGGTAAAAACAGCGGAGAGTATAAATTTATGCTTTTGCAAACAGTAAAACGCACAGAAACAGAACAGCATGAAAAGCGGTTCCGTCATTGGTGAATTAAGAAAAATTGCACCCGGAATGAGAAGCGAAAGCAGTGCGGCATGCACGGAACGCTTTTTGCCGAGAATTCCGTACAGCGTTAAATATGCCGTTCCGGAGGCGAGGCACGTTGCAATTGTGTTGATAATTTGAGCTGACACAAAGCTGTTGTGGAAGACCGGATTGAGCATTCGCATAAGCAGAGGCAGCATCGGATAAAAAACGATCAGAAGGCGATCTTTCCCATCGTTTACATACCAGTTTTCAGCAATATTAATATAATGAGGGACATCGGTGTTGTGCTTTGACCAGGAAGTCTCCCACAATTCAAACAGATTGCCGCTGAAATCAGGGGTGAAAACCCGATAAAGCACCATTCCGAGAATGGTTGTAACAATGTGAATCGCCAGCGCGGCAAGCATAATCCGAGAAAAATCCCTGCGGGCGTTCGCAACGGGGACAAAGCTGCAAAGCCGTTCGCCGATGAGCGTCTTTAAAACGAGAGGAACAGCTTTATAAGCTGCGAATGTGAAAAGAGCAAGCAGTGAGGAGGAAAGTATTCCGCCGCCGATGCTCATTGCCCGCAAGTTGGTTATGAAATAAAAAACATACAATGCAGCGGCAAAACATATGAGCACAGTTCTGATTATTCGAACTGCACGCCGAAAGCCCGTGCTGCCCGCTTCTTCCGCCGGTTTTGTTCCGGCAGTTTTATCGGTTAATCGAAAAAAACTCATCAATAAGTTGCGCACGGAATAAACCCATGCGCGGCTCCGTTCGTAAAATCAGCGGACAAACAGCAGGTTCGCGCCGCCCGGTGCTTAAATTATACATATTAATCCGCGGATTTCAAGCCCTGCCGCAAATTTGTCCGCAAAATCCGACCGTATGCCGCAATTCTACTCAATATCAACAACTCGATGTTTTTCCCACTTTGCAAACTTGAAATATAATGCGGTGATAAGACTGCACAAAAGCCAACCGGCAGGATAGCTCAGCGCAATGGGTTTAATTGTGTTGCTGATATAGTTCGCCATGATAAAAAGATAAATCTGACGAAATACAACAAATGAACCTATCATTATGAACATCGGTGTTCGACTGTTGCCCGCTCCGCGAAGCGCACCCGCAAAAATCTGATTGATGCAGCAGAAAACATAAAAGGGCGAAATCAGACGGAGAAGCATTGAACCGTAATCCACAATTTCACGTTTTTTATTAAAAAATTCAACAAGCTGCGGAGCAAAAATCAGCACCGGCACCATTAAAAGCGCGGTGCAGGCGACGGCCATAAGCATTCCGGCGCGGATTCCCTTTTTTGCGCGCGCAACCTGATTAATGCCGAGATTCTGCCCGACAAATGTTGTCACAGCGAGCGAAATGCTCTGCATCGGAAGGAAAAGGAACTGATCGATTTTGACATAGGCTGTCCAGCCGCCCATGCAGTCCTCGCCGAAACTGTTGATGTATGATTGCACGAAAACATTCGAAAATGCCGTAACAGCCATTTGAAGAGCGGCGGGAATGCCGACTTTCAGAATTTTTGCGAGCATGGAGCGATGAATGCGCAATTTCTTAAGCGAAAGCCGACAGCAGTTTTTCGCACGGAGGAGTACGATGAGAACAAGTGCGGCCGAAAGCGTCTGAGCAACGACAGTTGCGATCGCAACACCGGAAACTCCCATTTTGAACACAAGAACAAACACAAGGTCAAGCACAACATTTGTCAGCGCTGAAACAACAAGAAAATAAAAAGGGCGCTGTGAATCGCCGATCGCACGAAGAATGCCGGAACCCATATTATAGAGCATAAGACTGATTATTCCGGAGAAATAGATAATAAGGTACTGCGTTGCCTCGGGACGTACGGAGTCCGGAGTTTCCATCAGATTCAGCATCAGCGGCGTCATTGCAATGCCGATAATGGTGAAAACAACGCCCAAGATAAGCGTCATCATCACGGACGTGTGAACCGCGTCCTGCACGCGCTCATGCTGTTTTGCACCGTAAAATTGCGAAATGACAACACTTGCGCCGGTGCTGAGCCCGAGGAACGTGTTTATCAGCATATTAATGATCGGGCCGACAGTGCCGACAGCCGAAAAAGCCGTGTCGCTGACATAGTTGCCGACGACCCAGCTGTCAACCGTGTTGTAAAATTGTTGAAAAAGATTCCCGAGCAGTAAAGGAATTGCAAAACACACAATATGACGGGTGATTCCGCCCTCCGTCATATCAACATCACGACGTTGACCGAAAGACTTTAATTTATCCAGCAGCTTCAAATCAGACCATCCCTTCGGGCATTGCCCGCTCTTCTCATTTTCAGCCTGATTATAGCACCAAAGTAATTTTTTGAAAACACAAAAATTAAATATTAATAAATATATTCGCTTTGCGAAAATAGATGAATTTAAGTTAAAACCGCGCAGCATTTCCCGGGAAATGAGCGGCGAGATGCAAAAAACAGAAAATTCCCGAGAAACAGTCCGTTTAAACAGAGTATTTCCCGGGAAATCATGTAAACAAATCAGCGTGAAAACAGACACATCCGACCGAGAGTCAAAAGCGCAGTGGGTTATTTGTTACATTTTCTGAACAAATACTTGTCGATTTTATCTCGCATGGAATCGGAAATTTTGCGCTCGATCGGGAAAATCGGAGCATTGACAACTCGTTTCGAAAACTCCAGAGCCAAGTTAAGCGTTATGCCGAGTGCATCCGCCGAGAGGAAACCGTTTGCAAGTGCATCGCGGCGATCGTGAATAAAGCCGGTTCCGTTTGCATTTACCCTCGTGAAGTTTATTGCAGGTATGCCCTTGTCGGAGAACGGAGCTCCGTCGCTTGAATAAACATCCTCATGATATACAACGGCGGCGCCGAGTTCGTTCATCATCCCTTCAACATAACTCTTCATGGGCGCATCCCCCATGATAAATATATGCTCAGAGCCGAGAACGGGACCGGCCATATCAACGTTGACCATCAAACGATGCTTTTCAAGCTCCGCCTCGTGAGCGGCAACATACGCCTTGCTTCCGAGAAGGCCCTGTTCCTCTGAACCGAACCAGTTGAATTTCAATGTGCGGCGCGGAGGATTTGCCGCAAAATAGCGCAATAATTCCATGATGATCACGGAGCCGCTCATGTTATCATATGCGCCCGTTGAAAACAGAACGCTGTCGTAGTGCGCGCCGAACGACACGATTTCATCTGCAAGATCCGTTCCGCGCAGTGTAACGCATACGTTGCGTGATTCGCCCTCAGTCGCAGTACTGCTGACAAACAGCTTAACCTTTTTTGCACCTTTTGAAACAATTTCAAGCGCATCCTTCGCCTTCAAATTAACGAGGATGTTGTCGCCGAATTCGGCGGTGTAGGTTTCGCGGATTTTACAGATACCGTGATCGGTTTCGTCATCTTTATCGAGGATGTTGCCGGTAAAACCGATTATTGCGGCAGGTTTTGCCTTTTGAATGCGCCCGTAAGCTTCAAAACCGAATCGTCCGTTGACAAGAACGGCCTTACCTTCAACACCGAGCAGATTCGCGGGGAGCGCGTTTTCAACGTAAACAAGTTCAAGCTCCAACCCGTCATCAGGTGTGCTGTCGGAACGCAGATAGGCTGTTACCGGGTATTCTTTCTCGTACGGCTCGGTAACGATCAACCTTGCCGCGGTAACGGTGCCGGTTGACGCCTTAAAAACTTCAATTTCGCGTTGTATGTCCGAACGCGCCCATGTAAATGAGTCGATTTCGGCAAGCAGTGCCTCTGCCGTGCGGGTTTCTTCCGCCGTGCAGGACACGCGTTCGAAGGAGAGCTTGTTCAGCAGCTCAAATGCTCTTTTTGCGTTTACTTCCATTTTGGATTCCTTTCGTATTTTATCGGTAATTTAAATCAATTTCGGTTTGCCGCCGCATTCCGGCGGGCGTCCAAGCGTTCGAAATTATGCATCCAGTCGCCTTTGAAATAGTAGAGCGTGAAACAGACCGCGCTGAGCATCCATGTTATCGGATAGCCCCAGAAAACTACACGAATATCGGGAATAAAATGCACCGTTATTGTAATATATGCAACACGGATCACGCACCAGCAAATCAGCATGATAAGCATCGGAACCATCGTTTTCCCCGCTCCCCGGATGATTCCGGCCATGCAGTGTGAAAGCGACAAAACACAGTAAAAAAGTGCTTCCGTTCGTGCCTGCATTGCGCCGAAAGCGACAACTTCGGGCGAACTGTTAAACATGGCAATAAGCGACGGTGCAAAAATCACAAAAACAATTCCGATGAGTTCCGCAAGTGCAACGCCGGAGACAAGCCCGAATGCAGTGCCCTTTTTTACTCTGTCATATTGCTTCGCTCCGAGGTTCTGACTTGTGAAAGTCGTAAGTGCAACACTGAAACTTGTTACCGGGAGAAAAGCAAACCCCTCTATTTTGAAATACGCACCGCAGCCCGCCATCGCATCGGAGCCGAAATCGTTGATGTTGGATTGAACGATTACGTTTGCAAGCCCGATCACGGAATTCTGAACGCCTGTCGGCAATCCGGTCGCAAGCACTTCCCTAAGCATCGGCCAATCAATACGAACATCATGCGGGACGATTTTGTGGACGTCGTCAACAGCGGTGAGTTTAACGAATGAGATAATTGCGCTCAGGAACTGCGATATAACCGTTGCTGTTGCAGCCCCGCCGACACCCCATTTAAAATATTTTACAAACAGAATATCAAGAACAACGTTGGTCATTGATGAAATTATCAAATAGTAAAGCGGATGCCGACTGTCGCCGCGCGCCTGAAAAATGCCGTTGAAGGCATTATAAAGAACATTGCCGAGTGCGCCGGCAAAATATAAACGGAAGTATCGTATGGACTCGGGCAAAACGTCGGCGGGAGTGTTCATCAGGCGGAGAATAACCGGCGTGAGAAGCATTCCGGCGGCGGTAAGGAACAAGCCCGACAGCACTGCAAATGCGGTTGTGGTATGAACGGCGGTATGAACTTTTTCATTTTCGCGTGCGCCGTAATATCGTCCGATAACAACTCCCGCGCCTACAAAAACGCCGTTAATGAATCCGACAAGAAGAAAAATCAAACTGCCGGACGAGCTGACGGCCGCAAGTGCCTGCTTGCCCAAATAACGGCCGACCACGAGGGAATCTGCAACATTGTAAAATTGCTGAAAAAGCTGCCCGATAAAGATCGGCAGCGCAAACAGACTGATTTTGCTGTAAATCTTGCCTTCCGTCATGAATCCGCACCCTTTCGTACTTTTTCTTGATTATAGTGCCGTGCTGTCCGTTTGTCAACAGCGAAAAGACAGTCGCAACGGGCACGAACGGCGGAACAAAGCGGCTGCACGTTCCAACGAAATTTTAGCTTTACGTTCGGCGCAGCGGGCACGAGCGGCGGAACAAAGCGGCAAAGGGATGACGGTGTTCAAAAATTACTTTGCGGGGATTGACAAATGCACAAGTTTATTTTACACTTAAAACACGGAAAAGGTAAAGTCCCTGACCGAAAAAAATCAAAGGAGTTATTATGGAAGCTGACAGCAGCACAAGTGCGGATGTTCCCAACCGAAACGAGAACATGATGCGCGGAAAACAAAAACATGTACTGAATGCGCCGAACAAACCCTGTATGACTCCTGCGGTTATACTGTTTTGCAATTGAAGTTTTGCTGTTGAAACAGAAACGGTTTCACAGGGCAGGCTTTTGCGGCAGGCTTGGAGCGGAAGATTAACCGTTCCTGTTTGCGTTCTTTCACATGAACCCGCAATTCTGCGTTCAACCTCCGGCTGAATCATCCGGGCAGCGAGATTTGAGAAAAAACCATAGGGAGCTTCCGAAAAATTATTGCGCGAACAACAGCTTGAAATCGGGGTATACTCGGAATTTGCTGCGTATCCGCGCAATAAGTCATTGGCAGCTTTTCTCAATCGAAACCATGCTGCAAGCGCAGGTCTTTTGCCTTGTTTCTCGATCTGCGGCTTTCAAAAGAAGAACAATGGCAGTGTTTTCAACAGATTTATCGCAGACGGTGGAAGTTCTGCTCGAGCGCAAGAATTATAACAGCGTGAAAGATATTCTTTCAACCGTTAACCCGGCAGATATTGCCGTGATTTTTCGTGATCAGCCTGCGCAGCGGCTGCTCATGCTTTTTCGCCTTTTGCCAAAGGAAACGGCGGCGGATGTTTTCGTTGAAATGGAACCCGTGCTGCAGGAGCAGCTGATAAATGCTTTTTCCGACAAAGAGCTTGCTGATATTGTGAATGAAATGTATGCGGATGACGCGGCGGATCTTGTTGAGGAGATGCCCGCAAGCGTTGTTAAGCGCATATTGAAGCAGGCTTCGCCCGATGTTCGACGTGACATAAACGAATTGCTGAAATATCCGGAGGACAGCGCAGGAAGCATAATGACTCCGGAATTTGCGGATTTGCATTCATCCATGACCGCCGCGGAGGCACTGGATCATATTCGGCTGACCGGAGTAGATAAGGAAACGATTGACATCTGTTATGTAATCGAAAAACGCAGGCTTATCGGCCTTGTTTCTTTGCGGACGCTCGTGCTTGCCAATGCGAGGGCCGTTGTTTCCGATCTGATGGATGAAAATGTTATCTCCGTCGGAACACTTGATGATATTGCAGTTGTTGCGGATATGTTCGCAAAATACGACTTGACAGTCATGCCTGTTGTGGACGGCGAAAACAGGCTGGTAGGTATAGTTACGGTTGACGATGCAATCGACGTTATGCGTGATGAAGCGACTGAAGACATTGAAAAGATGGCTGCTATCACCCCGTCGGACAAACCGTATCCGCGGCTCAGTGTGATGGATCTGTACAAAAGCCGCATACCGTGGCTGCTGCTTTTGATGCTTTCAGCGGTTTTCACACAGCTGATAATCGGAAAATTCGAAGCTGCGCTTGCAGCAAACATCATCCTGACATCGTTCATCCCGATGCTGATGGACACGGGCGGCAATTCCGGCAGCCAATCGTCCGTAACGATTATACGCAGCCTTTCTTTGGCGGAGATTCGGTTTTCTGATATTTTTCGGATCATGTTCAAGGAGATGCGCGTTGCATTGCTTTGCGGCGCAACGCTCGCTGTTGTAACCTTCGGAAAACTGATGCTGTTCGACAGACTGGGGGTTTTTGTTTCGCTGACGGTAAGCCTGACACTCTTGGCAACGGTCGTTGTTGCAAAGTTTTTCGGCTGCACGCTGCCCTTGCTTGTGAAAAAAATCGGACTCGATCCCGCTGTCATGGCAAGTCCGATTATTACAACAATTGTTGATGCGATTGCGCTGCTTATTTATTTTGCAATCGCTTCTGCAATGCTCGGCATTTGAGCAAAACAAAAAAGTATGTTGATTTTGTGCAAAACACAGCAAAATACGGAGGATAAATGGTAAATCTCGGCAACGATTGGGACGAAATTCTTAAAGACGAATTTCAGAAAGACTACTACAGGAATTTGCGGAAGTTCCTGGCCGATGAATACAGAAAATGCGTTGTGTATCCGAATATGTATGATATTTTCAATGCGCTTCGATATACATCGTTTGAAAACACGCGGGCAGTGATACTTGGACAGGATCCGTATCACGGGCCGCACCAAGCGCACGGGCTTTGCTTCTCCGTTTTGAAAGGCATCGCCCCGCCTCCGTCCCTGAAAAATATTTTTCGGGAACTTTCCGACGATGTCGGGTTCATTCCCCCGCAGCACGGAGAGCTTACCGAGTGGGCAAAGCAAGGTGTGTTGATGTTGAATTCGGTTCTCACGGTGCGCGAACATCAGCCGAACAGCCACAAGGGAATGGGCTGGGAGATTTTTACGGACAGGGTAATTTCCGAGCTTAACAAAAAGACGGAGCCGGTTGTTTTCCTGCTTTGGGGAGCGAATGCGCGGCAAAAAGCAAAGGTCATCACAAACCCGATTCATGTAAAGCTTGAAACGGTGCACCCGAGCCCGCTTTCGGCCTACAACGGATTTTTCGGCTGCAAGCATTTTTCAAAGTGCAACCAAATCCTTGCCGATTCGGGACAGAGAACAATCGAGTGGCAGCTTTCGGATTAAGCTTTGAACAAAAATCAAAGGAGCTGAAGATTCTGGACGAGCCTGCCAAGCCCTTGGGCACCTGAAATGGGTCAACGGCCGGACGCCGGATCTGGCAACCTATATGAAAGAGCATCCCTATATGTATTCCAGCGACAATGTCCGGGCGGTGTTCCGGGTGGCCATGGAGCAGTTTGCCCTGAATTTCGCCCCGGATGTGACGGTGCCGGAGCCCCAGCGCCTGCGGGAAAAGGTTAAAAACGCTTTGAAAAAAGCGTTGGAGAAATATGAATAATATAAACAAAGGAGATAGCACTATGAATCAGCTTGCCGACAACAAAAAACTAATGGATTTTCTGCTGTATAGCTACTTTGGGTGTGAAAGCGAGGATCTTGCAAGAGAAGGTATACAAAAGTGCGCGTACCGCGCGTATTTAGATTTGAATCGTAGAATTGCGTTCAAGTATTCTTCCAGTGAACTAGACAAAATGCAAAAGGAAAATACAGATTTAGCAAAAAAATACAAAGAGGCAAAGCACAATCTTGTTGAGAAGATTTGTAGCAGAATTTTGAGCTCAGTACCAGCCTGTCGGCGATCTGGCCAACATCTTGATGAATACCAATGTATTGACGAGCAGTTCGGTTTGTGGCATAAGGCCAAATGCGAAGAAATAATGGGTACTATGAACACGGCGGTATTTCAAGAGGATTCGCTGATTCTTAAAAGCAATTCTTTTACATATGGGCTTGCACAGAAATGGGTGAATATGACGCTGAAATATCTGTGGCTGCTTGATATGCTGCCAAATGGCCTTTCTGAGGCAGAGTTGCATGTACCGGTTGACAGCTTTATTCTTGAAGCTCTAAAAGAGACGCAGCAGTTCAACACCAAGGGAAACAAGATTACCGGTTCCGGCGAATCCTACTATTATAACGGCGAAGCGTGGAGTGCCATATCTGAGTACAAAAACTACAGAAAGCTGCAAGATGGAATTAGGAACATTGCGGAGAAACAGGGAATTTCCCCTATTCAGTGGGAAGGTTCTGCATGGATGGATGTAGCTAAAAAGAGAAGCAGCAAATGAATAAACCTACAGGGGCTGTTGCATTAGTCCCCAAAACAAAACCGGGCAACTCAAGAAGGGTTGTCCGGTTTGCTGCTTTCGTATATAATTAAATTGCTCAAAAACCAACAGAAAGCGAGCTGATTATACAATGAAAACGAGCAAAAATCAGGCGGTGGAGAAAGATTGACCCTGAGGTTATGTTTTCGATTGTTGTATATGCAAACATGCAAGGAATTTTCTCGAGCAGAGCTATAGAAGAAGCGTGCAAAACCGACAGCAGGTTTATGTGGCTGCTGCAAATACGACTTGATTTTGCAACAGCCCCTATTTTATTTTTTATAAAGAATCTTTGACTGAGCTGCGATAGACGACGGAACGGTTATTGATGCCGAATCCGTGCGTGTGCAGCGAAAAACATGCACAGAGCAAACCGACTTAAAACGTATCCTTGCCGCTGATCCAACGGATATAGTCTTCCGATTCGGCAAGTCCGAGACGGCGCTGCATCGCAAGGGAAACATCATTATCGAAATAAACCTGTCCGTAAACGGTCCATCCTCTGTCGGCATGATAGTTGTTCATGTGCGACACAAGTGCACTGCCGACGCCGCACCGGCGATATTTTTTAAATACTTCAAGCATTCCGACGCTGCCGTCGGTGTGCATTCCGATGAAGCCGGCAAGTTCTCCGTCAACCTCGGCACCGAACATCAGCCCGTGTTCAATCGTTGCAGCTATTTCTTCCTTGGATTCAAGCTTATAGTGCGCGGCAACTTGGGGAAGATCGTCCGTTGTCAGTTCCCGAATCGGAAAAGGAGATTTCGCCTTGTGCCGCTGCATGGAGTAGCGGCAGAATTGCTTGCAGGGTTTTTCGACAGAAAAACCTTTTCGTTCGCAGCGAATTGCCTCAAAAGCAGCTTGCCCGTGAACAACGCAAACCTGCATTTCGGCAACCTCGCGAAGGGCAAGCCTTCCGGCTTCAACGGTTGCAGCCCAAAGCATGTAAGCTCCGCATGAGTGCTTGATAAGCACCGCATCCTTATTGGAAAAAATAAGGGCGTCAACATTGCCGCGGCGGAAAGCCTCCTGAATATCAATTGTCAAAACACCCTGCTCTTTCAGCACATTAACAACTGTTACGACGTTTCTGCATCTTCTTCTTTTGCTCATTATGCGCGGATTCCTTCCGAGTTAAGTTTATTAAAGAGTATCGAAAACAATTCGGAGAACAAAAAATATGAGAGCCGTGTCCTGATGCAGGTTTGTCCTGCGCTTGCCCAAAAATCAGGGACGGTCAGCCGGAGTTTTGTCGAACGTACCGTTCGTATCATTGAGCTGCGTCCTGACAACGTTTTTTGTACCGTCATTCCCGTCTGCAATGTCTTTGCCGGTGTTTGAACTGTTGTTTCCGCAGTCAACTTTGCTGCTTCCGGGGCGGGGCAAACTGACCCTGTCGGATTTTTCGCAGACCGAACTTCCGCCGGCTTTCGCCGATGTGCCGCCGATTTCCGCCGATTCGGAGTTAAGGGCAACGACGGGGATTTCCCCGATTGCATCGTAGCCGGAGTCCGATATCTGCTCAAAAGGAATATCAACTGTCGGAGCTGTTCCGATGGGAGCAGCATAAACCGGTGCGGTTTCAGCAGGCGAATTGTCGATGTAAGGAACACTGACAACAGGCAGCGTACCGTCTTCGGACGGTTCGGAATCGCCCGAGCCGATAACGGAAGGTATCCATGGGGCAGGTGCGGCCACGACAGCAGCGGTCTTCCCGATCGTGCCCGTTATCTGTCCGGAAAGCTGGTTAAAGAGCATTTCAGCGGTTGCCTGCTTAAACCCGAAGAAACGAACGCGCAAGCATGTGCCGCTTGTTATCTGCCAATAGTAAACAATATCCACGCCGTTGGAAAACGAACCGACCTGGCCGACAGAGAGCTGATACGGCGCGACATCAACAACTTCGCAATCGTAATAAAGGCGGTTGCCGTTTGCATCAAAACCTTCGGCAGAAATGCGCAGGGAATCGTTATCAACCTTTTTGTGCATTTCGGAAGGAAGATTCTGCGGGAACATGTTTGTGTTTTTTATCGCCTCATCGGCGACGGTTCCGGCGTTTTGAAAACTGTCATATCCGGACGGCAGGTTCATCGGATCGGAAAACGGTTCGGGTGTTGCCCCTGCATTCGGCGTGAGGCCTGCACTGACCTGCGGATCTTTTGTGCAATCGTTGATTTTTCCGATGGTGAGTGCAAAAACAAACAGGATCAAAAGAATGGCCGCGCCTGCTGCCGTCAGCGCACGGATTCGGCGTATGCGCTGCATTTTGGACTTTCGGCTGCTCTCAACAGCGCGCAGACGAATCGATTCGAAATCAATCTCGGCCGTGCTTTCGTTTGCAGCCCAACGAAGAAGCTCGTCAATTGTGCGGGAACTGTCAAATTCCGTGCATGTGTCGGCGGAATGATTGGAATCCGCTGCTTCGAGATTCACCGTATTCGAACAGAAATAATCATTTTTTCTTCCGCTTTTTTTCATCCGCTGCCTCCTCCCCGAGCATAACCGCAAGCCGCTTTCTTGCCTTCATAAGCCGCGATTTAACCGTTCCTTCGCTGATGCCCGTGCAAGCCGAAATTTCGCGAACGGTCATACCGGCGTAATAGTGCAGCAATATGACTTTGCGGCTCGTTTCGTCAAGTTTGTCGATCGCACTTCGAACTTTTGCCGCTTTTCGGCGCCTTTCAACTTCCTCATCGAGCGGGAGGGCTGAATCCTCGATATCCTCGCTTATCGGCGCATCAACCGGCGTTTCGTGTTTTGCACGGCGCAGATGATCAAGCGCGATGTTTGTGGACACGCGGTAAAGCCAGCTTTTCAACTGTCCGTCGTCAAGGCCGGCCAGCCTGCCGAGATTGGAAAGAACACGTTCAAAAGCAATTTGCGTAATATCTTCCGCCGTCTCCCTGTTTGGCACAACACGATATGCCGCCCAGAAGACAAGGCGTGAATAATCACTATATATGCTGTCGAAACTGCGGTCGGACAATTTTTGTCTCCATTCATATAACGCAATTCGCGCCGATTCGGTTGCGTTATCTTTCAAAAAAATTTTTGCTGCGGAAAAAATCCGAAGAATAATACTCGGAGAAGCGGAAAATATCTGCTTCTCCGTTTATAATTTTAACACAATTCGCGCATCTTTGCAAACTGAATTTTTACTTTTGACAAAAGGCATGGGTACTGAAATGCAGCCGAAAAGGCCGAATGCTATTTGTCGGATCCCGACGCAGAGCTTTCCGGCTCCGAATCCGAAAACGCTTCGGGAGTGCCTCCGGGGGTGCTTTTTTCATAAAGCAAGGGGAAATATTTTTTATCGGTAATGCACATTGCGGCGGCACAGAGTATGAGAAAAATTCCCGCAATGCCGATAACGAGCCACGCGGAATCAAAGCCCGAGGTGTCCACAAGCTTGCCGATAAGCAGGTTGCCGACTCCGGAAAAAGCACCGGATGCAATGGATATTATCGAGTTCATCCTTCCCCAATGCGTTGAGGGAATGCGCCGCGTCACATAGGGCTGCACGCCGATGGTGTTGAATACTTCACCGATGGTGAAAACAGTCATTAAAACGAAATACAGCGGGATGATTCCCTGAACGAACCGATAGCAGAACAGCCCGACAACTATCAGCGTTTCGCCCAGAAGTATCTTTCGAACATCCCGAATCCGCCCCAAAAAGGTCGTTACAACGGGTGTTGCAAGGATTACAACGAGGGCGTTGACGCTTGTCATAACGCCGAATATTTCCGCGCCTTCCGCGCCGTAAAGCGCACCCATGTTAAGCGGAAGAAGGTAGTTGAATTGAGCATACACAAACCCGCCGATTCCCGCAACAAGCAGATATATAAGAATCGTTTTTCTTTCGCGCAGAAGCGAAAAAACGCCTATGCCTTCACGCTTTTGTTCGTATGCGCTGATGTTCTTTTTCGGTATGCTGAGCGTTTTGACAAAGAAAAGAATCGGCAGCGTTGAAGAAAGCGTTGCAATGCCCGTGATAATGAACGCAAGCCACAGATAGTCTTTGAACAGAAAACCGCCGATTGTGGGCGCAAGCACAAGCCCGAGGTTCATTCCGAGATACTGAAGGCTGTATGCCTTTTCCCTGTCCTCTCCGTCGCTCAGATCGGCAATCAGTGCATCGTATGACGGGCCCTCGATGGTTGCAAAAACGCTTGCAACATAAAACAGTCCGATGCTGTATGCCGAAAGCGGAATCAGACCGCAGATGATATAACAAACAACCGTTACCAGATCGCATATGACAATGACGTTCTTGCGGTTGCGCTTGTCCGCAAGCCTGCCGCCGAGCAGAAGCATCGGAAACTGCAATATCGACATTGCAAATGAAATGCCCGCAATAAGAGTTGCATCATAGCCGAGTTTGTTTTCAAGAATCAAAGTCAGCAGCGGCCAGATAAGCGAGCCCATGCTTGTTACGATTCGTCCCCAGAAAAGGATATATATCTCCTTTCCGAGGTGTTTGTACTGTTCCAAAAACTTCAGTTTCATTTCTATGACCTACTCCGTGTTAATACTGCAAAAACCCCAAAAAAGAAAACGCATTTGCAGGTTTTATCTTCCGCGGTGCTTTTGCTTTATCTTTGCCTGCCGCAGGGCAAACACCGACAGGCCCCGTGCCGACGGAAAAAGCTTTGAAGCAGTTCCTGCCGAAAGCAGCCGTTTAAGCTCAATCCGAATCGGGTCGGGATTTCGTAAGGCAAGGAACGGACAGCCAAACGGCGGCAGCCGATCCCGAAAGGGGCTTTCGAACTGCCGGAAGGGACAGGGGTTCATCCTTGCTTTGTATATTTAGTTTTGAGGAAATATCTCGCAGAATAAAACAAAAATCGCAAAAATTCCTCCGAATTTATTATATCACTTGTGATGTTCGGTTTCAACAGAAAAAGAATGCGGAAAAGGCAGCCGACACGCAAACCCTGCATGAAGGCTGCCTTACGAACGTTGAATTTGAATAAAGAAAGCCGAATGCAGCGCAGCAATTATGCGGTGCCGCAGTTATGCAGCGCAGCAATTATGCGGCTGTTATAGGGGACTGAGAAGGATCCTGAAGCTTTATTTCGGGTTTGCAAATCAAATTACCGTTCTCATCCGAAATTTCGAATGACACGGCAATTTCCCAAATTGCGGAAAGCTCGGTTTCAAGTGAAGCCGCATCAATTTCAATTTCAAAAAGCATACGATCATCACTTCGCAGAATTTTTGAAAAACTCACACATTCGACGGGCCGCCCGTTGATGAACAGACATTTTTCAAAGCTTGAAATGCTTATCGTCTTCCCGCTTTCGTTTTTGACGTAAACGGGGATAAGCGGATTTTTGTTTGCAAGATCAAGGTTCTCAATGGGCCCGGCAACCAACATGCAAACTCCGTTTTCATCATAATTGGCATACTGATTGGAAAAGTCAAAGTTTCCGACTCTGCCGGGAATCGCAACGGAAGCCGAACCGCGTGAAAGAATTTCGGCGTTTTCGTTTGTCAGCGTGATATCAAACTGCACATCCGCAATTCTGCCAATGCTGTATAAAAGCAGCTGTGCTTTCGTGAAAAGCGGAATGCTGATAACAGCATGTTTTTGCGGATGAATACGGAAGGAGGCATGATCAAATTCGTTAAAAACAACAAGGTTGTTGATTTTGATATAACCGACGTTCACCTCCGCGGGCTTGGCAGCGGCGTTTTCAAATTCAAGCAGCACACGGTATTTTTCGTTGACGGTGATGAGTGCGGATGAAACAAGGTTCAATCCGTCGGATTCAAAACCGGGAGAGTCATTGAAAGCGTTCAACTTATCATAATGAATGGCCTGAGCAATATCGCCTGCAATATAGCCGCTGTAATCATATGCGCCCGGCTCCCGCGGCTGTGCGGAAGCGGCGGACAGGTGGGTAAGCTCTGTAAAGTATTTTTCGCCCGAAGCGGCTGCAATGCGGAATTCAATGTCAATGGAGGAAATTTCCCGAATGCCGTACAGCATCATATCAAGAATCGGCATATACAGACTGAAATCTTCGGCTTTGCCCGCAGCAAATTTGTGCCTGAAGTCAACTTCAACAAGGCAGTCGTTCACATAAATCGAAATATCGGAAACAAGCAAGTCATCCGCCGATTTATTTTCCGCCGTAAGCTTCAGCACGGCAAAATCATCGATATAAATCAATTCGTTCGCCGAAATCGATATGCGATCATCATCGTGAAGAACCGCCCGGCTGACGGTCGCTGCCCTTGAAAAGGGTTTGGTCGAAAACTTTTTGTATTCGATCGCGGAATCCGTCGGAGTGGGCTGTGCGGTATCGGCCGCGCTCGGGAGCAGGGTCGGACTTTGCGACGGGATCGAATCCTCTCCCCCGTTTGAGCCGGGCGTGTCGCAGGCAAAAAAGCTCAGCAGAATAATGAGCGCAAGAAGAGCAGCGGCAGGTTTTTTAAACATGAGTGATTCCTCCGTGAATTTGTTTGCAAAAAATCAATCGGCCTGAAGTGAATTGCCGACTTAAGCCTGCGGTGTGCAGCAGGGGTAAGCGGAACTCATTCGGAGCATTTCCGAAACCGATGTTGTATCGCAAGTCTATTATATCATTTAATACGGGCAGACGCAAGTGAAGGAACATTTTCACGCCTTAACTTTTTAAAAAAACGATTAAAGGTATTCGGACAAAGCAAACGGCGGAGCCGAGCCTTTTGGAAAGCGAAACATCGTGAACGCTCCTGATGCTTGACACGGATGCGGGCGGGTGGTACCATATCAGCGGCGCAGGCATACGGCAGGCGGAAAAAACGGAACGGAGAGGGCAAACAATGGCATACAAAAACTCACGGCAGAATGCGGCCGAAACAAAAACTTCATCCGAAAAAAACGAAAAGAAACTTAAAAAGCTTGTTTACGGGCTGCGCATCGGTGCGGCGGCATATTTGCTGTTGGCGTTATTCAGTGCTGCCGCCGTGAACGCAAGCGGAGCAGCGGCATCAGCGGATTGGAACACGGTGAGCAGGCTGTCCGAAATCATCGCTGCGGTTTTCTTCCTTATCTTCGGCAGTTCAATATTGGCAAACGCTTTCCGCAGGCGCAATTATATTTCCCCTGATTTGAAAAAACTTTTCGAACAGGGAAAGGTCACGGAAAAATATGTGCACACAACTCCGAAAACAAACTTTGTCTGCCGCTGCGTATTCTCCGGAATTGTTATTGCTGCGGCATCGGTTCTGCTGATAACGGCGATCGTTCGGCTGTTTTGAATTGCAGAAGATTGCTGCGGAAAGCTCTCCAAAAAAGGCAGCCGCTTCGGTCGTTGTTCATAAGACAGTAAAATAGGCAAAAGGCGTGACAAAGGTGGTCACGCCTTTTGCCTTAAGAGTATAGCCGCAAAGCGGCGCAAGGGATGCAGCCCTTGTTCGGAGCAAAGTGACGTAAAACACCCCGGACATCCAAGTGTCCGGAGTGTTCAGTCTCACAGAACGCACATACGGGGGCTACCCCGTATAGAAGTGCGCCCTTTTCTCAAACTCGCTAAAGTGTATCCAAAACCTTTCTGATATTATTCTCGTTTGGAATAACGGTGTTTATATCCACTTGCGGATGCTCTTTGACATAATCTGTCAGAAAGTCAAGCAAATTTTCTTTCGTTTTCATATAATCATCAATAATTGTCTGGTCGTCAAAACCCAACTTCTTCAGTATGATTGCTGACACAATACCTGTCCTGTCTTTTCCTGCGCCGCAGAAATATAGAACATTGCTTTTTGCATCCAGAATCGTTTGAATAATCTTGTCCATCTGTTTATCCAGCATCCCCAGGTAAACAGATGCTACTTCCTCAGGTGAATTGGGTGTGTCGCCTCCGCCGGTTACCGGCATATGATAAAATGTGAATCCATCTTCTGTTTCGAGGCGACAGGGTTTTCGCTCATATTCTTTCTTTTCTCGTAAGTCTACAACCGTGGTAACATGGTTTTGCAGTAGCCATTCTACTTCTTCGTCCGTCAGTTTTTCAGGGCAATCACTTCTGATGAAACGCATATCTCCGGTCGGTAACGGTCGGGTATTCAATGTAGATTGCAATAATGAAGGCATTTCTATTCCTCCTCAAATTCCGATTAGCAGGTCTATTCGGTTCCATATTATCACATAACAGGGTAAAATACAAGAACAGCCACAGCAGAGCAAACTACTGTGACTGTTACTGTCTTATGAACACCGCCCCTTATTCGGCTGTTTTTTGTTTTTCGGCGGCGTATTTTCGACACATAATATGTGCAGCCGTGCCCGTCTTACGTTATTGTAAGGCACGCTGAAAGCTGTTCGTAAGGTTTTTAATTTACAATAAGGGGTATAATCAGCAGCAAAGCGGACAGCGGGCGGAAACCCGCTGTCGGATCGGAGGCAAAAATGGAGTGTTTGAAGCTGGCGTGGCAAAGCGTTTGCGGAAAAAAGCGCAGCAGCGTTCTTATGAGCGTTATCCTTGCAATATCGTTTGCATTTGCGGTTATCACGCTGTCCGTTTCGGGAAGCATGATAAAAACAAACGATGTGTTCAGAAAAACGATCTACGGCGAGTGGCAGTTGATTCTGCCGGGCATCAATTCAAAGCTTAAGGGTGCAGCCGCAAACAGCGACTGGCTGGATGAACTCGGCGTCATGAATGTTTACGGAACAATCGGGGAGGACGGCATCGGCACAGTGGACGAAACGCTGAAAAAACTCGGCCACATTACGGTTAACGAAGGCAGATTTCCCGAAAGTGACGGCGAAATCGCGATGGAAGCGGATCTTTTGAGCAAACTCGGCATCGATTACACCCTTGGACAGGATGTCACGCTCTCCGTCAGCATTGCGGCGCGGGAAAACTCCGCATTGGGAACGTCGCACCCCGTCAACGTTGTCAGAACATATCAGCTTGTCGGCATTATTAAAGAATACACGGATGTTTGGACTTGGGCAACGAAGCCCGTTTGCGAACTTGACGGCACAAGTTCACGCGCCGAAAGCGGAATTTCCGCAACCCTTTGCAGCGCACTCCTGACGGAAAATGCGTGTGCAGAAATTGTGCGGCAGGCGCAATTGCAGGCGGAGGCCTTTAATAATGCAGAGAAGGAGCAGGGTTCCGATCTGCGAATAAAGCTTTGCGATGCACCGACAAGCAATTTTTTCTGCACCGGGTTCGATACGGACAAAACAAACTTTATTGCAAGAGTGTATCAGACCGTGGGCAGCGTTCCGCTTGCATTCAATGCAACAAAGTTTGCGCAGCAGGAGACTCAAACATACAACATTTTCTTTACGGCATTGATTTTTGCCGTCACGCTGCTTGCGGTTGTCTGCGTCAACATAATGCAGATGCAGAAACAGATAAGACAGATTGCGCTTTTCCGCAGCATCGGCGTAACAAAACGGCAGCTTCGGCAAATGCAGATTTTTGAAATGCTGTTCATCTGCATTCCGTCGGTTGCCCTCGGCATTTTACTCGGCGCGGGCGGCACATGGCTGCTGCTTCGCACGGCGCTGTTCAAAAACGGCGCGGAAATTCTTGTTGATATCCCTTTCAAACAAGTGGGGCTCGCCGTGCTTTGCTGGCTGTTCGGAATCATTCTGATGCGGCTGATCGTTTTCCAAACCGCTCTGCATCAGCCGCTGACGGGCAGGCTGCATATTGCACGGAAAAAAGCGCGCCGCATTGCGGCGGCAAAGCGTGTGCTGACCGTTGCGCTCGCTTCCCTGTTCTGTGCGGCAGTGTTTTTCATGGCGGTGGAATCCGCATCGCCTTTGAGCAATAAACATGAAACGGAACGGTTCCCCACATATCAAATCTATTGCAGCAGCGATTTTGACTACGAAAACGATGTGATGCATGAACACCTGATTCCCGAAAAGGCGGTTGAGCAGATGCGCACAATTCAAGGCATGGTGCGGGTCGATCCGTACATACTTATGGAAGTTGAGCTGAATTATGCGGGTTCGGAATCCTCCCCTGCGTTTGCCGCTTCGCGGGCGTCGGACAAAGCGGAGCTTCGCGACGGATACTATTATGTGCCGTATGATGACGGCATACACTCAAATCTGTATGCATACCCCGAATTCATAACGGACAGGCTTCTTGCACGCGATGATGTTGAACTTGATCTTTCGGCATTCGACAGGCAGGCTTATGAGCGGGGTGAACAGGTTCTGCTTTTTGCGGTGCGCGGTTCGGACGGAAATATCATGATTAACTATGGGATGTATGACGATGAACTGCGCGAAACATACGGGGATATTGACAGCATCGGAATAAAGCCGGGCGACAAAATTGAACTTTCGTTTTACGGGGCGGCGCAAAAAAACTATATAGGGGACGAAAGCGAACATTCGCTCAAAACTTTTTCCTATACGGTCGGCGGAATCGTTTATTGTTCCGATATTTCAACATCCGTTACCGAAATAGAAGTCAACGGAGCAAGAACTTTCAACATTGCCGCTTCAACCGCATTGATTAAAAATGCCTTTGCAGAGCTGACGGATGAATTCCGCGATTACATCGTTGACGGCAGTTATGTAATGAACGGGGATTTTGCTTACACGGGCGCATTTTGCTATGCGGATATCCGCTCCGGATACGCTGCAACGGACTATGTGCTTGCGAAAAAGGCGGCGGACCTCGGAGTGCGAATGTCCAACCGCCGCGAGTCGCTTGCGGCGAATCTGCAAACAAGCATTCAGCAGATAACGCTGATTCTGTCCGTCGGCGGATGCATTGCGGTCATAATGCTGATGCTGCTTATGAACGCGCTCACGCTGGAGGCAAGGGAGCAAATGCGAAACGTCGGAATATTGCGCGCAATCGGCATGTCGGGCAGGCAGGCAGTCGGAAAATTTTCAGGCACGGCATTAATAAACGGCTTGATTGCCGCAGCGGTGGGCTGGGTCGTGTATGCGGGCTATGCAGTGCTTTCGGCGCGGAGGCTCGTGCAGCAATTCCCGGAAGCGTATAACAGCCTGAATTCCGCACTTGCGTCAAAACTGTACGGACTGCAGCGGTTCGGTGCAACCGTTTGGACAATGCTCGGGCTGAGCTTTGCCTGCGCCGCCGTTATCGTGCTGATAAGCCTTGCGGCAAAGGGAAGACTGCTTTGCGGAAGTCCGATTGAAAAACTGAACGAAAACAGAGATTGATTTCGGTTTGGTTCCGCTGTGTTCGGAGCAGCGAAATGCGGACGGAAACGCGAACGACAAACAGACAAACATAAACCCGCTCCCGGGGACAGCTAACCTCGGGAACGGGTTTTTGTGTTGAAAAAATTTGTTCGGAACGTCAGGCGCAATTATTTCGCATATTCCGTTGCACGGGTTTCGCGAATAACATTGACCTTGATTTGTCCGGGATATTCAAGCTCGGATTCAATACGCTTGACGATGTCTTTTGCGATAACAACAATATCCGTATCCGAAACGGTATCGGACTTGACCATAATGCGGACTTCGCGGCCCGCCTGAATCGCAAAGCTCTTGTCAACGCCGTCAAAGGAATTGGCAATTTCCTCAAGCTTTTCAAGACGCTTGATGTAATTTTCAAGGGTTTCACGCCTTGCGCCCGGCCTTGCTGCGGAAATTGCATCCGCCGCCTGAACGAGAACGGCTTCAACCGTTCCGGGTTCAACATCGCCGTGGTGTGCAAGAATGCAG
>OJKC01000119.1_pt1 | contig 80391 bp, 78 predicted proteins | sample 1596401 | NCBI WGS metagenome assembly OJKC01 (sample SAMEA4350162, study PRJEB24818) | metagenome | biome: human; feature: gut; material: faeces | place: Denmark | collected 2013-09 | reverse complement strand
GAAGGGCAAAGGAAAGGTCTTTAACTGGCAGGCTGTTATGAACCAATTATTGATTGACGAACGTATGAGCAAACTAATCGCTAAATACGATTGGTTAATCTAAAAACACAAAATTCTTGACATCCCCCAATTGCACGATTTTTGTACAGAGTCTTTAGGATTCCAACAGCGGCATAGCCGCAAACTACAATCTTGATTCGGCGCTATATAAATGGTGCGCCGCCACCTCCCCCTCAGTCACCTCAGCCACTTAAGTCACTTCAGCCCCCCGCCGCAAGCTTCTTCCTCTCTCCCATCTATCTTCTATCGTCTCCGCAGCATAGCCGCTGAACAGTAAAATTCTCTTTATTCCACCACAAAAACTCCTGATTCATCCCAATGCCGATGCAGAGTGGGGCCTGTACCATCTTCTTCCATGAATCGGCCAGGGGTAACCGCAGTGCGGGATGTCTGTGTCGTCAGGGAAGAGCGAGGTGGTCAAACGGCCGCTCATGATTTCTGACAGGTCTTTCCTCAGGAGCTTCTGTGTAGTTATTCCGGATCAGCGGCAAAGTCTCTGTAGGTCTAGACCTAGATCTAGACCCTTAGCCGCTTCGCGGCCATCCCATTTTCAGCGCGCTGGAGGGGCAGAATCATATGAAGACATCCTTTCTCCCTTTTCCGGTCCCATGGGCTGAGTACCCCCGGCAGGGGAGAAATTTCATCCGGCCTTTCCGCCTCTCACCTGTATAGTCCAAAAGGAAGTAAAATTGTCCCATCTGATTTAGGCGCAATAATAGCATGCACTACTTCGAGCCTTTAGCCTTAAGAGTGCGCTGGTCAGGCCCTGCGGGTAAATGAGATCGAGATTGAGGTCGAGATCGAGGGAATTCGCCTGCGGCGCAGCCATCCTCATCTCTCAGCCCTGTGGGCAGCTCTCTTCAGAGAAGAGAGCCTACTGCAGAGACAATTGCACGATTTTGGTGCAGAGTCTTCAGGATTTCAACAGCGGCTTCGCCGCAAATCGTTAGCCTCCTTTCCTGGGAAGGCGAAGCGTGCTGCGGCCGGGCCTCTATTCTCTTTCCTCAAATTACAATTCTTCTTGAAAACCCCGTCACAGTCATTTTTCTGACAGATCTCTCGACTCATCGTAGCTGTAGCGATTTTTATGTGTTGAATCATTCGGCATACTCACACCGCTCGAGATGACGAGTGAGTGTAGAGTCAGTGAAGAAAGTGGTGAAGCGGTAATCAATCTTCATAATGCGGCGCTATATGAATTGTGCGTCGCTAACCAGCTCAAGGCTCAAGGCAAAAGGCTCAAGGCCCCGCCGGTTCGCACGCACGGCTTACCATGGCAAAACAAAAAACACCAACAAGACCCGGTGTCCGTAAGATGCAGGAATTTGTCCAGTGAATACGGCGCCGGCGTAAGGATGGAAACCGAAGTTTCTCCAAATTCCGGACTAGTCGTCAAAGTGGCAAAAGCATGAGCTATCAGAAAGTCCTGGGCCTTATGGTGTTGTGAATCATTTTCCGCTATCCGGATTGTGGCAAGGTAGCTAGTGGCTAGTGGCTGGTGGCTAGTGGCCAGGTCTATCGCCGCCGTCGCGGCTGTTGTCCCAGCTACCAGATACCAGATACCAGCCACCCATCTTCCTCGATGGCCATTGAGGGAGGGACTTCCAAAGGCGGTACCGATGTCCGTTGGATTCCCGGGGTTCTTTCCACAGCGCGCACTCAGGAAAACGGGGAATCCACTTTTCAATCCGCGGGCCTTTTTCATCCCTCTACACTATACATAACGGGAACTTCGATTTTGTGAACATGGAAAATGAAGTTTTCTCAAAAATGTTTTAAGGTGACTAGTGATGCGTCTCAATCACATTTGGGATAATAAAAATATTGACCCAAGAAGAGTCATTATTGCGAAATACCGGTAGCACACCCCTCTCGCTTCGCTCGCGTCCCCTCAAGGGGACATGGGATTTAGCGGCGAAGCCGCCAACTTGCGCACCCTCTCAGGCGAGAGTCCTGCATAGGACTCTCGATGTCAGCCCAAGTTGGCGCTTAGCCTACCCATAAAAGCGCCTTCCTTTTGTAGCTGACCCGGTGGAGAGGGCCACGAAGTGGCGCGGGGGTTACTATCGGTACGCAAAATCATTGACTCTATCCTCCCAAAACCATTCAGCATTATCCAAAATATGATTGAGACGACACACTGGCCAGGTGCGTGTGATAGATCGAGATTGAGACTGAGATCGAGAGGTATAGGGCTTCGCCCAGGAATATTTGCAACTGCAGCCCCTGGATCCCGGTAAGCAGGAAGCTGTAATCCACTGCCACTCGCCTGCCTTTTTAGCCCCATAATTTCCCCTTCTCCGCAGTATAATAAAGGAAATAGATAATAAGGAGGAACTATTATGCCCTGTACAACCATACTTGTTGGAAAAAATGCAACCTATGACGGGTCCACCATGATGGCCCGGAATGAGGATTCCCCTTCCGGCAGTTTTACGCCGAAGAAGTGGATTGTGGTGAATCCGAAGGACCAGCCCCGGAAGTATCAGTCGGTGCTGACGAAGTTCCATATGGACCTGCCGGAGGAACCTCTCCGGTATACGGCCATGCCCAATGCGCTCCCGGAGGAAGGATTCTGGGGAGAGGCAGGCATCAATGAAGCCAATGTGGCCATGTCGGAAACCGAGACCATCACCTCCAATGACCGGGTGCTTGGGGCGGACCCTCTCGTGAAAGACGGCATTGGGGAGGAGGATATGCTTCTTCTTGTGCTCCCCTATATCCGTAGTGCCCGGGAAGGGGTGCTTCGTCTCGGGAAACTTCTGGAAACCTGCGGCACCTGCGAGCTGAACGGTATCGGCTTCCAGGATGTCCACGAAATCTGGTGGTTCGAATCCATCGGCGGCCACCACTGGATGGCGAAACGGGTACCCGATGACGCCTATGTGGTCATGCCGAACCAGCTGGGCATCGATACCCTGGACCTTGCCGATGCCCTGGGGGAAGGGAAAAACTACATGTGCTCCTCTGACCTGGCCGATTTCATTTCGGAGAACCACCTGGATCTCTCCATGACAAAGGAAGGTCCCTTTGACAGCCGCAGTGCCTTTGGCAGCCGCAGCGATTCGGACCACACCTACAATACGCCGAGAGCCTGGTACATGCTGTCCTATTTCAATCCCCACGCCTTTCTTCCGGGCGGCCCCCTCTCTTCCATGACGCCGGAATCTGACGACCTTCCCTGGAGCTATGTGCCGGAGAAGAAAATCGCTGTGGACGACGTGAAATATGTCTTGAGCAGTCATTACCAGGGCACCCCCTACGACTGCTATGGAGGAAAGGGCGATGAGCACAGCCGAAACCGGTACCGCCCCATCGGTATCAACCGGAATAACTTCCTCGCACTCACCCAGCTCCGCCCCTATATGCCGCCGGAAAGGATGGCAGTGGAATGGCTTGCGGTGAGCTGCAACGTATTTAATTCCTTCATCCCCTTCTACGCCAACGTTACTAAGACGCCATCCTACATTTTGGAAACAGGAAAAATTCCGGACAGCCAGCAGTTCTACTGGGCTATCCGCTTCATTTCCGCCCTGGCGGACTCCCACTTCGGCTCCACCTCTTCTTCCATCGAACGGTATATCGCAGCCACCTCGAACAGGGCCTGCGCCCTTCTTGCCGCCTCCGATAAAGCACCAGTAGAAGGCGACATTCACAGCTTCCTGGAGTCCTGCAACGAGAAGATGGCGGCCATGGCAAAAGAAGAAACAAACAAGTGCCTGGACCAGGTCCTCTATACCGCCAGTCTGGAAATGAAGAGCTCCTTCGCCAGGTCGGACTCTTAAGGCTGGTACAAGTGCCTGCCCATCTACGCGTTTGTGGATAAAAGTATATCAGGCAGCGGCCTGCGGCCGGGGCTATGCATGGCATGGCTCTGCCTGACGGCAAGGCTATGGCCTTCGGCCAGGGAAGGAGCGGCGCACAAATTTTGAAGCGCCGCGAAATATATATACTTCCTTAAGCCCAGGCGATAGCCTTTGCCCTGACGCAGTCACCGCCCTATCCGCAGGACAGAGCCCCGGCCACAGGCCGCTGCCCGGGGCCGAAGGCCCCTATTTCCAAAAGGAGAACTACCATGAGAAAATCTATCCTTACTCTTGCCCTCTGTGCCATGATTTCTGCCGGATCCCTGCCGGCCTTTGCGAAAGAAACACCACGGGACAACTTTTTCTGGCTCGGCCAGATCAATAAAGCCTCCGACGTCATCAATACGGACGAAGGACTCCTGACTCCGGAAGAGGGACATTCCTTTGCCCGGGGCATCGATAAGGTGCTGAAAGAAGGGAATCTCCCCAATGCGCCCCGCCCCAGAAACGTGGTGGCCTTTGAACCTTACCTCATCAAAGCCGCCGGACCGGATGTGACAAAAATCCACGCCGGCCGTTCTTCCCAGGACATGCTCACCACCGTAGGCATTATGGAACAGCGGGAACACCTTCTCACCATGGCGAAAAAGCTGAACCAGGTGCAGGAAGACTTCATCCGTCTGGCAGAAGAAAATAAGGATACCCTCATCCCCAACTACACCAATGGCGTAGCCGCCCAGCCCAACAGCCTGGCCCACTATTTCATCGCCTATGCCAACGCCTATGGCCGTGACATGCAGCGGGTGCGGGAATATTACAAACGCCTCAACCGCTCTCCCATGGGAAGCACCGTGCTGAACGGTACCGGCTGGCCGCTGGACAGAGACCGCATGGCAGAATACCTTGGATTTGACGGTCTCGCCTACAACACCTACGATGCCGGCCAGATTTTCCCCCAAGAAGCGCCCATCGAAACCGGCGGCATCACCAACTGCATCGCCATCCACACCACCAGCTTCATTGAAGAAATCATGCAGCAGTACGCCCAGCCCCGCCCCTGGATCATATTGAAGGAAGGCGGCGGAAATACCTACGTATCCTCTGCCATGCCCCAGAAACGGAATCCGGGCCTTCTGAACAGCTGCCGTACCGACGCCTCCACCCTTCTCGGCATGTCTGTGGAAGCCATGTTCCGCTCCCATAATATTCCCGCCGGCATGGCTGACGGCCGCCTGAGCGGCGCCAGGGACATCATGCCCCAGGCCTCCAAAGTCCTCACCTCCATGGATAAAATTCTGAACAACCTGGTCATCGACCCTGCCCGTTCCCTGGAAGAGCTGAACCTGGACTGGACCTGTTCCCAGGAAATTGCCGATGAGCTCATGAAAAACCACGGCATCCCCTTCCGCATGGGCCATCACTTCGCCAGTGAAATCGTTACCTACGCCCGGGCCCATGATATCACTCCCCGGGACTTCACCTATGAAGACGCCAAGGCCATTTATACCAAAGTCTGTGCCAGTGACCCCCATCTCCCCCGGGACTTCCCCATGACAGAAGAAGAATGGGAACACGCCAAAGACCCTGCCTCCATCGTAAGAAACAGAAAAGTCAAAGGCGGCCCCCAGCCGGCAGAACTGGACAAAATGATCCAGATGGCCAAAGACGACCTGGCCGATAACAAAGCCTGGACAGAAGAGACTGAAAAGAAACTGGCCTCTGCAGAGCAGAAACTGAACCAGGACTTCAATAAACTCCTGTAAGACCGCCTGAAATAAAGCAAGAAACGCCCACCTGCGTGATGCAGATGGGCGTTTTGTGATGCTTTGCGGCTGGTCATGTCTCTTCCGCTTTCCATATGTCTTTTCCCTTACCGCTGCTGTATCATCCGCGGATTCCCTGTATTCCTTCCACGCCAAGAGACACTCCCATATTTCCACTGGTGGAGCGGGTATTCTGTTTTTCTTCCGTGCTGTTTTCACCGGCAGTAATCAAAACATGTCGGCCTGCTTCCAGGTTCACGTCCTTTCCTTCTATCCGGCTTCCGGAAAGAGAAATTTATATTGAAGTAGTATGCTCAATTTGATGCTCCACCTTGTTCTTTGATAACTAAAGATCTTTTTAAAAATATAAAAGCCATCAATGTAAAAATAATAAATGAAATTATGCTTGGAATGAATCCCCAGATTTGGTTTATTATCCAAGCGACAATTAACATCAGTGATTTTGGTATGCTTTTAAAATATGCATAAAAGCATTGAAGCCAGACCATTATTAAAAAAGTAATATACCCTATTTCAATTATATATTGAATAAACAAGCCAATTCCATAGCAATAATCAATAAAACTAACTGTAAATATTGTTATATATTGAAATAGTGCAATGCTTATAGCCACAATCATTTTTTTCCAAAAGGCATGTATAGATAATTTTTTTGTGTAATCCAAGCACGTATTATGAGCTTTAGAAAACGCTAAAACAAGCAATGCAATGATATATTCTGATAACTGGATGTAAAATACATTAACCTCTATCAAAATAATGACCTCTCTTTGTTATAAATTCCTTGTATAAAATCATAAAGATTGTCTTCATTTGAGGGATTTTCTAAAAGCTTTACTCCCGCATCTATTAAATCAAGAGTTCTAATTGTAACGCTACCATATAATGCCGCTTTTCCATATGGGAATCCAAGCCGTCGTATTTCCGATTTTTTATAATTGTCAGTATATTCAGTTAAAGCAAATCCGTAAGCTCTGCCTCTATAATTTATATAAAAAACATCCTTAACATAAACATTATCTAGATATAAGTCACTTCCATCCTCGCCTCTTCCCTTAATATATTCCCATCCCATCTCTGGATTATCCGAATCCTGCACCCAAACATAAGCTCCCTGAGGAATCTCATCTACATAAATATCTTCTCCATCTTTTCTAAGGTAAGCTGCTCCATTGGGCAACGAATAAAATGCGCCATCAAAAGTTGGCTTTGCTCTATATGCATTCCACTTAGCCCCCATTTGGGCGATATATCCGCCTATCTTCTTATCGTTGGATATGCTTCCCACAATCATGCCTAATCCGGCTGCAATCATCTGTGCTTCGTCGGGATGGTTTGCTGCCCAGCCTTTTGGCATGTGGTTATGCAGGTATCCCATGGCGTATTCCTGCACACCACCGGAAAGGATGCCAGCAAGGGCACTGCTTCCAGCTGCTTTGCTTGTCATGGCGCCAAGAAGGCCATGGAGGGCGGTCTTTTCTATGGAACCTTCACCCCAGCCGTTTCTTGCAGCCAGTTCGTGAATGGCTTCATTGCCTACGATGCTCATTTCTTCTACCAGCTGTTTCCGCTCTTCTGCTTTTGTCTTATCAAAGATGGTTTTCAGCTTGTTCAGGCTGTCCCTGGTATTTCTATCCAGTCCGGTAACATCCTGTTTCTGGTTCTTTGTATCGGTAATAACGATTTTCCCCGGTGCCATGGCTGCCCTGGTGGTAGAGTCAGCTTTCCCTTTAGTCGCTGCTGACGGTACACCTAAAAGACCTCTTTCATTGAGAGGAATGCGGTTCCCGTCGCCAGCTCTGGTGACTTTATCGCTTTCGTTATGGGTATTCGTCCCCGGTTCTTTGTCGTACCGGCTGTTTTCTCTGGAGGACTGGGTGTCGTTATTTACGTTGCCACCCAGTTTGGCCGTATAGGAAATGCCACTGCCGCCGGATTTGCAGCCGGCTTTGTTTCATCGGCTAAAATCATAACTCGAAATATCACAAATGCATAAACAGAAACAGATAGATAAAAATTGACAGTAAAATAATAAATGCCGTGCAAATCATTTTTGTGTGCTGTTTATATGTATAATCCATTCCTCCATATTTCATGCGATTATATATTCCTTTTAAAGAAAGGAATATAAATGCTCCACATGAAATATAATTGGGCAACATAGAATTAACAGACAAAATTTTAGACAACACGTTCGAAATAAGGCTTAATATCAAAATAAATATCATTGTTTTATAAAAGAGAGATGATGTATGTTCAACATAAAACTTCAGCTCTTCATTTAAGCCTATTCCAAGTATAAAGGTATAGAAAAGATATACACATAGGAGAACTATGACTAACGCGTAAAGAAATACATACATTTCTAATTGTTCCTTTCTTCCTGATTCTGATTTTGCATTTCTGCTTGCTTCATTTCAGCTTTATTTTGATCAACTGCCGTTTGCATCATGCCCCCAAGTGTAACTGTACCAATCATAGCTCCCCAAGTTCCCAACCAAGCAGAACCAATTATTCCACTCATTAACGAGATAGACACAGGTAGAGTATCCCAGGCATCCGCCTGCAGTGCATTATGAAAATTCTTAATTTCCTGATGATTCTCATAGGCATTATATCCATAGTTAATAGCTGATGTCGCATAGCCACCCAGCTTAACTGCATTTTCCATGCCTTTGGCGGATTGTCCATAAACCTTGACTCCTGAAAGGCCGCCGATGCCCCAGGAGGTGGAAATACCGCCGTTCTTTGTCTTTTCATGAATATCCATTTCACTTCTGTTTTCGGCCGCAGTCAGCCGGATATCTTTCCCCGCTTCCAGGTCCACATCTTTGCCCTGGATTGTGGAGCCGTGGATGGACAGATTTTCTCCGCTCCGGATATCTGCCTTTTCTTTGAGCAATACATAATAAAAATAACATCATTTTTGATCGCTCTTTAGGAGTATGATGGAGAAGAGTTTTATCTATCATACTAGTAATGAGTCAATTCTATCATAGCCGTAATTGAGAGGCCTCCATTGCCCTTGTATCCTTATTATAAATTACCAGTAGCCCCAGAAGTAACGCCAACCGTCAATTACTTTTTATTAACAGTTATATCCAACATATCTTCATATATCAGTATATCGAAGAAAAAATTATTATTATACGCTTGAATTAAATAATAATCATCAAAATCATGGTTAACATAGATTTTTATATTTGAGCATTTTAGTCTATTTTTTACATCTTCAACCACCTGTCGTTTTTTATGATTTGTATAATCATATTTATATCTAATCATGAAATATTTATACTTCATAAGCGATTGGCTATCAACGTTCATATATGAGATATTTGGAATTCCAGTGGAGTATATAGCAGTAGATAATGTCTCAATTTCTTTATTTCTTCTGTAATCACTAGATCTACTTGACATAAAAAAAATAAACGCCATGCTAATAAAAAAAAGTAAAAGAGCAACCTTTTTGTTTCGATCTATTTTGGGCATAATAGTCCCCCTCATGAATAAATATTTCCTACATACTCTGTATACCGCCGAATTAACTGTCCTGCAGTCTGACCTGCCTGAAGAGCATAAAGTCCTTTAAGGCGGGCATCTTCTACTTCTCCTGCCCGCATCAGCGGTGCTGCAATGGAATGAACCGTCTCTACGGTTCTTCCTCCCAGAGATACGCTGAACCCGCTTCTTGCCATTTCATGCTTTTCCAGGGAGCTGTATGTATTTTCTGTATGCTGGAGATTTATGTTTTCTCCGCTGATGGAAATATCTTTTCCCGCAGTCACTTCACTGCCTAAAATGGCAGCATTCTTCCCCGCACCGATGTGAACGCTTCCTTCCACGCTGCCTATGGTGCTTCCTACCTGTTCTACAGCTTCACTGTCATAGCGGTCTTTTCTCTTTTCGCTGCGAAAGGTAAAGCCCAGACCGCCTCCGGAGAGGAGGCTCCTCTTTTTGACGGATTCCCGGTAGGTGCTGCCGCTTCTTTCTTCAGCGCTGTCGGCTTTGAAGTTTCTCCCGGCCAGAAGGGTGGTATCTTTATCGCTGACCACGGCGCTTCCTGTAGTGATATATCAATAAGCTGCACATAATATTAGCTTGCACTCAATAAGCATATTTTCCAAAGGAACCTAAGTTCAAGCAGATACCAGCCCCTTATTTTTAGTCATGACAATGAAATAATCAAAATCAGCAGCATTCATGCCCGGTTCATAAATTCCAAGTTCAATAACATAATCATTAGAATTCAAAAACATATAATAGGTACAGATAGTCTTTCCGGAATCTTCTTCACTATTGGTATGGACATCCTTCATTATCCAGCCCTGTTTTTTTAGAATGGTGGAATAATATGCTAAAATTTCCGTCCTTCCCCTTTGACTTTTAAAATATCCATTTCCATAAATCCGGCTGGGTGCACGTACTGTAAGTTGTAAGCAGTTTGAGAGCATCTCTTCCTCATCAAAAATTTTCACCACGGGAATATTATTATAAAAATCCGCTTTGTTCTTCTCAATATCACCCGAAAGCACAAATTTCCATCCAAGTATACTTGCTAAGAGGAGAATTGCTACTGTACAAATTTTCTGTAATAGATATTTCATAATGCACCTCATTCTAATCTTCTATTACAATCCCATTTTTCAATCTTCAATATATTTTTTCTGTCTATCTTCTGTATTTTCCGATTCATCTACACTAACACCCACGGATGGAGTCCCTACTCCATAATAAACGACCGCGCGTTCAGACATACCGTTTCCCCAGGATAGACTAATTCCACCACCTATTCCAATGTACCCCCCCTACAGAGACAGAAAGACCACTTAATATCTGATCTCTAAAAGTTGCATCATTTACATCCTTATCAGCTTGAGAAGTTATAATATTGCCTAAATTTATCGAAATGCCGATACCACTAGACGGTGATGAATTAGCGTCTTCTGAATAATAAGATTTCCCTGTCTTCATATCAAAAATCAAGCTTTTATTCACTGCAGATACACTCGCATTTATGATAATGATATCATTTGCATTTGTAGATGTATTCTGTAATAATTTAGTAATTATCTTTTTTGTCTTATCGTCTTTTATAATCCCATTTGATTCTAAAGCTTCTTTAATGGCTTCTATTTCTTCTTTTTGTAAATTATATTTGATTCCACTTAGTAAAATTTTATCAGTACTTAACCTATTAAACTGCAAGATAGAGGCGAGAATGGATCCAATACCAGCTCCAATCCACTGCATCAATGCAGGGTCACCATGAGCTGCTTTTTGAATTTCGCCAATCATCATCTCATTGATTCCTGCCGGAAGAGCTCCTGCTATGAAATCTTTATTGCTGAGCTGACCCATAATTCCGCCAATAACCGCATGCCAGGCAGCTCTCTGGTTTGGCGTCAGCTTTGCATCATGAAGATAATTGAAAACCAGCTTTCCAAAAAGGCCTGCCAGTTCCTGCCGCTCTTCTACTTTGGTCTTATTGAAAATCTCTCCCAATTTATTCAGGCTGTCTCTTGTATTTCTATTCAAAGCAGCCATATCCTGCCTCTGATTGTCTTTATCCTGAATCATAATGGTTCCCGGTGCTATACCTGCCCTGGTGGTGGAGTCTGCTTTACCACTGCTTCCGGTGGGGACGGCGGGAGTAACCCCCTTCTCATTGTATAGGGCATTGGGTGTCTTATTGACAGCAATCCCTTTTCCGCTTAAGCGATAGTCCGCTTTGTTCTCCACATCTTCCCAGCTTAAAGTACCGGTGCGGAGGGTATTCTTTTCCGCATCGCCTTTGCTGTCTATGACGGCGCCTTTGAGGTGGGTATTATCCTTGACGGAAATATCAAAGCCTTCATCTCCGGCGTAAATGCCTGTCTGGTTTATCACACTTTCGTAACGGGAATCAGTGTGGGATTTGCCTGCCGTTGCGAAGCCGGATACTTTGCCGGAGGGAATGTCATAGCCTAAAGAGATACCGGTGTTCTTTCCATTTTCCCGATAGGTCTTCCTATCCTGCTCGCTTTCCATGCTGAGGCTACCACCTACATCTGCCTGTAATTTTTCTCCTTCTATCCGGCTTCCTTTGAGAATCGTATCCCTTCCGCTTTCCAGGGAAAGGGTATAGTCAGCTTTGATGGTGCTTTCTGTGTGGGAGATTTCTTCGCTCTTTCCTTCTTTCCTGCCCCTGCCATAGGACGCACGGATACCGTTGAGGCCGCTGCTTCCTATGCTTCCTCCCAGGCTGGCAGAGGAAGCGTTTTCTTTCTCTCTGGCAGTACTGCTGTTTTCTACAGAAAGGATGCGGATGTCTTTTCCTGCTTTCAGGTAGACCTCTTCTGCGCTCATTTGGCTTCCTTTGACGGTCATGTCATCTCCGGTTTTTACCGTGAGGGTATCTTTGGCATGAAGGGTGCTTCCTTCTGCCTGGATGGTCCTTTCTTCTGAAAGGCTGTGGGATTTGGCGGTGCCAAAGGATACGTCAAGGCTCATGCTCCTTTTGGCTTTGTTATCCGCTTTGGCCTTGTCCATGATTTTCCCTTCGGCGTCCCGGATATTTTCCAGATTGCTTTCTGTCATGGGTGCAGCGATTCCATCTGTTTTAACAGCCTCTCGCAGGGTATCGATGCGGGACATATCTGCCTTCATGGCTTCTATGGTTTTCACATTGTCCATGTAGCCAGATACAGCCCCTTTAAGAGGAAAATAAGTCCTCATAGCCTCTTTTCATCAGGTTTAAATAGATTTTCATTATCAAGTGCCTTTTGCAGTTCAGAATACGATCTTAGTTCTGATTTGGTTGATTCGCCTTTTTGTAAATGGATAAAGTAATTCTTCTTATCAAGCCCTAACAGCATCCTCAAATAATCTAAAGTTTTCTGCCTTTGCGGTTCTCCTTTTTCTACTAAACTGCAAAGTTCATGACGGTCGAAATCAGAAAAAACTTTGAAACTTTCTACCTCCATGTACTTATCTCCATAATATTTATTTAGACACTGGTGGCAATTCTGATGGCCCTTTAAAGACCATATTGGCCAATCATCGCCTTTTTCAATCACATATCTAAAAATGTCACCATTGTCGCAGATTATTGTGAACCCGGCAGCGCCGTATACATAAATTTTTCCAACCTGAGGTGATGCTTTATACGCAAAAACACAATTATCTAATGAAACCACGTTTTTGACATCCTGTAGACAGAAAAGCGGATCTCCGCCATCCAGCTGATATCGGCCGTCTGCGGAAACCAGCTTTACAGTATCTCTCCCTGGCATATATTCCGGCATAGTCATATATTCATAAATAAAGAATAATATGATAACAGACAAGAACGCAAAGGCATAGTATTTTTTCTTCATTCTATATCATACTCCATTCTAACAAACCAAGGATACGGAACCATGTGTCCATCGATTTGCTCCTTCAATGCTAAATTATTAGCTATTTATAATGGTATGTTGCCTTCGTATCGATGCATATCGAAATCATAAACATCCCCGCCAAAGATAGATACATACCATCCATATTCTGTTTTAGCTGTGTGATGAAGTACAAGATATGATTTACGAAAAATCCATCAAGGAACTGCTCTGCATGCTTAAAGCTGGAGCAGAATCTTTCGGGCCAGAGATCATAGAACTAGTGAAAAGTAAAGTGATTGATTGGATTCGCTCTCAGCATAGATTTTATGGGCTTGTATCCCTTGATTTGGAGTGGGAAAGTTGAGTAAAGTATATCCTCTCTCCCTGATAGAATTACTGCTTTGATACTACTCAGCATGAAGATATGCTTTATCTTTAAATATTGTATTTATCTTTATCTTCACAAGGCCCCATCAATAGTTCTCCATTGCGCATAACAACAATATGATTTAAAGATACCGTGTCGACTTTACCTCTTTTTATGTCAAAGTATCCTTTCATTCCATCATATTTCTTGAAATATATCCTTCTTTTATTTACTTTAATGGTACAAAAATGCCATGCCCCACTTTTTTTCAGAGTAGGGTATATTTTATTGACCTCAAATTGTGGTAAACCTCCTGCCGATGAAAGCAATTGATAATCTTGTTGAGCAATTATACTATCAATACGTTCCATATTTTCTATTTCTTCCTCTGCTATATCAATCTGTTTCAACTCCCAAATTTTTATATAGACGACACAAAATATGACGATAACACAAACAATTAAAACAATCAATTCATATATCATAATAACCTCTATAAGCCAAACTTACTCTTTCCATACCAGAAAAATGTTAGTCCATAGCCTGATTAGTATCATTCTTAATAAGATTATAAATTTCTACACTAAACTGTCTTCCCTGTGCTTGATATCTTGATTCCAAGTCATTATATCTATCCACTTGGAAATTAAAATATTTCTGTAAATACTGTGCAAAATCTATCCAAAAAGCTATTTTAGATAAAAACTGTAATCCCCCATAAGCCTTATCCGCATCATAGCCAATGTTCTTTAGTTCCCCTCCATAGTGCTCAATTGTCCATCTCGCTAGCCTTATCAGTGCATCCAGACTTTTGTCACTAATTGCATCTTTTAATATTTCGTTTAGATGATTCCTGTCTTCATCACTTAAATTTGTTATTTTGCCAGCAATACCTTCAAAAAATTCATCAGCTTGCTGTTTCTCTTCTTCTGTTAACTCCATTCCAAATATATTCCACTTAGCTCCCATCTGAGCAATATATTCACCTATCTTCTTATCGTTGGATATGCTTCCCACAATCATGCCTAATCCGGCTGCAATCATCTGTGCTTCGTCGGGATGGTTTGCTGCCCAGCCTTTTGGCATGTGGTTATGCAGGTATCCCATGGCATATTCCTGCACACCACCGGAAAGGATGCCGACAAGGGCACTGCTTCCAGCTGCTTTGCTTATCATGGCGCCAAGAAGGCCATGGAGGGCGGTCTTTTCTATGGAACCTTCACCCCAGCCGTTTCTTGCAGCCAGTTCGTGAATGGCTTCATTGCCTACGATGCTCATTTCTTCTACCAGCTGTTTCCGCTCTTCTGCTTTTGTCTTATCAAAGATGGTTTTCAGCTTGTTCAGGCTGTCCCTGGTATTTCTATCCAGTCCGGTAACATCCTGTTTCTGGTTCTTTGTATCGGTAATAACGATTTTCCCCGGTGCCATGGCTGCCCTGGTGGTAGAGTCAGCTTTCCCTTTAGTCGCTGCTGACGGTACACCTAAAGGACCTCTTTCATTGAGAGGAATGCGGTTCCCATCGAAGGTTCCGATGACTTTATCGCTTTCGTTATGGGTATTCGTACCCGGTTCTTTGTCGTACTAGGCGTTTTAAGATACCTCCAAAATCTCCTCTTCAAGTTTCAATTTGTTTCTTCAATCGCATCAGCTTGTCCTTTTTATAATCGTCATATGACCAATTTGTTGTATCGGAGCCAAAGTTTACTGGAAAATTTCTAACAGATTTTGTCACACTATTATATAATCCATACCTATACACTTCCAAATTCTCTATACCGCCAATCCAAGTTTTTAAAGAGAAATTGTTATCTAAAATAGTAGCACCCCCACTTCCTATAGGCAAACGCTGTGCCAAAAGAATATTTCCCTGATTTCCGTATAAATGTATAGGGTAATCTTGCACCTCAATCGTTTCGCCGCTAAGCAATGAAAGCGCCTTGGATTTATTACTTCCGCTATTAATTAAAATTTGTTTTTCCTCTTGATTAAACCATCCTTCTAAAATATCCCTATATGGCAATGCTTGTACTAATTCATTCTTATATCCATCACTAAACATCAGCTTTTTCTCGCCTTGATTTTCAGCAGTATATAGAATTCCTTCGTGATAACTCAGCAAGGATGATTCTCTGCTTTTATCCGTAATAATGATCTTAGCTGATGTTAAATTCATTGGTAAAAGAAAAACCTGATTGTTATATGAAAAGAAGATTTGATTATTTTGGATTAAAAAACGACAATACGGAATTAAATACTCGTCACACAAAATCGGCTGTCCCAAAAGAACAAAATCATTTTTATAAAAACGACCAATCCGAATTGTATTTTCTGTCTCCCTATCTATGCCCCAAAAATACAAAACATCCTTATATATATATATATACCTTGTACAATAATATTTGTTTTATTCGATAAAATATCCTTCCGGATTTTAATATAATCTTTGAAATCATTAGGATTCAGAAATATCCAATATTTCTCGTCCGTAGCATCATCACTCATAGAGGTGATAATAGTACCAGGCAATAACTTATTTCTACTACTATTATATTTTATCTGATAATAAATATGCGTTCCATAAATGCATATAAATATTCCCAAAACTATGCTAATTATTCTCTTCATCAGTATATGCCTTTCCTACAATTCTACTAATTACCAAGCCATCTCCATTGTATAGCTGATAATCTATCTCTAGAATTTTTTTTACTTCCCACGGCGATACCGCTTGCTGAAGTGCAGTCAGCGTAAGTGCAGTCTGGAAAGTAAGGTTTCCCTCAATAACTCCCTCTTTAATAGATTTCATTGTTGTACTAACACAATTATTGCCCACCAGTTTGTAATCGCTCATCCCATCAACCGAACGATAAATATAGTTAATCAATCGTCCCCCACCTAGCTTGATACTTTCTTCTTCACGCATAGATTCCAGCCTGTTCTTTAACAGATGCATAGTCAGAATCCGTATAGCCTCTGGCAGTTTCTGCAGAGAGGTAGGGTTTGCCGAGCTTTTTATGTCCTGCGCTATCTTTGAATACATCGCTTTCCAGAGCCCCGCCTTTCACATTACTTCTGCTCTTATAACTTTTGGTGTCCTGCAAACTTTCTATGCGGAGACTGCCACCGGTTGTAAGCGCCAAAAGAAGTAAACTTTCAATTCTTGTTTATAGTCATTTGAATAGATTACCAAATCTAATCTGAGTCAAAGATAATCCAATAATCACAATAGTAAATAGAATTGCAGCAATAAATCCTAAATTTGTTTTTTCTACATACTTCCAATCTTTAGGTCCATAAGCACGTCTAATAAAAAGGCCTCTAAGTGCTAAAAGATAAAATCCCAACAGGGGTACCCAATGCGCAATCAGATTATATTCTCCAAACCCCAAATCGCAATATATACTCCAAATAAGTCCAATTACCATTATAAACACTGCCATACTAAAGAATTTGCATCTATCATGTCTTATCAAAAATTTCTCATCGTCGGTTAGCCTTTTATTGAATATAATTTTTTGAACTAAGTTAAAGCATACAATCAACATTCCACAGTCATAAATTAAATAACCAATCATTTGTTAATTTCCTTCATGCAAATCATTTTCATCTTTAATTTTATCCTCTACTTTTAAATCTTCTTTACTCTTATCTACAGTAATAGTTACTAAAATAGATGCCAACGTAGCCAACGTAACTTTAGTCATTGGATTAGTAGGAAAAGTTTGTGTAGAATCCATGAGTCCTATCATTGCTCCAGTTGTAATAGGCAACGTATCCCAGGCATCTGCTTGCAGTGCATTATGAAAATTCTTAAATTCCTGATGATTCTCATAGACATTATATCCATAGTTAATAGCTGATGTCGCATAGCCACCCAACTTAACCGCATTTTCCACCTTGGTTTTTAAATAGTCTTCCGGCAATCCCGGGAACTTCCTTTTCATTTCATTAACTATGGCATAAGTTGCAAATGTATTTTCGACTTCATCTCTGACTTCATCTTTTGAGGCATCGCTGATCCGCTGCAGTGCATCCACGAAAGCCAAAAATCACATATCTTAAATTAAGAATATCGCATATAGTTTTAACTTATATATAATCCCATGAAAATTATTATTAGTATAATAATTGAAATAAATCCAATCTTTGTTTTTTCTACATATTGCCAATTTTTAGGTCCATATACATACCTGATATATAAACCTTTTGATACCAAAATATAAAATCCTATAATTGGCAACAAGTGTGCCATAATATCGTAATCATACGATATAAAATCAGTCAATACACTCCAAATTAAACCCATCACCATCAGTAATAGAATAAAATAGAGAAAAATAGGATTCGAATGCTCTAGAAAAAGTTTGTCATCCGCCGTCGGCTCTTTATTGAAAATGTATTTTTGCAATAATTCAATAATAAGAATGAATATTGTTATATCTAATATCCACTCAAGTATCATTCCGCAGATTCCTCCTCTTGTGTTTCTTCTTCTGCTTTTAATTCAATTTTTTTCTTATCCACAATAACATTTATTGCTACACCAGTTCCTACGCCTAACAAAACTTGCCTCTCTGTTGAAACGCCCATTCCATATATAGCCATCATGCCGCTATTCAATAATGCACCGGAAATTGGCAACGTATCCCAGGCATCTGCTTGCAGTGCATTATGAAAATTCTTAAATTCCTGATGATTCTCATAGACATTATGTCCATAGTTAATAGCTGATGTCGCATAGCCCCCAGCTTAACTGCATTTTCCATGCCTTTGGCGGATTGTCCATAAACCTTGACTCCTGAAAGGCCGCCGATGCCCCAGAAGGTAGAAATACCGCCGTTCTTTGTCTTTTCATGAATATCCATTTCACTTTTATTTTCGGCAGCAGTCAGCCGGATATCTTTCCCCGCTTCCAAATCCACATCTTTGCCCTGGATTGTGGAGCCGTGGATGGACAGATTTTCTCCGCTCCGGATATCTGCCTTTTCTTTGGCAGTAAGGGTGGATGACTGTGCCTGTGTCTCATAGGAAGAGGCTTTGGATGTAGAGGATACAGAGCTGAACCCTACATCCACTGCCAGACCTGCTTTGATTTTGCCTGCACTGTCAAAGTTGCGAATAGCGGTACGCCCATTCATACCGGCATCAGCCATATAGAGGTTCTTCAGTCTTCCATCCTGAACCTCACCAGATTTCTGCAGAGGCTGAATCACGCTGTTCACACCGCTGACAAAGCTGCCTCCCAAGGATACACTGAGCCCGCTTCTCTTGTACTCATGTTCTTCCCGATGGGTGTATTCATTGTCTTTACTGGTGATGGTCACGTTCTTTCCGCTAACCGCCAGGTCCTTACCTGCTGAAACGCGGGAGGCTTCTATATCTGCATCTTTCCCTGCACCGATACGAACGCTTCCTTCCACGCTGCCTATGGTGCTTCCTACCTGTTCTACGGCTTCACTGTCATAGCGGTCTTTTCTCTTTTCGCTGCCCATAGTAAAGCCCAGGCCGCCTCCGGAGAGAAGGCCCCTCTTTTTGACGGATTCCCGATAGGTGCTGCCGCTTCTTTCTTCAGCGCTGTCGGCTTTGAAGTTTCTTCCGGCCAAGAGAGTGGTATCCTTACTGCTGATGACGGCGCTTCCTGTGATGGTCATGTCTCTTCCGCTTTCCATATGGGTTTCATTCCCGGAGATAAGGCTTACTCTCACAGTGTCTGTCTTCCCTGCTTCATAGAGGTCTTTGGTCTTGGAAGAGAGAAGTCCGGATACGTGGGAGTGGTATTCGTGGATGGTTTCGTGATGTTCCTTTTCATCCATCATAGAGATATCTTCACCGGCAGTCAAGGAGATTTTTCAGAAAGTTACATGTCTAGAAATTTTATCTTTCGCCTATGTTATTCTTCCTGCAGAAAGCCTGTATTCTCTATTTCATTACATCTATTCATATTTGATTGCGAAACAGGTAAGTATATTTGTTTATCATGCTATTCTATTATTGAATTTTATATAGTATAATAAGCATAGATGAGAGTTTGGACAAGGTCCGGGGAGTGGCCACGAAAAAATACCCGGTTCCTGGTCCGGCTGCAAGCCATCTCGCATGGATGAAACCATAAGAGCTCCGGGCTTCGGTCCGTTCGATGCGTTATGAGTTTTTCTTGCATTTTCCTGATTAGGCGCCTCGGTTCATTCTGAGGTTCTACAAGCGAAATGCCTGAAAGAGGCCATCATCATGGTGGAGCGGTGGAAGATTGGCGCATCTGTCTTCTATCCGTCGGACCTAGCTCTTTCAGGCTATTCGTGTTGTCTTGAATCAATGAAAGAAATCTAAATAGAAAAACCCCCGCCCTCTTATTAGAGGACGGGGGTTTTGATTGGGATGATGAACCGGCTGATTTTATGATGGAAAATGAGCCATACCAGGCCCCTGCAGGGCCTCGGCTTTTCTACAAAAAGCCTGCTATCATCCGGCGCCACCTTCTTCCAGAGGAAGAAGGTCAAATACTCAGGCCTCCTTTCTACCCAGCCCCCATAATAAAAGCCCCATCTGCTTACAGCAGAGAGGGGCTTTTATATTTCCCAGGATCCTGTGTGTTTTCTGTCACAGTCCGCAGGCGGACCATCCGCATTCTTCGCAGGTGCTGCAGTGGCCTTCTATGTGGATGTGGTGGGAATGGCATTTGGGGCATTCGGGGGTGTTATCTACAGGTTTCATTGTTATTATGTTCGTTTCTTCCTGACTGTCCTCTTTTTTGCCTTCCGTTTTTCTTTCTTTTTCCATTTCCTTTTTATCATCTTCACCTACGCCCAGGATGTTGCCCCGGCGGCAGCCGTCGCGGAAGACGGTGATGCCTTTGCATCCGCTTTCCCAGGCAGTGAGGTAGATGCGGTAGATGTCTTCCGGGGTGGCACTGTTTTTCAGGTTCACCGTGCTGGAGATGGAGTTGTCCACGTATTTCTGCATGGCCGCCTGCATGCGGACGCGGTTCATGAAAGGCACGTCGTGGCTTTCGATGACCCAGGGGAAGCGGGCCACGATTTCTTCGTCGGAAATAGTGAGGGGCAGGTGATGGTATTCCAGAAGGTCTTTAATGCTGTGGGCATAGACTCTGAAATGACCGTGCACTTCTTCCATTTTATGGGTGGTCCGTTCGTAGGAAATCTTGTAGAGCGGTTCGCAGCCGCCGGAGAAGCTGCCCATGAGGAGGGAGATGGTGCCTGTGGGAGCAATGGCCAGAAGGGTACCGTTCCGAAGGCCATGCTGGTGGATGTCCTCATAAAGCTCGGGATCCAGGTCTTTCACCATGTCCATAATCGGAGATTTCTTTGTGGCTTCCCAGCGGTAGTGGCCGAAGGTGCCTTTTTCCTTTGCCCTGTCGCAGGAAGAGCGGAGAGCGGTGAGGAGCATGGTTTTCATGACACGGCCCATGAAGTCATTGGCTTCTTTGGTACCGTAGGTAAGTTTCATGGCAATGAGAGCGTCCGCCACGCCGAAGAGACCGAGGCCCAGGGAGCGCCAGTCGTCGATGCAGGTCCGGTTGGCATCCAGGGGCTGTGCATCATAGCCATAGTCTACGATTTCATCGAGGGCAGTGATACCGTCGTACACGGTCTTTTTGAACCGCTCTTCATTGAACACGGGGTGGGCGCTGAACTTGTCGTCAATCATGGTGTAGAGGTTCACGCTGCCCAGATTGCAGGCGTTGTAGGCGTTGCCGCCGAATTCGCCGCAGGGGTTGGTGATTTCGATGTTGTATTCATCGTAGCCTGCAAGGAGGTGATTCCGGTTCATCCGGTCAATGAAGATGGCACCGGGATCGCCCCAGTCCCACTGGGTTTCGCAGAATTCTTTGAAAAATTCCCGGGCTTTGATGGTTCTTTCGATTTTCTCGCCGGTGGCTTCCACGGTGAAATGGAGGTTGTATTCTTTGTCATCCCGCACGGCTTCCATGAATTCATCGGTGAAAAGGATGCTGATGTTCATGGAGGACAGCTTTTCCTCGTTCTGTTTGATGTGGAGGAATTCGTAAATGTCGGGATGGCTGCAGTTGAGGCCCACCATCATGGCGCCCCGCCGTCCATTCTGGCTGATCACTTCACCGGTAACGTTGAAGATTTTCAGGAAGGAAACGGCACCAGTAGAGCTGCGGGCCACGTTCCTCACTTCGCTTCCCTTGGGGCGGAGGTTGGAAATATTGATGCCGATGCCGCCGCCATAGGAAAAAATGCGGGCGATTTCATAATTGGCCCGGAAGATGGATTCCAGATTATCCTCCGGCGATGGCAGGATATAGCAGTTGGACATGGATACCTTGAATTTTCCTTTGGCCCCTGCCGCATAGAGAGTACGGCCTGCGGGGCAGAAGGAGGTATCTTCCAGATAGCCTCTGATCCTCTTTTTCAGCTCCGGGTCAAAGATGGAGCTCACCCGGTCCATAAATTCCTGAGGAGTCTTTTCTCCTTTATGATAATATTTTTCTTTCAGGATGCCCTGACTGATTGTATTGTCGTACCAGTGGTTCATAAGAATCCCTCGTTTCCGTAATTTTGATAAACCCATGGTAGCACATACTATGTATTGAGTCAAATACCATAAAGGCATACAATATATTGTATTTCATATGGGATATAGAAATATGACGATATAGTGAGAATAAAGAAGGAAACAGCGGAAAAGGGATATGAAGGCCTCTTTGAAACGCTGTCAGATGGTCAGACAATCAGACTTCAGACGCTCCCATGTCATTTCGACGATTGGAAGTGAAGTGGAGAAATATTACTACTCTATGCTGCGTGGTTCCATTGCGACAGGAGATTTCTCGGCTCAGAGCCTCAATAGAGCTGAAAATATTTGTCTCCATACTGACATGCAGCTCCGCTCGAAATGACAGTTACGGTGAGCCGCTCCCATGTCATTTCGACCGCAGCGAAGTGAAGTGGAGAAATCTCACTGCTCTATGGCACGTGGCTATTATGCCTCTTCCGCCTTCCTGTTCATCGGTATTTAAGGAAGCACTGATTAATTCATAGAGTTTTCTTTTATAAGGATTTTTATGCACTGTTTCGTCATGGGCTTCCTTAAATAGCTCGCTATTCGCGTCAGCCCATTCCTCACATTGCATAAAAATTCAAGAATAAAAGCAAACAATGATTTAATCAGCGCTTCCTTAACGACATAATTCCCACTAACATCAGGCACCGAGATTCTTCACTGCGTTCAGAATGACCGTCCCCGCAGGAAGGCTCCGCAGTGGCTGTCGTCTGTCCGTTTCCATGTCTAACCGTCTTTTTTCCCCCTCCACTGTCATTTTGGAATGTTTACTCTTAAATCTCAGGCAGCGCAAAAGAGACAGTGAAGAAATATCGTCATTTCTTCACTGTCTCTTTATTTCATCAAAGGATTTCTATTTATTCTTCCTCTTCGTTTTCCGTATCACCGGAAAGAACGTCGATAGATGCGATGCGGTCGCCCTCTTCCAGTCTCTGGAGGATGACGCCCTGTCCTGCCTTGGCTTTTTTGCTGGTAATCTGGCTGGCCTTGGTCTTGATGGTGATGCCCTGTTCGGAAACCCCTACCAGTTCATCATTATCATCGGCAGCCACCAGAGCCACCACTTCGAAGCCTTTCTTAAAGTTACGGACACCCATGCCGTTTCTTCCCTGGATGCGATAGGCATCGGCCTTGTTCCTCTTGGCGTTGCCGTCGGCGGAGATGGTGAAGATGTCTTTATCGGCAGCAATGACAGCGCCTACCACTTCATCTTCCACACCCTTCACTTCAGAGAGGCGGATGCCGTGGACACCGGCAGCGGCTCTGCCGAGAGACCTGACTTCGCTGTCATTGATGGAGAAGCGGATGGCCATGCCGAAGCGAGTGCCCAGGATGACATCTTCGTCACCTTTCACGCGGAGCACTGTCACCAGTTCGTCCCCTTCATTGAGGCGGATGGCAATGAGGCCGTTCTTGTTGATGTTTCTGTATTCCGCGATTTCCGTCTTCTTCACATAGCCCTTCTTGGTCACCATGAGGAGGTACTTTGTATCTTCTCCGGCAGCATCAATGTCCAGAAGTTCCGTCACCCTTTCTCCCTTGGAGAGGCTGGGAATGTAGTTGATGAGGGCGCTGCCTCTGGCTGTGCGGCCGGACTTGGGCAGGTCGATGGCGGTCTTCATGTACACTTTGCCGTAGTTGGTGAAGAAGAGGATGCGGTTATGGGTGGAGGTGTTCAGTATCTTCCATACATAGTCCTCGTCCTTCATCTTCATGCCGGACACGCCGCGGCCGCCCTTTCTCTGTACCCGGATGTCGGCGGAGTCCATGCGTTTGATGTAGTTCTGCTTGGTCAGGGTAATGGTCATAGGTTCATCGGGCACCAGGTCGGTAATGGTGAATTCTTCCTGGGCGTCGGTGATTTCCGTGCGCCGGTCATCGCCGAAGTTCTTCTTTTCATCCTGCAGTTCTTCCTTCACCACGTTCATGATTTTGTCCCTGCTGGAGAGGAGGTCTTCCAGGTAAGCGATGGTTTCTTTCACATCCTTGTAATCAGCTTCCAGTTTGTCTCTTTCCAGTCCGGTCAGGCGGCGCAGGCGCATATCCAGAATAGCGGTGGACTGCTTGTCGGACAGGTCGAACTTGCTCATTAATGCATTCTTTGCAATCTCGTCGGTTCTGGATTCGCGGATGGTGCGGATGACTTCGTCGATATGGTCCAGTGCAATGAGCAGGCCTTCCAGGATGTGGGCCTTGGCTTTGGCTTTATCCAGTTCGAAGCGGCTTCTTCTGGTAATCACTTCTTCCTGATGCTTCAGATAGTAGTAGAGAATCTGCTTCAGGTTCAGGATACGGGGATGGCCGTCCACCAGAGCCAGCATGATGGCGCCGAAATTAATCTGCATCTGGGTATGCTTGAAGAGGTTGTTCAGCATGATTTCCGGGCTTACGTCGGCACGGAGTTCAATAGCAATGCGCATGCCCGTGCGGTCCGATTCATCACGAAGCATGGTGATGCCGTCAAGCACCTTCTGCCGCTGCAGGTCTGCAATGGAGGAGATGAGGCGGGCTTTGTTCACCTGGTAAGGAAGTTCAGTCACCACGATACGGTGCTTGCCCTTCGGCATATCTTCGATGGCGGTTTTGGCACGGACGGTAATGGAACCGCGGCCAGTGCGGTAGGCATCTTCGATACCCTTCCGGCCCATGATAATGCCGGCAGTCGGGAAATCAGGTCCTTTGATGTATTTCATGAGCCCTTCGATGGAAATATCGGGATCGTCAATCATGGCGGAAAGCCCATCCACCACTTCCGACAGGTTGTGGGGAGGAATATTCGTGGCCATGCCTACGGCAATGCCATAGGAGCCGTTCACCAGAAGGTTGGGGATACGGGAAGGAAGCACCACCGGTTCCTGCAGGGAGCCGTCGTAGTTGGGCATGAAGTCCACAGTGTTCTTGTCAATATCCCGGAGCATTTCCAGGGTGATTTTGGACATACGCATTTCCGTATAACGCATAGCCGCCGGAGAGTCGCCGTCCACGGAGCCGAAGTTGCCGTGGCCGTCTACCAGGGGGTAGCGGGTAGAGAAATCCTGGGCCATGCGGACGGCCGATTCATATACCGCAGAATCGCCATGGGGATGAAATTTACCGAGTACATCACCCACGATACGGGCCGATTTCTTGTAAGGCTTATTCGGAAGCATGCCGGCTTCACTCATGGCATAGAGAATGCGGCGGTGAACCGGTTTCAGACCATCCCGCACATCCGGCAGCGCACGGGTGACGATGACGGACATGGCATAGTCAATGTAGGAATTTTTCATCTGCCCTTCCAGAGGGGTATTGATGATTTTTCCTTCCTTCCATTCAATGGAATCCATAGGTCCTCCTTTGATGAGGCATAAAAATAAGGACTTCAGGAAGCCCTGTCAGTCCTTTGGGAACTTACTTTGCTTATAGATATTATACCATAAAATGGCTTCCAGGGCCATTTAAATGCGTTTACAGGCCCTTTTCCATTTTTATCACACAGAGGTTGAAATCTGTTTAAGACGCTGGAAACCCCGTTTCAGCCATTTCAAGGAAATGAAAATTTCTCTCTTTTATTCATTCATATTTTTTTATATAATAAGGCATAGACTCTTTTTATCTGAAGGATGTGGAATCATGAAGAAATACCTGGCAGCCATTGTGATTGCCATCGTACTCCTGGCGGGCGGCGGCTTTTTCGCCTACGTTCATTTTCTCAGCGGCGGTCCCTGGCAGGGCACCTGGTGGGGCGTGCAGGACGCCGGCGTGAACTGGTCCGGCGACCATATACGGAACCTGGAAACCCTTACCTTTACAAAAAATGATGATAAAACCATTACGGTAGAACATAAAGTGCAGCAGGGCAGCAAGGAAGTCAACGGCTCCCTGGCCGGTACAGGCACCGTAGACGGCGGCCGTCTGGTGATTACCCCAGACAAGGGCGGCAGGGAAATCGCCCTGTCCTACAATACCATGTCCAAAACCATTGAGACCCCTCTGACCAATGCCGATAAAACAGCGGTCACCCTCCAGGCTCTCACCCAGGACAACAATGATGAAATGGAGCAGATTCGGAGTGAAATCGTACAGATTTCCCAGAAACCGGAAAATAAGATCGACACCACCCTGTCCTCCTCCAAAAGCTGAATCCATGAAAAAAGGCTTTGAAAAAATGGAAATCATTTCTTCAAAGCCTTTTTTATTTTCTATGGAACGTAATAATCACAAGCTCCCTGGGGCAGCTGAATCGGAAGGGGAACCAGCTGGCGTCGCCCCGGGACACGTAGCCCACATTCTTTCCATCACTGTAGAGCCCCCGGGTATAGGTGAAGGGCGTAATGATGGGCCTGCCGAAAAGGCCGAACTGGGTGCCGTGGGTATGGCCGGTCAGGGTGATGGCCGCCCCTTTCCGGAACCCTTCATCCAGGAAAGCGGAATGATGAGCCAGAAGCACCACCGGTGCCCCCGCAGGAATACCGCGGAACGCTTCATCAGTCATGGAATCCATTTCTATCTCCATAGCCCTTCCCCGGGACCAGGGATAATCGACCCCGGCTACATAGAGGGACTCCCCGTCCCTTGTAATCGCATCATGGTCATTCACCAGAAGCTTCACCGGCGTCTTTAGAAGTTCCTTTTCAATATAATCCTTCCCCCGGTAATACTCATGATTTCCCCACACATAGTAAATGCCGTCAGGAAAGGCAGGGTACTTCTCCTTCAGCGTATCGGCAGCCTCAGGCATATGGCGGATATCGTCGATGAGATCTCCCGTAAAGAAAAGCACCTGTGCCCCTTCGCTCCTGGCCCGGTCAATCTCGCCGGGAAGGTCGGTATACCGGAAATAGGGGCCGATGTGGGTATCCGTCATCTGGGCTGCCTTGTATCCCTCAAAGGCAGGCGGAAGACCTTCCACATAGACATCCAGATGCTCCACCTTCTCACTGGTATTGCCGTCCACGGCGCCGTACAGGCCTGTCCCGGCTGCCAGAAGAAGGACACCGAGAGCCAGCCAGCGGCTTACCTTCAGCAGCCTTTGGGGCATGGAAAGGAAGGACAGGATAAAAAGGCAGGGCAGGGCTATGATTTCTGCCACCATGAGCCCGCAAGCCAGGTATCCCACATAGAGGGACCAAAGTCCCAGTCCCTCATAGCCTCTGGCATACCAGAGGAAATAGCCGGCTGAAATAAAAGAAATGAGCCAGCTTCCTGCCATGTAGAAATAAAACCGTTTCCTTCTGAAAATCACGGACAGAAAGGCGCCGTTCAAAATCCCCAGCAGGGAAAAAATGGTCAGAATCATCCGTTCAAACAATGGTATCACTTCCTTTGGTGATTTGCGGTCCCCGGTTAAAAAGGTTCAGAAGGCTCAGTGGGGAAGGTTGACGGCGCCTTCGGCCCCGAAGGTTCTAAAGGTTCTAAGGTTTCACGCAGCCTGCGGCTGCAAGGGTTGTGGTGGCGGCTGCGCCGCAATTATAGCCTGCGTTACGTGCCCTTTCCCCGCCCCTGCGGTCATACTGAGCGGAGCGAAGAATCTGGATACCTGCCGTTAGTAATGCCAACTAGTTCACTAGTCCACCAGCCCACTAGTCCACCAGCCCACTAGCACACTAGTACACTATTTTCTCCACGAACGCCGCCAGCCTTGCATGGGGCCCGGCCAGGGGGATTTCCCTGTATTCTTCCGGCGAAAACCATCGGTATTCCCCTTCCGGCACAGACCCTTCTTTGACAGGATAGGCCTTCATATGCCAGATGCGATGGGTGAATACATGTTTATATTGCCAGAGGAAATCTTCTGCTTTTCCAGAGAGAAGCTGTTCCAGCCCTTTTCTGGCTTCCCCTTCCGTTTCTCCAAGGGCCATGGGAAATTCCCACATGGAAGCCAGCATGCCCCGGGCCGGCCTTTTGTGGAGAAGTACCTTTCCCTCCCTGATCCAGATGCCGCAGGCCGCCTGTTCTTCTTTTGGCGGCTTTTTCGGCGTGCGGAAGGGCAGTTCCTTTTCTTTTCCATGTCTAAAGGCTGCGCAGTCTTCCGCCAGAGGGCAGAGGCTGCAGCGGGGATTCTTCGGTATGCAGATATCCGCGCCCAGATCCATCAGTGCTTCATTGAAATCGCCGGCTCGATCCGGCAGGGTTTCATTCACCAGAGCTTCAATTTCCTTCCTGCCCCGGCTCTTTAAAATATCCTCTTCCACCTGGTAGAGGCGGGCATAGACGCGGAGCACGTTGCCGTCAATGGCACCCTCCCTCTTCCCATAGGCCATAGAAAGGATGGCACCAGCCGTATAGCTTCCGATGCCCGGCAGGGCCAGGATGTCTTCCTTCCTGTCCGGCAGGCGGCCGCCATAGGTTTCTGCCATTTCCATGGCGGCTTTATGGATATTTCTGGCGCGGCTGTAGTAGCCAAGGCCCTGCCACTGGTGGAGCACCTCGCTTTCCTTAGCCCTGGCCAGGGCAGAAATATTGGGAAATCGCTCCATCCAGCTGTTGAAATAGGGCTTCACCGCTTCCGTCCGGGTCTGCTGCAGCATGATTTCAGAAATCCATACATGGTAGGGATTCCGGGGTTTATCTTCCCGCCAGGGAAGGTCCCTTTTGTGGCCGTCAAACCAGGCAAGGAGCCTTTCCTGCCAGTTCCTCTCCCCTTTCTTTTCCTCCATCATGTCATCTCCTGAAAATCATAATCAAAAACCGTTTCCCCGTCTTCTGCAAAATAAATAGTGCCCCGGATTCTCTTTCCCGAAAGAATCATGGGAAGCCATACCTTATCGGCCATCCACATTTCTTCATAGGGGAAATCTTCCACCCGGAACCAGCGGGGTTCCATTTCATCAGACAAATGGGGACTTCCCTCCCATCCCCGGGCAAAGTATACAATGCCCCCATGGGACCATTCGGGATCCGAAGGCTGATGGAAATAGAGATCTGCTGCCATGATGAGCTTCTCTGGCGCCATGATAAGGCCGCATTCTTCAAAAAGCTCACGGCAGGCGCATTGGCGCATGGTCTCGCCGGGCTCTATTTTCCCGCCAAAGCCGTTCCATTTCCCATATCCCATGCCCCGCCTTTTCCGCCCCAGGAGGATGGAGCCATCGTCCCGCACCGGATACACCAGGGATGTATCTCTCACTTTTTGATTCCCTCGTAGGTGTCAAAATACAGTTCCCTGAACATTCTCTTGCCCGATTCCGTTTTATAAAGGCGGTGGTACAGTGCTTCGTTCTGCTTCAGCGGCGCACCGTCTTCATACTGGTTCACCAGCATATCCGCTTCTGCCAGGATCTGGGCATCCGGGCCGTCAATGCTGCCATAGGAATGATGATGGGCTACCAGCCAGCAGATACGGTCCACATCTTCCTTTTCAAATCCCAGCTCTTCCAGCATGGGACGGGCTTCATCAGGCCCCAATTCCTGCTGGATCTGGCCATCATTCCTGCCAAACCGTCTCTCTCCTTCATGGATGCCGATATCATGCACATAAGCAGCTGCTTCCAGAAGGAAAAGGGTCTTCTCATCGAGCCCTTCCTCCCTGCCGATCTGGGCAGCAAAAGCGTGAACCTTCAGGAAATGGTGAATCCGCCGGGGATCCCCTTTGTCATAAGTAATCATGGCTTTGCATAAAGCCGTCAGTTTATCCATAGTGTATCTCCCTGTTTTGATAAACACATAGTATTCAAAAAGAAAAAAACGGCGCAGCCGCAGCTGCGTCGTTTCCTTTACTCATTATTTTGAAAGTTTCTGGGCAACGGCAGAAGTTACATCTACACCGCCGTCTACGACAGCACCCTGTTCAAGGATGACATCCAGACCCTTTTCCTGGCGAACCTGCTGGATGGCTTTCATAATGTCGGAAAGGATAGGCTGCATGGCAGCTCTTTCTTTCTGGTCCATTTCTTTCTGCAGTTCGGTGGCAATCTGCTGTTTTTCCTGGTCAGTCTTGCCGGCACTGCGGCTCTTGAATGATGCTTCTGCCTTCTGGGCAGCAGTTCTCATGTCAAGCTGGGCTTTCTGCATTTTCGGATGAGCCTGCAGAAGAGCGTTAGAATTTACATAGCCAATGCCTGCTGCGGAAGCAGAAAACATGGCACCAAATGCGATCATACCAGCAGCTGCAGCTGCTACTGCTTTATTCATTTTCATAGTATCCTCCTAACTGCGCCCCCGTTGTTCGGGAGACTCAAGGGAAGCGCCGATGTCATCATTTTTCAGATGAATCAGTGCTTACCAGGTAAGCATAGCTTAATTCTAATCAAAGAATCGACAGGTGTCAATGGCCTGTCCGGGATTTCTTGCAAATCCTCTATTACGGGTAAAACGGTTTATTTTCCCTTGGCTTCAATGGCCGCCGTTTCCGCTTCTTCCGCCATGGCCTCCTTGGCTTCCTTCAAAGCGGCCTCCCGCACCTCTTCCTTCTTTTCCTTCTTTCTGGTGAAATGGGAAATCACTTCCGGCACCATATTGATAACCTTGTCAATGGTTCCATTGGCGGTGGCATTCTTAATGGAGAAGAGCTCCACCCTTTCCCCCTTCATGATGAGCACCGCCGTAGGTGTCACCTTTCCGCCGCCGGCGCCGCCGGAAGTATTTCCACCGTGGGCGCCGCTGCCGAAGCCGAAGGAAATGTCCACAAAGGGAACGATGGTGGCATCTCCCAGATAGATGGGCTCTCCTACCACCGATTCTGTGGTAATCATTTTTTTGAAATCATCAAAAATCTGTTTTCTTACTTCATCATCCATTGTCATTTCCCCCTTGTCTGAAATGCCAGAATTCTCTTGCCGGTTTGGACAGGGCAAGTTTGATCAGTATATACAGCACATACAGCGGAATGAGCCTTCCCTCACTCTTTCCTGTCAGTGTACACTCTTTATCCACATAATTCCACCGGATTTCTTCTGCCGCCTTCGGCAGGAAGGAATAAACCATGCCGCAAAGGACACCGGTAGGCATGGGGTCTCCCAGCCCAAGCCCCCCTTTGAACTCCAGGGTCTTGGGAAATCCATGGGAAATCAAAAGAGAGAGACTTTCCAGAAACCGCTCTGCCAGACCGTTTTCCAGGGCAAAGCAGATCTGGGAAAGATAGGAGGGCCCCTTTTTTTCTCCGGAGCTTGAAAACTCTTCCTCTCGGAAAGACTTCTTTCCAGAAAAGGGAACCTCTTTCCCTTTTTCTTCTTCCCCCACCTCCAGAGGCGCTGCCTTTTCTACTGGATTTCTCTCTGCAGAGGCCTCTTCGCGGTCCTTCACCCTTTCCTCCAAGGTATCCAGCGCTTCATCCAGCTCGTTCAGGGCCTTTTCAGAGTCCTCCCCTTCTTCCGATGTCTCTTCATCATGGAGAGAAAAGGTCTTCCTTTTCGAAATCAGTCCTAAAAGGAGGGATATCCGGATTTCCAGTTTCCATTTTCCAAAGGAAAAGGAATAGGAAAAAGGAAGAACCAGGAGAAGGATCACCAGCAAAAGAAGGGCCAAAAGGATTTCTACAATCATCATGGCGCTCCATAGAGACGGCAGAGACCGTCAGCCGCCTCCTTGACCTCCTTCACCAGGTATGACGGCGCCGTCACCTTCACCAGTGGCGCATGCTTCAGGGCCCAGGCCTTCATGGCGGATGCGGGAATAGTCACTTCCACCGTCACCAGATCCTGGCGGGCCGAGACCAGATGGGCCGCCTTTCCGAAATCATCTACAATGTCACTCATGAGATGCCAGTCGGCCTCAAAAGTGCATGACACCGGATCTCCTGTATACAGGCCGTGATAAGCGAAGAGAGAAGATAAGAGCTTTCCGCCCTGCGCCACGGTTTCCAGAGATGTCTGCAGCCTTGCCGGTTCCTCTGTCACCGTCACATCAGACATCATATCGGTCTTAAAAACGGAAATGCCCTCGCTTCCTTCCTCATTGCCCAGAAGGAAGTAGCGATCATCGGAAGCCACCAGGTGATAGGGACTCACCCGGTACAGCTTGTCTTCGCCGGACACTGTGTAGCCATGGTGCTTTTTCCCGTCCGCCTCATAATGGTCATAGTAAAAGGAAACCTGTTTCTTCTGGGACAGGGCCCGGGTCAGAAGGGCCAGCACCTCTCCCGACTCTCCCGGCCGTCCCAGAGCAGGCAGGTTCTTTATATTTTCCTTTCCGTCGTCAAAAGTGCGGCTCTGGAGCCGTTTCAGCTTTTCCGACAGCTGCCGGACCTGCTGGGCAGGCAGATGGGAGAAATAGAGAAGGTCTATCAGTACTTTCAGATCATCCTGGGACAGTACATGGTCCCAGTACCAGTCCAGAGCAAGGGGTGCTTCCTTACCGTTCACCACCCGGGTCACCTCCCGGCACACCACAGGAAGCCCCGCTTCCTTCAGGCGGCTCAGATTCCGGCCGATGGACTTCCGGCTCACCGTCATGGCATACTTCGTTTCCATGAAATCAAGGATTTCCTGCTGGGTCAGCGGATGGTCCCGGTCCGACTCCCGAAGGAGGACCTGCGCGATCCGCATAATGGACATCTTGCTTCCTCTGTCACTCTTATCTCCTGCCATCCCAATCACCGCCCTCTGATTCTGCGAATAGCTTCATCACTGATGAGAGAAGAAATCACGGTGAGAAAGCGGATAAAAGGAGAATGGGCTATGGACTGCAGGGCGCGGTGTACCAGGAAAGCCACGGCCGTGCCGCCCAGAAGATCGCTGGGATAGTGAACCCCTGCAAAAAGTCTGGAAAAGGCCAGAATCATGGCCATGAGGGTCATCAGCCTGGACCCCTTCATGTGCATGGATAGAAGCTCCATCACCACCACCGCACCGTTCATGGTATGGTTGCTGGGGAAAGACGCATTGGCCTTATGGCCGGTAAAGTTCCATATCCGGTAATCCCGGGTAAACGGCCGTTTTCTGAACCATATTTTGCCAAGGGCAAAGGAAATCAGAGACGCCACGCATACGCCCAGGAACGAAAGAATGCAGCAGCGCCGCCGCACCTCCCGATCTTTCCCCGGGGTAAACCAGAGAAACAGGCCGTAAATCACAAATGCCCAATGCCCGTAGCGGGCAATCAGATCCATCATCAGGTCAAAAGGCCGCACCCTGCCGGCCAGCCCATTGATTTTTCTTACTATGTCTAAATCCGGATTCATGAAAAAGCACCTCTTTCCGGGAGAAGCCGCCGCCTCTGCCGCTTTCCTATGTTTTTAATTTTATCATAATCACCACTGTTTGACAAAAAGGGCGGGCCCGGTTCGGAAGGGATAGGTTGGCAGAGCTTCGCGTCAGGGTTTTACGGCCCCACCGGGCACAGTCGTTCCAAACGCCTCGAAGAATCCCGGTACGCATCGATGGAAACTCTAAGGTCCTACATACCAGCCGGCCAAAAAGCATTGCAGTCCATACCATAAGCGATGCAGGACCAGACCACCAGGCCGCCAGAAATCTCCTCCGGCCATACGGCACTGCTCTCATGGTATAATGAATCCACAAGAAAGGACTACCATGAGAAAAGTACTGATTACCCTGGCCTCCATCCTGGCGGTGGCAGGCATTATCCTCTTAAACGCCCTCACCTTTTCCGGTCGATACGCCAGGATGATGGAAACCTCCATCACCGTCACCTCTGCGGACGACAGCTTTATAGGAAAGAAAATGAAAGAATTCTTTGCCCGGGAGGATTTGGAAGAAAAACTGGCCCATGAAATGGAATCGCTTCCCCTTTTCCCTGATCATCCGGAATACCATGAAGAGCTGGCTAGTCTCATTGTCTCTCTGGGAAGGAAGGCCTCTTTGGAGCAGGTACGCTGCCAGGGCCGCCGCTACTACGGCGGCTACCGCGTCTCACTCTCCCTGCCCAAAGAAGAATTTCAATTATGGAAAGACCGCTTTAAGGAAAATCTTCCGGAAGACAGGCTCTCATCCATCACCAACAGGGACAGCTCCCACATCCGCCTCCGCAAATTCACCGGCTGGGAGGAAAAATCGGAAGATGGTGACAGTCCCTACGTACAGGGCAGTGCCAGCTTTCTCCTCACCGGGGGCGGCATGACCCAGCTGGTCTACATAACCGCTGTCATCATAGAAAAAGAAGAGGATGTTCTCCTTGCCCTTTTCATTTCCGACCATAAACAGGATACCAGAGGCATCCCCTTTGGGAAAATGGCGGAGCTGCCCCCTGCAGGTGCAGAGGATTCATAGGGAAATGGATAACGGGCCCCAGGTTCTTAATACTCTCAGGTTTGAGAGTCTTTGGGCCAGAGAGTTGCGGATTGCCCCCAGCGCGGCGATGATGTAAAGCCAGCTTCACGGGACTGGCCGATGACTCATCAGTGAAAAGCCGCCCGGCGGATAGCAAACATCGGATAGCGGACAGCGTCCAGCAGATAGCCGACAGACGATAGCCGATAACGGCTATCCCTCCTATTTTCCATGAAAAAAGAGCCTTTCCGGCTCTTTTTATTTTTCCTTATTTTCCTCTTTTTTCTTCATAGCCTCTTCCCTCTGCTTGTGGGCCCTGTCATAGGCACCGCTCCGTTTGAGGGCCATGGAAATGACCGCCACCACAGCACAGAGAAGGATGAAAAGGTTCACCGTAGTGACGCCTTCTCCGAAGCCGATACGGTAAATGGAGTAGAAGAGAACCACCACCAGAAGAAAATCCTGAAATTTTGAGAACATACTGCCTTCCTCCGCTTCCTAAAGACTTATCCTTACAATAGCGGAAAGGAGAGGCTTCGTCAAGTCCGTTTCTATTACAGCCCCTTCACTGTATCTGCAATTTCCGCAATCGAATACAGCGCCGCCCTGCCGCCAAGGCGGACCCGATTCCCTTCCATCCGGCAATGCAGGATGCCGCTTCTCCGGGAAGCCTGATAGGCAAGGATTTCCTTTTTGCCCAGTTTTTTCGACCAGTAGGGCACGATATGGCAGTGTCCGCTTCCGCACACCGGGTCTTCCGGTACCAGGTGCTTGGGGGCAAAGTTTCTGGGTACAGATTCCCATTTCTTCCCTCTTGCGTAATGTGCAGGAGAAGGCCGTCCAGTTTTTTTACTTTCTCCTGGTCCACTTCCGCATTCCTTACATCTTCTTCCGTGGGAAGTACGCAAAGGAGGTCCCTTCCCATCCATGCTTCCTGCTCCAATCCCACCAATATCATCATCTCCCCTGCCCGGAAAAAGGAACTGGCCCAGGTGATCAAAAAGAACCGTCTGCTATTGATTGAAGACGATCTTTACGGCTGGCTTCGGGCAGAAGAAGGCGGGGACATGATATCCCTGCATGACCTGATCGGCTGCCGCTCTTTCTATATTGCCAGCCTTACCAAATGCCTTTGTCCGGGGCTTCGTATAGCCTATGGCGCTGTGACCGATGATATCAAAGATATCATGGAGGAAGGCTTTTCCAATATCAGCATAAAAACCTCTTCTCTTGATGCGGAAATCATGACGGAACTGCTTCTATCCGGCTCTGCCCAAAAACTGCTGCATCAAAAAGCAGCCCTGGCGAAAAAAACATCCGCCCTCTTTGATGCCTTTTTCCCCGACCTGCCGCCTCAGCCTCCCAGCTACTTCCGCTGGCTTCCCATTTCTGATAGCCGCCCCTTTGACCAGGTGGAAAAAGACCTCCTCCGGCAGGGCATCCATATTTACCACTCCGGCCGTTTTATGGCTTCAAACCACGAAGAAAGCAGTTTTCTCCGCGTATCCCTGTGCTCTGCCGGAAATACGGCCCGTCTTCGCAAAGGGCTGATGATTATAAAGAACTACCTGAATCCATAAAAAAACTGACTTCCTGGCAGAATCACATTCCACCATGAAGTCAGTTTTTTCTTAAAGATCCACCCTTCAGCAGGTATGGCAGTCCTCGTAAATGCCCTTTTCCTTCAGCAGTTTGATGACCGTTTCTCCGATATCCGCTACAGTTCTGGCCACCGGAATGCCTACGGCGTTCAAGGCAGCAATCTTCTCAGCCGCCGTGCCCTTGCCGCCGGAAATGATGGCCCCCGCATGACCCATGCGCTTTCCTGGAGGCGCCATGCGGCCTGCGATGAAAGCAGCCACAGGCTTCTTCATATGTTCTCTGATCCACTGAGCTGCCCTTTCCTCTGCATTGCCGCCGATTTCACCAATCATAAGCACTGCTTCCGTTTCCGGGTCCTCATTGAAAAGGGTCAGGGTATCGATGAAGTCCATGCCCTTGATGGGGTCGCCGCCGATGCCTATGGCCGTGGTCTGGCCAATGCCGGCCTGGGTGAGCTGGTAGGTGGCTTCGTAGGTCAATGTGCCGGACTTGGATACGACGCCTACATGGCCTTTTTTATAAATCTGGGAGGGAATGATGCCGATATTGGCTTCATCCACAGAGATGATGCCGGGGCAGTTTGGCCCGATGAGACGGGTCTTTTTCCCTTCCATATAACGATGCACCTTCACCATGTCTTCCACAGGAATATGCTCTGTGATGCATACCACCAGATCAAGACCTGCTTCCACCGCTTCCAGAATGGCATCCGCTGCAAAGGGAGCCGGCACGAAAATGACGGATGCATTGGCGCCGGTCACAGCCACTGCGTCTCTCACCGTATTGAATACGGGAACGCCGCAGCACACCTGGCCCGCCTTTCCCGGTGCCGTACCGCCTACGATATTCGTACCGTAAGCCTGCATCTGTTCTGTATGGAAACGGGCTGCCCTGCCGGTAATGCCCTGTACAATGACCTTCGTATCTTTATGGATTAATATACTCATAACCAGCCCTCCTTATTTCTTTTCCTTCTGCTCTTTCGCCAGACGAATCACTTTCTTAGCGCCCTCATCCATGGAAGAAGCAGGGAAAAGGTTCACAATGTGGGCTTCCTCCAGAATCTTCCGTCCTTTTTCCACATTCCGTCCTTCCAGACGCACCACCACAGGAATGGGGAACTCTTCCTTTCCGCCGGAAAGGAGCGCTGCTGCTTCCACAATGCCTGTGGCAATGACATCGCACTTATTGATGCCGCCGAAAATATTGATCAGAATGCCATGCACCTGGTCATCTTCCAGCATGATTTTGAAAGCAGCTACGATTTTCTCCGGTGTGGAATCGCCGCCTACATCCAGGAAATTGGCCGGTTCTCCTCCGTTTTCCTTAATAATATCCACCGTAGCCATAGCCAGGCCGGCACCGTTCACCATGCAGGCCACATCACCGCCCAGGTTTACATAGTTCAATCCTTCTGCCGCCGCTTCCCTTTCCTTCTGGTCCTCTTCCGTAATATCCCGGAGAGCCACGATTTCCGGATGACGGGACAGGGTACTGTCATCAAAATTCAGCTTGGCATCCAGAGCCAGCACTTCATTTTCCTCTGTCACCACCAGGGGGTTGCATTCCGCCAGGGAGCAGTCCTTATCCACAAACAGCTTGTACAGATATTTCATAAAAGTCTTCGCCTTCGGCACCACCGCCGGCTCCATATGAAGAGCATACGCCATGCGGTTGGCCTGGAAATCGGCCAGGCCGATGGCAGGGTCGATATATTCCTTCAGAATGGCCTCGGGATTTTCTGCAGCCACATCTTCGATGGCCATGCCGCCGGACTCGGAAGCCATCATCACCACGCACCGGGATTCCCTGTCCACCACAAAGGAAATATAATATTCCTTCTTGATGTGGGCGCCTGCTTCGATGAGAAGACGATTCACTTTCTTTCCCTGGGGCCCGGTCTGGCGGGTAACAAGGATGCTGCCCAGAAGCTCTTTGGCATATTTTCTCACTTCTTCCGGAGAATGAGCCAGCTTGACGCCTCCCGCCTCTCCGCGGCCGCCGGCATGAATCTGGGCCTTCACAACCACCACCGGTGTGCCGATACGCTTCGCTGCAGCCACCGCATCCTCTACGGTGAATGCGGGATATCCTTCAGGCACATGAATGCCATATTCCTTCATAATGGCCTTGCTCTGATACTCATGTATATTCATAAACATCCCCCTTTTGGAAATGAAAGAACCGCCTCTGCGGTTCCAGGGGAAGGCGCGAAAAACGGTCTTCCTCTCTTTTTCGATGATTCAATTACATTTCCTATCATATCACCTTATGTGTCAGCAAAAAAGGTGAAGTTCCATAAATAAGGTACTCTTTGCAAAATTAGCATAGTCTATATAGGGTGCATTGAGAAAAAGGGATAATATACTGGAATTGGAAGAGTTCTATCTCCATTGCATGATAGCCTTGCCTGTGCAGGAGCATTTCAGGCAGAAAGACTCCCCCAAGGCGCCAGGGTCACCTCTTTCCGGGCCTTTTTGACCATATACCAGCAGGATGACAAAGCGACCCCTGGCATAGACTCTCCCCGGGCTGATACGCCTTCCCCTTCTCCATGACTATCCCTATAGAAACAGCCAACCGGCAAAATCCTCTCAGAAATCCTGCAGGCGCCCATCCATGGAGCAGGAGGGAGGGGATGGAAGCAGGAAGGCCGTTTCCCTTCAGTGCACTGAAACCAAGGAAATATGAAAAGCATACATCGGCCAGGGGTAAGGCAGGATATGGAATGCCTGCCATGTGGTGTGTTCTTTTCCACGATAAAAGGCTTCACAGCTCTCTGTGAGGCCTTTTTGACGTGGAGATTTTTATTTCCTATGGCTTTTCAAGTATCCCAGGACGCAGACCGCCAGAGCCAGGAAAGCGGGGAGGCCCGTTTCTATCCAGCTGCCAAAAGCAGCGGTAATCACCGGGCCCAGCACCTTGTCGTGAAGGAACATGGTACCGGAGGTCCAGCCGATCATGGCAGCGCCGGCGTACATGAGGAAGGGGAAGCGGTCCAGTACTTTTCCTATGAGCTGGCTGCCCATGACGATGATGGGGATGCTCACCATGAGTCCGAAGATTACCAGAAGGAAATCGCCATTGGCGGCACCGGCGACAGAGAGGATATTGTCGATGGACATGAGGAAATCTGCCAGAATAATGGTTTTCACCGCCGTCCACAGATTATCGGATGCTTCTATATGGGGATCTTCATCGCCTGGTGCCAGAAGGTGAATGGCAATGGGAATCAGAAGGATGCCGCCCAGCACCTGGAGATAGGGAATGGTAAGAAGCCATACGGCCACAGCTGTCAGAGCCATACGGAGGCCTACGGCGCCTATGGTGCCGATGAGGATGGCTTTCTTCCGCTCCTTTTCCGGCAGGCGGTTGGAAGCCATAGCAATGACCACCGCGTTATCACCGCCCAGGGATAAATCCATCAATATAATGGCTCCTACGCTGAGCCAGAACTGCAGTGTAAATATTTCCATGGTTCCTTCTCCTCACAATAAAAGAAACGGCATGATTCACTGCCGTTTCTTTTCAATGAATAACTGTCAGTCCTTATTATAGCCGTTCTGCCTGCCCTGTCAAATGAACAGGACGCAGATGGTAAGTGCCTAGGAGCAATCCGTCCTTCCAGAGCTTGAGATCATGGCTTTCCATAGCGGATGTCGGAAACAGGAGTCTTACTTCCTTTCATTCTCCGCTTTCCCAATGGTTCCCAGTTCTTCCAGAAGGTCTATATGAATGGGCGTGTAGGTGCCTGGGTGCTTTCTCAGGAAGTACTGTTCTTCTTCCGGTGCTTCGTAGAAGTTTTCCAGCCTCTTCATTTCCGTCCGAATCGGCGGCCGCCTTCCGCCTTCTCCTTCAAATGCATTGAATACCACTGCATCGTCGGTCATGCGGCGGTGAATGCCGCGGTTCTGCAGGAATGTCAGGTAATAGCTGATCTGCATGGTATCTTCAGGGCTGGTGTAGTAAACACCGCTCCGGAACTGAGGCCCCTCGGCTTTCCCCTGGATGCCGTCGGTATAGGGGTTGATAATGGTAAAGAAAAGGGAAAGGAGGCTGACAATGTCGATTTTCTTCGGATTGTAAATGACCTGTATGCATTCCCTGCCTTCCACTTTCCCGCTGTATATGTCTTCTTTTGAAGGGGAGTCGGTGCTGCAGTTGGCAAAACCTGCCCGTACCCGGGCCACGCCTTTGACCCGGGAGAAGACTTCCTGCAGTCCGTAGTAGGGTCCTCCCGCCAGGTACAGTTCTTTCATGAATGCTCCATTGATATACATGATTTCCTCCTTGACTTTGGACTTAGCGAAAGGGGGAGCGGCCCCGTAACGGACGCTCCCCCTTTTCGCAGGTCGGATTTCCTTATGAATCCAAATGGCGGGCGGCGGCGCGATCAAGATCGAAGGTCTTGATCAGTTCCGCCACTGCCTGGCTGGGTGATACCACCCCTGCCAGCACGGCTGCCCTCACTTCCGGAAGTCTGCCTTTGATGACAGGATCTTCATAGAAGAGATTGTGCAGATGCTCGTCAATCATGGTTTTGACCCAGGCGATGATCTGGCGCTGGCGGCGGTTTTCAAAGGCGCCGGATTTTTTCGTCACCTTTTCAAATTCCCGCATCACCGCCCACAATTCCAGAAGTCCCGTTTTCTGCAGAGCAGAGCAGCGGTAGGCATGGGTTTTCCAGCCTTCCGTAGCGGGGCGGATAAATTCTACCATCCGTTCGTATTCTCCCTGGGTGACCTTAGCTCTTTCCAGATTGTCCCCATCGGCCTTGTTCACCACGATGGCATCGGCCAGTTCCATAATGCCTTTCTTGATGCCCTGCAGGTCATCGCCGGCACCGGTAAGAACCACCAGCATAAAGAAATCTACCATGGAACGGACTGTGGTTTCTGACTGGCCTACGCCTACGGTTTCTACCAGGATCACATCACAGCCTGCCGCTTCGCAGAGCATCATGGTTTCACGGCTCTTCCTGGCCACGCCTCCCAGGGTACCGCCGGAGGGAGAGGGCCTGATGAAACAGTTCGGTTCCCGGGACAGTTTCTGCATCCTGGTCTTATCGCCCAGAATGGAACCGCCGGTGATGGAGCTGGTAGGATCCACTGCCAGCACGGCTACTTTATAGCCCTGCTGACAGAGAAGCTGCCCGAAGGCTTCGATGAAGGTACTCTTGCCTGCGCCGGGGACCCCGGTGATGCCGATACGGAGGGAATGTCCTGTTCTGGGAAGGAGTGCCTGCAGGACGCGCTGGGCCTTGTCGAAGTCTTTGGGGGCGTTACTCTCAATGAGGGTAATGGCCTTGGCCAGAATCATACGGTCCCCCTTCTTCACGCCTTCCACATAATCTTCCACGCTCATTTTTTTCCGAAGCGGTATGCGGCGGAGATTTTCCTTTGGGTAATACTTGGCACTGGTAACGCTGTTCACGGCACTGTCAATGCCGCGCATAACGGTACAGGCAAATTCAGGGTTCTTTTCCTTCGGCACCCAGCTGGGTCTCAGGTCATCATCGTTATCAGGCATAAGCGCTTACCTTACCCTTCCCTGGCTTCGGCTTTGGCACGGTCCACAAGGATCTGCAGAAGTTCGATGCAGCACTTCGGAATGTTGGTGCCCGGTCCAAAGATAGCAGTGGCGCCATGGTCATAGAGATACTGGTAATCCTGGGGCGGGATAACGCCGCCAATGCAGACGAGGATATCACTGCGGCCCCGTTTCTTCAGTTCTTCCACCAGGGCTGGAAGCAGTGTCTTGTGTCCTGCAGCCAAAGAGGAGAAGCCAACAATATGAACATCGTTATCTACGGCATCCTGGGCCGCTTCTTCCGGTGTCTGGAAAAGGGGACCTACGTCCACGTCCCAGCCCATATCGGCAAAGGAGGATGCCAGTACCTTCTGGCCTCTGTCATGACCATCCTGACCCATCTTGCAGAAGAAGATACGGGGACGGCGGCCTTCGAGTTTATCAAATTCTTCAATCAGTTTCTTCGCCTTGTCAAACTGGCCGTTATCCTGGAATTCGCTGGAGTACACGCCGGATACGGTATGGATGGTGGCGTTGTAGCGGCCGGATACCTTTTCCACGGCGTCGGAAATTTCACCCAGAGAGCAGCGGTCATGAGCTGCCTGTACGGCAGCGTCCAGAAGGTTGCCATTGTCCCTGCTTTCAGCACACTTGGTAATGTGTTCCAGGTCCCGGCGTACTTTTTCGGGGTCCCGGATGGAGCGGAGTTTCTCAAGGCGTTTAATCTGCGCATTCCGTACGGCGGTATTATCAATGGAGAGTACGTTCAACGGGTCTTCCTTGGCCAGACGATACTTGTTCAGGCCTACAATGGTTTCTCTGCCGGAATCAATGTCAGCCTGGCGGCGGGCAGCGCATTCCTCGATACGCATCTTCGGAAGGCCTGTGGCAATAGCCTTGGCCATGCCTCCCAGGGATTCCACTTCCTGGATATGGGCCCAGGACCGTTTAATCATTTCATTGGTCAGGTATTCCAGATAGTAGGAGCCGCCCCAGGGATCGATAATCTTGCAGACCTTCGTTTCATCCTGGATATAGAGCTGGGTATTTCTTGCCAGACGGGCAGAGAAGTCTGTAGGCAGCGCGATGGCTTCGTCCAGGGCGTTGGTGTGCAGGGACTGGGTGTGGCCCAGAGCTGCGGACATGGCTTCCATACAGGTTCTGGTGATATTGTTGAAGGGATCCTGTTCGGTAAGGGACCAGCCGGAGGTCTGCGAATGGGTACGAAGAGCCATGGACTTCGGATTTTTGGCGCCAAAACCTTTCAGAATCTTAGCCCACAGCACTCTGGCAGCCCTCATCTTGGCTACTTCCATGAAGTAGTTCTTGCCCTGGTCCCAGAAGAAGGACAGACGCTTGGCGAAAGCATCCACCGGCAGTCCTGCTTTTTCACCGCAGCGGATGTATTCCATGCCATCAGCCAGAGTATAGCCCAGTTCCAGGTCGCAGGTAGCGCCGCATTCCTGGATGTGGTAGCCGGAAATGGAAATAGAATTGAATTTCGGCATGTACTTGGTGGTGTATTCGAAGATATCGCCGATGATACGCATGGACATGGCCGGCGGATAGATGTAGGTGTTGCGGACCATGAATTCCTTCAGGATATCGTTCTGGATAGTGCCCTGGAGGATTTTCCTGTCTACCCCCTGCTCAATGCCGGCACAGATGAAGAAGGCCAGGATAGGAAGCACGGCGCCATTCATGGTCATGGATACGGACATCTGGTCCAGGGGAATGCCGTCAAAGAGGATATTCATGTCCAGCATGGAGCATACCGATACGCCTGCCTTGCCCACATCGCCTACTACGCGGGGGTTATCCGCATCGTAGCCCCGGTGGGTAGGAAGGTCGAATGCAATGGACAGCCCCTTCTGCCCGGCAGCCAGGTTTCTCTTATAAAAGGCGTTGGATTCTTCGGCTGTGGAGAAGCCGGCGTACTGACGCACTGTCCATGGACGGAATACATACATGGTGGAGTAGGGGCCTCTCAGGAAGGGAGGAATGCCGCTCATGAAATCCAGATGATTGCATTCCTTATAAATATCTTTGGTATACAGCGGGCCTACGGGGATACGCTCCAGGGTGGTGTCGTACAAATCATTGTAGGATTTGCCCGTCGTTTCTTCCAGCCCTGTCTTCCAGGCATCGTAATCACAGGAAGGATGATTTTCCAGGTCCAGTTTTGTGAAATCGGGATTCATTGCCATATTATTTTACCTCCTCTTCCGTAATCTTCATGCCTTTTTCCCTCTGAAGACTGCGGATGATCTCATAGCAGTTTGCCTTCACACTGATGAAATCGTCAATACCGGCATCACGGTATGTCTGCTCCAGGTCTTTTGGTGCAGCTCCTGCCAGGAACAGTTTTCCTTTGCCAAGCACTTCCTTCAGACGGGGAGCCAGAGCCGGTACATCTTCAGGATAGGTGTCATCCTTGGAGCAGATAACGGCACAGTCATAGGGCGTACCCTTATCGTCACAGCCAGCTTTCAGCGCTTCCACGCATTTATCCCAGCGGGAACCCGGTTTTCCTTCGTCATCCTGGAAGCCGTTGTTCAAATGCACATTGAATTCACCTACCTGCAGGAACGAAGTGGAAAAATCGGCCCTTGCCTTGTGCTGCGGGATACGTCCCATATTGGCCAGGAAGACTTCCACATTCTTTCCTGTTTCTTTCTTATAATTTTCCGTATCAAAGCGGAGACGCTCAAACCGTTCTGTCCAGCGGTGTTCTGTGATAGGACGAACTTTTTCTGCTTCCCCATCCGGAGTCATGGCCTTATAGACCTCGTTCTGGGTGGCACCGGCAGAAAAGGCTTCGATAGCCTTATCCAGCTTTCCGGCAGCCGGAGATGCTTCCAGTTCTTCCAGCTTTTTCCCCAGGTACTCCTTGTCCATGTCCTTCCTGTAATCTTCTACCCCTTTCACAAGCTGTTTCTTGAGAGTCGGTGTATCTTCCGGTCTTGGTTCGATGAGCTCTTCCGCCATGTTCGGGTACATGTTGTTTCCTACAGCCCGGTCTTTGCGGAAATCCAGTGCTTTGAAACGCTGCTTCAGGATATCAAGGATCTGTTCCTGCGGATATTCGGCTTCCAGGGCTTTCGTAAAGCCGCCCATGGACTCGATTTTCTGGAATTCCTTCCAGATTTTTTCAGCCATTTCCTTCGTCAGATGTTCCAAGGCCCAGGAACCGCCGGCAGGGTCGATAGGACGAAGCATGCCGAATTCTTCCTGCAGGATAATATGGGCATTTCTTGCTATACGGCGGGAGAATTCATCCCCCTTTCTCACCGTTTCATCGTAGGGCTCGTTTTCGTAGGTATCTACGCCGCCCACCACGGCAGAGAACATGGCCGTCGTATTTCTAAGCATATTGACACCGGCATCAAAAATGGTGCGGTAGAAATAAGCGGGACGGGAATGGATACGACAGCTCCTGTCTGCTTCTTTTGCGCCGAAGGCCTTCATGATATTGGCCCATACTTCCCGGGCAGCCCGAAGTTTGGCGATTTCAATGAAGAATACGTTACCCACATTGAATCCGAAATTGATGGACTGGGCTATATCATGAATGGAAACTCCTCTTTTTTCCATTTCTCGGATATATTCCACCGCCATGGCGAAGGTATAAGCCACTTCCTGCACTGCATTAGCACCGCCTCTGGAGAACACTTCGCTTCTCGCCATGATGGTACGAAGATGGGGTGCATTCTTTCTGGCCCAGCGGATAGATTCTGCCATGTCGTCATAGCAGGCAGAGAGCGGCTTGATCAGAGTACCATTCTTTGCCAGCTGAGCCAAAGGATTGGCACCGATTACACCATGAAGTTCACTGGTATCTTTTCCCTTTGCTTTCAATGCAGCAGCTGCCAGTGCAATCATGCGGACAGCGGAAGGTCCGCAGTACATCATGAAAGGATAGGTCTTAAGATCAAGGCCATCCAGAAGATGAGCCATGTCCTCCAGCGTCGTAATAGATACGCCGGTGTCCCCCGGTTTTTCTGCATCCTTCACATCCACACCATCCATGGACGCACTGTCAAGACGGACATTATACACCGTGGACCCCTTATCGATTTCATGCTTCAAAAGCTCATTATTTTCGGAAGGCAGCGTCTCGTCACAGGCCTGGGCAATGCCCCAGGGCGCTTCCTTATAGCCATTCACCGTGGACCCCCGGAGATAATCACCCATCCCTGGATAATCATCAAGAGGCAGGTCCTTATCCATAGCTACAGGACCGGTGCGGAGCGTGTAAATGGGGTCGAACGTAATGCCTTCATAAGTTTTCGTATACATGAGTTTATCAAAAGGCTTGCCTTTGAGAAGTGCATTGCAGGCATCCACCCATTCTTCCCATGTGGGCGGTGTGAATTCATCAAATTTAACTGCCGGGAAATCCGTTTTTCCTTCAGATTTTTTAAGGATCGCTTCAAGCTCTTTATCTGTCAGCTGTTTTACCGGTTCCTGGGATTTCTGTTCATCCATGAATATATCCTCCTTTAACAACATGAGAGAAGCAGAGATTCCGATAGTATCAGAACTTCTCCGGACAATTCCACCATGACCCCGAGTTTCACCTCCTTACAGGTATATTGGCATGAAAAAAGCCGGCACCTATGGATGGCAGCCGGTCAAAGGGACAATATGTCCCAATCCCCTCCCCATCATTCGCAGGTTTCTGGAAGCAGGATTCATTTTGAAAATCGAGCTTCCGTAACGGTGATTCTTTGACAGATAGTTCTCCTGGCTTGGACTCCTCATTCCTGCTCGCCTTCCCAGGTTTCCCCAGTGACATTTTTGAGCAGGAACTCCTCCTTACAGTGGCGGGACCGCTCCGGCTTATACCGGATTCTCTTTTATGCTTTCGCATCTGTCAGAAATGTGAAATTGTCCAAAAGACTACACCCACAGTATAATTCATTAATTTCTAAGTGTCAATTATTTTACTGTAATTTTTATCTAATTTTATTGTTAATTTATAATTTTATTTGCAAATACTATTTGAAATAAAGGCATAAAAGAAAGTATAATGAATAAAGAATGAATAATTCATTGGTCATTCATTATTTCACAAATAAGGAGAATCATAATGAATCAGGAAATGGAACGTCAGAAGTCGGTAGAACTGACAAAAAAATTGGCAGACATGGAAGGCAGAAGGCCTCGTCTCTACATGGCAGACATGGAAGAAGACCATTCCAAAGAAGAAAGGAAGCTGGCTGCCACCACCTTCGCCGATGGAGGCTGGGACGTGGATGTAGGCTCCATGGAAACCCCGGAAGACACCGCACGCCATGCCATAGAAAACGATGTCCATTTCATTTACTTCAGTACCGACAGTCCCCATAGAGTCCGTCTGACAGTGGAACTGGAAAGAGCCCTCACCCTGCAAGGCAGGGATGACATCCTTATTGCTGTACAGCAGGGAGAAGAAAAAGAGAAAGAAACACTGTTCCGCTATGGCATAGCCGCTGTTTTCCCAAAGGATTATCCCCTGGAACAGGCAGGCCTCACTATGCTTGGCCTCCTCATGGCCCGGATGGAGGATGAAAATGATTAAGAAAGCAGAGAGCTGCCCTTCATAACGGTCAAGATCCATAGAAATTACAGGCTTTTAAGCGCCCTGAGAACCAAGGGGCACCTCGTTCTTCCCTATTTCCACGAATAGAAGAAATAAGGGAGACAAAAAGGGAGTTATCATTTCTTTTCATAGAAGAAGACCATGATCATAAGAGGCATCACAAAGCAGAAGGGGAATGAGAGATGAACTTTGGCATAGGGAAAAAAGGCCTGCCATAGTGTAAAGAGATTTTTCTCGCTCTCATACCATGAAGGCAATAAAAAAAGCAGTGCCGAAGCACTGCTTTTTCTTATGCATAGTTCAAGCTGGGATTAGCCAACGGTGAACAGCGGATCGCCGCCCTGTACGCTCTGGCCTTCGGAAACCTGCATGGAGGTTACTTTGCCATCGCATGGAGCCATGATCGGGTTGCCCATCTTCATAGCTTCGAGAACGAGGACTTCGTCGCCGGAAGCTACTGCATCACCAACATGTTTGTTGATGCGGATAACTTTACCAGGCATCGGAGCTTCAACGGATTCGCCTGCACCTGCAGGAGCTGCTGCCGGAGCGGGAGCCGGAGCCGGAGCGGGAGCCGGAGCGGGAGCTGCTGCCGGAGCCGGAGCTGCTGCTGGAGCCGGAGCTGCTTTCGGAGCTGCTGCCGGAGCCGGAGCTGCTGCTGCAGCGCCGCCATCTTTAACTACTACATCGTAATCCTGGCCGTTAACTGTTACAGTAAATTTTCTCATTGTCTTTCCTCCTAAATGATTGTACTTTCAACTTTCAATTAGAACTGCTGATTGCCGGAAACGCCTGCAATGCGGGCTGCGGTTGTCCAGCCGGTTCTAGCTGCCGGGCGGATGGAGACGATTTCGCCGCCACCCATAGCAACGATAGCAGCAGCAATTGCTGCTACGACTGCACCATTGTCAGCAGCTTTGGGAGCTGCTTTAGGAGCTGCAGCTGCTCTCTTGGGAGCTGCGGCCGGTGCCGGTGCTGCGGACTGATTGAGAGATGAACGTACCTGCCAGATCATGATCAGGGCAATTACTGCAACAACGGCAGCAAATACCGCGATATACATAACTGTACTGTTATCCATCTGTACCCATCCTTTCAATTAGAGTATTTAAGCGGCAAATATTAGAGCGGAATGTTTCCGTGTTTCTTTGCCGGATGTACTTCGTGCTTGGAAGCAAGCATCTTCAGTGCATTGATGATTGTCGGACGAGTGTTTCTCGGATCGATAACTGCATCTACATAGCCGCGTTCTGCAGCTTTGTAAGGAGTAGCGAATTCTTCGACATATTCCTTGGTACGCTGTTCTTTATCTGGATCTTTCTTGAAGATAATGTTAGCTGCGCCTGCAGGTCCCATAACAGCGATTTCAGCGGTCGGCCAAGCGAATACCTGGTCAGCGCCCTGTTCACGGGAGCACATAGCAATGTAGGAGCCGCCGTATGCTTTACGGAGAATCATGGTGATCTTCGGAACGGTAGCTTCGCAGTATGCGAACAGCATCTTAGCGCCGTGACGAATTACGCCGGCATATTCCTGCTGTTTGCCGGGCAGGAAGCCTGGTACGTCGACGAGGTTAAGTACAGGAATGTTGAAGCAGTCGCAGAAACGAATGAAGCGAGCTGCTTTATCGGATGCGTTGTAGTCAAGGCAGCCTGCCATGAAGGATGGCTGGTTAGCAATGATACCAACAGTCTGTCCGTCCATACGAGCGAAGCAGGTGATGATGTTCTTTGCGAATTCCTTAGCTACATCGTAATATTCGCCGTTATCTACAATGGACTTGATAACATCGTACATGTTATATGGAGCATTGGAGCTTTCAGGCATAAGGGTATCGAGGGCCGGATCGGTTCTTGTGGGATCATCACCGGTTTCAACGATAGGAGCATCTTCCATGTTGTTGGAAGGCAGGAAGGAGAGCAGGTAACGAATCTGTTTAATGCAGTCTTCGTCGTTTTCAGCTGCGAACTGAGCTACACCGGAAGTACGGTTGTGGGTCATTGCGCCGCCGAGAGCTTCTGCTGTAATAACTTCGCCGGTTACAGATTTAACTACAGCCGGGCCGGTCAGGAACATCTGGGATGTTTTCTTAACCATGTAAATGAAGTCGGTCAGAGCCGGGGAGTATACAGCGCCGCCTGCAGATGGTCCCATGATAGCGGAAATCTGAGGAATAACGCCGGATGCAATGGTGTTGCACCAGAAAATCTTGCCGTAGCCGGAGAGGGCATCGACAGCTTCCTGAATACGAGCTCCGCCGGAATCGTTCAGGCCTACGCAAGGTGCACCGACTTTCAGAGCCAGTTCATTTACGTGAACGATTTTAGCTGCATGCATTTCACCAAGGGAGCCGCCTTCAACGGTGAAGTCCTGAGCGAATGCAAATACAAGTCTTCCATCAACAGTGCCGTAACCTGTTACTACGCCTTCACCAGGGAGATCTTTCTTTTCCTGGCCGAAGTTGTGGCAGCGGGATTTTACAAGGGCATTGACTTCTACGAAAGTACCTTCATCAAACAGAAGAGCCAGTCTTTCACGAGCAGTCAGTTTGCCTTTTGCATGCTGTTTTTCAATACGTTTTTCGCCACCCATAGCCTCTACATGAGCGAGGTTTTTATGGAGAAGTTCAATTCTTTCTTCAACAGTTGCCATTCTTACACCTCCAAAAATTTTAGGGTCCCCCACAGGGGGGATGACTTGCCCCAAATGGGCAAGTCATATGCCATCGTTCAAATTATTTCTTGAAGGATGGGCCGCCGGGGCGTTCTGTCAGTTCAAGCAGAAGGCCAGTTGCCTTTGGATGCAAGAATGCAATATGACAGCCGCCTGCACCAACGCGGAACTTCTTGTCGATGAGCGGAACTTCTTTAGCCTGCAGATCAGCCAGAGCAGCTTCGATATCATCTACACGAAGAGCAACATGCTGGAAACCGTTCTTGCCGTTGTTTGCTTTTTCAATGAAACGAGCAATCGGGCCGTCCGGAGTGGTGGAACCCAGGAATTCGAGTTCGCAAGCTTCGGTCTGAGCGGATGGTTTGAAGAAGCTTGTTGTTACATGCTGTTCTTCAACGGTTTCATCCGGCAGAGAAGGTTCAAGTCCGAAAATGTCTTTCATCTGCTGTTTAATCTTTGCGAGATCTTTAACAGCTACGCCAACATGATCGACAGTTAAAACTTTGAATGCCATAATAACTCCTCCTTTAAAATTATTTGAATATTTTGCCCACAATGGAATCAACGACTGTGTACGGATCAGTTTTCCGTTCAAAGACTTGTTCCACGTAGTCACTAAATTCACCCGTCTTGGAGATGGTTTCTTCAATATGACGGGAAATGCGGTCGTGAATCATCTCAAGCATTTCGGAACGAGCCCGGTCGCGTCTTCTTTCATCAAGAACGCCGGATTCTTCCAGATACTTACGATGATCGCCCAGGGCTGCTACTACATCATCTACACCCTGGTCTTTGTTCGCAATCGTCCTTTCAATCGGAGGACGCCAGTTCTGAGCTTCGCCCAGATCGAGCATCATTTCGATTTCAACATTCAGACGATCTGCGCCATCACGGTCACATTTATTGATGACGAATACATCACCAATTTCGAGGATACCTGCTTTAATAGCCTGAATATCGTCACCAAGTCCAGGTACGAGCACAACAAGTGTTGTATCCGCATTTTTGACGATATCGACTTCTGACTGTCCTACGCCTACTGTTTCGATGAAAATAACATCGAGACCGAAAGCATCCATCAGTTTTACCGCATCAGCTGTCTTGCGGGAAAGTCCGCCGAGACTGCCTCGCGTGCCCATACTACGGATATAAACACCCTTATCCAAGGTCAGGTCGTTCATACGGATACGGTCGCCAAGGATGGCGCCGCCGGAGAACGGACTGGTAGGATCGACTGCAACGATACCTACGGTCTTACCCTGAGCACGGTATTTCTTGATCAGGGCATCTGACAGTGTGCTCTTACCCGCACCAGGTGCACCAGTGATACCGATGACCTGTGCACGACCGGTATGATGATAGATATCTTTCATGATATCTTCAAATCCATCCCGTTCGTCTTCAACGATGGTAATTGCTCTCGCTAAGGCACGTCTGTTTCCATTCCAAAAATCTTTCATTGAGAATTCCATGGATACACCGCCTTTTCGAAGAGTAAAGAGAAATAATATAGTTGCAAGGGGCTGGGTATTAGCCCAGTCCCTAGCATCTAAATTACCAAACGTCAGTCAATAACAGCTACAGGCTGATTATTTCTTAACGTTTTCTTTAATGAAGTCAATAACTTTCTTTGTTGGGGTGCCAGGTGTGAAGATAGCTTTTACGCCAGCTTTTTCGAGGCCTGGGATATCGTCTTCCGGAATTACGCCGCCGCCGATAACCAGAACGTCGCCCATTCCTTTAGCCTTCAGTGCTTCTACAACTTCCGGGAAAAGGGTGTTGTGAGCGCCGGAGAGCAGGGACAGAGCTACTACATCAACGTCTTCTGCATCTGCTGCTTCAACAATCTGTTCAACGGTCTGACGAAGACCGGTGTAAATAACTTCCATGCCTGCGTCACGAAGTGCACGGGCAATAACTTTTGCACCACGATCGTGTCCATCAAGACCCGGTTTAGCTACGAGTACTCTGATACGTTTGTCTGCCATTGTAAATTACCTCCAGAAATATGTTCAGTAATGTAAGATTCTCTTGCTTCAGGCTGCCCTAAGATTAAAGGGTGTTGTGCGGTTTGTATTCGCCGAATACTTTACGGAGAACGCCGCAGATTTCGCCTTCGGTGCAGTAAGCACGTACGCAGTCGAGGATGACTGGCATAAGGTTAACATGATCTGGACCTTCAGCCGGAGTCTGAGCTGCTTTTTCAAGTTTAGCCAGTTCTTCAGCAACTTTAGCCTGGTCACGGTTTTCCTTATCTTTAGCGAGCTGAGCTTTCTTTCTTTCGCCAACGGAAGCATCAATCTTCAGCAGGCCGGTAACCGGCGGTTCTTCCATGGTGAACTTGTTGACGCCAACGATTGTCTTTTCGCCGGATTCAACAGCCATCTGCCAAGCATAAGCGGAATCCTGAATTTCTTTCTGGATGTAGCCTTTATCAATAGCTTCTACAGCGCCGCCCATTTCATCAATCTTCTTGATGTACTGCATAACTTCTTCTTCGATAGCGTTGGTCATTGCTTCAACATAGTAGGAGCCGCCGAGCGGGTCAACTACGTCAGCCAGGCCGGATTCGTAAGCTACGATCTGCTGGGTACGAAGAGCGATGGTTACGGATTCAGTGGTCGGAAGAGCCAGTGCTTCATCGCGGGAGTTGGTGTGCAGGGACTGGGTGCCGCCCATAACTGCTGCTGCGGTCTGCAGAGCAACACGAACGATGTTGTTGTTCGGCTGCTGAGCTGTCAGCATGGAGCCTGCGGTCTGGGTGTGGAAACGAAGTTTCATGGACTTCGGGTTTTCAGCATGGAATCTTTCTTTCAGGATTCTAGCCCAGATACGACGGGAAGCACGGAATTTAGCAACTTCTTCGAGTACGTTGTTGTGAGCGTTCCAGAAGAAGGACAGACGTGGAGCGAATTCATCAATCTTCATGCCTGCTTTCAGAGCTGCTTCGATGTATGCAATACCATCAGCAATGGTGAATGCAACTTCCTGAGCAGCGGTGGAACCAGCTTCACGGATATGATAGCCGGAAATGGAAATGGTGTTCCACTTCGGTACGTTAGCGGAGCAGTATTCGAAGATATCGGTAATCAGACGCATGGACGGTTTAACCGGGAAAATGTAGGTACCGCGTGCTGCGTATTCCTTCAGGATATCGTTCTGAATGGTGCCGCGAAGAGCAGATGCAGGAACGCCCTGTTTTTCAGCTACTGCAATGTACATAGCCAGCAGGATGGAAGCCGGTGCGTTGATGGTCATGGAAGTGGAAACTTTGCCAAGATCAATGCCGTCGAACAGTCTTTCCATATCGTAGAGGGAGTCGATAGCTACGCCTACTTTACCAACTTCACCAGCGGACATTTTGTCATCGGAGTCATAACCGATCTGGGTCGGAAGGTCGAATGCAACAGACAGGCCGGTGCCGCCGTTAGCAATCAGGTATTTATAACGTTTGTTGGATTCTTCAGCGGTGGAGAAACCAGCATACATACGCATGGTCCAGAGACGGCCACGGTACATGGTGGGCTGTACGCCACGGGTATATGGATATTCGCCCGGGAAACCGAGGTCTTTTTCATAGTCGAAACCGTCAAGATCGAGTGGTGTGTACAGGTTCTTATGTTTCAGACCAACTCTTTCCGGATGTTTTGCAACCTGTTTTGCATATTCTGCATTGTAGGCATCAAGTTTAGCTTTCAGGGATTCGTTAGACATGAGTTCATCTTCCTCCTAAAAAAGTAAGTATGTAACTATCTGGAAGTTGATCCCCTTTTCCGGGGAACCGCGGCTTTGTGCTCTTCTTGTTCTCCTGTGAGGGAAGTCTTCCGTCAGGGTTCCGCAAAGCCTTTCGCTGCCGCAGCGATCGTTTGAATCTTCTTGCAGCAGCTTTCGGACTCTTGCGAGACCCATGTATATGACACTGTCTTAGACAGCTATCACCATAGGTAATTATACAATATTTGGATTATTTGTAAAGTATTAAAAGCAAATCAAATTATTTCTTGAAATGCATATCTCCGGTTTCTGCCAGGCTTTCATGGAATTTGAAAGCTTCTTTAAGCAGATGCGGGGTCTGGCTGTTGCCGCAGGCAGCGCATGCTCTTTCGTAGTAGTCCATGAGCTGATCTCTGAAGGACGGATGAGCAACGTTGTTGATAATAACTTTTGCTCTTTCCTTCGGGGTCAGGCCGCGAACATCTGCAACGCCCTGTTCGGAAATGAACACATGGGTATCATGTTCGGTGTGGTCAACATGGGAGCACATCGGAACAACTGCAGAAATCTTGCCGCCTTTTGTTGTGCTGTGGCAGAAGAAGCAGGACAGGAATGCGTTGCGGGCAAAGTCGCCGGAACCGCCGATACCATTCATCAGCTTGGTGCCTGTGATATGGGTGGAGTTTACATGACCGTAAATATCCATTTCCAGAGCAGTGTTCATGCCGATAACGCCGATACGACGAACAACTTCGCCGTTGTTGGAAATTTCCTGCGGACGAAGAACGATCTTCTTGTTGTACTTCTGAATGTTTGCATAGAAGCGTTTCAGTCCATCCGGGGATGGGGACAGGGAAGTACCGGAAATCATGTCGATCTTGTCTTCATCAATCAGGTCGAACATGCCATCCTGAATAACTTCGGTGTATACGGAAAGGTTTCTGAAGTCGGATTCAACGAGGCCGTGGATAACTGCGTTTGCTACGTTGCCTACGCCGGACTGCAGCGGCAGCAGGTTTTCCGGAAGTCTTCCATGTTTCACTTCGTTCTTCAGGAAGTCTACCAGGTTGTTGCCCATAGCTTCTGCATCATCATCCAGCGGAGCCAGTGTACGGGTTACATCTGGCATATCGCATGGAACGATGGCAACGATCTTGGAGGGATCGCAGGGGATGTACGGGGTGCCTACGCGGTCGCCGGCATGGAGAATCGGAATTGGTTCACAGAATGGCGGATTCTTACGCATGTAAATATCAGCCATGCCTACCAGGTCCAGCGGCTGGGTGGTGTTAACTTCTACAATGACTTTCTTTGCAGTGTCAACATATACCGGAGAGTTGCCGATAGCGGTTGTCGGATAGAGTTCGCCGTTCGGTCCGATCTTGCAGACTTCAACTACTGCAAAATCCGGGCCTGTTACGTGTTCGCCCTTCACGTTGGTGAAGAAGCCGGCACGTACCTGCTGTGCAACATGGGACAGGTGCAGATCGTAGTAGTTTACCTTGCCTGCATTGATAGCTTTTCTCAGGTTGGCATTGGTCTGATAAGGCATACGGTTTCTGACGCCGTTTACAGCAACCAGTTCGGTATCGATCTGGGAACCGGTGGAAGCGCCGGTCCAGATATCAACCTGGAATGGAGTTTCTTTCATGCGTTCTGCGAGTTCATGCATTGTAATCTTCGGATAGCCGCAGGGGGTAAATCCGGAAATACCGATGATATCGCCAGGATTGAACATTTTTGCTGCAGTCTTGGCATCGCATACCTTGGAGAGAAGACCTTTGTCTTCAATTCTGCTAAGGAATTCACTATCATTGGTGTCGATCATTACTATCATCCTCCCAAATATGAAAAATAAATTATATAAAAGTCCGCAGCCGCAAAACCTGATTACTCGCTTCAGCATTGCCGCAGAACTTTTTACCCGTAAAAAAACAGCCGCCTAATCCTTGTGGTATGAGTTTATCTTAAGATTATGTATGCCCGTAAAGTGTAATACTATAATCACAAGACCAAACCCTCCAATCGTAAGATTTTGCTGACTGCATTTTGGTTCATTCAATCATCAGTATTATTATAACACACTTTTCCTCATGAAAACCCCAAAAATGTACTATTTGCCTTACAAATTCCCTTGTACCCGTTATAGATAATTCCTATTAGACAAATTATGAATTGCGTGACCTATAACTCCATATTTACAGATGTTTCTATTAATTGACGTGAATTTAATGGAGATATGTCTATTTATATACTCAGACGACCTGTGTATTGAAACTTATGGGTTTCGTCAAAATCATATATGAATCAGGAAAAGAACGAACCCGCCGCCGGATGCCGCCCGCTAAGCCTCTGCCTTCCTGCCATTTTCTTTTTTTTCCGCAGGAAACGCAGAGGGCGGCCAGAGACCAGAAGCAGAAGGATACGGACCGGCTGAAGAGAACGTGATCCCCCATGCTGATGACAGCGAGGGCCATGACCATGAGCACGCCGCCAAGGCCCATGGATTTAGTGAAGCTGTCCTTTCCATAGCGGTAATTTTTCCAGCACAGGATGCCCTGGGCAAAGAAGGCACCAAGAAATGCCAGTCCGCCGGGAATGCCTACTTCCGCCGGCATATTCAGGTACATATTATGGGCATGGAAGATGAGCACTCCTTCTTCCTGAATGAAAAAATTATAATCGGGATAGGCAAGGAAATAGGTCCCCCAGCCTACGCCCAGGAGAGGATGTTCCTCAATCATGGCCACCGTACTTTCCCACAGGGCGAAGCGGAGGTCCACAGACGTATCTTCGCCGGAGAAAAGGGAAAGGAACCGTTCCACTACCTGGCCGTGATAGAAGGCCAGCACCACCGGCACCAGAAGGAAGAGGAATCCGAATCTTTTGTCATAAAAAAGAGTAAGCCCCAGCACAATGGCTGCCAGGCTCACCCAGGCTCCCCGGGAATAGGTGAGAGCCAGGCAAAGAAGGAGGGCAAGAAGAATCCCTGCAAAGACAGTTTTCCTTTTCACTGCCTTCTCTCTCAAGGTAAAAGCGGTGAGGATACTGATCATCATCAGCAGATAGGCGCCAAAAAGATTGGGGTTTTCAAGGGTAGAGTACATGCGCCGCCGAAGGAGGGGAAAACGTTCCGGGTCCACCCAGCTCTGGGCTTCCATATCCGCCGCCATTCCCGCTGCATTGGCATACTGGAAGAAGCCGTAAGCCACGGTGACCACCGCCCCTGCCAGGAAAGCATACAAAGCCTTTTCCTTTTCTTTCTCCGTGGAAACGGTGGTATAAATCAGAAGATACAGCAGACCATACATGAGGGGCTGCAGTGCCCAGTTCATCAGGGAAAAGGCGGTGTTCTTAGATACAAAGGCAGAAAGGAAGGAGCAAAGGAGGAAAACAGCCCCCATCTGCCATAAAGGCGGAAGAGAAAGCCCCACCTCTTTCTGCCTCTTCCAGTTATAGAGCCATGCCCCTATGGCAGGAAGAAGGGTGATATAAAAAAGAAAGGGATTTAAGGGCAGCAGAAAAAGTGTAGCATACAGCAGATGCAGGATATGCTGCTTCGAACAGAGACCATTTGCAGAAACTTTCCCCATTGATTCCTCCGGTATATGAAATCGGTGATTTTAGAGCTTTATTCCCTTTATTATATAGGACCCCGCCGCCGGTAGCAACGAAAGAATATACAGGGGCGGCGGGATTCATGAGGCAGAGAAAATAAAAAAGGCCAGGCCCCGTGCCTTTTGCTTTCGTTTTTCTTTTCATGATACAATAAGATAGATAGAAAATATGCGAAACCAAAGATATGTCCTTTAACGGAGGTTATGATGAACAAACGTCTGACTGTGGACCTGGGAATGCTGATTTCCTTCCTTGTCCTTCTGGATTACCGGCTGGTCCGGAATTTCGGCCATGAAACGCTGGCCCTTGTTTTCTTTCTTCTTTTTCTTCTTCACACCTGGTTTAACAGGCAGTGGTATGCTTCCCTTACCCGGGGCCGATGGAACACGGACAGGAAACTGACCTTCCTCGCAGACCTGCTGCTTCTTGGTTCCTTTGCCGCCGTCATGGCAAGCGGGTTTATGATATCCCATACCCTCCCCACAGGAATGCAGAAAGCGCCCCTTCTGGCTCACCAGATTCATCATGTGGCCGGCTATGTCATGGTCATTGCCCTGGGATTCCATCTGGGACTTCACTGGAGCACCATTCTTCCCCGGCTGGAGAAGGGAATGGGATTTTCTAAAATCCCCCATCTGTCCCTTCTCTACAAAGTGCTTGTCATTCTTCTCACCGCCGGTGGCATTTATTTCTCCTTTTACTACAGCCTGGGGAGCCGGCTCCTTCTTCTCCGCATTCCCAATGCCCGAAGCATCCCCGTGACCCTCTGGACTTTCACATTCGGCCATCTTCTGATTATGTCCCTCTATGCGGCAGGGGCCTATTATGTACAGAAGTTTTTCAGGCAGAGAAAGCGGAGACCTGCCAGGACATAAAAAAAAGACTGTGAAAAAATGGAAATCATTTCTTCACAGTCTTTTTTCATGCCTTATTTTTCTTCCCCATTCCAATAGGCTGTCCTGATACCCAGCACCTTTTCCGATTCGAAGGAGTCCCTATGGCCATCGGAATAATGGCGGGCCGCTCTGATTACATATTTCAGCCCCAGGTAAAGCATAGGTACGTTGCAGTATACCATGATGATATTTCCCAAATCGGAGAAAGCCCAGAGGTTTGACAGGTCGTAGCCTGCAATGTTGCAGGCAATGCCGAAGGCTGCCACAAAAACACAGAGGCAGCGGATGAAATTGATGAAACCTTTGGACGAGGAAATACGATTGGCAGAAATTTCAGAGAAGGAAACGAAGCCGATTACGCAGGTATAGGCAAAGAGGCAGAAGCAGATGGAAACCATGATCTGCACCATCACCTGCAGCATTTCCGGCGCCAGGCCGTTCACCGAAAAGAGGAATTTCCCATAGGTACCGGCGGCTTTCCAGGCTGCAGGATCCAGTGCCCATTCATGGGCCATGACGATGATGAAACCGGTCATGGTACAGATCACATGGGTATCCAGAAAAACGCCCAGAGCGGAAATGATGCCCTGTTCACAGGGATGACGGGCTTCAGCGGAAGCGGCGGCCATGGTGATGGTGCCCTGGCCGGCTTCATTGGACATAAGCCCTCTCTTGACGCCCTGGAGAAGAGCGGTCCCCAGAAATCCGCCGAAAACGGCTTCCGGCTTGAAGGCCCCTTCAAACACGGCCTTAAAGAAATAGGGCACACTGTCCACATTGAAAAGAATCAACAGCAGCGCGGTGACTGCATAAATGACAGCCATCACCGGTACCAGCACGTCTGCCCAGCGGGACACACGGCGGATACCGCCGAAAGCCATAAAAGCCATGAGGAGAATCACCAGCACAGAAACCACATAATAGAAAGTAGACTGCACCGGTATCTGAATATGCTGTGCAAGTCCTGCGATGGCGCCGGCCGAGGTGACTACGTTGAACCCCTGGGCAGGCAGGCACATGAGGGCATATACGATATACACCAGTGAAAGAATGGTACCCACCCATACCTTGTTACCGCAGAGCTTTCTGGCATAAAAGGGAAGGCCCCCTACGAAGGTATCTCCTCTTTTTTCCTTGAAAATCTGGGCCAGCGTTCCTTCCGTAAAGGCGGTGGCCATGCCGAAGAAGGCGGAAACCCACATCCAGAACAGAGCCCCCGGACCGCCGGCAGCAATGGCGCCGGTAACACCGATCATATTGCCCGGTCCCACACGCATGGCCGTACTGAGGAGGAAAGCAGCCAGCGGAGATATGCCCGCCTTAATGCTCCTTCGGGAAGCCAGCGTATGAACGCCCACGGAAAACAGCCTCACCTGGATAAAGCCCAGGCGGATGGTAAAGTAAATGCCGGAACCCACCAGTACGATAATTGCCAGTGAGAAGGATCCCAGCAGGGGAATATTCTTCCAGAAACTGAACATTTTTGGAAAATCCCAGAAAAAGTCGGAAACCGGAGTGACAAAGCTCAGCACCGCATTGAGGGCGGCAAATAAGTTCTCCATATTCCTCTCTCCTTTCGTAAATACCAGACAGGCCGGTCATGATCCCCATACCATGACCGGCCCCGAATGATGCTGAGAAACGCTCGAAAATTACTGTCTGGCCCCTGCTGCCTTGATGGCCAGAGCCAGCTTATGGGCCAGCCCCTTCATCTTTTCACGGGACACAGAGCAAACAGCCAGACGGATACCTTTCTTTAAAGGTACCAGGAATACATGCTGCTTTTCCAAATCATCACATACAGCCTGGGAGTTGGTCACAGGGATGGTGATAAAGAAACCGGAAATATACGGTACAAATTTAACGCCCTCTTCTCTGGCTTCCTTCATGAAGATGGCGGCCCTTTCCTGAATCAGTTTGAAATAGCGGGCTCTTTCTTCATCGAGCTGCTTGATTTTATCCGGATCTTCACAGATATGAATCATGGCATTCTGGGCTGCACTGTTGCAGTTAGACCAGGTAGCACGGCTGCTGTACTGGTTAATGTCTACGAATTCCTTAATCACATCCTTATCGGAAGAAATACCAATCATGGCACCCATGCGCTGGCCGTACATGGTAAATCCTTTGGAAAGGGTGTAGGCGCAGACCACCAGAATATTCTTCGGCAGCCCGCCAAAGACCTTGAAGAATTTCCGGCATTCCTGTTTTTCCCCGCTGTAGTCCAGATAAGCCACATCGGGAACCAGGATGGCATTCTTTCTGCCGTCTGCCACAGCGTCTTTCAGTATATCCACCGCTTTCTGCCATTCAGCCACAGACATGCAGTAGCCTGTAGGATTATTGGCAATACCGTTCAGAATGATGACGATATTATCCTGGTTCTTCAGAATATCTTCCACCGCTTCCTTGAAGGCCGGCGCATTGAAGTGTCCCTCTTCCGTGAGGAAGGAAAAACTTCTTACCCTGCGGTTATTGTCATCAATCAGGCTGTCATAAGCCCCCCAGTGCCAGTCCGTAATGAGTACTTCATCGCCCGGCTCCGTATAATTGTGAACTACATGATGGAGCACCCCGGTACCGCCAGGTGTAGAGCAGGCATCAATATATCCTTCCGGTCTGGATTCGCCAAAGCACTGATCAATACAGTCATCCAGGAACTTCCGGTACCCCTGGATAGGTGCATAGGCACAGATTTCCTTCGGACTCAGCTTTGTCAGTGCTTCTTTCACCACATCCAGCACTACCAGATTTCCATCTTCATCCAGAATGGAACCAACGGTGCCGTTCACCACCTGATCGTTGCCGATTTTTTCCGCCAGCGCAATGGCTCTGTTATTGGCTGCGAAAATATTATCTTCTGCACATTTTCCTTTTGCATGAGGTGCTGCCACACTGAACATAAAAAATCCTCCTTGAAATAAGAAAGAAGAAAAGCCTTCTTCCTGAACATGGAAAAATAAAGCAAATCAATGAAAAAGCCCGCGGCAAAATAGTGCCACAGGCTCCCTTGCCCATTTTTCTTATGAATTTGACGACTTTATTATAATCCATGGATACAGAAAAAGAAAGGGCACCCCGGCATTGGACACACCTTCGGTGTGAGGGTTGACGGGGCTGCGCCCCGAGGGTTGTGGCCGCCTGCCGGCGGCGGGTTGTGTAGAAGGGTTGTGAAGGGAACGGTTCTTAAGATTGACTGGCCCTTTCGGGCCCGAGGGTTCTTAAGTTTGACGGCCCTTCGGGCCGAGGGTTGTGGTATCGCCCTTACGGGCAATGAGTATAAAGTCAGCGTTACGGATTTACATTCAGTGTCATATGGCATAATATGCATTCTGGTGATTAGCCGCTGCGAGGCTCCCCCTTATCCGGTTGCGCCGGACTTTCCACCTAAAGGTGAAACGACTCACTATGATTTGTGCGTCGCTGGCGCTCCTTCAAATCATGTTCGCTGTGCATCCACGGGAAAGCGTGTCACACGATTCGCAAGGAGCCGTAGGCGACTGAGAATCAAATGACACGCTTCCCACCGGGCAAGGTGGTGGCGCCAGCCACCAAAGGGGGGATCTCCCTCGCCCGCAAGGGCGGTTGGCCTGTTTTCCCTCGGGCGAAAGCCCGGTTGTAAAGGTTTTATCATAAGAGGGCGCCTTCTATAAATGTAAGGTGCCCTCCACAACCCTCAGCGGCATAGCCGCTGTCAAACTTAAGAACCCTCGGGGCGATAGCCCCGTCAAACTTTAGAACCTTCACGTCCCAATCCCCCAATCTCCAGTCTCCATTCTCCATTCTCCATTCCCCATTCCCCGCCAGTCCCATTTCCATTATAATAAAAAGACATCTTATTCCTGTGGAGGCTTTTCATGATAAAAAAATACGCCGATGTGCTGCTGGCCGCCCTTTTAGCTCTGGCCACCGGGCTTTTTGTGCCTTTCTCCCCTGCCCTTCTTTGGGAAAGCATGAACTGGAATCTGCTGGGCATCCTGTTCTGTCTCATGACCATTACGGCGGAAATAGGAAAATGGGGCATTCCCAGGGCTCTCTGCCTTCATTTTTTTGACGGAAAAGTCACGGTGCGGCAGCTGACCCGTTTCTTTACCGGTGCCTGCTTCTTTTCGTCCATGGTCATAACCAATGATATATCCCTTATTATCTTTGTTCCCTTTTCCATTTCCACTTTTATTGAAATCCATGAGCGGTCACTTCTGATTCCGCTGATTACGCTGGAAACCATAGCTGCCAACATGGGCAGCATGCTGACACCCATAGGAAATCCGCAGAACCTTTTCATCTATGAATACTTCCATCTGCCCCTGTCTGATTTTCTATCGACCACAGCGCCGGTGGTCTTCATCAGCGGCTTTTTTCTGTATCTGGCAGGACGGCTTTTCCCGGAAACCGTCATTTCTTCCCTGCCTTCCAGGGAAATGGAACTGCCAAGGAAGAAGTCCCTCTTTCTCCTTTTCCTTCTCCTCCTCTGTGTTCTTCATGTCCTTCGTCTGATTCCCCTGGCCCTCGTCATGGCGGTGGTGGTGCCGGCCATGATTTTCCTGGATCGGAAGGCCTTTTGGGAGGTGGATTACAAGCTGCTTCTCCTCTTTTCCCTTCTCTTCATGGCTGTCGGAAATCTGGGACGCCTGGACATCCTCAGCACCTGGGCACAGCAGACCATAGGGGGCCATGAGTTCTGGATATCCCTTCTCCTCTCCCAATTTATCAGCAATGTGCCGGCCACGGTCATGCTTTCTCCCTATACGGAAAACTGGGCGCCCCTTCTCCTGGGTGTGGATGTGGGCGGCCTGGGCACCCTCATTGCTTCCATGGCCAGCCTCATTTCCTTCAAAGCCTATACCCATATTCCTGCCGTCTCCAAAAAGGAGTACCTGGCCCTCTTTTCTCTATACAACCTGCTCCTTCTGGCAGTGCTCATTCTGTGGTATGTGATGGTGTATTAAGAAAGGGCAGAGGAACTTCCTTCGGGTTATGGCCTGCTGACCCGGGCCGGTTGTGGAAAGGGATTCTTGGGTTTAACGCCCCTGCCAGTCCGAAGATACGGTCAGGCAGCAAAAGGAAAGCGCCTTTACGGGCAGGCCAGACCCCCGCTCTCCACTCCCCGGTTCCTATTTCCCAATCCCCACCAGCCCGCACCAAAAAACGCGATGCCATGGATTACCATGGTATCGCGTTTTTTTATTTTGCATTCTTTGTACCGCCGGCATTGACGGTAGTATCATCACCGATGCGCCACCGGGTATTGACCCGGACTCTTCCGTCGGCGTCTCCGTCACTGTTATAGCGGATTCTTCCGTCTCCGCTCATTTCCAGCATCGGTTTTCCTTCGGGAATCTTTTTTTCTTCTTTGTATCCCAGGGCTTCCAGCTCCCGGGCGTATTCCTTCTTCAGTTTCATCAGACTTTCATGATCTTTGTCCTTTTCGTTATGGTGCTCCAGCATATCCTTAATCACGCTGGCCAGTTCATAGCGGGTCATGCTGCCCCGGCTGAAGAAATCGGTGGTATAGGAAGGGGCTTTCCCTTCCCGGCACAGGGTTTCCACAGTCCTGTAGTCCCAGGACTTAGGGCTTACGGGATCAAAGGAATTCGGAGCGTACAGATTATAGGTAAAACCTGTGATAGACGCTGCCGCCAGCAGGGCGGTGAGGAAAACTGTTTTTTTCATATCAGTCACATATCTTTCCTTCAATCACCTTCAGCAGTTCCTCCCGGCCCTCTCCGGTGAGAGCAGAGTAGGCAATGGGCGGGAAGTCTCCCGGGAAATATTTTTCCAGAAGTTTTTTATTCTTCACCAGTTCATTCCGCTTCAGCTTATCCCCTTTGGTCCCGATGATCTGGAGGGACGGGGCAATGGAACGGAGCCATTCGTAGGCCTTCATGTCGATGGGAAGGCCGGGATGGCGGAGATCGATTAAAAGGCCGATCATCTGGAGACTGGGGGAATGTTCCAGGTAATCTGCAATGAAGGCAGACCAGCTGTCCTTGTTCTGCTGGCTTGTCTTGGCAAAGCCGTACCCCGGCAGGTCCACCAGGTACCAGTCCTGCCGCACTTCCTCTTCATTTTCCATCCTTCTGGACTGGATGGCATAGTAATTGATGGTTCTGGTCTTCCCCGGCTCCCGGCTTACAAAGGCCAGTTTCTTCCTGCCGCAGAGAGAATTGATGAGGGATGATTTTCCCACATTGGACCGTCCGATGAAGGCGATTTCCTTCTTTCCGTCGTTCACATACTGGCTGCGGTTCACTGCCGCCCGGACATAGGCGGAAGAAAAAATATGAAATTCATCCATTTTTTTAATTTCTGACACAGGCTTGCCTCCTTGCTGCCGGTTGTCCGGATTCACTGAAAGGGGCTGCTGCCTGACGAACAGCACTTCCCCTGATAATGGCTTATTTCACCAGGGCGTGATTCAGCACATCATCCACATTCTTCACATATACGAAATGGAGCTTATCTCTCACCGATGCAGGCAGTTCTTCCAGATCCCGCCTGTTCTTTTCAGGGAGAAGAATCTGCTTGATGCCAAACTGGTTGGCTGCCAGCACCTTTTCCTTGACGCCGCCGATAGGAAGGACTTCGCCGGTCAGCGTAATTTCACCGGTCATGGCCGTGTCGCCTCTCACTTTTCGTCCGGTGTAGGCGGAGGCCATGGCGGTAGCCATGGTAACACCGGCAGAAGGACCGTCTTTAGGCACCGCTCCTTCCGGCAGATGGATATGGGTATCCAGGGTTTCGTAGAAATCGTCTTTCAGACCCAGCTGTTTAGCCCGGCTGCGGATGTAGGTATAGGCCGTTTCGGCGGATTCCTTCATTACATCGCCCAGCTGTCCTGTCAGAATCAGATTGCCCTTGCCCTTGATGGTGACCGCTTCTGTATCCAGTACTTCGCCGCCGGCCATGGTCCAGGCCAGACCGTTGACCCGTCCCACGGCATCGGGATGTTCTTCCGCCATGGGCATGAATTTCACAGGGCCCAGGTATTTTTCCAGGGTTTTCGCATTAAGAGCCGGAAGGCTGTCATCCTGCAGCACCATCTTCTTGCCTACCTTGCGGCAGAGGGATCCAATGGTCCTTTCCAGTTCCCGGACGCCCGCCTCTCTGGTATAGCCTTCGATGGCTCGGCGGATGAGGAGATCCGTGAAGCGGATATCTTTTGCTTTGAGACCGTTTCTCTTCATCTGGCGGGGAATGAGGTACTGTTTGGCAATCTTCACCTTTTCCTCTTCCGTGTAGCCCGTGAGCTCGATGAGCTCCATGCGGTCAAGAAGGGCCGGCGGGATGGTGGATACCGTATTGGCGGTGGCCAGGAAGAATACCTTCGATAAATCAAAGGGAATATCGATATAATTGTCGTGGAAAGCCTTGTTCTGTTCCGGATCCAGGGCTTCCAGCAGGGCCGATGCCGGGTCGCCCCGGAAATCGGCGCCTACCTTGTCGATTTCATCCAGCAGAATGAGGGGATTCTTCGTTTTGGCCTGGGCAATGGCTTCAATGAACCGTCCAGGCATGGCCCCGATATAGGTGCGGCGGTGGCCGCGGATTTCCGCTTCATCGTGAATGCCGCCCAGAGAAATGCGGGCAAACTTCCGTCCCATGGCATTGGCAATGGACTGGGCCAGGGAGGTCTTGCCTACACCTGGAGGTCCTACGAAGCAGATAATGGGGGCCTTGGCATCCGGTGCCAGCACACGGACTGCCAGGTATTCCAGGATTCTTTCCTTGATTTTGGTGAGACCGTAATGGTCATGGTCCAGCAGTTTCTTGGCTTCCTTCAAATCCAGTTTATCCTGACTTTCTTTATTCCAGGGCAGGCTGAAAATCCAGTCCAGATAGTTTCTGGCCACTGCCGTTTCCGCCATCATAGGCGGCATGGCTGCCAGATGGTCGATGACTTTTCCGATTTTGGCCTTGAATTCCTGAGGGATGCCCGATTCTTTCAGCTTTTTCCGGTAGTCTTCGGCTTCCTGTTCCTGGCTTACCGTATCACCCAGACGGTCATGGATGGACTTGATTTTCTGACGCAGGTAATAGTCCTGCTGTTCCTTGTCCATTTTGGCCCGCACGTCACCGTTGATTTCCGCTTCCAGCCGACCGATCTGGATTTCCTGGTCCAGCAGGTGGTGAACCAGGCGGAGCCTGTCCATCACATTCGTTTCTTCCAGTACGTCCTGGCGCTGCCGGGGCGTAAGGAGAAGCTGGGCAGAAAGGAAGTCCGCCGTTTCGCCGGGGTCCGTAATCTGCTTGAGCTGATCCATCTGTTCATCGGGAAGACCCTGTTTTGTGTTTCTGAGCCATTCGAAGAAGGATTTTAAAATGGTCCTTCTGTATGCTTCTGCCTTCAGTTCATCATCGGGCATGATTTCTTCCAGGTCATCCACCTGGGCCATGAGGCAGCGGCTGTCCTTTTCATAGGAAAGGATTTTCACCCGGGATACCCCTTCTGCCAGCACCCGCACCAGCCCGCCGGGGAGCTGGAGCATCTGGCTGATTTTCACCACTGTGCCTGTGAGATATACGTCATCTCCAGATGGGTCCCCCTGTCTTTCCAGGGCCGTTACGATGTAGCGGTCGCCCCTGCTGGCAAGGCGCACGGCATCGGCCGAATCTTTCCTGCCTATATCAAGGTTTACCGTCATTTTCGGGTAAACCACAATGTCCCTCAACGGTACCAGCGGCAGGGTGAGTCCATTGTTTTCTGTTTTTGTTTCACTCATATATAATTCCTCCATACTGGGGAAACTATGATGTCTGCACAGTTTCCCCAGTTTATTGTAACACATGGAAGAGCATGAATTCCTTATTTTATTAAGGAATTATCAATCCTTGATTTCTCTTTTGTAAATAGAAGGGACCCCATCGGCCGGGAAGGTCACAAAAGCCGGAGCTTGAGAGCTCCGGCTTGCAGGAAATGGGAAATTTCCCCTTTCCATAATCTGAAGAATAAAATCAGCTGTCTTTCCTTGTAAGGATCGGTTCGGAATGATTCTTGACCACATCTTCCGTCACTGTGCACTTCACCACGTCTTTCATGCTGGGGATTTCGTACATGACATGCTGCATGATTTTTTCAATGATAGCGCGGAGTCCGCGGGCTCCCGTATTCCTTTCAATGGCCTGACGGGCAATGGCATGAATGGCGCCGTCGTCAAATTCCAGGTCCACATGATCCATGGCCAGCAGTTTCTGGTACTGACGGACCAGGGCATTCTTCGGTTCGGTAAGGATTTTCACAAGGGCCTCTTCATTCAGGGGATGAAGAGGAACGATGACAGGGAGACGACCGATAAATTCAGGGATGAGGCCGAATTTCAGAAGGTCTTCCGGCTGTACCTGCTGCAGAAGTTCCGCCATGTCCCGGTCATCCTTCTTTTCGATGTCTGCCCCGAATCCCATAACGCTCTTGGTAAGCCGGCGGTCAATGACCTTGTCGATACCTGCAAAGGCACCGCCGCAGATGAAGAGGATGTTGGTGGTGTCGATCTGGATCATTTCCTGGTTCGGATGCTTCCTTCCGCCCTGGGGCGGTACGCTGGCTACCGTGCCTTCCAGAATTTTCAGGAGCGCCTGCTGCACCCCTTCGCCGGATACATCCCTGGTGATGGAGGGGTTTTCCGATTTTCTGGCAATCTTATCGATTTCATCGATATAGACAATGCCCCGTTCTGCCTTGTCGATATCGTAGTCAGCCGCCTGGATGAGGCGGAGGAGGATATTCTCCACATCTTCCCCTACATAGCCTGCTTCCGTAAGGGTGGTGGCGTCGGAAATAGCAAAGGGCACGTCCAGGAACCGGGCCAGGGTCTGGGCCAGAAGGGTTTTGCCGCTGCCCGTGGGCCCCAACATGATGATATTGGATTTCTGCAGTTCCACATCATCCTCTTCCCCTTCATGTTCAATGCGCTTATAGTGGTTGTACACAGCCACGGCCAGTGCCATTTTGGCATCGTCCTGCTCGATGACGTACTGGTCCATGTATTTTTTGATTTCTTCCGGCGTAGGCAGTTTGAAATGGGGCGCTGCCTTTTTCTTGTCTGCCTTCAGCTCTTCCCGAAGGATATTGGAGCACACTTCGATGCATTCGTTGCAGATATAGACTCCAGGGCCGGCAATCAGTTTTTCCACTTCATCCCCGGAGCGGCCGCAGAAGCTGCAGACCGGAGTTCCTTCATTTTTCCTGTTCAATGGAAGCCTCCTTTATTTGGCAGTCAGTTTATGCAAATCATTGCGGGTAAGAATCTGGTCAATGAGGCCATAGTTCTTCGCCATTTCAGCGGTCATGAAATTGTCCCGTTCCGTATCTCTGGCAATGGTTTCCAAGGGCTGTCCGCTGTGCTTGGAAAGGATGCCGTTCAGTTCTTCCCGGAGACGGAGGATTTCACGGGCATGGATTTCGATTTCCGTAGCCTGTCCCTGCACGCCGCCCAGAGGCTGGTGGATCATAATGTTGGAATGGGGCAGGGCATACCGCTTTCCAGCGGCGCCGGCAGTCAGAAGGACTGCTGCCATGCTGGCGCAGGAGCCGATGCAGATGGTCGATACATCAGGCCGGATATACTGCATGGTGTCGTAAATAGCCAGTCCTGCGGTAACTACGCCGCCGGGGCTGTTGATGTAAAGGTGGATATCCTTGGACGGATCTTCTGCTTCCAGGAAGAGAAGCTGGGCAATGATGACATTGGCCATGTGGTCTTCGATCTGGCCGTCCAGGAAAATGATACGGTCTTTCAGAAGACGGGAGTAAATATCATAGGACCTTTCTCCCTGTGCTGTCTGTTCAACTACAATCGGTACATATGCCATAGTGATAACACCTTTCTTTCTCGGATACAGGCATTTTTGCCTGAAATTTTGTTTTTTCCATATGGTCGAAAGAGACGCCGGTTATCCCCGCGTCTCTTTTTCTAAACCATCAGTTTCCTGATATTACATTCCCATGGATTGGAAGCCGTGAAGGCCGATTATTTGGATTCTGCCTTACGGATGGTTTCAATGATTTCAGCTTTTTTAGCTTTGGATTCCAGAGCAATGCCTTTTTCAGCGGCATAAGCCTTCAGGTCTTTCACTGTCATGGATTCAAAGTCGTCTTTCTTTTCTTCCGCTTTCGGAGCTTCTGCTGCCTTTTCTTCTGCTTTGGCTTCTTCCTTCTTGTCAGCTTCAGCCTTCTTGGCTGCGCCGTAGATGAAAGCAGCTGCTTTCTTGCGGAGTACGGAGTTTACCAGCATGCCTACGCGGCCTTCGTCTTTGATGATCTTCATGACATCGTTGGGGTCAGCATTGAACTGGTGAGCCATGCTGTAGATTTCCATGGACAGGTCTTCGTTGGTAACGGTGAGGTCTTCCTTTTCAGCAATGGTTTCCAGAACCAGTCCCTGACGTACCTGTTCAGCAGCTGTCTTTTCATAGTTCTTGCGGAGCTGTTCCATGGTCTGGCCGATGCTCTTCAGGTATTCATCAAGAGTGGAGTTTCTGGATTCCACATTCATTTTGATTTCATTCACGATTTCATCGATATGCTGTTCCACCATTTCCTGGGGAATGTCTACCTTGGCATTGGCTACAGCCTGTTTAACGAGAGCTTCGTGATAAGCTTCTTCTGCCTGCTGGAAAGCCTGCAGCTGCATCTGCTGTTTCACAGCAGCCTTCAGCTCATCCATGGTTTCAAACTGGCTGATGGATTTGGCGAATTCATCGTTCAGTTCAGGAAGCTGTTTGCGTTTTACGTCACTGATATGAACCTTAAATTCTGCTTCCTTGCCTTTCAGAGCATCTACGAAGTAGTCTTCCGGGAAAACGACCTTAACAGTTACATCGTCGCCGGCCTTATGTCCTTCCAGCTGTTCTTCAAAGCCGGGGATAAAGCTCTGAGAACCGATTTCCAGAGGATAGGTCTTGCCCTCGCCGCCTTCAAAGGGTTTTCCGTCAACGGTGCCTTTGAAATCGATAATAGCAAAGTCGCCTTTCTTCAGTTCTGTGCCTTCTTCTGCCTTTTCCAGTCTAGCGTTCTGTTCAGCAGCGCCTTTGAGCTGTGCCATCACCTGGTCATCGGTGATTTCGGGAGATGCTTTTTCAGCTTCCAGGCCTTTGTATTCGCCCAGTTCTACTTCCGGACGTTTTACGAAAGTAGCAGTGAAAGCGGCACCTTCTGCTTCGGAGAATTTGTCTTCTTTTACATCAGGGGTGGTGACGGGAATCAGTTTTTCCTGACGGAGTGCTGCGTCTACTGCTTCGTTGATGACAATGTCCTTGGCTTCTGCTTCAATGGCTTCTTTGCCGAAATGCATTTCCAGGATTTTGCGGTTTGCCTTGCCTTTACGGAATCCAGGGATTCTTACCTGGTTGGCAATGCGGGATACCGCTTTTTTGAATCCTTTCTGTACAACTTCAGCCGGCAGTTCGATGCCTACGGAAACCTTGTGCTGATCCAGTGCCTCTACTTTTACGTTCATAAAAAATATTCCTCCTTAAGTCGGCTTACCGACAAATGATACCTTTTTTTGGTCTTTCAATGCACGATAAATCGCAAGTTATATTTTAGCATAAACTCTTAAAAAAAACAAATTTTTCGATAAATATTCTGAAAATCCGCCGATTCCATGGATTTTCTGCCATTTGGAAAATCCTGCATCTCTTGTACACCAGCACCATGAAATCAGATTCTTTCCATCAATCCCTGCTTTCCCGGGGAATCATGGCGGCATATTTTTCTGCCATCCGGAAGAACAGGAGGGCACTCTGGGCACCGGTTTCTCCCTTCCGACGGGCCAGGTACAGGTCCGATGAAAGGGCCTCCTCCTGCAGGGTGCCCAGAATAAGCTCCCTGCTCTTTCGAAGCACCGTCATGGGCGCCACTGCTGCCCCCAGCCCCGCTTCTGCCCATTCCCTGCAGGTTCTGGCATCGTCGGACACGCAGTAAATATCGGGGCTGTATTTTTCCTTCCTGCATTCCTCCAGTATGATTTTTTCCCACCGCCGGTAGAGGATGAGGGGCACATCTCCCAGGTCCTTTAAACGAAGAGTCCTTCTCTGCCAGGAAAGAAAGGCACTGCCGGAAAGACCGATTCCCATGGCGGTCCGTTCCAGGGGAATCAGGTCCAGTCCATAGAGGGAAAAAGGGGAGCGCAGGAGGGACACATCGATTTTTCCCTTCCGGAGCTGCTCAAGGAGCTCATAGCTGTTTCCCTCATATACCTTGAACTGGATATGGGGATAGCACTTCCTGTATTCCCGAAGCAGACGGTACAGTTTGTCATGGCCGCCGGAGGATACCAGGCCCAGGCGCAGAAGCCCCTGGTGTCCTGTCTTCAGGGTGCCGATTTCCTCCCGGGCCGCCGTTTCCAGATCCAGCATTTCCACGGCATAGCGGTAGAGTCGGCTTCCCGCTTCCGTAGGCACCACCTGCCGGGCGCCCCGTTCAAAAAGAAGGGTGCCCAGCTCTTTTTCCAGAAGGTGCATCTGGCTGGACAGAGGCGGCTGGGAAATATGAAGTTTTCTGGCGGCTCCCGTAATGGTGCCCTCTTCTATAATGGTTTTAAAATATCTCAGCTGTCTTAAATCCATCTATATCTTCTCCATATGGTTTTTAAGGAAATCAATATTTTTCATATGCCTTTACACCTGCTATGATACATGTATTCCATGCAGCAGGCAATACGGATTTTACATCTGATGACAATGTATCCGCTGATGGATCTTACACTCTGTTCAGGAAAGGAAGAGCGCCATGAAATTATTAGTACAGCTGTTTCTGATTTTTGCAAAAATGGGAGCCGTCACTTTCGGCGGCGGTTATGCCATGCTCCCCATACTGCAGCGGGAGGTGGTGGACAATCATCACTGGGCTTCTGACGAGGAGCTCATGGACTACTATGCCCTGGGGCAGGTGACGCCGGGTATGATTGCGGTGAACGTGGCCACCTTCATCGGCTTAAAGCTGAAAGGCTTTTGGGGCGGCATTTTTGCCACTCTCGGCGTCATTACGCCATCCATGATCATTATTACCACCATTGCCATGTTCCTCACCCGGTTTGAAGAGAACCCCTATGTGGTCCATGCCTTTACAGGCATCCGCGCCTGCGTGTGCGTTCTCATCCTGGACGCGGTGCTGAAGCTGGGGAAGAAATCGGTGAAGGATAAAAGGACCCTTTTCATTTTCCTTGTCATCCTCTGCCTTTCTCTCTTTGCCCCTGTATCGCCTGTATTGTCCGTGATTGCTGCTGGCGCAGGCGGCTTCTTCCTCATGCCCTCGTTGAAGAAAGATAAGAAGGAAGGTGCTTCCCGATGATATGGCTCCAGATGTTCTGGGAATTTTTCAAAGCCGGTCTCTTTGCCGTAGGCGGCGGCCTTGCTACGCTTCCCTTCCTTTATGATATATCTCAGCGCACCGGCTGGTTCACTGCTGAAGATATTGCCAACATGATTGCCATTTCCGAATCCACTCCCGGTCCTCTGGGCGTCAATATGGCTACCTACGCCGGTTTCGAGGCCCTGGGGATTCCCGGCGGCATCTACACCACCCTGTCGTTAACGGCCCCCGCCATCATTGTCATTTCCATAGTGTATTCCATCCTGAAAAAATTCAGGGAATCGGAAATCATGGGACGCATTTTCTACGGGCTCCGCCCTGCTTCCACCGCCCTCATTGCTGCTGCCGGTCTGGGGGTGGCAAAGATTTCTCTCCTGAACCTTCCCCTCTTTGAGGCAAGCGGCGCCCTGTCTGCCCTCTTCCGCTGGCCTTCCATTATACTGGCCCTTCTTATCTATGCAGGCCTTGTAAAATTCCGGCTTCACCCCATCATTTACATTGTCATCTCCGCCGCTGTCGGCGTGGCCCTGGGTCTTTAAAAATTCCTGTCCCTGCATACAAAAAAAGGCTATGAAGAATGCTGCATTCTTCATAGCCTTTTCCAGTATCTTCCTAGGCCCGGAGGATGGATTTCAGGAAAGCCCTGGTGCGTTCGTTCTTCGGATGGTCGAAGACATCCTCACTGGTTCCTTCTTCCTCCACCTTTCCGTCTACCATGAAAAGGACACGGTCCGAAACGGATTTGGCAAAGGCCATTTCGTGGGTCACAATGGCCATGGTCATATTTTCATCAGCCAGCTGCTGAATGGTCTTCAAAACTTCTCCTGTCAGCTCCGGATCCAGCGCGGAGGTGGGTTCATCAAAGAGCATGATATCCGGATTCATAGCCAGTGCCCTGGCAATAGCCACACGCTGTTTCTGCCCGCCGGAAAGGCTGCCGGGATACATGTCCTTCTTATTCAAAAGGCCTACCTTGCGAAGAAGCTCTTCGGCCACCGGCTGGATTTCCTCTTTCTTCATGCCTTTCACATAGATCGGCGCTGCCATGATATTATCAAGCACCGTCATATGGGGAAAGAGGTTGAAGGACTGGAAGACCATGCCCATTTTACTTAATATTTTCTTCTGCCGGTTTTCATCGGCATATACCATGGCCCCGTCCTTTTCCCGGGCCAGGTAATCTCCATCCACCATGATGGAGCCGCCCTGGATGGTTTCCAGGTGGATCAGGCAGCGCAGCAGGGTACTCTTACCGGCGCCGGAGGGACCGATAATGGAAAGGACTTCCCCTTTTTCCATAGACATGTTCACATTGTGAAGGATGGTCTGCTTTCCGAAATCCTTCCGGATATTTTTCATTTCAATAAAGCTCATTTCGCTACCTCATCATTCCTCATACACTGCATACCGTTTTTCCACATAAGCCAGGATTCTTGTCAGCACGGCGGTGCATACAAGGTAGAATACCGCTGCCACCAGGAAGGGAGTGGTGTCGAAATCCCGCTGTACAAAAGCGCGGGTCACGCGCATGAGGTCATTCATGGCCAGAATGTATACCAGGGAGGTATCCTTCAGAAGGGTAATGGTTTCATTGCCCAAGGGAGGGATGACCCGTTTAATCACCTGGGGAAGGATAATGTGCCACATGGTCTGCCGATAGCTGAATCCCAGCACCTTGGCTCCTTCATACTGCCCCTTGCTGATAGACTGGATGCCGCCTCTGAAAATTTCTGCAAAATAGGCGGCATAGTTGGCCACAAAGGCAAGAATGGCTGCCGGGAAGTCGCTGACCTGTACATGAAGCATGAGAGGCAGCCCGTAGTAAATGAACATGATCTGCAGCATGAGGGGCGTTCCCCGCATGACGTAAATGTATATGGCTGCCAGTTTTCTGAAAAGAGCCACGTGAGAAATACGGACCATGGCAAGAAGAATGCCGATAGGCAGAGCCAGCACGAAGGTGAGTACGAAGATTTTGGCTGAAACGCCCAGACCGGAAAACATGTTGGGCAGAATGTGAATGATATAATCCATCAGTAACTCCTTACAAAAATCAGGAGGCAGAAGGCCTCTTTGATGCATGTATGAATATCATACACTGCCTTCATCCATTTAACAAGACAGAGAAATAGAATTTTACAGAAAAAGAAATCACCGGAGGGCGGCCCCGCTCCGGTGATACTTTGTTCCCACCTGACGGGCAGGAAAAGGAAATCTTATTTCAGTACTACATCCTTGCCGAACCATTTCTCGGAAATCTTGGCTGCTTCGCCGCTGGCAATGACCTTATCAATGCCCTGGTTCAGGAGATCCACCAGCGCCTGGTTATCCTTCTTGATGCCGATGGCGAAGGTATCCTTAGATACCTGATCCGGCAGTTCCCGGAAGGTATCAGGCTTCTTTGTCATGTAGTATTCATTCAGTACGGTATCGGAAAGCACGGCATCGCAGCGGCCGCTTTCCAGGTCCATAAAGCAGGCGGTCAGATCCGGATAAGCCTTGACTTCAGCAAAAGCCGCCTTCAGCTGAGGATCCCGGTTCAGTGCCGTTTCAGCAGTGGAAGCTTCCTGAATGGTAATCTTCTTGCCCTTGAGGTCAGCCATGCTCTGGACCGGAGAATCTTTCAGCACCACAAATTCCTGAATATTGTCCATGTAAGGTTTGGTGAAAGCCAGCTTTTTCTGCCGTTCCGGTGTCATGGTGAAACCATTCCAGATACAGTCGATACGGCCGGAGTTCAGTTCCGTTTCCTTGGAAGCCCAGTCAATGGGTTTGAATTCGATGGGCACTCCGATTTCCTTAGAAATCGCTTCTGCCATATCAATATCAAAGCCTACGATTTTACCGCTGTCATCCCTGAATCCCATGGGAGCAAAGGTATCATCCATACCGGCTACAATCTTTGTGGGCTTTGCACCGGCAGCTGCCGATTTGGCAGCGCTTCCTGCCTTGTTATCCCCGCCGCAGCCTGCCAGAAGACCAGCGGCACCCAGTGCCAGAACCCCTGCAATAACCAATTTTTTCAGCTTCATAATCCTTACCTCTCTTTATTACTTTATTTCGTTAAAGAAATGCTATGACAATATATTAGCTGATTCGCCTGCCTTTGTCAAGCAGAAAATAAACCTTCCTTGTTCTGGTCTTTTTTACTATATTTTTACAGCCGTCCCGACGTATCCTCTCCCTGCCCTGTGCTATAATAAAAAAGAAAGCTGAGGATAAAAACATGAATACACCTATCACTTTTAATCTGGCAATCGGAAGCCGGAAACCCCATTCCGGCACTCAGAAAATCTGCCCCTTCTGCCATCCGGAAAAACTGACCGGCATTATGGAGAAGAAAGGCGATATCATCTGGCTCATGAACAAATTTCCTGTCTTTGAGCACACCTGGCCTACAGTGATTGTGGAAACGTCAGACCACAACGGGGAGCTTTCCACCTATGAACCAGAAAAGCTCCATGAAGTCGTTTCCTTTGGCCTTTCCCACTGGCTGAAGCTGGAATCGGACAAACGGTTCAAGTCGGTCCTTTACTTCCGCAACTACGGTCCCGTATCCGGCGGCTCCCAGCGGCATCCTCATTCCCAGATTATCGGGCTGGAAAACTATGACTACCGGGATAACATTCTGGGAGAAAATTTCCTTGGCTCCCTGGTCCATGAAGATGAGGACTGCTATGCCACCATTTCCGATTATCCCCTGAGCTGCATGGGGGAACTGAATGTGACGCTGAAGAAAGACGCTTCGCCGGACCGGTTTGCCGACGCCATTCAGACCCTGGCCCGCTTTGTGCTTCACGATTTCCCCCTGCCCTGCACCAGCTACAATATATTCTTTTATCATTACATGAAACATATCCATGCCAAAATATTCCCCCGCTACACAGCCAGCCCCCTGTACATGGGCTACCGCATCACCCATGTCATGGACAGGGACAGCAAAAAGCGGATGATGGAAACCCTGGCATCCCCCAAATACTTCGGAGACTAACAGAATTGATGAAATTATACGCATTCAGCGATTTTCACCTGTCCGGCGATCCGCCTTCCAAGCCCATGGATATCTTCGGCGCCCACTGGAAAAACCACAGGGAAAAAATTATAACCGCCTGGCTGGAAACCATTCATGAAGAAGATACAGTCATTATGGCAGGAGACCTGTCCTGGGCCATGAATATGGATGATGCCATTTCCGATTTAAAGATGCTGGGCCGCCTGCCGGGCCGAAAGATCGTAGTCCGCGGAAACCACGACTACTGGTGGGACACAGTGACTAAAATGACCCGCATGACCGATGGCATGCTGGAATTTCTCCATAACTCCGCCATCAGAACCGGTCAGGTAGCCCTGGCCGGCACCAGGGGCTGGATATCGGAAACCTCCCCCAAACTGACAGAAACAGACAAGCCCATCATTGCCAGAGAAGAAGGCCGCCTGGAGCGGTCCCTGGACCTGGCGGAAAAAACAGGAGCCTCCCGCATTATGGCAGTGCTCCATTATCCCCCCTTTGACGAGGCAAGAAATCCATCCCACATGATAGAAATCATGAAAGCCCATCATGTAACCGACTGCATTTACGGCCACATCCATGGAGCTGCCAATTTCACCAACCTGCCGGAAGAGCTCTGCGGCATCAAACTTCACCTCACTTCGGCAGACTACCTGGATTTCAAGCCCCATTTCATCTGCAACCTGGAGGAAATTCATGCATAAACTGGCAGAAAGCCGCCTGCTGGCGGGATTTATATACGGTGACAGCCGTAATCAGGAATACATCTATCTTCCCGGAAGCGAGCTGGACGCTGCCTCTCCCATGCTGATCTATGAAATAGAAGGCCGCCTGAGCGATGTGCCTATGGAAGAAGCCCTGGACATCATCGAAAAGCGGAGCTTAAAGCCTGCCGTCCATCCCCGGCTTGGAAAAAATACCTTCCGCTAGAAATAAAAAACTTCGGACCCCTGAAGGAATCCGAAGTTTTTTCATGCGCCAAAAAGATTTTTAAAAAAGAGAAGCACCGGCATCGGAAATACAGCAGCTCCCAGCCACGTCAGCCGGCTCATGGTGCCTGGAAGAGACATTTCCCTGCCCCGCCGGTTATCCGAAAGCCCCTGCCGCGCCACCTCTTCTGCTGTCAGCAGGCCAAGAGGATGAACAGACACTCCCGCCTTCTCCATAAACTCCGTATCGCCGATCCAGTAAGGGCAGAGCGCGGTAACCACAATCCCCCGGCCTTTCAGTTCTCTGCAGAGGGAGCGGCTAAAAGAAAGAAGAAAACTCTTCGAAGCGCTGTACACCGAAAGTCCCGGCAGAGGCACAAAAGAAGCTGCAGAGCACACATTGATAATACCAGAAGCCCTCTTCATATAAGGAAGACAGAGTCTGGTCAGCTTCATGGGCACCTCTGCGTTCAGTCTGACCATGTCCTCCATATCCTTCAAAGATTCCTCCTCAAAAGAAATGGCTGACCCCCGCCCTGCATTATTTACCAGAAGAGCAATGGCCGGCCTCTCCTCTTCCAGGAGTTTTTTCAATGATGCAAAGGAATCTTCTGCCAGAAGATCAAGAGAAAGGGCCCTCCCCTTCACAGGAAGCTCTCCGGCCAGCCTTTCCAGATTCTCCCTTCTCCTGGCAATCAGCCATATTTCATCCAGATCCCCAAGACGGCCTGCTTCAAGGGCAAATGCCCGGCCCAGCCCGGAAGAAGCACCGGTAATGACAGCAATCCTTGCTCCCCTCATGGTTCCATCATCAGCACCGCCATGTGGCGCCCGGTCTTTCCCTTTTCCTTCCGATAAGAATAAAAGAAATCATTATGAGTCCAGGTGGAAATATGGCAGTCCTCGATATGCTCCTCCAAAAGGCCCGCCTTCCTCATGAGGCAGTGATTGGCCTCGGCCAAACCGAAAAGATATTTTCCATTTCCCTTCTCCCGGAAAAGAGAAGGCCATTCCTCCCTGCTGAAAAGAGGCCGCATGGCATCTATAACCTCTTTTCCCACTTCAAAATCCATCAGGCCAATGGCCGGACCAATGGCACCTAATATATCTTCCCTTCTGGAATGAAATCTCTCCACCATCAGTGATACCGTTTTCCCTGCTATGTCTCCGGCAGTCCCCCGCCAGCCGCCATGGGAAAGGGCGCAGACCTTTCTTACAGGATCATAGAAGAAAAGAGGCGTGCAGTCTGCATAATTCATGGTAAGCGGCACATCAGGAGAAGAAGTAATGAGACCGTCCGTATCGGGAATAGCCGTATCCAGGGAAAAAGCGCCACGGCCCCGGTCCTCTTCTGAAACCTCCTCGATATGAGTACCATGTACCTGCCGGCAGTTGATAAGCAGCCCTTCATCCAGCCCCAGGGCCCGGCAGTACCGCTTCCGGTTCTCCAGCACATCCTCTACCCGGTCCCCCACATGAAGCCCCATGTTCAAACTGGTAAAAGGAGGCCTGCTCACGCCGCCCTTTCTGCAGGACACCGCCGCCTTTAACGGAAGCCCCTGAAAAATGGAAAATGTAAGAAATGAAATATATCCCTTATTCTGTACAGGCAATTTCATACCTCCTTCAAAACATCAAGAGAACCCCACAGCTTCAAAATCACCTCAGTCATATCCGATGGCATGGGGGCATAGAGCCGAAGAGGCATCCCCTTTCGGGGCTGGCGGAAAGCGACAGACCAGGCATGAAGGGCCTGCCGCTTCATCAGATCCAGGGAGCCGCCGTATAAATCATCTCCCAGAAGAGGATGGCCCAATGATGAGAAATGAACCCGTATCTGGTGCGTACGTCCCGACCTCAAATGAATCAGAAGAAGACTGGCCTCATCAGAAGACGCAAGCACCCGATATTCCGTAGCCGCCCATTTTCCATCAGGCCGTACCATCCATTCCACGATACTTCCGGGCTTACGGCCGATAGGTTTTTCGATAACCCCTTCCGTGGGCTCCACCCGGCCCGAAACAAGAGCCACATACTGCCGAAAAATGCAGTCATGACTCTTTGACAGCTCATACTGCCCCATGGCAGACTTCGCCACCACCACCAGCCCCGTGGTATTCCGGTCCAGCCTGTACACCGGATGAATCCCGGCATTCCTGTGATTTCTCTCAAAATAACCGGCCACTGCGTTCACCAGCGTATCATGGGTATTTCGGGACGTAGGATGGATAATCATGCCGGGTCCCTTGTTTACCACCAGTACATCTTCATCCTCATAGACAATGGAAAGCGGAATATCCGAAGGAACCACCTCATTCTCCTCACTCCAGGAAAGGATGACCTCATCGCCCTCATGAAGAACAGTGCGGGCATTATGAACAGCTTCTCCATTAATCAGTACCTTCCCATTCCACTTCACCCGCTTCCAAAGGGCAGAAGAAAACTCCCGCTTCCCCTTGATAAACCGTCGAAGCTCCTGTCCCTCATGGTCAGAAGCCACCTGATAGCGAACCTCCATCCCCGCCTCCTGTTCCTGTGTAATCATGGAAATAAAGATTGACTCCATTATACCCTGTGAAGAGAAGGATGTAAAAAGGGAAAGAGCTGCCTATGGACACGCCTGCAGCGTGAGGGTTGACAGGGCTACGCCCCGAAGGTTCTTAAGGTTCTTAAGTTTGACGGCCTTTCAGGCCGAGGGTTGTGGTATCGCCCCTTGGGCGATGAATATAAAGTCAGCGTTATGAGGGAGGGTTCTTAAGATGGACCGGCCCTATGGGCCGGAGGGTTCTTAAGTTTGACGGGGCCTTTGGCCCCGAGGGTTGCGGATTGCCCTCTCGGGCAATGCTTATAAAGTCAGCGTTACGGATTCACCTTTCTGTGTCATACGTCATGAAAAGCATTACGTCGATCAGCCACCTCCGGTGGCTTTCCCCCCTTTGGTGTCTTACGGCACCACCTTCCCCCGCGGAGCGGTGGGACTATAAAGATCCGCAAAGCAATCCTTTCATAAGTCGCTCACAGCATATATGATTTTCGCCGCCAAAGGCGGCATAAAAAATGGCGCCCCCAAGGGCGCCCACCTCGCAAGCGCAGCGATACTTCATAACTACCCTGGGCGGAGCCCTCAACCTGCCTGTAAGGCAAAGCCGATCACAGGCAGAACCCTTGGCGCCCAGGGCCGTCAGGCCCGGCGGCGCCATCAACCCTCGCCCGCAGGGCGTCAACCTTCGGGAATACAGCTTCCCGCCGAATCCGTCCCAAAAGCCCATGACCTCAAATGTCGCACACAGCAAAAAAGCACTAACCTTATCGATTAGTGCTTTTTCAGTTAATCAGCAGCTTCCTATCCTCCCGGGCCGCTTCCAGCCAAGTACTTTCGGCGTTTGTGAGCTTAACTACCGTGTTCGGCATGGGTACGGGTGTATCCTCACAGCTATCGCCACTGAATCTTTGAG